>Ga0315906_10003984_pt1 | contig 19250 bp, 16 predicted proteins | sample LakEriMetagenome_4_FD_203526 | JGI IMG/M metagenome (GOLD analysis project Ga0315906, IMG submission 203526) | Freshwater fungal communities from buoy surface, Lake Erie, Ohio, United States - Buoy 2 MA122 | ecosystem: Environmental > Aquatic > Freshwater > Lake > Lake biofilm | place: USA... | reverse complement strand
TCCCGGAAGGTCTTCTTCTGCCCGGTGGCCCCATCGCTGAGCCGTTCGGCCAGATGACCGACCAACCGGCCGAACTCCTCCAGGAAGGCGGACTCCGCAAGCTGGACCGCCTCATCGAACCGCTCAGCAACCCGCCGGGCTTCGCGGGCGTAGAGCCCGCTGTCGATGGCTAGCAGAAAGCTGGGCGGTTCCACTTGCGGGAACTCCCAGCTCAGATCAAACAAACCCTCCACAGAACCCGGGTAATCCGATTCCACGAAGTACCGCCCCAGTCGCTGGCGCGCCGAGCCCAACAAGGCGGGGTAGACCTGGGCCAGTTCCCCAACACTCCGGGTCAGCTCCTCGCGGAAGCCGTTCAGCAGGCGGGAGAACTCGTGGATCAAATGCCGTGGCATCAGACGGATGCCACCCTCCACATACGGCAAAGACAAATTTCGCCAGGTGCCGACCGCCTGATTGCGAATACGGCCCAGACGGCGCATGACGGGGTGCCCCTTATCGATAATCGACTTGGTGGCGCGCAAAAGTTTGGCATCGACATCGGTGCCCCGCACCAGTTCCTCCTTCTGGTCAGGGGTCAGGACACGGGTGATGCCCCACCAGCGGACGGCAAGCTTCACCGCGGCGCAGTTGGCTCGCAGGTGCTCTGCCGCTGGGGAGGCATCGATCGTTCGTTCCGGCAATTCCAAAGTCAGGGTCTCGGACACGGTGCACACACTCCATTCAAAAACGAAGACCCGGGAGGGGCAAGCCACGCGCCTGCTCCTTCCGGGTCTGGGTGGAAATCAGAAGCAAGCCGATCAGTTCAGGCCGGGGCGGGCGTTCCGCATGCGGCGTGGCGGGGTAGGTACGGGTGCTGCCCCGCCCTGGGGGCCAGGTAGCGATGCGGACAGAGTGCGGCCACTGGCCCATTGGGCCAGAGCCTCAAGCTTTTCCCGCGCGGTGTTGGCCACCGGCAGGATCAATTTGCCGGCCTCCACGAGGGGAAGGCCCAGCAACACGGACAGGCGGCAGCAGGAGGCGATCTCGCTGCCGGTCCACTGGTGGTCATCCGGCCGGGACTGCGGCTGGATATCATGCTGGCGCAGGCAGATTTCCCAGATCCGCTCGCGGTCAGAGATCGTGGGGAAGTCGAGATAAAAAGTCGCATCGAAACGCCCCGCCCGCGTGAACTCGGGCGGCAACTTCGACACATCGTTGGCGGTGCAGACAAAGAAGACCTGGCTCTGATGATCATTGAGCCAGGTCAACAGAGTCCCAAACAGCCGTGTGGCGGTGCCGGAGTCGCCGTTGCCGCCGATGCCGGCCAAGGCCTTCTCGATCTCGTCGACCAGCAGCACGCAGGGTGCCATGGCCTCCGCCACGCGCAGGGCGTTGCGGATGTTGGCCTCGGTCTGGCCGACGAGCGAGCCGTAGAGCGCCCCGATGTCCAGTTCCAGCACCGGGCGGTTGGTCTCCCTGCCCAGCGACTTGGCGAAGGCTGACTTGCCAGTACCTGGCGGTCCCAGCAGCAGCACCCCCTTGGGGCGGACTGGCCCGGGGCGCAGTGCCTGCAAGCAAAAGTGTTTGAGGCAAGATAACCCGCCAAGCTGGTCGAACGATTCGCTCCCCCTATGCAGCGACAGCAGTCCCGATTTGCGGAGCTGCTGCGCCTTGACTTGAAAGACCGTCGCGGGGTCGAGGTGCCCGGTGCGGGTCAAGCTAAGGGCGAATGCGTTCTCAGCCTCGGCAAGGGTCAGGCCGCCAGCAGCCGCTACCACCTGCTGGAGTCGTTCCTCTGGAATCTCCTCGCCCTCGGTTAGCAGGCTCCTGGCCAGTTCGGCCAGTTGCATTGCGTTAGGCAATGGGTGATCCAGTATCAGGAACTGGCGCTCCAGTTCTACCGGCAGGTTAACCACCGGGCTGAGGGCGACGATGAAGTGCCGGGTCCCCTTGCCGTGGTTGAGGGCCAGCAGCAGGGCCTGCCGGATGTCGGCGGATTGCCAGAACCGGTGCAAATGGTGCATCACCAGCACTGTGGTGCCGCCGGGCTTACCTAGGGAAGACAAGGCGCGGATGGCACCGAGTGGATCGCCGGCATGGGTGTTGGCGGGAATGGAGGCGTGGCGGGTGCCGCGCTCCAGATCCCAGACCAGCAGGTCCCAGCCCTCGCGGGTGGCTAGGGCACGGATCTCTTCCTCGGCGGCATCGGGCTGCAGGGTTTGTAGGAGGATGCCGGAAAAGGCCGCATCAATCAGTTCCTTCAATTCAGAATGCATATTAGAAACTCCGTGGGAACAACAAAAAAGCCCGCCGGGAACATCCCGGCGGGCTGAGCAAAACGAAAACAAAACCGGCGGTTACTGGATGCCGGTTTGGTTCTGTTGGTTGGTAATGGAATCAGAAGTGGGGCGATCCGACACGGTGACCCCGAGGGCTTTTTCCATGGCGCGGGAGGCGTCCTTGCAGGTGCCATCGGCGAAGCCGGTGGTCTGCAGGGAAACCTCTCCTTCGGAAGAAATGGTGATTATCATCCGTTGCATGGAGTTAGGCCCCCAGTTCGACGGTGAGCTGGATGGTGCCATCAGCAAGCTGGGTCTCGGTGACCGAGTGCCCCTGCCTGCGCGCCTGAAGCTTGGCCGCTTCGGTTGCGTAGGCTTGCAGGAAGCGGGAGAGCTCCTTCGGTTCGCCCCACAGGCCCTGGAAGTGGTCATGGAGGACCGAACCATCGGAAGTAATACAGGGGGGAATCGCCAGCCGGGCAGTTGCACGCCGGTGCCGGTGGCGATCTGGTCGAACAAGCGGACCTGTCCGTGGGTAGGGGCGGGAAGGCCCAGGCGCAGGCAGGTGGCGGCCAGGGCCGTTTGGCATTTGACCTGGGCTTTGATGGAAACGGTGTGAGACATCGTGAGGCTCCTTCGGTTGGTAGTGAAAACGAAAAAGCCCCGGGCTGGTTGGGCCCGGGGCTTGGGAAGGTGACCGTCCGATGGGTATCGGGGTGGTCATAGGATTATGAAGGGTAATCGGGGTGGATTAAGGTGCTCCGATAACACAAAGCATTTGCCTACCTAGAACTTGACAAAATACTCCTTGGAGCATTGCGGGTTTGGGGGAAATATCAACAAAAGCAGCAATGATTTTTACTTTTTGGAATATTTTGGGAAAGTTGGATCCTTTGCTTTGTAGTCAAAAAAAGGGCCCTTGTTATAACCATGGAGGTAATAAATCATTGCTTGGCCAAGGGCAACTCTGGTCGATTCATGCAAGAAAGAGATGGGTCTTCCCGCAAGGGCCTCGCGAACCCATTCTGTAGAAGAATGGCCATAAACATAGGAAACCCAGAAATCCTTTAGTTCCCATGGGGGGACATCGAGTGAGAAAGCATTATCTAATTCCCTTATCACATTTTCTTTTTTGGGTCCTTTCAACTGATTATTCAAGTAACTTACCACTGCTTGCTCTGCACGAACCATGCGTCGATCAAAACTCAAGGAGTCATAAGGTACACCATCATAATCGTTTGGCCTTGCGATGTGAGGTGGAAGAAATCGAAACGGGTCGGGATACACTGTTGGGTTTCTGACCATCTCGCAAAAAATGGGATAATTTACCCGGTACAATTGGTCATTAACAAAAGCGAGATACTCTTGAGTATCTTCTCCGAATTGCCTAGGTATTTTAATTAGAACAGGAACAAGTGGAGGACCAACATAAATATCATTATTCTGAAACAATCCATATATTTGATCTGAAACAATTGAAGCTGCCTTGGCAAATTTTGAATGGTTACTATTTTCAGCCAATAAATCCGAAAACGCCCTGTAGGCTAAAACCCTATCATCTATTGAAGTCATGAGGTCTGGGTGCAGTTCGGAAAGTCTTTCCTCGATTGTTTTCGGTCGGACAGTCGGACCTGGAGTAACTGTTGGAATACCAGAAGGAGTATTTGGTTTTGACGGTTCGGTGTGGCCGGGGGCCATGGGATCAGGCAACGGAACCGGGATGGCAGGGACGATTTGGGTAGGTGGACCTTCCGGTGGTTGCTGGGAACCAGGGCCACCGGGTTTTACCGAAGGAGGATCCGAAGGTATTTGGACAGGTGCCCCGGGTTGATTCCCTGGGGTGGACGGGGGCAACGTTGGTGAAATGCCCCCTGGTTTAGGTTTTCCGACACCATTTATCGTTTCACCAAGATCAACCATGCGCGCCGAATATGGGTTTTTGATCCATTCCCACATGGAATTCAAGAAGATCATGACCAAAATTGCCATGGCGAGCAGCACCATGGCCTCGATGGCGCCTGCGCCATCCTCTTTCTTGGATAACCGTGAAAGGAAGGTCTTCATTCAAAGCCCTCCCGAGGGCTATAAATTCGTTGAATCAATTGATTGACATGGGGTGAATCACCGTAGGGTTAATATGCCGACAAAAAAATTTGAATATTATTTTGGGAATTCTGGCAATTCTTGAAAAGCAATAATCGGTCGATTGCAAGTATAGGATCTTGAAAGATCAGCGGATTAAATAGAGGAAGCCTGGTTTAGTTTTTGACGAACGTAGGAAGGGCAGGATATGGGCATTTGGCGCTCAGGATCATTAAACATTTGACCTAAGAAATATTTTGAGAATCGGAGATTTATCGCGAACTTGTTAACTATAAGTGAAACGAAAAAGCCCCGGGCTGATTGGGACCGGGGCTTGGGAAGGTGACCGTCCGATGTGTATCGGGGTGGTCATAGGATAATGGCAAATTTTTGGGGTGGATTAAGGGCTACACCAAATCATTTGGTCTTATCATTCCTTGGGTCATATCCAGGCGGGAATCTAGGAGCCCTGTTTTTAGGCCACCAAGGTTGCTTGTATAACCAATGGGAAAAGTCAACCATGGCTGGAAATGAATCATCTGCTAATCGCTCACCAGCTAAGTCAACCGCTTCCTCTATTAGTTCCTCGGCTAAGAAGCCTCCAGGAATTTTATCTGTAAAAGCAAGAGCCACATCAGTAACAGATCCTAATGCACCTTTTACGGAAACTCTCCAGGCTTCCTGATACTTTCCTTGGTTGATTAATTCCCTACGCAACCTATCGGCCTCCATCAATCCTTCATTGGCATCAAGGATAGCGACCGACCTTTGCAATTGTTGGGTTAACTTGCCAACAAGTTTACGATTTTCAAGACCATTATTGTATTCAATTCTTGCATTATGTGAATCAACCCTGGCATTGGCGGCCTTATTTTCCAAATCCAAACGCTCAAGCGGTGATAGGTCAGGATTTTTCAATCCTTCCTCAAGCGCCTTGGCAGCATTGTCTCTTAAGACGTTAGCATTGATAAGTTTTTCGTTTGATTTAGCAACCAAAGCATCCAGGCTGGCCAGCTTTTTTTCAACTGCTCTATTTGCCAACGCTTCAGCAACTGCGTTTGGAAACCCATCCCCTACCGGATCTACAAAGCCATCATCCTTTGGGGGATCCAAGTTACTTCCTGGTCCATTATTTCCTTGATTTGGGTTTCCTGCATTTCCATTTGGATTCGTTCCATTACCTCCAGTTTCTCCACCATTTGGCGGTGGATTGGATGGAGTTTCACTATTTCCCGGGTCCAAAGCTCCACCGGATCCGCCAGGGTTAGGTGTGCCTCCGTTGCCTGTATTCGGACCTGTCACCGGACCAGTTCCGGGCGTAGAGGCACCATTGTTATTCGGAGCTGTTTGACCATGGTCCCCTTTGGCATTCCCGCCGTTTATCAAGGTGGCAATCTCATATACCCGCGCGGAAACAGGGCCTTTGATCGCATCCCATATTTTGTTTGCAAAAATAATGACCAAGAAACCCAAAGCTAATAGGACCATGTTTTGAATGGTTCCTGACCCGTGTTCCAGCTTGATCAAACGTTTAATCACAGTACGCATGGAATTGCTCCAATTCAGGAAAAAATCCAACAGCTTTTAGCCGAATGCAATTTGATCACCGGTGGAACCCATAGACGACAAAAGAGCAAAATCAGGACATAAATGGGTGAATTGAAAACGAACACGCTGCACAAAAATTAGATTCTAAGAATGGATGCCAATCACGAAGTGTGCTGCTCATTTTTTTGTTTGTGATTATTTTACCGGTAATCAAATCCAGGATTGGTAACTTTTTCCGCATTTATTTTTCCAGAAAACAAGGGTTTTGTGATGATCCATCCCCATGTATTTCCCAGTTCTTTAAAAACTATGTCGCGGGTTTAGGGGAATGGTGATTGGGAGGATGGATGGAACGATCGGTGGCACCTGGAAGGTCTAGGGAAGACCGGTCAAAACTGGTCCGGAAAAACGGGCCTTGCTTAATGAAAGGTGGATGTCATGCCTTCTATCGAAACTTGTGTCATGGTTGCTATTGGTGGGTTGGTTCTACTTTTTGGATGGAAGCAATGGAACGATAACCTTAAACCTAATATCGAGAATCGGGTTACTGACGTGAGAACGGCTATCAGTTGACCATTTTCATAACACCCTCGCCTGGGGTAACCGGGCGAGGGTGGTTGAGGTTCAAGACCATGAAAAACGGTCAAAAACGGACAGGGAAAGCCAGCATGGATTTCGCGATCGTGCTGGCGATTACCTGCATGGCAAGTGTTTGGCTTTGGCACACTTTGGCGGACCGCGAAACCGGGTTTCTGCCCGACTTTCATATTGTTGCCAGGGTGATCGCAGGTTGGCCCCTTTAGAAACCAAAGGAGCAGTTGATGGATAGGTTTGCAAATCCCCATCAAACCACTGAATGGCTGCTTCTTTTTTGCGGAACCACAATTGTTGTTGTGTGTTCACTTTTTTTGATTCGGTGCAGCGGCAATACCACAACAAAAGAGAACCTGGTTCATGGTGAAGCCGGCGTTTCCTATTCTATGGGTTTTGTGATGGCTTTGCCGGTATTTCTGGCCGTCACCCTCGTGTGGTTTGAGGCTGGGTTTTTGCTTTTGACCAAAATGGCAACGGTTCAGGCGGCCCATATGGCTGCGCGGTCCGCTTCCGTGTGGTTACCGATGGCGAGGCAACCGGGTACAGCAAAAGGGAATCGTGTCGATGGGGAAGGGCAAATCCTTTGGAGTGCCATTCTTCCAATGACTCCATTCGGCTTGGCAAAACCGGGTAGTAAGGCCAGGCCGGGAAGCAATGGTGTGGCCATGGCGAGAGAGGCCCAAAGTGCTTTTTCCACCGTTAGCGGTGAGCGGGCGGGATCTATTGCCCGGAAATACCGTGACGCCGGGTCCCGTGTTTCGGTGAATATTTTGGAGGGAAGGAAACCCCGAGCCTTTGAAGAAGACTCCACGGACAGCAACGTGCTGGATGGTCAAATCAGATTGGAGTTGGTGTATAAAGCGCCCCAAATTATTCCTTGGTTTTCGGATGTGGTCCAGAAAGGTTCCAAAGGACGAGGATATTACACCATCAAAACAGAGGCTCGGATTCCAGGGGAATATCCGCGTAACACCCAACGAAAGTTCAGTATTCCTTACGACGCGTTACTGGATTGAGAGTTTAATCATGCCTATCTCAGCCAATAATAAAGTGAAGCAATTTCACAAGGACCAGGGCGGCTGGATGTTGCTTTCCGGGATCATGGTCATTTTTTTCCTGGTGCTTTCCATCGGTTTGGCGGCGAATTTAGCAAGGACTATGCGTGGCAAGATCCGCGCACAGAATAGCGCCGACAATCTGGCCTACAGCGCATCTATTCCCATTGCCAGGGGTTTGAACACCATCACCGGGGCCCAGCACATGATCGGGGAGATCATGGCGGTTTCCATCATTCATTCGGGATTTTACGGGCATTTTCCTGAGGAGTATAAGATTGAAACTAAATGGCTTCCAGAGAAATTAATTAAATCAAGGGATCTTAAAAATTCATATGAAGGGGCGTGTGCTGGCTTGTCTACTATTGGGAAGAAACCACCCGATCAAGAAATGGCGGACTCGGTGCAAAAACGCCTTAAAGCGACTGAGAAAAAGCAAGATCGGACCAATATTTCCAATGGTTCGATTGATGATGCAGACATGCAATTGGCCTGGGTGGTGGATATTACCTACAAGGCACAGATCTTTGGAGCCTCAATTTACCCATTTTTTCCTGAAATTGGTGAGCTTATTATTCAAGCTGCAAATGGTATACAAGCGTATTGCAAATTGGAAACAAAAGCCCTGGCCGCAATGCAACAAGCTGCGGAAGGAACCAAGGAAATTCAGAAATTATCCTGGGAACTAATCAAATCGATTTATTCCTATGAAGAATTGGTTGTTGCCACTATCAAAGCGCAATGTTCAGGAGACAAATTTCCCGCTGAAATATTGAGGACGACTCACCAAAACCGTTATTTCCAAACCAGCTTTATTCATAAGTTTCTTCAAGGATTGCCTGTGAAAAAAGAAGAAGAGATACTGCGTGAACTAATACCAGAAGAAAAGAAAACCTACTACCAAAGGGAGAAGAACAAAGAAATAGCCCAATCCCAATGGGTGAAGGCTGCATCCCCTTGGGTTCAATATAATCGCTACGGATTTGTCAACGCCTCCAAGGTGTTTATTTTTAGCCAATTCAGCAATTGGTACCAGAAGAGGACTGGCCAATACACCTTGGACCTGGCCAACCACATGAAACATGGAGGGAAAGCAAGACAAAAAGAAATCCAGCCTTACCTAATGGAGGATACCCCGGGGCCTGATAAAAATGGCCATAATCCTTCCAGGAAACAGGGTTGGCGGCTTGGAAATGACCAGCGTGACCAGCGTAAACTGCACATGTTATTTGCCACTGTCGGCATGGTTTGGGAAAAACAGCCGGTATCGCGAATCAAAATATTTAAAGATGATTTGAAAGAACCCGGCGCATTTAGCCAGTCCATGGTTTATGCGGCGGATGAGCCGGATAAAAATGAACCCAACTACAAAGATATGGAAGACAATAAAGACAAAAAGGACAAGGAGCTACTTAAAAAATTACAGGATACCAGTGGCTGGGATACCCTGGTATGGAAGAACTGTGTACCTCATTACACCCACGAACAGGGTGGAATCCAACACCAAAATCGCATGCCGGTAGCCCGGCCTAACTGGCAAGTGAAATTGGTTCCGGCCTCGTTAGCCAAGGAGGCCTTGCAGCAATCAAAAACACCATCTGAATGGGCTAAAATGACTGCCTTGTCCCGGAAAGCCTTGGCTGGGCACTGATTCACCCTATTGAAAGAGGGGCACGCAATGAAGGTATTATCCAAGGCAAAGCATGCGCGAGAAGGCAGCGCTCCCATTGAGTTGGCTTTCATTATCCCATTCGTCATTCTTTTGGGTGTGATATTGTTCTACACCTGCCATCTTGGAATTCGTCGGCTGAAAGATGAGTCGACTATCCGGCAGGTTTCTTGGGAAAAAAGGGGCAAATTATCCAGCCAAACCCCCCATCCCTACCAGGTCCAAATCGGATTACTGGATGGGATTGCTGAAAAATCAGAGCGTCTATCCATGGGAGGAATAACCCAGGCCCATTATTCTGGTTTAACCCGGCTTCATTTTTTACCCCAATTAGCTTACCAAAACCAAGCAGGCGTTGTTGCTGGTACCTGGGATGCTGCCAGGATGCGAAAAATAAATAAGGGTTGGGAAGATGAAATAGGAGGGGGGATTTTAGCCGTCAATATTCACACCAATATTGCCAGGTTATTCTTGGATTTAAAAGGGTTTTCAAAGTTAATGAATGATATGAAAGGTGGTATGAAAGATGCTCTTTCCATTTTCAATCAAAAAATACCTCAAAAAATATTAAATGACCTAAATACCAAAAAAGCGGAGGCGGAACGGAAGCTCAAAAATAAAAAGCGTTCATTGGAACAGGAACTTCAAGCCTTAATCCCTGGTAGCCCGGAATGGATTCAAAAGAAAAAAGAAATCGATGAAGTGGATCAGATAATCCATCAGCTTGAATAGTCGTTCGATCAAGGGAATTGGTGATTCTTCTTGTAGTGATAAAGGTTTATTGCTGGATAGAGAATTAATTTACCTGGGAATGCTCGACCTGTCCTTTCCGCTTTTTACATTTCCTGATTAAAAATCAGGCTGTTTATACATGGATGCAGGTATTGCCATGGGTACTGATAACTCTCAATTAAAAAGTGAAAACCAATTGAGCCCGAACCTTGGTTCTGGGAATCATCGCTCAAGGATTTTGATAACAGCGGCCAAGTTTCTATTACTAGGCATTTTCTTCACCCTCATCTTTTTTCTTGTTCCACCTGCTTTAAGCGGTTATCGGTTTTTATTATGGCTTGAATCGGATGCCGATAAGGCTCAGGAAGGGTTAACTAGCTGGAATGAGGCCATCCTCGATAACCAAGACAATCCGGTGTGGCGATTTGTCGCGGTGAAGAAACAAGATGTAGGTACCCTCCCTACAGATGGATTAAAACAGGACAACTCAATGGAGGTTAGCCGTTCCATTCTGTTGAAAGGATTACCTGATTTTTTAGTTTTGCGGGAAAAAATCGGCCCGGATGGTTCCAGAGTTGGTGAGTTTGGGCGCCTATCCATTCCGATCGACGAATTGGCTTTGAAGTTTGTTTCCCTTGGTTTTGTAGTTTCCAATCAGGACTCTTTTGATGGGAAAGGCTGGAAGCTTAAAAAGGATGGGAAGGAATACTTGACAGAAATCCGGACAGTTGGAGGGGAAGGCACGGAAGAATCCTCCGTTTGGCTTCTGATCTATCAAGTTCAGTAATTTGCTCGAAATTCAATGGGATCCGTTTTACCAGGCCCGGGCACAGATCCCTGGGTTTTTCATGTTTTCCCTTTTTACCTACAGCAACCCTGTCGCTTAGGCACGCCTTTGGGTGATTCCCTAGTAGGCCCTTGATGGCCAAGGGGAAAATCTGGCAAATCTCACAGGGTACAAGCATGAAAATCACCGAGTGGTGGATCCCGCTGGCTTTGGCAGGGGCAGCCGGTGGGGCTAATTTCTATGTCCTCAACCAAGCCACCGCGAAACAACCTGGTGTCCGGGTGATGGTCGCAGCCAAAGAACTGGCCGCGGGCTCGACCCTGACTGCCAATGACCTCACTGCGGTGCGTTTGCAGGTGGATGGTGAAGCCAATTCCTTGAAGGGTTTCATCCTCGAGCAGGATGTAGGGCTGGTTGAAAATCGCCGGCTTGTCCGGCCAGCCAAAACGGGGGAAATTTTGGCGCTTTCTGATGTCAGCCGATCCGGAGATAATTTGCTTTCGCTCCTGGGCAAAGATGAGGAATTGATGACTTTGTTGATCCCATCCGGACGGGTGGGATTTGGGGTCACCCCTGGAGACTTGGTGCGAGTGACGGTTTTTGAACCTGTGCGGGATGTTGATGGTCAATCCTCAGGGAGTATGCCACAAAAACGCGGCCCCTTTCGATTGGTTGCTTTCGACCCCAGCCCGATGAAAATCCACGACCGGGAATACCTGCAGTGCACGCTGGCCGTGAGGACCAAGGAAAGCGCCAGCCACGAAGACAGCCTTGCCATCTTATCCCTGCGTGCCAAGGAAGGTGGTGATGACCAGGTGGCCTCCTTGGAGAGACTTCCCAAGGAAAACACGACGGGGACCCGGCAAGCAGTTTCCCAACCGGCGGTGTTGCCATCAGCTTCCACCCCCATCGCGAGGCAGTGACACCCATGCGTATCGAATATGCGAACCGGATCACGGGGAAAACCGGTTACAAGGAGCTATCACCCAGGCTGAATCCTGTCCGGATCGGTCAGCATTCCGCCAACCATCTGGTGCTTGAGAGCCCGTTTGTGGGTTCCGAGGCCGCAGTCTTTGAAAACGATGTGGCGGCAGGGGCAGGCTGGAGGTTCTGGAACCGCAATGGAAAGCCCATCAAAATCAATGACACGGTAGTCAGCCGCAAGGACGAGTTTGTTGCGGTGCCCGGCAGGAAAGTCCAAGTTGAAATCCACCCGTTTGTTCTGACGGTCATTTTGGATGACGTTGAATCCACCGAGGCGGCTTCCGGGCAGGCCATTCAATCCGCGGCGATCGAGGTTGTGCGGGAAATCCACCAGGCACTCCTGGGCATGCACACCCAGGATCCATCCGACCGCTCGGAATGGTTGCGGGATGCCTATATCCACCAGTTGGAGACGGAGATCGAAGAGACCGCGGCCGCCCGAGTGGACCTTCCTGATGTCCGGATGTCGACCCCGCTGGGGGATCACTTGGCCGGGATGGCAGTGCGTGGTTGCCTTATCTCCCGGTTGATACGCCGGTCAGGCGTGAAGACGGAATCCTTCAAGGATGAGGCGGAGGTGGATGCCTGGCGCAGGCTTAGGACCCGCCAGCCGGAGTTGGAGGACGAACTCGAGCGCCTGGTCGCCCGATTGCATGTCGGTCTTGGACTGGATGGCATCGCCGACTTGTCGCTGCAGATGTCGGCCGTGCGGGAACGGTTCTGGAAACTGTGGGAGGACCTGCTGCGCCGGGGGAACGGGGCGCCGTTGCTTCCCATGCGTCGTTATTTGTGCCACCGCAGGCTGAAGGAAGAAATCAAGGACTTCTGGTTCGGCTTCGGGCCCCTGGAGGAGCTTCTGGACGACCCCACCATCAATGAGATCATGGTGGTCGATGCCAACACGATATTCATCGAGAAGGACGGGATGCTGGAGAATTCAGGCCGACGATTCCTGACCGACCCTTTGACGATCATCAACAAGATCGCGGCGAAGGCCAAACGCCAGATTTCGGAGGCCCAGCCGCTTTTGGATGCCCGCATGCCCGATGGCAGCCGGGTGAACGCGGTGGTGCCCTCGCTGGCGCTTAAGGGACCCTGCCTGACGATTCGCCGTTTTCCCAAACAACGGATCACGGTGGCTGATTTGGTTGAAAAATATAGTTCGATCTCGCCGGCTGCCAGGAATTTCCTGGAGGCGGCCGTGGTCAACCGGCGGAACATCATCGTTTCCGGGGGGACCGGGACGGGAAAAACCACCCTCCTGAATGCGATCGCAGGATTCATCCCTGACAAGGAGCGGGTGGTGACCATCGAGGATACCGCTGAACTTCAGGTCAACAAGCCCCATGTGGTGACCATGCAGGCCCGGCAGCGGAACAACGAGGGGGGCGGGGAGGTTTCCATCCGGGACCTGGTCAAAAACTCCCTGCGCATGCGGCCTGACCGAATAGTGGTGGGGGAATGCCGGGGGGGTGAGGCAATCGACATGCTCCAGGCCATGAACACCGGGCATGACGGATCCATGACCACCCTGCATGCCAACTCGCCCCAGGGGGTAATCGAGAGGCTGGAGGTGCTCGTCCAGCAGAATGCTGACGCCGTGTTGCCCGTTTCGGCGATTCACAGGCAGGTGGTTTCAGCAGTGGACCTGATTGTGCAACTGGGAACCTTGACCGTGGATGAGGAGCGGGAGGTACCCGGGGGCCCGGGCGGCACCCTGAAAAAGGTGACACTGCGTCGGAAACGGAAGGTTGTGACGGAAATCGCCGAGGTGATTGGCGTGGAAGAGGAAGGGGTGCGGATCGTGTCACTTTTCCGGAGGCGAGGGGAACTGGGAGAATTGCGGCCGACCGGCTGCCTGCCCACTTTTCTGGCGGCCTTGATTGAGACCGGTCTGGTGAGTGATCCCGTGCAAATGTTGACAGGAAGGGGGGCCGCATGAATGCCTTGGCGTTGCCCGCATCCGCCCTGACAGCCATGGCTGTCCTGGCGGGGGTTCCCTGGATTCTCCGGTTGACCGAGAAAACCTATGCCGGCACCCGTGACCGGATCCGGGACCGCATGGAAGCCCTTGGGATGCCTACCGACTGGCTGGAGGCCCAATTTCGAATTTGGCGGTTGGGGACGGTGGGGCTGCCCGTGGTGATGACAGTGCTTGGCCTTGGCCCGCTTGGTTTGTTGTGCGGATTTTTGTGCCACCGAATCATCCCCCACCTGTTTGACTGGCGTATCCATCGGTTTGAGAATCTGCTGGAAACCCAGGCGGCCATGGCTTCGCACCAGCTCGCGGGGCAACTGCGAGCGGGCGCCAACCTGTTGGACGCGGTGGAATCGGCTGCACGCCAGGTGCCCAAACCGATGCGGCACTTTTTGGAGGCACTCTCACGGCAGGCCGCCCAGGGGGCCGAGATGGTGGCGGTTCTGGAGGCGCTACGCAGGCGCGTTCGTCTGGAATCGATCACCATTCTGGTGGTGGTGCTCAAGGTGGCGCTGGAAAACGGCGGGCCCCTGGCTGACATTCTGGAACGGATCACCCATAGCCTCCAGGAGATGGATCGTATCCGCCGTAAGCGTGACACGGACACCGCCTCGGGTCGGATGATCATCCTGACCCTGGCCATCTTCCCGCTGGGATTCATCTTCCTGGCAAATCTGATGGATCCGAACATCCACCGGGTGATGGTGACAGTACCGGGGCAGATCATCCTGGTCATCACCGGCCTGATCACCTACTTCAGCGTGCTTTGGGGCGCGCGAATCCTGCAGGCTCAGGAACTCTAAGGGAACCGGCAAGATGGATGTCTCAGCATTGCCAGTCACGGTCGCTTCTGTTTTTTCCGCCTTGGCCGGGGTGTCGGGAGGTATCTGGTGGCTGGCTCTCAGGGACGCTCCACGGGAAGCTTTCGGCACCCCGGAGATGGAAACCCGCCGGCGGCTGAAGATGCGCCGCGAGTCGGCTTCTTTCGCGATGCTGGAACCTTTGGTCATGCCCCAGGCGGAGGCGTTGGAACTGGATCCAGGAACATCCTCACCCCTGCTTGGCCGAATCAACAAGGCCCTTATCATCCTTGGCAAGGAACATTGGCACGCCACGGAGTGGTTGGTTCTTCGTCGCAAGGAAGCCGTATTGATGGGATTGATGGCGGGCCTGGTACTTGGTTTTGGTGGATTTGGAAGTCTGGGCGGCCTAATTGCGGGCGTATTGATATGGCTGAAATTCCCGGAAATGGCGCTTCGGACCGAGGAGAAAAAAGCAGCCCTTCATCGACAACGGGTGGTCACACGCCTTCCCTTTGCCCTGGATTTGATGGCATTGATGCAGGAGGCCGGTGTGGGGACATTCCAGCAGTGCATCCGCACCGTTCGGGATGAGATGCCGGATACACCGCTGGGTACGGAATTGGCGCTGATGGATGCCAGGATCAGCCAAGGGACTTCCCAAAGCGAGACGATGCGCGAGCTGGCCAAGCGGATGGATGACAATGATATTGAGAACCTTGTGCTGGCGGTGAACACCGCCGAAGAAAAGGGAACGCGGCTGAAGGACACCCTGCGAAACCTTGCCGAGCAGATGCGGCTTCGCAAGGTGCAATGGATGGAGAAGTCGGCCGAACAGGCCAGGGTTCACATCACCTGGCCGGCCATGTGTGTGGTAGTTGGCTGCATGATTCTGATGGTCGGTCTGGTGGTCTTGAACGCGGTGATGCCGCCTCCCCCCGCTTCCGCCGGGCAAGACAACTCAGGTGGAATGCTGGGAGGTTTGGTGACCGGGAATTGAGCATTTTTCACAACCAGTGCGGGGTTTTCCCGAGCTAAATGCGGTGATATCTGGGGAGATTTGAGAAAAGGAGGGTGAGTCATGGCTGTCAGGATCGAGGTGGTGAAGGGGCAGGATGCTGGTTGGGCCCATGTGATCCATAGCCGGGAGGCCAAGATCGGCAGGGGTTCGGGAAACCATATTCGGTTGACTGATCCGGCGTGGCAGGAAGGTCATCTGGAATTGGTGAATCGGGGTGGCGGGTGGCTGGTTGTCAACCGGATGCCCCATGGGGTGTTCCACCAGGGTCAGATTTTGGAGCCTGGCAAGTCGAGGACCTGGTATGAGGGCGAGCTACTTCAGCCAACTGCTGGAACCTTGCTGGTACTTCGTTCGGACGATTCGAAGCCGTCCGGGGGCCAGGGGATTGTCTCGATGCCCCCGGCTGAAAAAGCCAAAAAATCTCCGTTGATCCCGCTAGTTGCGGTTGGCAGCCTTGCCCTGGCATTCCTAATGTTCCATTCCCGTGGACCTGGGGCAAGCTCTCCCAAAGCCGCGGAGGCTTTTGAGCCACCCGCTGTCTCTTCCCTGGCGGAGCATCATGAGGTTGGAAAGTACATCAAGCGCATAAGGGCCCTGGTGACGCAGGCTGAATTCAGTTTGCGTACTGCCAATAACTCCGAAGCCCTTTCAACCCTACGACAAGCCCGCGACCAGGCGAAACGCCTCGAGGACGAAGCGAATCAACTTCTGGGTAGCGGTAGTTCAGAAGAATTCCGCAATGGCCTTGCTGGAATGCGGTTGAAGATATGCGACCGCATCGCCGCTATTTCGAAGGCGACGCCTGCCCCTGGCGCCACCTGATACCGATTGTCGACCTGAGCAATTCAACACATGGCCTAATTTTCCTGCAATAATCAGCGGGTGCCGGCAACCTGCCGGCGTTTCATCCCGTTTCGACGCGCTGGCCAAGCCATGGAATTGAAACGCATCACGGATATCCGCCAAGGCAACGGATATATCCTGTTCAGGGCCGAAAACCCCGCCACTCGCACCAGACATTTGGTCAAAGAAGTCTGCATACCAGATGAAGATGGTTATTTCGCGCGGAGGTTGCGGTCCGAGTTTTCCCAAATGGCCAAACTCGAGCACCCACACCTGCTTCGGCCCGCGGGCATTGTCAACAATGACAGGCTACTGGTCTATGAGGACGCCCAGTGCAACCTCGCACAGTACCTGGCACGCAAGGGCAAGCTGCCCCCGGTCTTGGCTGTCAATTTGCTGCAGCAGGTGGCCGATGCGCTGAAACTAATGCACGCCTCCAGGATTGGACATGGCAACCTCGGGGCCACGAATGTCTTTGTCGGACCCCAGGGTGAGATCAAGCTGGGAGACTTCCTAGGTTTTTCCCTAGGTGGAGCTGATCCGATCCCGGACCCGGATCCGCTACCTCGCTACCAGGCCCCGGAGTTCAATGATTCGGCTTTTGGGGAACCCTGTCCTTCCTCGGACCTGTATGGATTGGGTTATCTGATTCTGGAGGCACTGACAGCCACCGGTTTCCCCGGATTGTTCGGGCCAGGTGAACAGGGTGACAACCTTGCCTGGCATTTGGATCCAACCAAGAAGCTGGAACATTGGCGCAGTTCGCTTTTCCAGGCGCCTGAGGGACTCCTGGACCTTCTGGAGGGAATGATCCAGAAGGGGATCCACCAACGCGCTTACCGTACCGCCCAGGAACTCCTTGACCAGCTTGGCCGGCTACGGATCGCATCGAACCAGCTTTTCCCCCCGTTCCAAGAGGAAAAGGAGCAGGCTGCCGGAGGGATTTTGCCAACAGCGCCACGCCTGTTGATCCTGAAACCCTCGGACAGGCCCAAGGGGCCTCCCCTCCTTTTTTTACCGGGAAAACCCGCGATCCTGGGCAGTGTGAGTGGTTGCGACCTGGTTCTTCAGGGCAGGGGCGTTGCCAGCCGGCATGCCATGCTCCATGCCGAGGCCGATGGGGCCTGGCGGCTTTATGACCTTCGGGGAAGAGCACCCTGCGAGATCAATGGAAGCAGGGAACCGGTACAGCCTGTTGACGATGGGGCGACACTCCGGGTTGGGCAGGTGACTCTGCGGGCGGAGATGGGGGAGCGGCAGGATCCTTCCCGGAAACTGTGCGGTGTGCAAACTTATTATCAGCTCCATAAGGGCAAAAACGGCAGATCCTTCCTTGGCACCTGGGATAAAAAAGGAAAAGCCGCAGTTCTTCGGGTATTCCCTTCGGCTTTTGGCGAGGATGAAGCGTGGATCCGCAGGTTGCTGGGTGATTCCTCCTCGATCAACCGGTGCTCGACCAGGTCTCTCTCCGGATTATTTGAGGCGGGCAAGCGCACGCTGCCGGACCGGACCCTTTGGTACCTCATTCACGAATACTGTCCATGGGGCAGCCTTCGTGACCGCCTGATGCGGGAGGAAGCGACCGATCCTGAAGAACTTCTCGCCATTGCCGCCCGCGCCTGCCGGGCCTTGCGGGCTGCCCACAGGGCGGGAGTAATCCATGGAAACCTGCATCCGGGTTGTCTGCTGTTCGACCAGATGCGAAGGGTGAAGGTGTTATTTTGTCCTTTGCCTTTGGATGGCAAGATCGCCTTCCGTTCCGAGGGAGGTAAATTTTCCCTATTGCCTTCGCAACTCCGTTACAGGGCTCCCGAACTGTTTGGATCGCCGCATCCAGGATCACCAGCGACAGACCTGTATGCCTTGGCTGCTTGCCTGCTGGAGGCGGCCTCGGGCTCACCGCCATTTGCGGGAGCCATGTCTGCTGATTCGGTTTTGGCGGAAAAGAACCGCCCTGACCGGGCACTTGGGAAATTGCCCAACACCTACCCAGCCGGCGCGGAAGGATTTTTCCGGAAAGCACTGCATCCCGATCCGATTGCCCGCTTTCTGGAGCCAGGGCCATTTTTAGTTGAATTAAGCAAAGCAATCTGCCCGGACTGGAAGCCTGACTCAGGTAAAAAGAAACGCCGACGCCACAAATAAAAAACCATATTGCCATCAGTGCATGCCACCTAGAAAATAGGTGGGGTGCACTGATGATTTTGATTTTTTAGTAAGCCTTCACCAAGGCTTCCATGGAGTCGATGGTCTTCTCGATTCGATCGAATACCTTAGCAGCTTTTTCACCGTCTCCTTCGGCAAGAAAAACCTTGGCAAGTAGTTCCAGTTGCTTCAGCGTGGCCGGATGATCTTTACCCAATTTGGATTCAATGGTTGCCAGTGCCGATTGTGCCAAACTTTTGGCCTCATCCACTTTGCCTTCCGAAAGGAGGACTGTGGCCAGCGTGTTTTCCAGTCCTACCACATGCAGTGAATCCCTCCCGGCACTTGCCCTGAGCAGGCCTAGCGTCAACTTACCGTGGTGGATCGCCAGCCCACTCCTTCCCTCAGCCATGTAGAGAGAGGTCAACTTGCCATGGCAGGAAAGCCTAAGCGGATGGGATTCTGGGTAGTTTCCATTGAGGATCTCCAACGCGGCGACCAGGTCACCCTCGGCCAGGTCGTTGCGGCCCCGTAGCATGCGACTGGTGGCAAGGTTAAGTAGGGCACCAGCATGGGAATCGCTACTGTGCCCGGAGATAGTTTTTTGGATTTCGACGGCCTTGAGGAAATGGTAACCGTTCACCGCTTATGCAAGTGAAGGCGGAGTCGTGCCGTTTCTGAGCGCTGTCATGGCATCGCAAAGGAACTGAAAGACGGGCCTTCCCTGGAGCTTCAAGGTTTGGGTGACCGT
>Ga0315906_10003982_pt1 | contig 19258 bp, 11 predicted proteins | sample LakEriMetagenome_4_FD_203526 | JGI IMG/M metagenome (GOLD analysis project Ga0315906, IMG submission 203526) | Freshwater fungal communities from buoy surface, Lake Erie, Ohio, United States - Buoy 2 MA122 | ecosystem: Environmental > Aquatic > Freshwater > Lake > Lake biofilm | place: USA... | reverse complement strand
TTGGGAATCATTAGAAACTGAAGTTGGTTTCTCAACAATCCCGAATTTAAGATATACTTCAGCTGGTTCATATATAACCGATTTCTTTGTGGACAACAACATCGCATTTACATCTCAGAATGTTGTACTATTGGCTCCATTGATCAAAATGTATGCAACACAAAAACTAAATAACCCAAACATAAACCGATTAGCGTTTCAAAATCAATTGAGTACATATTTGGGACGGGAAGATGATATCCAAGACGTTTTCTTAAATGGTGTTTTGGAATCATTACGAACTAATTTGAGTGATCAAGTTCAATTACCTGAGAGGGTTGTCAAAAGTGTTATTAGTGGAGAACAAAGTAAGGTTGAAAACTATGAGGTCTTCAAAGCTCTGAATGATAAGTGGATTGCTGGTGGTGATTATAAGACAAAAACCTTGTTTGAAGATTTCTTGTTTATGGACAGGGCGTCTAGAAATATTGGAGACACTATTTTGATCGACATATTTGAGTTGAAGAATATGTTCAGTGAAAATTCTTTGAACCAAGCAATGAGTGTGTTCACATTTATCGCAGGTATTCTGATTAAGAATAATTTTACTGTGATGCCTTTACCAGCATATGTGAACTTTTATAACGTACAAGATGTCGATGGGGTTTCTTCTCCTAAACCTGAAGGATCATTACAGTTTGCAAATAGTTTGTGGGGAACGTTCTTGGATGTTGATTACAGAAATTCAGGACCAAAAATGATTTGTTTCTATACTGGTAAACCATCTCAATATCTGAATCTACCAAAACAAAATTCAAGGTTCAGAGATGACGCTTTCGAAATGAGAAGAGCATCCGACAATCCATTGATTGAAGATCAACAAGGAAAGAAAGATTGGGCATTATCAAATAAGTGTGTTGGATTTAATGTAGATGTTGGAATAAGAAATCAAAACATTTTTTACTCGTTTACCGTGTCCCAAGACAATGGAGTTGCAACATCCGAATCCATTAACACACAATTGAATATGGTTGATCAGGCATCAGGTCGTGCTGTGGCTACACAAAATAATAGTTTATTCAACTTATATAAACAAAGAAGTTATAAGTGTTCAGTTGTTAGTTTAGGCAACGCCCTCTTGCAGCCTACTATGTATTTCAACCTCAGACACGTTCCTATGTTCAATGGTCCATATATGATTACAGATGTGTCTCATTCAATACAGTCAGGAACGTTCCAAACAACTTTTAATGGAATAAGACAAGGAGTTTATGATTTACCAGCAATCGATAGTTTCTTACAAAGTATTAACCAAAATCTGATAACAAGATTAGAAGAAATTTTAAAAATCAACAAAGATCAGGTCACTGTATCAGGAACAACAAACAATATCAAATCTGATAGCGTTGTACAAAAGGCGGATAACACATTGGATACTACCAATTCATGTAATTCTAAGTTAGATTCTGTTTATCTTAACGCTAGTGTAGGTTATGAGGCTGTCAATGGAACTGCAACAGAAGTTTCACCAGATGAATTTGCGGCGGTTCTCAAAAGGATTGTACCTAATGACGAACAACTACAAACAATCATCTACTGTATTTCTTATATAAGAACTTTCCAAACAAGTTCAAATACGAAGTTGGGTAAGTTTTACGGTTGGAATAATAACTTAGCTACTTTAGCTTTGGATGTAAATTATTCAGGTCAGATATCATTATTACCAAAAACCTACAGTTGTATAAATGTTAAAACAACTGATTCTAAGAGTACTTCCTTACCTATTGCTCATTTCAGTTCTTTGGATGATTATGTTAGATTCATGGCATCACGACTGAGAGGAAGGGTAGGCCAAATTTTACAACCAAACATGGGATTGGCAAAATACTATGTTTGTTTTTGGCCACAAACAAACATAGACGTGGATTACTACGAACAAAACAAATCTAGATTCGCTCAGACTGAACAGACATTTTTTGAAGCGCTAGCGTCTGCAGTTCGTGTTGGACTAATCAACGCTGATGGATCAAAGAAATTGAAAGAAGACATCAAGAAAGACACAAATAACTCAACGGCACCAAATGTCACTCCAACTCCAAGTCCTGTTGTGGGATGCCCACCACCAACAATCAAATCATTCTCACCGAGTGCTGGTTATATAGGTACAATTATTCAACTTAACGGAACAAACTTTGAATCAATCAAATCGATAACTGTTGCGGGTCAAGCGGTTAATCTTAGTACGTTGAGAGTGTACAATCCACAAACTCTAAGATTCACTTTACCTGACATCATTATACCCTCAGGACAAAATATTGTACAAGGTAAGATTGTCATTACTACCGATTCGGGAGTTTCAGAAACTCCATTGAATTTTACCTTCAATCCAGCATTGATAAATGTTTCCACATCTTCTCCAGGAGGATATGAAAATACTGCAATTACTGAAGTTGTTTCAGTCCCTCAACAAGAAGCCGCTGGATCAAGTGCGAATCTTCAAGAAACGATGGTAAACCCACCTATGTTTGTTTCCGAAAAAATTGACAATGAATTGGGTACTGAAATTTTGACTGTAAAAATTGATCAAAATGATTATGTAAATGGACCGTGGAAAATAGACCCTCAAGTAGAGTATAGTTATACCTTAGATTCTATTGAAGTTGGACCAAATAACACGGTCACTCGAACTCGTATAGAAAGTTCGGATTCTTCATACCTTTTGGGATTTGTATCCTCTGATGGGCAAACTTTTTCGATTACTAGAGATCAGTTCATTGACGCGGAGTTCAATCCGATACTTGAAATGGAAAAAGGAAAAAGATTGGAAATTGTAACATCTATCAAATTGAGAGCTAGACCTGAAAATAGAGAGAAAAATCCAAAAGATGATACTAAATCTGTTAGGTTCCGAATGATAGTTCCATCTTCTGAAGCGGGCATACAACCAGAAGGGTCATTATCATTTATTCAAAGAAGTTCAGATGTTTCATTACCAAACTTCCAAGGACCACTATATTACAATATTAGAATACCTGATGGGGGATTTGTTACTTTTAGGTTCAATTGTCCACTTTGTGTGATATCTAAAGTTTTTGTTGCCACTTCAGCTAACCAAGCTACTCCATTGAACATAACTACAACAAATAATTCAGACACAAAATATACTAACGTGATTGATGTCAACTCTACTGAACGACTTGTTTTATCAGTTGTTTATGTAAATGCAAACAACAATGGTACGTTCACTGCGACAAGTAGTTCATTCACTTTATAACATAACAACATATTTATATAAAAAACATTCCTATGAATATTAAATCGGCATTAGATAATTATCTTGGAAAATCTGTTAGATTTTCTGAACTTGATAATGGAGACGGGACCAAAGAAGTATGTGACTTGGATACTGGAGCTTGTTACACAGTTAGAGAAAGAGACGGATTGATTGAAAGAGCTGGGCACCAAACCACAGTGAATAGAAAAGTAAGAGTCGAAACTCCTGGTGGGATAAAAACATTATTAAATGGTTAAACAATGAGTTTAGATAAAAAAATTTTAAGTGAGATACAAAGGTATCGAAAAATAAATCAATACATAATTGAACAAGCTGGAGATGTTCCTGCAGATCCTGGTATGGCTGCGTTGACTCCACCAGCACCAGCTCCCGAGGCGGGAGCACCCGCACCGGAAGGAGCTCCACTTCCAGCACCTGAAACTCCACAACCTATCGATGTTGAATCAGATCCTGAAGTAGAAAAAATTGATGATGAGGGAAAATCTGAAGAAGAAGAGTCTGGATCTGAGGAACTTGACATTACGGAACTCGTCGATTCACAAAAAAATATCGAGAAAAAACAGGAAGAATATTTTAACAATCTATTCAGTCAACTAAGTGATCTTCAATCAAAACTAAGTGAAATGGATACGATCATGACAAAGTTGAATACTTTGGAAAACAAAATAGAAAAATACAGAGAAAAAACTCCACAAGAGAAGTTAGAATTGAGATCATACGATTCTTATCCTTTCAATCAAAAACTATCTCAATTTTTTGATGATAAGCAAGAAGAGATGGAAAAGACAGGAAAAAATGATTATATTTTGACTGCGGACGAGGTTACTGATATAAATGTTAATGACATTAAAAATTCATTCCAACCTGGTTCTATAGAACAAGATCCATACAAAACATCTTTTAGATAACCATCTATTACAATGTTTTAAAGGTATCTTCGGATACCTTTTTTATTTGACTAAAGTCGCACAATTACCTATTATTATATAAACATATTATCTATCTAAATTAAAAATTATGAGTTCATTAGACGCCGTATTGGCACAGTACGAAAAAAATCAACAAGGGGGCGGGGCCCAATCAAGAATGTCGCAAGACGAAAGAATGAAAAAGTATTTTGCTTTGATCTTAGGAGACAAAGAAAAATCAGGACAGAGAAGAGTTAGAATTCTACCTACTTCAGATGGATCATCACCATTCAAAGAAGCATGGTATCATGAAATCCAAGTTGGAGGTCAGTGGCAGAAATTCTACGATCCAGGAAAAAATGACAACGAACGTTCACCTTTGAATGAGGTTTATGAAGAGTTGATGTCAACTGGTAAAGAATCTGACAAAGAATTAGCAAAACAATATAAATCACGTAAGTTTTATATTGTGAAGTTAATCGATAGAGACCATGAAGAAGATGGTCCAAAGTTTTGGAGATTTAAACACAACTATAAGAACGACGGTATCTTAGACAAGATCATCCCTATTTGGAGAAACAAAGGAGATATTACAGACCCTACCAATGGTAGAGATTTGGTTATTGAACTTTCAAAGGCTAAAACCCCTAAGGGTAAAGAATATACTACTGTATCAACTATTATGTATGATGATCCAGCTCCAGTTCATTCTGACAAAGCTCAAGCAAAAGCTTGGATTGATGACGAATTGAGTTGGACTGATGTATATTCCAAAAAACCTGTGGAATACCTTGAAGCAATCGCAAGAGGAGAAACACCTAAGTGGGATAACGAAAAAGGTGGTTACGTTTATGGTGACTCCTCAGTTTCCGAAGAAAGTTTTGGTGGAGGTTCTAAAAAATCTTCATACGTAGATCCACAAATGGATTCTGACATTGATTCAGATTTACCATTCTAAATAACTTTACGAGCATAGGTCAACTACCTATGCTCATTTTTACTTCACATTATGGCAATTAAAAAGAATGACTTCGAAAGTCTGAAGAAAAAATTTTCAACCTCTGCAAAATATAAACCACAAAGATTTTTTGATTTGGGGCCTGACTTCTTGGATGCAGTTGGACTTCCTGGCCCCGCAGTTGGACATTTGAATATGTTCTTAGGTCATTCGGATACTGGTAAAACTACCGCATTGGTAAAAACTGCAGTTGATGCACAGAAGAAAGGTATTCTACCAGTATTCATTATTACTGAACAGAAATGGAGTTTCGAACATGCCAAACTGATGGGGTTTCAATGTGAAGAAGTTGTTGATGAAGAAACAGGAGAACTCGATTGGGATGGGTTCTATATATTCAATAATAATTTTGATTATATTGAACAGATTACAGATTATATCAATAGCTTGTTAGACGCTCAAGAAAAAGGTGAGTTGGATTATAGTTTGTTGTTCTTGTGGGATTCAGTTGGTTCTGTTCCATGTAAGATGACCTTTGAAGGTAAAGGTGGAAAACAACACAACGCATCTACATTGGCGGACAAAATAGGTATGGGTATCAACCAACGTATTTCAGGTTCACGAAAAGCAGATTCCAAATATGAAAACACTTTGGTTATTGTTAATCAACCTTGGGTTGAATTACCTGACAATCCATTTGGACAACCAAAGATTAAAGCTAAAGGTGGTGAAGCCATTTGGTTGAACTCATCGTTGGTATTTTTATTTGGAAATCAAAAAGGGGCGGGAACAAACAAAATCACTGCAACAAAAGACAAACGAAGTGTTAAATTTGCTACAAGAACAAAGGTATCGGTGTTAAAAAATCACATCAATGGTTTGGGATACGAAGATGGAAAAATCATTGTAACTCCTCACGGATTCTTAGCTGGTAAAGAAGCTTCCGAAGAAAAAACATCAATCGAAGCTTACAAAAAAGAGTACGCTGATTATTGGAAAGATATCATCGGTTCTGATGGTGATTTCACTTTGAAAGAAGAAAAAGAAGATTAGTATATTGTTTCACATTTAAATCACTGATTGTGATTAAGACATTATTAGTAGACGGAGACAATCTGTTTAAAATAGGATTTCACGGAGTAAAAGAGTTGTATAATGGTGGAGACCACTTAGGTGGAATCTACCATTTCATAAACATCATTAGAAAATTTTTAGAAGAACATAATCATGATAAAGTGGTTGTGTTTTGGGATGGGAGTTCAAACTCTTCCATAAGGAAATCTTTATATCCTCAATACAAAGCAAATCGAAAGCACGATATGAATGAATTCAAATATGAATCATATCTGCAACAGAAAGCTCGTGTTAAACAATACCTTGAAGAAATCTTTGTTCGTCAGGTTGAAATGAAAAACAACGAAGCTGATGATTTGATTGCCTATTATTGTAAAATATCTTTGGATGAACAGATCATTATCTTTTCAGCGGACAAGGATCTCACTCAACTTATCTCAGAACGTGTTACAGTATACTCTCCTACCTCCAAAATGTATTTGAAGTATGGTGACACCATTTCGATAAACAAAGTCAACATACCCCACCAAAACGTCTTATTAACAAAGATTTTCACGGGTGATAAATCGGATAACATCGATGGTATTGAATTATTGGGTGAGAAGACCTTAGTGAAACTTTTCCCTGAAATGTTGGAAAGATCATGCACTATCGAAGAAATTTTGGATATTGCACGAAATAACACGCAACCAAAAAAAATCAAAGCTTTAGAAAATATTTTGACTGGTAAAACTAAAAACGGTATACTTGGAGAAACTTTCTATGAGTTAAACAAAAAAATAGTAGATTTGTCCAACCCTTTAATTACCGATGATGGAAAAGAATTAGTAGAACAAATTTACCAAGACACCATTGATCCATCTGATCGTGGTTACAAAAACTTAATGAGAATGATGATGGAGGACGGTCTCTTTAAGTATCTTCCCAAAAACGATGAAGCTTGGGTTGATTTCCTCCGACCATTTATGAAACTTACACGAAAAGAAAAAAGAAACACAAACAAAATTTAATTCCTTCTATGAAAGAACAAGATAGTACAAAAATGGAATTTCTATTAACACTCAATGACAACATTGTAGTTCAAAGATTTTTCAATGTTAGGGGATATAATCCCAAAGCAAAAAACTCAGTTGACCTGTATCATTTGGTTGAAGATATTGCTCGAGACTTGCAATATCATCTTAAAATGAAAACTGTCATCTATATGACGGACAACAGTGAATCCATTATGCATGATGCTTCAATCATGGATACTTCATATACTGATGGTCCTGAAATTTTTAATATTCTAATCAAAAATGGTGACACGACAATTTGTCACAGAATTTTTGATGGAAAATTTTTTCCACCAAAAGTGAGGTATACTGTGGACGTACGTCCATTCTTGAAAGATATCTTACGAGATCTTACTGACATTTTTTCATCCCAAACATTAAGTTTCAAATATTTGGATCTTGATCTAAGTAAGTGAATATTTAATAATACTAAGGGGCATATTACGACAACATGAACAAAAATTTCGATTATTTGGGGAACACATTTCAGATTCAACTATTGAATCAGATTGTGGTAGATAAAGATTTTTCTTCTTCAATAATGGATGTTATTGAGGCAAATTATTTTGATAACAAGTATTTCAAGATCATTCTTCAAATGATCAAAGAATACTATGTAAAGTATGAGTCCACTCCAAATTTCGATACCCTCGAACAAATTGTTAAGTCAGAAGTTTCACAAGAGTTAGTTGTAAAAATTGTATTAGATACTCTTAAACAAGTTAAAGAAGCTCCATTCGAAGGAACTCAGTTTGTTCAGGAAAAGGCATTAAAGTTCTGTAAACAACAAGAACTTCAAAAAGCAATGGACAAGGCTCAAAAGATAATCACACAAGGTGATTTTGAATCTTATGACAAAGTAGAGGGTTTGGTTCGAGAAGCATTACAAGTTGGAGAAATTGAAAAAGGTCAAACAGATATTTTTTCTGATTTGGAAACTGTTTTGGATGAGGACTATAGACATCCAATCCCTATGGGAATACCGGGTATTGACAAATTGTTAAAGGGAGGGTTAGCTAAAGGAGAAATTGGAGTTATACTTGCACCAACTGGTGTTGGTAAAACAACAATATTAACCAAGATTGCTAATACAGCATTTAACATGGGGTATAATGTCCTACAAATATTTTTTGAAGACAACCCTAAGATAGTTCAACGTAAACATTTTACAATTTGGACAGGTATCCCACCAGATGATTTGGCAAATCATAAAGAAGAAGTAATGGGTAAAATTACGGAGATTCAAGAAACTATGAAAAATAAACTTGTTCTCAAAAAATTAGCTTCTGATACTATGACTATGAATCAAATCAAAAATCAAGTAAGAAAGTTGATTGCTGACGGAACAAAGATAGATATGATTATGTTAGATTATATCGACTGTGTTTTACCTGAATCATCATCAAAAGACGAGTGGAAAGCTGAGGGGTCTGTAATGAGAGGTTTCGAGGCAATGTGTCACGAACTTAATTTAGTTGGATGGACTGCAACTCAAGGTAATAGAAGTAGTATTTCTTCAGAAGTAGTTACTACAGACCAAATGGGGGGATCAATCAAAAAGGCTCAAGTTGGACACGTAATTATTACGGTAGCTAAGACATTACAACAAAAAGAAATGAATTTGGCGACCATAGCAATTACAAAGTCTCGTCTCGGTAAAGACGGAGTTGTCTTTGAAAATTGTAAGTTTAACAATGAATTACTTGAAATAGATACAGAAAGTTCTGTAACATTCTTGGGATTTGAAGAACAACAAGAAGAGAAAAAGAGAGACAGAGTCAAAGAGTTGATGGAAAAAAGAAAACAAAAAGAGCAACAACAAACACAACAATTATAAAATACAATTACTTATGGAAAAAATTTTAATAGAAAATCCTAATCGATTTGTGATATTCCCTATTGAGCATAATGATATATGGGAGTTTTACAAAAAACATCAAGCGGCTTTTTGGACGGCCGAAGAAGTTGATTTGACTAACGATATCAGAGATTGGAATAATTTGACTGAAAATGAACAATACTTCATCAAAAATATTCTATCATTCTTTGCTGCGTCTGATGGGATTGTAAATGAAAACTTAGCGGAAAACTTCGTAAAAGAAGTTCAATATCCCGAGGCAAAGTTTTTTTACGGATTTCAATTGATGATGGAAAACATTCACAGTTTGATGTACTCCTTATTGATTGATACTTACATATCTAATGAGAATGAAAAACAACTATGTTTCACCGCTTTAGATAATTTACCTGCAGTTCAGAAGAAGGCTAGTTGGGCTTTGAATTGGATCAAAAATTCAACATTCCAAGAACGTTTAATTGCATTCGCTGCGGTCGAAGGTATATTCTTTTCAGGATCATTTTGTTCAATCTTTTGGTTGAAATCAAGAGGAATCATGCAAGGATTGGCTAATGCGAATAGTTTGATTTTCAAAGATGAAAACTTACACTGTGATTTTGCAATTCATTTGGTGAATAACCATTTGGAGAACAAACCATCTGAAAAAAGAATTAAAGAAATTCTTTTGTCAGCACTCGAGATCGAAAAAGAATTTATCACAGAATCTCTACCCGTTTCATTGATTGGAATGAATTCTAATTTGATGAAACAATATTTGGAATTTGTCACTGATGGACTTTTAGTTAAGTTCGGTTGTAAAAAAGAATTCAATGTCGAACAACCATTCAAATTCATGGAACAAATTGCGGTAGAAACTAAAGGGAATTTCTTCGAGTCCAGAACTATGGAGTATCAAAAAGCTAAACTTAACGAAACTTTATCTTTCGATTCTGATTTCTAAAAAGTAGATTAAAGTTATGATGTCATTAAAAATTAAAAAAAGAGTCGGAGATGAAGTTGCCTTCAATCCGCAAAAAATTTACAACAGAATTAAAAGAGCCTCCAAGGGGTTAAACGTTAACTCAGATGAAATATTCATCAAGGTTATAACGTCTGTCCCAACCGAAGGAACTATAACTACAAAAGAACTTGACAAGCTCGTTTATGAGATTGCCGCCGCCTACACAGGTAGTCATCACGACTATTCTCGTTTAGCCGCGTCGGTGGCAATTTCAGCTTATCATAAAGATACTGACCCAAGTTTTTCTAATGTAATGCATACACTACACGTTGATGGGGTAGTTCACGATGATTTGATGGCAAAGATAGAAGAGTACGGGTCGTCTAAAATTGACGAAGTCATCAATCATGAAAATGATTATAACTTCGATTATTTCGGTTGGAGATCTTTACAGGAAATGTATTTGTTGAAAACTCCTGAAGGTAGAGTAATTGAAAGACCACAACATATGTATATGAGAGTGGCTTTGTGGGTTACTAACACTTTTGAAGAAGCTGTTGAATACTATGAGTCCTTATCAAATCAGCGTATTTCAAAGGCGACTCCGATCATGATCAATTCAGGAACCAAAGTTCCTCAATTAGCGTCTTGTGTACTACATTATAATAATTCAGATTCAAGAGATGGTTTATTGAAAACCTTGAATGATATTTCGACTTATTCTTCTGATGCAGCTGGTATTGGATTATGTATGTCAAACATCAGAAGTAAAGAAAGTAGAATTAAATCTTCAGGTGGATTCGCAGGTGGTTTGTTGAAGTATTTGAAAATTGTAAACGAATCATTGAGGTTCTTTAACCAACAAGGAAGAAGACCTGGTAGCGCGGCCATCTACTTAGAACCGTGGCATAAAGACATTTTCGATTTGTTGGATATCAAAAAAAATACTGGCGCCGAAGAATTAAGAGCTCGAGATTTATTCACAGCACTTTGGATTCCTGATAACTTTATGAGAGCTGTAAAGAACAATGAAGATTGGTATCTTTTCTGTCCTAATGATATTATCAAAGCGGGAATCAAACCTTTGCAAGAGTGTTTCGGTGATGAGTATGAACAAAACTATCAGAAAGCTATTGATTTAGGTTTAGGTAAGAAAATCAAAGCACAAGAGGTCTGGACAAAAATTGTTGAATCTCAAATTGAGACTGGTGTTCCTTATTTGTGTGCTAAAGATAGTGCTAATAAAAAGACGAACCATCAAAATATTGGTGTTATCAAACAATCAAATTTATGTAATGAGATTTATCAATATACAGATGAAGAAACAACTGCAATTTGTACGTTATCTTCAATTGTTCTGAAAAATTTTATTGTTGATGGTAAGTTTGATTATAAGTTGTTAATTCAAGAAGTTAGAAAAGCCGTCAAGGCGTTGAATAATGTAATTGATAAGAACAACTACTCAACACAGAAAGGACTCAAAGGCGGTTTAGAACAAAGAGCTATTGGGATTGGGGTTCAAGGACTGGCTGATGTGTTTTATCTTATGGATTACATCTTTACCTCTGATGAGGCTAAGGTTTTGAATAAAAATATTTTTGAAGCAATTTATTACGCAGCAATTCAAGAAAGTAATGATTTGTGTAAGAGAGGTATTAGAAAACCATATGACTTCTTTGAAGGATCACCGATGTCCAAGGGAATATTCCAATTTGATATGTGGGGATTGAATGAGAGTGAACTATTCTTAGATTGGGAAACATTGAAGAAAGATGTTCAGGAATATGGAGTTTGTAACTCATTGTTCACCGCTCAGATGCCTGTGGCTTCCTCGGCAAAAATCACTGGTTCGTTCGAAATGACAGAACCAGCACACTCAGCACTATTCAATAGAAGAGTTGTTGGTGGAGAGATTATGATCGTAAACAAATATCTGATTAACGATTTCGAAAAAATTGGTATTTGGTCAGAAGATTTGAAAAACGAAATCATTTTGAATGAAGGATCAATTCAAGGTATAAACTTTAATCAATATCTTGACCCTGAAGACAAAAATTATTTGAAGAAAGTAAAAAGAATTGAACATTTAATTCCAAAGTACAAAACTATTTGGGAGATATCACAGAGAGAATTGATCAATATGGCTGCCGATCGAGCACCATTTGTTGACCAGTCTCAATCTATGAACATCTACATGGCTAATCCATCTTTGTCAAAAATTACTTCTTCACACTTTCACTCTTGGGAAAAGGGATTGAAGACCTTGTGTTATTATGTAAGAACAAAGGCTATATCGACAGGAGCTAAGCATTTGGCGGTTGATATTTCAAAAATTCAAAAACCAAAACCTCAACAAGAGGTACCCAAAGTAGATTATAGTAGTATGAATTTACCACCAAAACCTGAAGGTATTGAAATCGAATGTTTTGGATGTTCATCTTAAAACAATTTAAATCCCAACATAAGTTGGGATTTTTTATTTTGGGCTATTTATAAGGAAACTAATCGAAGTATATTTATCTTTATGGCGAACGGAGTTACATATGGATTGAATTTCCCATTTCGGGATTCTCGACGTGGGGATTATTTGGAACTCACAGAATTAGAGTCTCAACAAATCAAATCGGATTTAATACATTTATTATTAACTAGAAAGGGAAGTAGATATTATTTACCTGAGTTTGGTACTAGATTGTATGAATTTATTTTTGAACCATTTGATGGTCTGACATTTGATGCAATACAATCAGACATCAGAGACGCGGTTGAAACCTTCATGCCAAACTTATTATTGAACCAAATATCTATTACACCCGCTGATCCTGAATTAGAAGTAGATACGATGATAGGTGAAAACACTGTAGGTACAAGTGAATCACCAATTTATAGATTTCCAGGAAAAGGAACATCTGAGTATACCGCAAAAATTAGAATAGATTACGCGAACAATAGAAGTTCTTTTGCTCAAAGTGATTTTGTTATTATAAATATTTAATATAAATGGCTAATCGTAAAATATCATATACCACTAGAGATTATCAAGGGATAAGAACCGAACTATTAAATTATGTAAGGACTTATTATCCCGAGCTCATACAAGATTTTAATGACGCTTCAGTATTTTCTGTGTTCTTAGATTTGAATGCTGCGGTAGCTGATAACTTACACTACCATATTGATCGAAGTATTCAAGAAACAGTTCTTCAATACGCACAACAAAGATCCTCAATATATAATATCGCAAGAACTTATGGTTTGAAACTTCCTGGCCAAAGACCGTCGGTAGCCTTGGTTGACTTTTCAATTACCGTTCCAGCATTTGGAGACAAAGAAGACGAACGATATCTCGGGATTTTAGCAAGAGGATCTCAAGTCACTGGAGCGGGAATTGTATTTGAGAATGTATATGATATAGATTTTACATCTCCATACAACGCTCAGGGGTTTCCTAATAGATTAAAAATTCCTAACTTCAACGCTAACAATGTTTTGGTTAACTATACAATCACAAAAAGAGAATTGGTTGTAAACGGAGTAACCAAAGTATTCAAAAGAGTTATCACTCCGAATGATGTAAAACCATTTTTCGAGTTATTCTTACCTGAGAAAAATGTTTTAGGTATAACAAGTGTTTTATTAAAGAGTGGAACTGAGTATACCAATTTACCAACTACAGCTGAATTTTTAGGATTATCTAATAAATGGTATGAAGTTGAGGCATTAGCTGAAGATAGAGTTTTCATCGAAGACCCAACTAAAGTTTCAGATCAACCTGGTATAAAAGTAGGTAGATATATTCAAACCTCTAACAGATTTATAAGTGAATATACTCCTGAAGGATTCAAGAAACTCACATTTGGTGGTGGAACAAATACCGCTCAAGATGCTCTCGATCAATTTACAACCTTAGGTGCTACTTTAGACATACAAAGATATTCGAATAATATATCTTTGGGATCGGCCCTAACACCCAATTCAACATTATTCGTTCAATACAGAGTAGGTGGAGGATTGGGAACTAACTTAGGTACAAACGTAATTACACAGATCGGAACAGTTTCTTTCTTTGTTAATGGACCATCCGAAATTACAAACTCTTCAGTAGTAAACTCATTGAGATGTAATAACGTCACAGCTGCAGTAGGTGGAGCTGGATTACCTTCACTTGAAGAAATTAGAAATTATGTGTCGTTCAACTTCTCGGCACAAAAAAGAGCTGTGACAGTTCAAGATTACGAATCAATAATTAGAAACATGCCATCAGAGTTCGGAGCACCTGCCAAGGTCTCTGTCACTGAAGATAACAACAAAATTCTTATTCAACTTCTATCATACGATACCTCAGGTAAGTTGACCAACATTGTTTCAAATACTTTGAAACAAAACATCGCTACTTATTTGTCAAATTATAGAATGATGAATGATTATATTTCAATTCTTACTGCTGAAGTAATAGATCTAAGTTTAGAGGTTTCCATAGTTTTAGATTCCGCACAAAATTCAGGGCAAGTGATAGCTGATGTAGTTGATAGAATATCAACATACTTTAATCCGCAAACAAGACAGTTAGGTCAAAATGTTTATTTGTCTGAATTACAAAGTATAGTACAGAATCAAAATGGTGTGTTAACTGTAGCTGGAATCAAAGTGTTTAATAATGTAGGAGGACAATACTCTTCAGCTGAAACATCAATGCAATATTCAAATCCAGAAACACGAGAAATTCAGCCAGTGGACGACACAATTTTTGCACAACCTTTCCAAGTCTATCAAGTTAGATATCCGGCAAAAGATATCAAGGTCTCAGTGAAAAACTTCCAATCTATTACCTTTTCTTAATAGGTTTATTATACTCATTTCTTGTTTATGATTTAAGGTGTGTGTTAGAAAATAACACCTAAACTATTTATAAACTAAAGATAATACATGGGTGATTCATATAGAATTAGGACCGAACTTGGAACCAACAAATCTATAAATTTACAGTTGGATCAAGATTTCGAGTTTCTAGAAATCCTATCTCTCAAGATTCAACAAAGTGAAATTTACACAAGAAGTTGTGCTGACTATGGCGTTTTAGTTGGTAGAGTCACCGCGAACAACGGATTTGGACTACCAAACGCGAGGGTTTCAATTTTCATTCCTATTGAACAGATAGATGAATCAAATCCAATTATATCGAGTATATACCCATATAAATCTCCTACTGATAGAAATGAAGATGGATATAGATACAACCTATTACCCTATAATCCTTCATATTCAAAACATGCCGCAACTGGTACATTTCCCACAAGATCAGATGTATTAACTGGATCGACTGTGGTTGAAATCTACGACAAGTATTTCCGATTCACATCTAAAACTAATGAGAGTGGTGATTACATGATCATGGGAGTTCCATTAGGAGAACAAACCATAATTATGGATGTTGATTTATCTGACATTGGAGAATTCTCTTTGACACCACAAGATCTGATACGAATGGGTTTGGCAACGGAAGCTCAAGTTGCTGGAAATAGATTTAGGTCATCAACTGATTTAAATTCTCTCCCACAAATAATCAATCTATCAAAGACTGCGGATATTTCACCACTTTGGGGAGATCCGGAAATTTGTCAAATATCAATCAACAGAGTCGATTTTGATTTGAGAGATGATGCTAATGTTGATATTCAGCCCACCTCAGTATTCATGGGGTCAATGTTTTCTTCTCCTGACAAATTTAGGATACGGAAAAACTGTAAACCTAAGGATAACTTAGGTAATTTATGTGATCTAACTTCAGGGCCTGGTCAAATATTATCGATTCGTCAAACCATAGATCAAGACGAGGATGGTAATCCTGTTTTGGAAGTTTTCGAGTTGGAACAAGCTGGAAATATTATTGATGGGGAAGGAACTTGGTTGACTGAGTTACCTATGAATTTGGATTATGTTATCACCAATGAATTTGGTGAAAGAGTTGTATCTAATGATCCAACTTTGGGCATACCAACTAAAGGGAAGTATAGATTCAAAATCAAATGGACGCAACCAAATGATTTAACCATGCAAACAAGGAGACCAAGTTATTTGGTCCCTAATGTTAAAGAATATGGTTGGGTAAACCCCGATTCAGATCCAACAAATTCAGGAAATCAAACAAGAAAAGATGTTCAAGAGAGTTCATATTACTTTGGGCTAGCTTGGTCAGGATATACAAATGGTTTCACAGGTACCGAAGAAATTGATAGACTGAACGAAATCATAAACTGCGAAGATACTTTTTATGAGTTTCAATTCAATAGAGTGTATACAATTTCATCATTGATTGACCAATATAAAAAAGGTAATGGTCGCGGAAAGTTCATTGGAATTAAAGAAATTGATGATGATTCTTGTTCAAGTACAATAAATAAATTTCCAGTTAATGATGGGTTCAAAAATTTCGACTTATTATATTTTCTGTTTTCGATAATTTTTACCGTAATTCAATTTGTTGGTTCGGTTCTATTAGTAATTGCTCACCTTTTACTTTTCATATACACCACAGTCATTGGTGCTTTGTGTTTCTTGTGTGGGATTAAAATTCTACGCTTGAGACCCTTTGCATTTATTTGTAGAGTTCTAAGGATCAAGTGTGAGACAAAAAGTTTTTTGGTACGTTTACCAATGTTAACTTACCCTGATTGTCAATCATGTACTTGCACAGAAACTAACGTTGACTCATCAGCTCTTTTAGGAGGAACTAATGGAGTGTTGACATATGTTTCCTCACCTGCAAGTTATTACGATGGTTTACAATCTTTATTTGGTTCTGATGGTACACCGTCAGAAGATGTTCAGGTTAAATCTTTAATTTTTTCTGAATCCATTGCTGGTAATGATGATTCTGTTACTGATTTGAATAGATTCAAAACGCCAGTATCTCAAGTTGTTCGATTTTCATCTGACGAATCTGATGGAAGAAGATATTTCACTTATGCCGAAAGTCTTACTTTGGGAGAAAGAATAAATATATTCAATACTAGAAAGTCCTATTTTGAAGAATTGAATAAAATTAAAGTTACTTTTTCTAAAAATTCAAACTTAGGAAAATTTCACTTTGATAATACTGTAACTGTACTGGCAAATCAATTTTACGAATCGGGACAATTGTTAACAACGGTAAATCCTGCAACATCAACTGACAAAAATTTCTTTTTTATAACACAAACTAATAATGGATTAGTCAATGGAATTACAGGGACAACGATTCAAGGATCAACAAATGTTACTGTAAAATACGCTCTGACCGAAGTGACAGATACTAGTGTGTCATATTATTTACCAACAGGTAGTACTGTAACCCGTCAACAATATCCTCAAGACAGAGAATATTTTCAAGTTGTGACCGCAATAACAATTTCGGATGCAATTAAAATATGGGATACAAATAATTTGGAGGCGTTTCCGAATGTTTTGAGTGCTCCATCTAGAATATTTTTAAGAAGGAAACGTAACACCTTTGGGTATAGTGATGATGGTAATTTATTGATTAGTCCACTTTCGGTTTTAGAAAATTTGGACAACCAATATATACTAATTCTTCAAAGAGGTGTTGACCCATATTCTCCGAAATATGACAACGAATATAAATTAGGTAGAATTTTCGGTAAAAACATAGAAGACTCAAATCTAACAATAACTGCGTCAACTCGACTGAATATACCCATTCAAAAGTTAACGCAGACAAATATTTCGGTCCAACCTTTTACCCAAAGTGGAATGTTTTATCCATCTTATTTCTTTGAGGCGGGAAATGGTTTTAGCGGGTTTACAACTTCAACAGTCGGATATTATGGTAGTTTGGATGCCACACGTGACACAATTGGTGATGGGTTGAATAAGAGAAATATGGGGGGAGTAATTGGTATGGTCTCAGCGACCAATAATGATTTTTACTCGTCGACTCAAAATGCTGCAAAATATGATTTGTCCGAAGATGTGTCTGGTGCTTCATATATTTATGCGAATATTAGGCCTGGTGTTAGTTTTGGTTATGCAGATGCTAGATTCCTGTACTTAACTCCAAATGCTTATCCTACATTGACTGGATCCCCAATGTCTATCTCATCCAAAGTTAATAATGTAATGAGGAATGATAGATTACCTTCATCAGATGCATTGAATGGTAGCGCTTGGACAACCAATCCGGCTTTGTTACAACAAAACAATAACTTCGTATTTTATGAGATACCAGAGTTGGATGAGCCTACAGAACTGGTTGGATATGCTACGGGTGCACAAATTGCTACAGCTGACTTAGAAGGATTACCAAATGAGTTAACCGTGTTATCAACGTTTGATTGTGAGAACATGGTTGGATTGGATTGTTATACAGGTTTTGGGGATAACTTCGAAGTCAATCAGGAATGTACAACCAAAGACGCGGTTGAAAAGGGGTGTTATATTTTCATGAGAAGACCTGGTTTGGATTTGGTGAAAGATCTTGGAAACTTTGGAGAATGGGCTTTCAGATTTAGATTTTTCTATGGATTGTGCCGAGGAGTTCTTTCCCAATCATTTATGAATAATTGGGTTAATGGATCATTATATTTTTTCCCGATTCAAGTTGATACTTTCTATAATAAACAAAATAGAGTTGGACAAGTTAGATTTTGTGAAGACGTTGTGTATTACAATCGGGATAGTAATAATTTTTATTATAGAAGTAGCCCCTATAACAATACTACCAATAAATTTATAGGTAAGAGATCGGATCAAACAGGAGTCAACGATCTAAATCTATTGTTCCCTACGACTATAATCAACTTAGGTATGAAGGATTATTTCTATTCTGAAATAACATTTGATCCTTCAACTCGAGGATTTATATTACCAAACATTAACCCAACAAGTTATGCCGATACTTCGGACTTGGTCAACCTTTTTGTAATATCTAGAATCACTGATGAAAATTTCTTACAACAATTGATACCTTTGGGAGATAACTCAATAAACCAATTGTTCTCAAGAGATGAGCGAAGAATAGATGGTGATTTAGCACAGTTAATGTCAATTAACAGTGAAATTGGTAATATCAATTTTTCCCCTGAGTATTATGACAACGTGCCGGGTGAAACTAATCAACCAACACAAATTCTTGGAACCGCAAGGAACCCGACAATTGCGGTTTGGTTTTCTTCAACGACAGAAGATTTACAAAC
>Ga0315906_10003979_pt1 | contig 19273 bp, 22 predicted proteins | sample LakEriMetagenome_4_FD_203526 | JGI IMG/M metagenome (GOLD analysis project Ga0315906, IMG submission 203526) | Freshwater fungal communities from buoy surface, Lake Erie, Ohio, United States - Buoy 2 MA122 | ecosystem: Environmental > Aquatic > Freshwater > Lake > Lake biofilm | place: USA... | reverse complement strand
TCTTGCTTCATAAACTCTTCAGCAAGCAGGTCCATGTTCTCATCAACAGGAGATAACAAAGCTGTTTCTATCTTAGTAGGTGGAGCAGTTGGATCTGTTGGTGTTTTCTCTTTAGACTTCTTAAGCAAGTCAGCAAGCTGTTCTTTACCAGTCTTACCAAACTTAGTGACAGCAGCCTTAGCTTCTACACCACCAAAGAGTCCACTGATAATTCCGCTAACAGCTATCTGTGTTGTGCTGAGTTCTTCTGGCTCTTTACCAATACTCTTAGCAACTTCTTGATCTAAGCGTTGGCTAACAACACTTTGACCTGCTCCTGATGCAGCTTCTAAACCAGCAACACCAGCAACTACTTTGCCTTTAGTTGGTGTGAGGATGGAAGCAAGCTTACCTTTAGAAGCAGCTCCAAGAGCAAGCTGTGCAGCTTCTTGAGCAGCAGTTAATTTAACAACCTGTCCACCAATCTTACCTCCGACAAACCCAACATAGTTTAATGGGTCTGTAGCAATAGATGCCATTGCATTCCAATAAGGAACTAAAGCATCAGCACTGCCATAGCCTTGACCACCGGGCTGGAACACACTTCGTGTTTGTTTATATAGTTCTCTACCAAGTCCTAGTGTCTCAGCATCTTCAGGTTTAGCATTACGGATTCTATTTAATTCAGGAAGAGCACCAGTGAAGGTATTGAATTCAACATCCCTCATTGTTGCCATGTACTTCTTAACAAAGTCTTCGTCTGATTGACCCTTCTCAGGAACAACATTACGACTAACTTTCATGTAGTCTTTAATTACACCGAACAGTTCTGGATTTTTATACAGGTCTTCAAAAGGAATGGTGGTTTCTAAGCTCTTCTTAGTTGCTTCCTCAATCTTTGCCTTGCTAGGCATAAGTTGTTTGGTAATGATGGCAGGTTTTTCTGCAGCCTTAAGCTCAGCTTCTGTGGGAGGCTGAACAACCTTAGCCTCCATTTGCTGAGGCGTAAGCTTTGTTGGAATTAAATCATCAAACATACCACCACTAGTTTTAGTGGGGATTAAGTCATCAAACATTCCCATTTAGAGATCCTGTCCTGTCTGTTGTTTAAAACGTGCAGCCACTGCTGCTCTATCTGCCCCATTAGCGATGGCTGCATTAGCTTCTGATCTTGCCTTAGCTGTATCTACTGGTGCTGTTTGTCTAGCCATAGGACCACCTCTTGGTCTTGGTGTTTGTGCTGTTGCTGGAGCAGGAGCAGCCTCACCACCATACTGAACCTTAGGATTGATAGCATTACCATCTTGATCAAACTGAACACCAGCAGACATCAACGCATTCTTATGCATCTCAGATCTAGGCTTGCCATTGGTAGTCATTTCTTTAATCAACACATCTCTACCAGCAGTAAAGCCTAAAGCTGCTTTGCCTGAGGAAGCTAAGTCTTTAACTTCAATGTTAGTTGTACCATCTGGGTTAGATGTTGTAATGAAGCTACCGGGTGGTAGGTAGTTCTTAAGCGTAGATTCCATTGTTCTAGAAGCAGCAACAATAAGGTTGGCCTGTGAAATCTTGTCAGCATCTGTCTTACCAGCCGTAGCAGGATTAGCAACAAGTCTCTGCCAGTCTCTAAGTTCTCTTTCCTTAGCAATAGCTTCTTTAGGCTTACCTTCTTGCTTGAGCTTAATAACTTGGTTAGCGTAGTCGGCTTCAATCTCACCTTGACTCTTACCCTTCTTATTACCAAACTCTTGGATGTATGTAATGTGTCCTAAGTTGGCAGCAGCTTTAGCTTGTTCATCATCTGTACCTTCTTGCTTAGCTCTATACATAGCAACCTGTGCATCAGACTCAATCTTCTTAAAGTCTGGTTTGTCTTTGAGCTTAGAGTAATCAACTTCAAGAAGTGCTGGAAATGACTTGGAGCCTTTAGCTGCACCTACGTTATATAACTCTTCAGCACTAACACCATACTTAGCAGCAGCGTTCCTAATCTTATTTACATTATTACCATACACCAGCTTATTAAAGAAGCCATCTTGTTTACTAGAAGCAGCTTGTTCAAACTCAGTAGCATCCATCTTAGCCACTTTGCCATATTGATTAACATAGTCATTGAAGGTCATCCCCTCAGGGATTTTACCTGTTGCTTTAATGAATGACTTAGACAATCCTTCAAGCTTCTCAGGATTCTTTTTAAATTCTTCAGCAATAGATTTAGCTGTTGGTAAATCAGAAGCAAGAGCAATAAGCTCCTTCTCATCTAAAGGACCATCAGCAAATTTAAAGGAACGAAGAGAACCTACTGTTTCTCTAATCTCTTCTTTCTTCTTGTCTGTTTCTTTTCTGTACTCAGCATAGTTGTGGTACATGTTTTTAATACTCTCTTTAATCTGAAGAGCATTCTCTTTCTCTCTCTCTTCGATTAAGTCTGTTGCGCCTTTAGCAGCACCACCAAGAAATGCACCTAGTTTAAATCCCATTATGCTACTCCCTTTGCCATTAAACCTTTACGCTCTACAATAGCTTCAGGACTTTTCTTTACTTTTTTCTTTGCTTCATCAATCAATTGTTTAATGATTGCAGGATTCACAGTGTTTTTCTTACCTGCTTCTTCAGCAGTTACTGTGTACATAACATCATTCAAATCTGCTATTGTCTTAATAATCTCTACAATGATTGGTGTCACTAAGAAACCTGTATCAACAGTGTGATAGCCATTCATAATAGATGTCTTCACCATTGTATTAACAATAGTAAGAATAGGTATACCTTTCTCAAGCAAAGACATCAACTCAAAGATAGCTTCTGGATTATCCAGCTTATCAGAATAAAAAGAAGCTACTTCATCTATAGTGACATACTGAGGAGGCTGCTCCCAAGGCCCACTACCCGGCTCAATCGTTAATGATTGACCGGGGATAGGTGCATTAAACAAGATATCATCTGTCATTCATCAACTCCTCTTTTTGTTTTCTAATTGCTGCCATGTAGTTGGCTACTTTAGCAAATACATCTTTAGAAGAAGATGTTGATACCTCTGATTCTGTGGATGTTTTAGATAACAAACCCTTACCAGTATCTTTCTTTGGTTTAGATAATTTAGCATTAGCCATACCATCTAATTTACCATAATAGTTTTTAAAGTTTTTCATATATTATCTACCAATTAGAACACGGGCAATAAATGAACCTATGTCTGATGAACTTTGAGCGTCTGCTTTAATATTTGCACCAGAAATTGCAGCAGCAGCAGAAATCTCTGAAGCAGCAAGAGTGGTTGCTCTATTAGCATCATTCTCAGCAGACTGCCAAGCATGTGTTACAGCATCACGATACATCTGTATCTCATTATTATATTCTGTTAATGTCATCTGCTGTGAGAGCTGAGCATTCTGTAGATTTATTAAATTAGTGGCTGCTGTGTTAGCTGTAGCAATCTCACGTTGCCATTGAGCATTTGCTTGATCGATCACCAATCGTTGTTGTGCATTAAATTGTTCTCTCTGATTAGTAACTTCAGCATTAAACTTCTTAACAGCATTTGCTTGGTCAACTTTAAATTGTTCCATACCATTACTCTGTGCAGAATTAAACTGACTCACTTGTGAAGATAGAGTGGCAAAGAATTGATTTGTTTGATTTGTACTAGTAGCATTAAACTGTTTGGCAGCATTCTCAGCAGCAGCATCAGACAAAATAGCTTGTGCTGTTAGTTGTGCTTTAAGAACAGTGGTTTGTTGTTCATAAGACATGTTAGTTAAATCAACTTGCAAAGCAGATTGAGCATTAACAACAGCAGCTTGCTGTCTGTTATTTAAACTGGCTGTCTCAAGAGTGGCTGTCTGTGCAAGCTCAGCCATAAAAGCAGCTTGTCTGCTATTTAAGTTGGCTAAGTCAACAGTTTGTGCAAGTTTCGCATTCTCCAAGGCCACTTGTTGTTTAGCATTAAAGTTTAAGTTGGCAATTTCAGAAACACGGGCAGCATTAACAACACGGGTCTGAAAGGTTTGATCAAACTCTTGACCTAAGAAGGTAGCTCTTTGTTGTGCCGTAAGAACAGCTATCTGTTGTTTGTTAGACAGGTTCTGTGAAGCAACTTGTTGATATATAGCAGCATCAGCAGAAGCAATAGGAAGAGCTTTCTCCATTGCAGCTTGTACCAAAGCAGCACCAGCCAAGCTAGAAGCACCTAAGCCCCTAGCAGACATCTCTGCTGTCACAGCTCTCAATGCACCAGCAGCCCAAGGTGGTGGGTTTTTTGCATCAAAATCTTTAGTGAGTTTAGCAAGCTGTCCTTGTACAGTCATGTCTGCAGTGACAGTTCCTTCTTCAGCTTTAGCCTTAGCCAACTCTGTAGCCACAGTAGCCATAGTTACAGCAGTACCAGAAACTTTCTCAGCTTCTGATATTGTTCGTTCTGGTACTACAGCTACTTTTTGAGCAGTGCTTATTTGTTCTGCATTAACAGCAGAACCAGCCAAAGCTGTTGTAGTGTCTTCTTCTGCTTTTACTTTAGCTGCTTCAGATAATGTACCATCAGTAGGAGAAACTTTATCAAGAGCAGTCTTTAAAGGAGTAGCAGCAGAAGAAAATGCCACTGTAACTGCTGGTGTTGTTGTAGGAACACTTGCTAATGTAGCAGTAGCGGGAGTAGTTCCTTCAATAGTACTTACATCTCCGGCTCTTTCTTCTACACCTATCTTCTGAACTTCAGTAGGTTCAATAGTTGCAATTGTTTTTACTTGAGCAGCATCAGCAGCTTGAGGAACACCTGCAGCCGAGTAAGTTACAGGTGAGCTAGTTTGTGTTGCAGCATTCCTAGAAAAAATAGCGGCTGCTTGCTCTGCTGGAGATAGGGTTACACCCGGTGCTCTTGTAGTTGTTGGTAATGTTGTTACAGGTAATGTTGTTACAGGTCTAGTTGTTACAGGTGCTGTAGTAATAGGCAATGTAGTTGGAGGTACAGTTGTTACTGGTCTTGTAGTTATTGGTGCTGTAGTAACAGGAGCTGTAGTAACAGGTGCTGTAGTTGGAGGTACAGTAGTAGTTGGTGTAGTACCTAAAAATCCTTGTGTGTATTTTGTATACGGATCATTAGGATTGTCAGCCATATATCTAGTAGCAGCATCAGCAAATATAGATAAGTAGTCTGCTGAACTAACTGCACCAGACTTTAAAAGATTAAAGAAGTTGTTATACCCAGCTTGATCAATCTGATTAACTGCGTCACCAACTCCTGTACGCCCAATTTTTGCATAACCAGCACGAACTAATCGATCTGCTTCAGCGTCAGAAATAGTAGATGTTGGATTTACTGGAGCTGACGTAACTATTGGAGCAGCCGTTGTTACAGGAGCTGTAGTTGGAGGAGCTGTAGTTGGAGGTACAGTAGTAGTTGGTGTAGTACCTAAAAATCCTTGTACATATTTTGTATATGGGTCATCAGGGTTGTCAGCCATATATCTAGTAGCAGCATCAGCAAATATAGATAAGTAGTCTGCTGCGCTAACTGTGCCAGATGTCAAAAGATTTAAAAAGTTGTCATATCCAGCTTGATCAATCTGATTGACTGCATTACCAATTCCTGTACGTCCAATTTTTGCATAACCAGCACGAACTAATCGATCTGCTTCAGCAAAAGAAGGGGTAGATGCCGTATCTTCATACACAGTAGATACATATCCTCCAGCCGGAAATCCTCTGGGCTTCATCTTAACCAAACCACCATTAGCCATACGCTGAGAAAACTTACCAGTGATGGCAGCATACTTAGCTTCTAACGAAGGAGAGGATGCAATGAACTCATCAAAGCCCTGCATAGGTCCGTCATAGCCTAGCTTTCTAGCTACAACTTCTTTTTGCTGTGATGTAAAATCTTTCATATGTTTCTTGGTTTCTCTATTGCTTCAGTTAAATAGGCAAGCATATTTCTGTTATCTCTAAGTAGTGCTAACACTCCTACAGCTAAACAATACACCTGCCTCTCTGACAGTTTTAATTGGAAGCAGTCGTCTATAGCGTGTATACATTCATGTAACAATGTATCTGCCTCCGCTAAGGGGTGCTGACCAGACTTTATTTTAATTGCATAATCATCATAGCTGTACTCTCCCAGTTGTTCTGGGAATACATCTACAACTCTAATCGGCACTTCTCTGCCAATAATACTTAGAGAAGCTGGTAACATTATATACCTTTAAGCCTTGTCATACCACAATTTAGGGGCTTAGTCAACCACCTAATACATGTAAGGCATGTTCAATATGCTTCTTACGATCTTCTAAACCAATAGTACCACCATTGATTCGCTTTGTCATGGTGAGGATGTCACCGCTGTCAGCATATTGGTTAAGCCTGTGAGTCTGCCAGAACCAGCCAGCGGTCTGTGCTGCATATCTGGGAGTGCGAACAAGCTCTGGTTGCATAACAAAATCTACACCTAAGGCTTGACCTGCGTGATAGAAGTTGCTATGTCCAGTTAGCTGGAGAAATCCGGATCCACGGAACCTGAACCCATCCCCTGATGCCTCATCCCTGTTGCCCATACGATTACCATAAATCCTATTGGCAATACGCTGTGGCTTTTTCTCATACTCTGCAGCACTCTCTGGTGTGAATCCCCAGACTCGCTTAGGATTCTGAGGGAATAGCTTCAGCAGGGTGGGTGCTCTGTAGTTTAAGTTCTCTTCCATGATGCGGAAGTTGCCACACTCATGACCACATTGACCAATCCATGAAGCCTGTTGAGCTGGTGTAACTATACCAAATCTCTCAAAGGTTTCATTGAAAGCATCAGCCAAAGATGGCTCAATGTGTAGCTGTCTTAGTTGTTCACTTGTTACCATTGTTTACCAACTCCCTCATTTCGTTGTAGGCTGCGACACAGGCGTTGTGCTTGACGATGGCTTTGTCTCCTTCGGCAACGATGTCGATAAGAGTTGCAATAGTCTGTCGCTCAAGATCGGTTGGCTCATCTCTGCTATTTCCTGTGGCAGGGGCGGCACTTGTGCTGGTTTGTACACAACTGGTGGTGGGGAGGCGCAACCTGCCAGTGTTAGCAAGCTCACGCATAGCAGACTGCTTTTTAGATATTTCATTCTTTGCCTTTCTCAACTCTGTTTCTTTATCAGCAAGTTTAGAAGTCATGTTCTTCTCTACTTCACGGGCTTCTTCATTCTTCTTAGCTATCTCTATTTGCATGTCTTCGTCACGCTCAATCCAGCCATAGTGATGACCAACTTGATATGTTCCAAACAGTGCAATGGTTGCACTAATGATCAGCCAAGGCAGTGGAATGGGTAACATCACTCAGCCTCTTTTCTTGCCTGAGCTATCTCTTCCCTATCCTCATCAGGCTCCATGTGTTCAGGAGGTGTTGTTGGTGGAGGACCGGGGGTCCAGCTTTCATCTAGCTCTGGGTTCTTCCAGACAGGCATAGCACCGAAGGGCTGACTAGGAAGGCCATAGGCCGACTGTGGAGGAGCGTAGCTGCTACCATAGCCACCACCTCCATAGCCACCGCCACAGCCCTGCATTGGAGGCTGAGGAGGTCTGAATGCATTCTGTGCTGAGTTAACTGCCCTCTTACCTACAATGCCACCAATACCACCTACAATAAGTAATACTATATCATTAAGCATCTTGGTGTAGGCTTGGTCAATCGGAGCCATACTCTTGATTGGTTGTGTTACAAAAGTAACAGAATAGAGTAGGGCAAACACAATGCCAAAGAGAATGATGGTGATAGCCACCACCACAAACCCCCAAACCCTAACCTCAAATTCTTCAGTTGTTAGCTTTGGCTTTGGTTGCTGGTTGGGTGTCAGCATTTTGATTAGCAGTTCTCTCAATTTGTTTCTCCAATATTGGTGCAACTAAATACTCAGGACATGTCTGTGTAAATTGACATCTAGGTTTCTGACATGGCTCAGCATGGAAGTTGTCAGGGTTCTGACAGAAGTATCTGTACCTGTCTTCACAACCAGTGAGCAGCAATAACAATAATAAATATTTCATACCATTACATCCACAGAATTTGCCCTAACCCACTGAGCTTTAATCTTCTCTTGAGTTTGACGTTCTAGTTTCTGAAGGTCTTTCAAGTGTTGTTGATGAAGTACCCTTTGATATTCACGCAACATGTTTGCATTGTGTTGATAGGGAGTCACTTTCATAAGCCAACCTTTCCTAATAACAAGTTCACAATCTTGTCAGACAAATCATCAGGCAAGAACTTCAGGAAGCCTAAGAAGTACAGAGCCACACACCCATAGACAAATATCTTTATACATAAGTCAAAGGTCTTTTGATATTCATTCACCGCCCACACCTTCTAGTGGCTTCACAGAAATTCATCAACTCATTAACACCAACAAATACTAAGAACAAAACAAAAGCTACACCACCAATGATCATGGCTATCTCATTCATTTCATCTTCTTTTTCTTTGGCAGCTTTTTCTGCCTTCTTTAAAGCACTCAATTCTTTAGCATCAGCCAAGTCCATGTCAGCTTGTCTAGCTTTAATCTTGTTCCAGACATCAATCTTACCTGTCTGCATGAACAACATCTTTAGTTCTTCTTCAAATGCTCTAGCTTGTTCTAAGGCCATCTCAATCTGTAAAGCAGTCCCCATGTTGGAACCTTTGCCAGATTGCTTTGCTTGAAGCATAGCCTTAGTAGCTGTGCTTTTAGCATCAAACATCTTGCCAATCATTGGGGCAAGAGAGCCTAAATCATTAGCCACCTTGCTGGCCTTCTTGACCATGCTGATAGCGGTTTGTATGCCAGCTAGGGCGGTGATGGGATCAATCATCGCTCAACCTTTTTCCATTCAATGCATACAACTTTTCTGTTATATACATCTCCAGTCCATGTCCATCGGACACACCTATATTTTTCCTCCTTGGACCCAATAGGGAAAGATATTAATAATAAGAGTGTTAGTGATGCAGCTTGTTTTCTATAGCCAGCCATATGGCTCCACAGAATGCACCAATAACTAATACTGGTTTCACTGCTCTAGCAAGCCATTCGAGCACAGTGAATGCACCAGCGGCTGCATTGAATGCAACCACCACAGCCTCTGTGCTTTTATCTAGCTTGTCTACCTTAGCTTCGACAGCACACAGACGCTCATAGATTTGGGCGTGTGTTACCTCTTCCATGATTAGACAGAAGCGGCTTGCAATGGTGCTAGGTCTTCTGTTGTCCAGAAGTCTTTAGCCAACATAATTGTCAGATGCTCTTTGTTACGTGACAAGCAATCTGCCCAATCAGCATCAGACATTCCTTCTGGTTTACCTGCGTTAATCAGGTTAACCGAGTCCATAGCCGCAGAGTAGTGCTTGGCAATTTGTTCTGGTGTTAGTGTTTCGTTAATCATTTTAGTTTCCTTCAAGTTGTTTAATACGGGCAGTTAATTCTTTAACAGCATTGACTAAGTACCAAGTCAAGTTGTCGGCATCCACTGACATAACGCCTGTTGATTCTGTTTTGACGCATTCAGGCAAAACTGCTTGGAGTTCTTGAGCAATTACACCCAACTGCACACCTTCTTTTTTAACGGCAGTTGTTGTTGCAAGTTCTGTAACTTCTTCAGGCAAACGATATTCAAAGTTGCGTACACGAATAGAATTAATTTTTTCTAGTCCATCATTGTTGTCAACAATGTTTTTCTTAAGGCGTTGGTCAGAAGTGGTTGACCAAGTAGTTGTGTTGGCTCCGTTATACGCACCAGAAGGATTGCCAATAAAGGCGGTATCAGTACCTTTACCTTGTATGTTATAACCAATAACAGTTTCACCACCAACTGATGAACTACTAGAATTTGCAAGTCTACCAATGTAAATACCAGCACTACCAGTAGTGTGACTTGAACCCGTTTCAGAACCTAAATAAACATTTACTTGACCTGTGGTTAAAGCACTACCCGCCAAATAACCAAGTGCCGTGTTGTTTGATATTCCACTTATACTGTGATTAGCTAAAGCCTGATAGCCAATAGCAGTAATGCCGTTACCACCTGTGTTTATTCCACCAGCTTCAAAACCAAAGAATGAATTGTTTGCGCCTGTTGTGTTGTTTAAACCAGCACTTTTTCCAACAAAAGAATTGCTTACGCCCGTTGTATTGCTATACCCCGCCTGATAACCTACAGCAGTGTTGTTAGATGCTGTGGTGTTTGAGTAGAGGGCAGCAGCACCTAATGCTGTATTTGATGAGCCAGTAGTATTTAATCTACCTGCTGCTGCACCAATAAAAGTAACATCGGTAGCTGTGCTTGTATTGTTACCTGCTCTCCAACCCATAAAAACACTTGCGTAATTGTCAGAAGCAGCAGTTAATAAACTGCCAGCCGCATAACCAACTGCTGTGTACCCAGAACCTGTTGTAACGCTTTGCAAAGCACCATTTCCAACTGCAGTATTTAAAGCACCAGTTGTATTAGCCGCCAAAGCACTAGCACCCACCGCAGTATTAGTTGCTATAGAACCACCACCACGGCTTACAGTCACTCCAGAAAGTGTGTTAGTGTTACCAGAGACAATAATCCCTGCTGTCCCGTCTAATGTAATTGCCATGATTAGGCTCCTTGTGTTTCTTGAGCCGCTTGATAAGCCGCAATCACTTCAGCAGTCCAGACTGTATTGCAGATAGCAACAACATTAGCGGGAACGCCTGTCAGGTCTTGTGCGGGTGTGAGGCTTGAACGATGGTAAGTTTGGCTAATTTGATTGCCATCTTCCATGATGCGTGTGGCTTCACGATACAAGACTGTGCCAGTTTCGGTTACTGTAATTTGGTCAACAGTTGTGGTTTTAGTAAGTGACATAATTTTCCTTTGGTTAGTGTCCGACTTGATAATCCAATCAAGTTAATTAAACGAAATAGGTTAATGTGATGTTAAGATATTTTGAGTCGGCATTAAAATTACCGATTGGTATTCCAGCTTGTGCTACACCATTTTGCGTAGCATAAACATCAATGTGTGATTGATTTGCACCGACAGCGAACAAAACACCTGTTTTACTTGTTCCCCAAGAAAAGTCTCCGTTTAGAGCAGAAACGCCTGAAAAAGTGCAATCATCAGAAGTGGCTTGAAACGGCAAACCAGTAATTTTTAAATTTCCTGAGCCACCTGATGAATTGTTTTGAATACCACAATAGATTGTTACTTGTTTCCCAATCTTTACATATCTTCCAACTCTTGTAGGATAAGAACTAACAGTGGGGTTTGTTGTCGTTGCCGCAACAGTTGGTGTCCAGTTACCTTCTTCATAGTCATCCAAAGTATTAGCGTCTGATGATGCAACTTGAGTTGCGGGGAATGTGATGCCAGCACCGCTTGTTGAAGGAGTTGCATTGCCAACACTAATTGTCCCAATAGTCTTTAGATTTCCTGCGCTATTAACAGTCACCATTGTAGTGGTAGCATTTCTAAATTGATGCGTTCCTCCACTTGGCACATCAACGTATAAATTAAGGTCAGTATTACCGCCAGCAGTAAAGCCAATCCTTCCAGTATCTAGGTTACTTGCACCAAAAGAAATTGAACCATAGGCCGAATTTGATGCGTTTGCACCAAGTGAGACTTGGTTAGTCATTCCTGATACAAGTATGCCCAATCTCGCTCCGGGTGAAGCCGTTCCAATACCCACATTCTGTGAAGCAGTCACAGTCACAGCAGTAGTCGATGCTGTTTGTAGTTGTAAGATGCCTGATGTGTCAGCAGTGGTGACTAGCCCACCTGATGTTGCTGCATTGATTATGCTTGCCATGTTAAGTTCCTTCTGCGGGTTCGGGTGTATTGCCTTCAGCAAGCCACTTTAGGTAGGCTTGGTAGTCTGTGTTGGCAGGGTCTTCAGTAAAACTGGTTACATAGCCTTGTTCAATTTTCATTATTGAAGTATTGCCAAGAGCATTTTTATAAAGTTTGTATGTCATTTTTACAACTCCGAATTAAAAGCAAGAGATGCACTTGCGTTATTTGAAAGAATTGCCCCCGCATTACCAGCAGTTCCAGAAACATTGCTATTTATATACAAATACATTGATGTAGTTGATTTAGGGCCAGCATCTAATAGCGTGTCAAATGTGTCGTCACTACCTACTGCTTGCAATCTAAAATGGTCTGTACCACTTGACGAAACAAGTGATGGTGAAATTCGCATTGTGCAAGGGAAATTTATAATCCCTCGGATATCGGTACTACTGTAATAAAAACCATTAGTTATTGGTTGTGTATTTCCATTAACTGCTCTGTAATAGTAGCGTTGACACAAAGACAATTCAGTCCCATAAGGACGCACATCAAACGATGTTGCTGTTGAGCCTTTTTCTAGTTGAACGCCTGTGATGTAAAAGGTTGCGCCTGAAGTATTTGCCCAAGTGTTTGCACCCGTTGATCCTGTTGCACCATCGGCATTAGCCGCTTGCCAAGAACCCGCAGAAATAAGCCTACCCGCTTGTCCTGTTCCCATATTCCAACGAATAAAAATCCCTGTCGCATTTGTTGTTAGCCATGTCCCTGACGTATCACCGGGAATGGTTACAGATTTCTGTTCCCAAGTATTTGCAGTGTTGATGGTGTATGAAGCCGCATAAGCTCTATTGCCATCATTATTACTTAAGGAAAGGGAATAAATACCAGCTACGCTTGAGCGAACCCAAAACGACAGCGTAACCGCTGAGGCGGTAGCGGTTCCATAACCTAAATCAGCGCAGTTTAATCCTTCAATTTTATGTCCAAAAAAACTATACGTTGGAGATGCTGATGCTGTTGTAATGGTCAATAACAAACTGTTTATAAATCCTGCTGGTGCAGTAGTTGATTGAACCGATGTGTAGGCGTTTCCAGAGTAGTAATTAAAAAACCTATCGACTGAGTAGTCTCCACCACCCGTTTGGGTTGGGCTTACACCTCTCTGTGAGATTGTTATTCCACCATTGATGATGCGGTTTTTAAATCCATTGTAACCAACAGTAGTTCCTGTACCACCTTGTGCCTCAGTAACAGTTGTACCTGATTGTAATAACGTCCCACTAGTTGCTGGTAGCGTTATCGTTGTTGTCCCCGCCACAGCAGGAGCTTGTAGCGTAACGCTTCCAGATGTGTCGCCAGCAATAACTATTGAACTCATAAATTTTCCTTACAAAACGACCCAGCGTGAACCGCTGGCAACTGTGACTGATTGACCTGATGCAATGGTGACAGGGCCAGATGACATACCTGAGTAACCTGCTGCAATTGTATAACTTACAGCAATAGACTGGCTATTTACATAGATGCCGTTCCCCGCATTTACAACAGAAGAAGACAGTTCACCAGTGCTTGGCTTGTACAGCAACTTAGTATTGCCTGTGAACAGCGTTGTAGCTGTGCCAGATGTTGCGCTTGCAAATAGAGGATAGACATTAGTAGCTGTGCTTGTGTCATTGCTGATCGTTGCACCACCAACACTGTTCCACGCAGGAGAAGAACCGCTATATCCCTCAAACTGATTAGTTGTTGTATTATAGCGAAGCATTCCCGTTACAGGTGTTCCGGGTTGTTCTGCAGTAGTTCCCTTACTAATTCTCAAAGCACCTGTAGATGAGAATGTTGAATCTAAGGAAGCTGTAAGAGCAGTGACTGTGAGAGCACCAGTCATGGTGTCACCAGTCTTAGCTACATAGTCTGAACCAGACAAAGCAGAGCGTGTCCATGCAGAACCAGTCCACAAATACAATTCATTGCTTGTGCTGTTCCAATACAATGCACCAGTTAATAAAGCATTGCCATCATTGTCAACAGAAGGTGCAGAAGACTTGCTTCCTAAATACCTATCATCAAAAGCGTCATAGCTATTAGCAGCATTGGTAGCTGATGTAGAAGCAGCAGAGGCAGACGAAGCAGCATTGGTTTCTGATGTGGAAGCATTGCTTGCACTAGTGGCTGCATTAGAAGCGGAGGTAGCTGCAGCAGAAGCTGAGGCAGCAGCAGCAGTGGCAGAGCCTAAGATGCCATCAACATACAGTTTAGTTGTAGCATCAGCATTATCTGTTGGAGTACCCAAGCCTGTAATCTTGGAAGTACCCATCGCAATGGCCCCAGACATTGTGCCACCTGTTAACGACAGTTTCAATGCATCGGCAGTGTCTACATAAGTTTTAGTAGCAGCGTCTTGATTTGCTGTGGGATTGCCAAGACCTGTAATCTTAGAAGTACCCATAGCGATAGCACCACTCATAGTGCCACCAGACAAGTTAAGCTTCAGTGCATCTGCTGTATCAACATAAGTTTTAGTGGCAGCATCTTGTGCAAGAGTTGGATCACCTAAGCCAGTAATCTTGCTAGTACCCATTGCAATAGCACCACTCATAGTGCCACCAGCAAGTGCTAGTTTAGTTGCAATGGAGTTGGTAACTGTGGTGGCAAAGTTGGCATCATCACCTAAAGCAGCAGCAAGTTCATCTAGAGTGTCTAATGCTCCGGGAGCAGCGGCTACTAAGTTGCTAATAGCTGTATCAACATAAACCTTAGTGGCTGCGTCAGCATTTGATGTAGGAGTACCAAGACCTGTAATCTTGTTTGTCCCCATAGCAATAGCACCCGACATTGTGCCACCAGACAGATTAAGCTTTAAAGCGTCTGCTGTGTCAACATAGCCTTTGGTAGCTGCATCACCAGAATTGGTAGGGCTAGTTAAGTTGGTGATGGTGGCAGCAGTGCCAGCATCCATGTTCAAGCCACCATTGATGGTGACATCATTGAATGTTGATGTGCCTGTAGAGGCTGTAACATTACCAGTTAAATTACCAGTGACATTACCAACAACAGCACCTGTGTGTGTACCTGCTGTGTTACCAGTGACAGCACCAGTAAGACCACCAACAAATCCTGTGGTGGCAGTAATTGTAGTGCCTGTGATGGCTAAGGCAGAAGAGCCACCAATAACAGCACCATCAATAGTACCTGCATTAATGTCAGCAGTGGCTGCAACTAAAGAGGTGTTGGCAGTGAGTGCAGTGAATGTACCAGCAGCAGCAGTGCTTGCACCAATAACAGCGGCATCAACAGTGCCTCCATTGATGTCAGCAGTGTCAGCTACTAAGCTGTCAATGTTTGCTGTGCCATCAATGTATAAGTCTTTAAACTCAAGAGCACTTGTACCTAAGTCAATGTCATTGTCTGTTACTGGGACAATAGCTCCGTCTTGGAAGCGCACTTGCTCAACAGCAGCCGCTGCCACCTCAACAAACACACCATGACGATTGTTAGCTGTGTCTGTAGCAATCTTATTTAATAAGTCACTGTCTCCAATGACAGGAACAGGATGTCCCTCAGCAGCAGTGCCATCATGCTTATGACCACCACCAACAGCAAAAGCATCACGCAGAGCATTATACTCATTGTTAATAGGAGCCGCACGAACTACACCCGTTGGTACAATATCAGCAGCAGATTGTCTTACATAACCTGTCAAGGTAGTTCTCCTTAGCGTCTGTCATTCATCGAATAATTCAAGACCAAGCCCTGAATCGTATGACTAGCATTCTGATCATTAGTCACATATTTGAAAGCAACGGAGAATCCAGAGCCTTCAATGTTTGTCTTTTCCACTGGTGATGGATTACCATCGTAAATTGCTGAAGCATCATAGATGGCTTCATTGTAATAAGCAGCAGCACCAGTTGTTAAAATGTTATAGTTGGCTGGATTGAAGACATTAACAGAGTCATCAAAGTCATACGACACACCCATCACAATACTAGTCGATCCCTCACTACGCAAGAATGTAGAAATGTTATAGAAGTTTTTACGGATTGATGGATCTTGAAAATAGTAGAAAGGTGTTTGGTAAACACTTAAGATTTCTGTACTATTAAAAGAACTTCCTGTCTCCTGCTTATACACCTTACCAGTAGAATCCCCATGAACAATAACTTCTTCAAGCCCAATGTATCCACTAGCAGCACATGTAGCTGGAAAGCCAAAAAGCTGGCTATACTCAAACGACACACCACCTTCACTGGCTCTAAGACCACCTAGCAAACCAAAGGTTCCTTCAGATGGTAAGAACAATCTAAACTGAGACTTCTTACGAATTACTACAGAGCTTAATGTTTCTGGATCAATAGAACCAGCTACAAGTTCTTGTAAGATTGCTGTAATGGTGAATTGAATTTGTTTTGAAATTGTTTCCAACTCAACATCATTAATCTTATTAGTTCCAGCTACAGGTCTAAAACCATCAGGTCCAAGGAATACTAGACTTCCCCCCAGTTCTATCACACTATCTGGAACAACACAACCTAAATTTGTTGTAACTTCACCAACCACAAAGTCAGCTATGTTAGTGCCTGTTAAACTCTTAATGGCATTCTTGCCAAAGATGTACAGCGTATCTCTAAACTGTTTAATCTGAACAATCTCAAACCCTACATTGATAACAGCAGCACCATTTGCTGGATTAAAGTTTGTCTCTGCCAAAGGAGAAGAGATGTATAAGTTGTAAGGATCTGTTGTATCACCAGCTAAGAATAAATGATTCTTAAAGGCAGCAGAATACTTAGGACTATTAGGAGCATTAGCATCTGTAATCTGTGTATATGTAGTTCCATCATACACAGCAGCCGGATTGATTCCATCAGTTAATGCAAACTTAGGAGCACTCCAATTATATCTAGTAAACCTAACCTTCTTAACCCCCACCATCGTAATAGTTCCGGGAGTTGATATAGCTGACCAAGTGGATGAAGAAGCTACCCATTTATAAAAGTAGTCTGTACCAGAAGAAGGCTTGCGACAAGCAAAGATGCCATCATTTAAACTCTCTGAAACCATAACACCAAGTACATTACCTGTACCAGTTACAGTTCCATAACTATTAGCATATCCACTAATCCGTCTATAACCACCAGTAATGGCTGGCTCATAATTAATTAGCTGTGTGGCTGATCCGGGATACATCTCACCTTGAGATAGTACATCCCTATTGGTGTTCATTCCACCAATACATGTCACCTTAAAGCCACTAATTCTGTCTGCCATTAAAACACTCTAGGATTGAACGAGGGCTTAACAATCATCGTTGAACGCATATACAAAGGCTCATCTAATAAAAGCCTACGCATTGTTCTAATACCAGTGTCAAACTTCTCTTTGTACATAGTAGCACCTTGTTCATTTGACCTGAACATCAACATGTAGAACATAGCACCATCAATTAATACGCTGGTAAATCTATCAGGAATAATACAGACATCTGTAGAAACAGATAAATCAGCAGGGAAAGACCAATACTTATACTCCACCTCATAAGCCTGATCAGGCAGGGGAGTGATACCAAACTTAGACTCTTGTGTTTGATAAACAGCAATAGCAGGACCATAACCACCAGTGCCATTAACATCTTCACCGGGACGATAGTTGTCTAAGTAGTCTGTGTAAGTGAGAACAGGAAGACGAAGAGGATCATTATCCGCTGCTGTTAGCTTCTTAAGATAGAAGCTTTCCCAATCAACACTGGACAAAGCAGAAGGAAAAGAATATGTTCCTGTACCCACTGTCAGTGTTTGTGTGTTAGTAACAAGAGCAAAAGGCCACTCTTGTGCAGAGTGCATCAATTCTCTAACGGATGAATTGACAGCATTCTTAGCTAGAGACTGGATGTTTCTAGCTCCATCGAATTCAGTGGAGTCTAAGACAACTTCACCCATTCTTCGTAGCAATTCATTCGTTAAAGAAATGTATGTAGACATAATTTTTAAACAATAAAAGGGAGAGGCGGTTAAGCCCCTCCCAGTATTAACTAGCTATTAAGCCAGTTGCTCACGATCAACGGAAGTTCGTGCAGGACGACCATCAACATTCATCAACACAGCCCATACACGCACTTCACCAGAGGTGGGAGCAGTAGTTGCAGTGGCAATCAAGATGTCAATAGTGTCAGCAGTTGCGTTGACGATAGGCTGGAAAGCAGCAGCATTCTGGGCATAAGCACCAGCAGCAGCAGCGTCAGCATCAAAGCCATCAACAAAGTTGTCAGCATCAACACCAGTCACGCCTAAGTCGAATGTAGTGTCAGAAGACTCACCGCCAAGGGCAGTGATAACTTCCATACCAGCATTCAAGATGAGAGTGTTAGCGGGAACACTGAGAGCTTCGATGACATCAGCAGCAGCCAAGGCAGAGCCTTTAGCTGTAGCTGCAGCAGCGAAGTCAACTGTAACATCGACCAAGTAAGGGACAGCACCAGCGGTACGACCAGCGGAGGCTGCACCAGCCAAAGTTGTAATAGTTGCCATAATGTTTCTCCTTAAGCAGCGTTGTATTTAGCAGTGACAATGCCTTCAGGACGCAAGATTTTGCGACCATAAAGATGCATACCACGCACGATGTCAGCGAAGCTGTCGGGATCACGATATGTTTCAGTCTTGGTGATTTGCTGAGCAGAAGCAACAGCAGAGTCATGACCACCAACAATCACACCATAGTTGGAGTTCTGGTTAGCAGTACCTGAAGTACCAGCACCAGTACCAATCTTTGGCAGGTTGTTAGAAACATAGATACGGAAGCCATGCAAGTTGTTAATGACCAAGCCGTTCTGCAAACCAGAACCACCAAAATCACTATTCAACAAACGGCTGTCTTCGTCCTTCAACATTTCGATGAACACAGGATCGACAACCAACCAACGACCAGCAGAATCAACAAACTGCGTGTCCAACAGACGACCCATACGAGCAATCACCATCAAAGGAGAAGCTACATCTGTAGGCAGTGCTGTTGCACCGGGAAGGCGGGGAGCCAAAGGAATGGAATGATCACCAGCAGAAGCTGTAGTGATGTTACCAAAGCTACCTTTTTTCAGCTTCATAGAAGCCAACAACTCATCAGCACCAGCGGCAGTAACTGCCTTAGTACCAGCGGCTGCTGTACGAGCTGTGTCAGGATTCACATGCTTTGCAGACTGTGAGAAACCAGACAAGTAACCCAAGACATCTTGGTCATACTGATCACGCAAACGATACGCTGCACGATCAGAAGCCATCTGCATGAAGTTCACATGTGAGTGAGCTGCTTCGATGTCATCAATCTTGAAAGCGTAGTAGTTAGCTTGGTCAACAACCAAGGTGAAGTCTTCATCATTCAGATCTTGAGCAGTGATCTGTGTGCCACGGGCGTAGCTTTGAACAGACACTTCAGGTTCTTTAATGATTTTGACACTGTCGCCCATGTTTGCGATTTCACCAAAGTAATCATTATTGGTGATGTCTTCAACAGTAGACGCTTTACGGAATGCAAG
>Ga0315906_10003972_pt1 | contig 19295 bp, 33 predicted proteins | sample LakEriMetagenome_4_FD_203526 | JGI IMG/M metagenome (GOLD analysis project Ga0315906, IMG submission 203526) | Freshwater fungal communities from buoy surface, Lake Erie, Ohio, United States - Buoy 2 MA122 | ecosystem: Environmental > Aquatic > Freshwater > Lake > Lake biofilm | place: USA... | reverse complement strand
TCTGAACTTCTTGACGAACTGGCATTATGAAGCTATCTCTCTTGCGAAGATCTAAACCAACTACTAATTCAACGTCACCTTCTGGTAGTGTGCCAGATAGTACATTGTCATAGAATAGTTGATATTCTTGACCTTCTCCTAGTTCATCACGATCATGAAGATTGACGCCGAATATACGGTTAAGCGTACCATCAGCAGCAACATAAATTTCACGACGAGTAACTTCATCAACTTGATCAACTCCCCAGTTGCGAATATCTTCCATTGCTTCTGGAGAAACATAAAGATCAGTTAATAAACCACGATTATTACTAGCACTATTACCACCACCATTTCTTCTCATTACTGTTTTCATGAGAGATACTAGTCTCTTGGTAAATTGGCCACTATCAGCATCGCTGTCGAATACAACGATATTGCGATCTGTACCAGCAGCAAGAAGTGTATGCCAGCCATCGTCATTCATCTTTTTGACGAATTGAGCTTCCATAACTTCCATAGCACGACCAACAACATCCCAACGAGCATCACGAGCATACTTTAAGAGATAATCAATGCTAGCGCCAATATCATAGGTTGGAACCATAACATAATCGCCTTCAACATGACGCTCTGGAATATATCCGTGATTTGGGATAGTGTAAGCGACGAAATCTTTTTCTGTACCAGGAGCAAGAAAATCTAATGGAAATTCTGGAGTAGCACTTTGAGCCAATACGATTGGTTCAAAGATATTATCTAGAATATTACCATTTAGAATACCCTGACGAAGTGGTAATTCTAAGGCTTTTGCAAATTCAGAATTTGCGGCTAAAGCCTCCTCTTTATTCAGTGAACCAGATCGAACTAAGAGGTCAGTTAGTTCTGGATTTGGTTGAAATGACTTAGTATGAGCTGACATTTTTATTTCTCCGTTTCTTAATTACTGAATGTTTACTGAGACTTTAGCGTAACCATCGGCATCCTTACCGCTAAGGAATGTACCGATTTTGACAGCGTTTGTTGATGTGGTGGAAATTGTTCCACTTGGACCAACATAAGCACCATCACCAGCTTCTGGATTACCATCAACAAGATCTGTAGTAACTTGACCTACTCTTAATAGTGTCACCTTACCACCAACTTGTACTTCATCCTTATGCCAGTTAATATGCTGTCTTGTTAGGTCAAGATTAACTACATCGTTAAGCAAAACGCCTGCTGGCACACTGCCTGAAGCAGCTGTTGCGTATGCTACTACAGCATCGGCATCATCCATCGATACGCCAACACCACTAGTAACAAAAGAAACTACGCCGCCTCTTTCAGCAACTGTGTTCATGAAAAATGAAATATCTGTTAAGTGTTCAATACGATCTGGTTTAAGAGCCATGTTATTCTCCCTTATTTAGTTTTTTACCTAGTCTAGCATAAACAAAATCTACTAATGCTGCGCGAGTATTTTCGACAGTATTATCTTCGCCACCAACAGTTACAGTCGCATCTGTTGGTTCTTCTACATTCTCAAGAGCTTCAGTTAAATCTGGTGTTTCAGCAACAGATTCTTCAGCTTTTGTATTTTTTTTCTTTTTCATTGTTAACATTTCTGTCATAGCAGCGAATGTTTCATCATTAACATTCTCAAATCTGTCTAGAATACTATCAAGCTCATTAGCATCAAAACCATGCTCAACTAGAGAGGCTTTGCGCATCATTTTCTTTTCTTTCTTCATATAAGCCGCTATTGATGTATTGGCTTCTTCTAATTTGAGTTCTAGATCACTAATTGAAGCCATCATTTTTTTCTTTTCTTCTTCCATATCTTTCATTTTTTTAGCAGCTTCTTCGTGTTCTAATGCCAACGCATTTTTCTCGGTACTTAAAACAGAAAGTTCTTCTGCATGTGAAGTACTGAGAGTTTCGAGTTGGGATTTTAGTTCAGCAATTGTAGTCTCAGCGGCTTGAGTTGCCTCGGCACAATCTGATACTACTACTTTGTTGTCTTCACTCATAATTTGATTCTCCGAATTAATATTAGACTGAGTTGTTATTACACCTGATTTTGAAATATCTTCATTTTTTGGTAAATTTATATTATTTTCCATAAACTTAAACGATTCTTTACTAAATATTATACTATCTGGATTTGCGGGTTTGTCTACATAACCTTTACCACTAAATGTAATATTTCTTAAAACCCTACCAATTTTATAGTTATCGTGTTCTCCCAATCCACCATAAGCTCTAAGATGTTTGCTTAAATAAGCAGTACTGTTATTTCTTGTTAATATTTTGTACTCACCAGTACTCTTATTAATTAAACCATAATCAAAGCCTTTAAAAAAGCATTCCATACTAACGTATTTGGTGCCATTTTCAATTTCTTTAATTAATGCCTGTGTTCTTTCTTGCAGTTCTGGTTTTGTATAAGATTTATAAATTACAGCGCCTGTAAGAATATGATATTTTTCTGGTAAATTTTCTATTGGAGTATTTTCATCAATTAGAATACCATCTTCTGTTATTGGATAATTAGAAACTATATGACCAATAATAGTTTCTTCATCATGCTCAAGATTAGTTGGTTTATGTTCTGGACTATGTCTTGCCGCCCATACTTCATTTTTATCAAAAATATCATCATTTTTATTCCAACTACTACTCACTAAAATAGATTGAGTATAATATAAATCGCTATCTTGAATAGAAGCCAAAGCCTTAAATGCTTTAGATTTAATCTCTGAATTACAAGGCTCAATTGCAGCAGCATATGATATGCTAGCCGAGGCTTGTATTTTATCTGCTATGTCATCGTCATATTCTTGTTGAAATAATTGCATATTTATACCTCTTTAATAATTATTCATACACCGATGCATAAAATGATGATTTAATTAATTTGATTTCTTCATTTGTTAGTTGTTTATTTAATTCATTACTAATATTTTTAATCCAATAATTTAAACCATTAAGTTTATGGGTTATAATATCTGTATCAATACTAGAAATAGTTTTATTAATATAATTTTCGTCAATATTAATATTAGGTTGAGTATTTAATAAAATTTTAGTTTTAAGATTATCTAACTCAAATGATTCCTTAGCCGATAATTTTCTTAAGTTATCTTTATTATAAAATTCTAACATTATAGGATTTAATATTTGACTAATTTTTTCTTGAGCATCATTTGCCCATACGGCTAAAGAAGCACCAGTTCTTGGAGCAAAATCTCTTTCTTTTCTTTGTTTACTATCTCGACTATTTTTGGGTCTTCCTTGACCAGAAACTCCAATTGGGCCAGAACTTGTTCCAATTTTAGATGCTGGTGGAAATTCTGATTTCATTTGAATAGCGTTTTTTTCTCCTCGTTTATTAGGTTCTAGATCCAAACCAACTTGACTTGGCGTGGCAATACCAAGTTGTAGTGCTATCTTTTTAAGATTATTCTCAAAATTAGCATCATAATATGGCCCGGCCTTTTGTACCATTCTTTCTGAATTCCTGTCTCTACTTTCTCTATTAAGTCTAAATTTTTCCATATTTGGATCTATACCAAATTTCATTTGAATTAATTCATCACTAATAATATTTCGATCAGCGAGTTGTATTAACAATGCCTTCTCAGCATCTTCATTACTTAGATCCATTCTATCAAACTCTATTTTAGCAGGATATTTGAATCCCATAGATTTTTGTACTAGTTCTATTTCTTTTTCCCAAAAATTAACTAATACATCTCTACCATACTGAAGTCTCTGGGTTAGTGTTTTTAGACTAATGAAATTATTGGTAGTACCAGAAGCTCCAAATGTACCAGTAAGCGTTGGAGGAATACCTAATCCAGCATATACACTATTTAAATGCGGTATATATTTACCTTCTCCAAGAAATTGATGTACATTAGTATTACTTTCTAATAATTCGATATCTGGACCCCAAACCAAATCCATTGTACCACCACCAACATTATTACTTAATATTGCGGATAGTTTTGAAGCGGCTGCTTTTGTTGGAGCAATTTTATGTTCAAGGCTGCCAAGTTTAAAGATTCTAATATTAGATACAGCACCATCTAAAGCGCACATATCAGCTAATTTTAGCTTTTCAATAATAGTAATATCATCCATGATTGCATAAATCATAGGAAATGCCCAAATTTGCCAATCGTCTTTTTTATAATGATAAACAATTGTTTTATCTGGATTTAATAGATATGGTTTTCTGGTTTTAGCTGCTTCAATTATATCAGTAGGTAATTGTTGAATAATTTCTTTTTCCGTATCATTTTTTGGATTATTAATAACTTTTCTTATATGTGACGGCAATATTACTCCGTAAAATTTCTTATTCGAAAATGCCGATAAAGATCCACCTATTACTTCCACATAAACTGGATCTATAAATGTATATCTCCATGGTATTTCTTTTTTAGCTAATTCAATATCTCCAGTTTCTGGATCCATAATATCAGCAGAAGCTGTTGCTCTATACATCTTATCTATAATTTTATTATTTAATTTAGCTGTCTGCCTATTAATTACAACATTACCAGTACGATAAATATTATTTAAAAATCTTTCACTTCTATCCTTTGCATTAATTTTTTTAAACCAAGCCTTAAAAAATCTTTCAATTCTTTTGTTTGGATGTACAATTCTAATGCCTTGGCTAGCAAAATCTCCCATAAGATCGATAACATTTTTAACCAAACCCACTCTTTGATAAATATCATCAGCGGATCTAATGATTTCTTTAACCTTATTTGGTATAGCCTCTTCTGGCCTAAAAGCGTAATAGTCTTTTTTGGTTAATCCTGGTCTTCCGCTAACATTGGTATCTAAATTAGAAAAATCTAATCTGGTTCTTCTTGCAGAAGATCTCTCTATACCATTAAATTCTGATAATGATAATGAAGATTCTTGTAGAGCTTTTTCTTTGCTGCTTAGGTCTTCTCCCCACGTGACATAAGCATTTTCATTTGAAATTTGAGCATCATGAATTGCGTCACTTTTTGGATATTTTTTAGCCATATTTTTTTTAATATATTTGTAATTGTATTGTAATTCTATTAACTGATAATACACCAATATTATCTATATATGCCACCATATATACCTTCTTCATTAGCAGCAGACGTAAACCATTCTGGCCCTTTATAAAGTTGACCAGTTATTTTACCAACATCTTTGGTAGTTCCACCAATTAAATTATATTCTGGACCAGATAAAGTCCTATTCATTTGTCTAGCTAACATATTGGCTATAACTAAAGCACTATATCGGTCTTTTCTTAATCTACCCTTTTTGCCATTTGCGGTTTTAACTTCTGGAGTGTCCCATCTGTCTCTAGAACCAGAAGCTCCGCTTGTATGAGTCATTACTATGGTAGTTAATTCGTTTTTTAGTTCTTCGATTTCTAAAATACATTCGCTTAAACTATCGTATAAAGGATTAGTTAAATCTGTATTTAAAATATCTTTACCTTCCATTTCCAATGTTAGTCCGAGTGTAAGATTATCAAATCTTGGAAGAAGTAATGCTTTATCCTCTAAGTCTTTGCGTAATCCATGATTCGCTTGAGCTGTCCATTCCGCTCTAGCAAATTGAATCAGTTCTAATATGTGTAGTCCTGGCTGTATATCAGTATCTTTAGATTTATCAAAATTAATAATAGGCCAAATTAATTTTTCTCCATCAGACAGATTTTGTGGATCGTGTAATGCTTCCTCAATAGCAACTCCGCCACCTTGTGCATCCATACCTATTCTTATTGGAGGAAAATAATTCATTAAACTTCTAATTTTTCTTGCACAGAAACTATAGAAATCATGTTCTTGTACTAATCCTGTTTTTTGTCTTTCTTTAAAATTAGATCGATTAGTAGTCCAACAATAAACAACCCTGCTATGGTCTTTATGTAGTTCTAAAATGACAATACTAAAATTATCTTGTTCTGATGCTGGGTCTACACCATATACATACTGCTTAGTACTATCTCCTTTAATTACTGGATCAAAAACAATTTTACCACTACTGGGCAGTATAATATTTTTATCTTCATCTGTTACACAACTTTCTATTAGGCTTCTTTTAAAAAAACCATCACTATCAGCAGTAAAACATGCTGCATATTCCATATTATATATACCAGTATGAATAGTAGCTTTAGCTCTACTAACTTGTTTATCATCCATGAATCCTAGTGGAATAAGCTCATATGGAATACGAATAATGCTATAATCTTTCCAATTAAAACTACTTGGTATTTCTCCTTTAAATATTTCTTCTAATTTTCTAGTATCTCCACGACTTTCTATAATAGCCTTATATCTTCTCCAATAACTTGCAAAATGTTTAAAGGCATAATCTGCTGTGCCGCTAATAATAGCCTGATTGCCCATTTTATATTCTAATGTTTCTAATTCATCATTCCATAGACCAGCATCTCTCATCGCTTTTTTCTTAGCTTCTTCTTTTACATTTTGAATAGGGCTTGCACTTACAGCGGCGAAACCCGACACAACCGTTTCATAAATATCTGGACTAATAGAGGCAAATTCGTCTGCAATAATAATATGTGCTCTTAAACCTCTAATTTTACTACCATCGCCCATTGGAATCGCTATTGCCCAGCTTTCTCCTAATCTCATTGTACATCTGTCTACGTCTCGTCTTGGTCCATCATCATTACCATTAAAAATACTTCTTAATATAGAACTAGATCTCCAAATGTTTTCCATATATTCAAAAACTAATTTACTCTGTCTAAATGCAGCACCGACAATAACAATTTTTGTACCTGGAAAAAATATACATTTTAATACTGAATATAAGGCTAAAAGAAAACTTTTACCCCAGCCACGGCTGGCTATATACATTGGAAATGGTCTAACCCAAAATTCTTGCAAAATAGCAATCTGTATTGGATGTAATTCTATACCAAATAATAATTTAACAGTCATACCAAAATATTTTGGATTCCTCATTAGTCTTAATAAATGAAGGTCTGGATTTTCAATATCGCTTTTAACCCTATTAATCATAAGATTTTTAGGTATAATAATTTTTGACAAGTCGCCAAGATTTAACCAGGCGTCTTCAAAAGCGTGTTTATTTTGAATTTTTTGGCTCATATAACTTATATACTCTCTTCATTATAGATAATGCTGTTTTTTCAGCCCATTCAGGATTACTACAAAAAATAACATGTATATTATGATGCACAGAAAGTTCCGTAAGAAATTTTAGTATAAATGCTGGACTAATTCTAATTTTTGACCAAGCTTTTTTAGGAACGTCTGATCCTACTGGATAGTTCATCATTTGTTCATAGTTACATTCTATAAGAATATATGCATGTTTATATGTTTTCATCCTCTCAATAACATCTTTAAATCTGGGCTCTGTCATATTATTTGCAATTTCTGCTATACCATTTTTTCTTTCAATACATAATATATTTTCTAAGCCGTCTATACTATAATCACCAGTATCTAATTTACGATTAGCTTTAGAGTGATATGAAAAATGCCATGGGTGCTGTTCTCTAGTATCTATTATAATGGTAAAATTATCTTCTGTATTCATTTTTTGCTCGCTATAATTCTCATAAATGTAGAAGCATAAGTTTCTTCTAATCCTTTAATCATATCATGATGATATTTACATAAAGTAATTCCATTATCTATTACAAATCTTAAACCAGGAAAATTAGCCCAATTTTTTATATGGTGTGCATTAAGTTTTTGTTTTTGATTGCAATTTGGCCATTGGCATTTAAAATTATCTCTTTGATAGACACTTTTACGCCATTGAGTATATTGAGGATCTTTAAAGTTTCGGAACATAATATTATGCAGATGTAGGAATAATAGTAGTAATGGCAAGTCAAATTACTGCAATTTGATCTGTGGCCTAATTATTTATACTAATAAAATAATATTCATATTTAATTTTTCTAATTGCTAATAGTCTTAAAAATAAATTTTATGCTGAATCTAAGAATCTAAAATCACACTTTCTGGTGTCAAGAATGGTCTATCTACAGTTTTGTCTGCAAACTCATGATATTGCTCCAATCCTTGAACTGATTTTTCAGTTGCCATCCTGATAATTTCCATTTCTCGACCCTCTTTTTCCCTAATTTCTTCATCTTCTAACATGCGTATTAATCCAACCCAACTACTTTTGCCGTCTTCTATTCGTTTAATACGCTGTTCTCTGGTGGCCTTAAGATCTTTACTAATTTTTTGTTGTTCGTTTAATAATTTAGTATATTCATTAGTATAATTAGCGATACTATTACGAGCAAAACTTAATTGTGTTTCTAAATTAGTTAGTCTTGGTATATCTCTTTGATCTTCTGGTAATGCATAAATTTTATCTACTTCTTTTTGTAATTTTTCCGTTTCTGAAATGTGTCTTTTGCGTTCTTTCATGCTACGATTAATAAGAATATCAATAGTAATAAATTGTTTGATTTGAAGTTCCTCCGCTGGTAATACGTCTTCTCTAAATTGACGAATAAGATTAATCCATATGCTTTCAAAATATTCTAATTCTCCACTATCATTATCAAATTGTTTTTTAATTTCTTGCCAAAATGTTTTACTATGTAATTTATGCTTAAGATATGTTTCATCATTTAAAACTTCACTATCTTCTAGAAGTCTATTTTCTGTAATATATCTTTGTACCGGAGCTAAATTACGATTAATTTTATCGGCTATTTGCTGTATAGATAAAGTATTAATATTATCTCTAATAAATTTTTCTTCATCTAAACTAAGTTGGCCACGTTTTTTACTACTCATAAATTATCCATATTTATATTAAAATTGTGCAGAATATGTGATATATGATCTCTTAGTTTGAGTAAATCTTGTTTGTTTACTTTACCACCGCCCTTTAGTCTTAAGTATGTTTCTCTATATTGAATTGATAGATTATTTTCTATTAAGGATAAAATTTCTACGTTAGATAATAAATTGGTGAAGTCTGTGGATGTGTGTGAGGTAGAGTTATCATTTTCAATATGCACGGGTTGCATGAGATTTTTTTTAATTTGATTACGGGTTTGCCATTGTGAATAAATATCACAATCATTTTTATTTTTAAATTTGGCGCACTGATTATCTGATTTCAGATTTTTAGGATCATAAAAGGGACAGGTAACACAAACATTATCTGGGCGAAAATATTTGTCTCTTTTAAAATTAAATAAACGATTATGTACGTGGGTCCACAAGAAATTCTCTAGTGGGCGACTATTATCGTAATTTTCTAAACCTTCTAGAGCAAAAATAGCAGCTTGTTGCTTCATATCCTCTATATCATGATATCCAAATTTAAATTTATATATTAATTTTTTGCTAATAGTGTCTAGAACTTTTAAAAAATCTTCTTCTGTGATTTTTTTTCTTTTAAAAATGTCATTCTTTTTTCGCATGTTCTTGATTATGTAATAATTCTTCTATTGGTAAATTTACTTGTTCATTCTCTAGATCTTGATGAATATTTAGATCCTCACTAGCAACTATCTTAAGTGTAGAATCTATAAAAATTGGACAATTATTGGAATTAGTCATTTTTCACCTTGCCTTATTTAAATTATGGCTTACAATATATTATAGTTACTTTTTACACTAAGCAAAGGATAATGGTGAAATTATGACCAAAACATATAAAAAATGGAACCAAACAGATATTCAGTTTATTCTAGATCATCAAGAAATGCTAGATAAAGATATTGCGGCTAAATTAACAGAAATAACTGGTCAAATTGTTAGTCAAAGTATGGTTAGAAGACAAAGACGCAAGAGTGGCATAGCTAAAAAACGAGGTCGCCCACGTAAAAATACTGAGGCCACAACTAATAACTAAACAATATTTTGGTCAAAGCTATCATTAGTGGTAGCTTTGGCCACTTTATTTTATGAGTAGCATATTTATACAAATAGCTAGTTATAGAGATAGAGAATTATTACCCACACTAAGAGATATAGTTGATAAAAGTAGCAAAAATCATCAACTAACTTTTGGAATAGTGTGGCAAAAAGATGAAACAGAATCTATAGACGAATTTGCTCACCAATCAAATGTTAGAATTATTGATTGTGATTGGCAAAATAGTAAAGGTCTAGGATGGGCCAGAAGCTTAACTCAAAGTTTATATGAGAATGAAGATTTTACTCTTCAGTTAGATAGTCATCATAGATTTGCTCAAAATTGGGATGAAGAATTAATTAAGATGTATAGTTCTCTATTACCAATATCTCAAAAACCACTACTAACATCATATGCTGCTTCGTATGATGCTAATACAAACGAGATTCTAAACTATCAACCATGCAAAATATTACCAATAGACTTTAAAAGTAGTGGTACTATATGGTTTAATCCTATGCAAATAACAAATGATGAAGAACTTAAGAGACCAATTAGAGCACGATTTGTTAGCGGTCATTATTTTTTTACTACTGGTTTACATTGTAAAGAATATATCTATGATCCAAACTTATATTTTGCAGGAGATGAGATAGCTTTAAGTGCGCGTTCTTTTACTATGGGTTATGATTTATATCATCCTAATATTAATTTGGTGTGGCATTATTATGGACGAAATAATAGTATTAAGCATTGGGGCGATCATAACAGTGCTCATAAAGAACAAGGAATAATAGAAAAAACATGGAATGAAAGAGATATTGAAAGTAAAAAAAGAATACGACAATTGCTAGGCGAAGAAGACTATGGTATAGATCTTGGTATATATGGATTGGGGAATCAAAGAACCATACAGGACTATGAAAAATATGGGGGATTTGATTTTAAAAATCGTAGAATACAGCAAAGTGCTATTCATGGAGTAGAGCCACCAGTGAGTTATGATTCTGAAATAGAGTGGAACAATGGTTTTAGAAAAATAATACCAATCAAAATTAATGAATTTGATAAAGAAGTTTTTATAAAAAAAATAGATGCAATTAGTTTGGTGAAGCTAGATTTAATTAGTTTACATAGAAAAATTATTTATTCTCAAATGTGTGGATCTCATATTTTTAATAATGATAGTATTAATATACTATGTAATAGCGACAACACACCAATGAAATATATAATCTATGGAATAGATAGCAATTTAAATTTAGTACATAAGTATGAAAAAGATTTGAGACATTATATTCATTGGAACTAAATATCTAGATACAACATAATTATTTCAAACATAAAAGAAAACGGCCAATTGTTATAGAGGGTGCTTATTTTTTTTTCACCACCGCCGGTTTTTGGGGGTATCATCCCCCATTAGAGGGAAACGAAAAAACCCCCTAACGTGGGGAAACAGCCTAGAATATTTCAAGCAAAAATCATGCCAAAAATCGAGCGGTGAACTTTTCACCACACTATTTTTTCCGTTTGACAATGCCGATATAGAATGTATCCTTGGGGAAACGGAGAAAAATCATGACAACGAAAATCATCGAAAATCTCGTGGCGATTTTGGTACACTCCACAATCGTTCGGAACGAAGCCCAACGGAGAATCATTTTGGAAACAATCGAGAACGTCTAATTTTTTCCGTTTGACAATGCCGATATAGAATGTATCATAGGGTAAAGAAAGAAACGGAGAATACAAATGAACGTGAATACTTTTATCGGTAGCCTGCCCCGTATCGTTCAAAAGAAAGTATGGAAAGTTATCGACGAAAATGGAAACGTGATTCAAGGTGTCGGTGCCACCGATAATCTCAAGTCTACTGCTCAAAAGTATATCAACGATAAGTATGTCGGTCGAAACCTTACCTTAGTTTTTTCCCACTACAACGGATTCATCACAATTCGTTGATTTTTTTTCGTTTGACAATGCCGATATAAAATGTAGGATAGTGGAAACGGAACGATAACCTTAGAATAGGAATATGAAAATGAAAATGCTCCCCTCCGCCGGAATGTATATCTTTGTCATTCGGAACGATGGCCGGAAGTTTCAGGGCATGATCGAAAAAGTCCGCGAAACCGCAAAGGGTACCATGGTGGTGATTTTTGAAGGGTGGAGCAACGGAGGGAAGGACTACGCTACAGTATACCTTGAAAATTGTGCCACTGTGGAACTGGACGATTTTCGGCCGGTTGAAGTTTGACCATAGACCGGCAATTAGAGGGGTACTTTGAAACCTCCCCCTTATGGGGGGATAGAAAGAAAAATCATGCAAGTTTTTGACCATAGACTTTTGGTAGCGGTTCCCGCGAATAAGTGGATCGGGGAGTGGATTCAACGCGATCCTTCCCCCATTTATAGGGGCACGCTCGCGGCACAACTCCGTCTCATTCGCAAGAAGCACGGAACCCCCCACGCGAGGGAGTGGAGGGACCATATGGTATGGCTGGGGAGTTATCCCCCCAAATATAGGGGGTAAACAAAACGCCACCCCCACTACGGTAGGGGAACTGCCAAAATGGCAGGCGGCGCGCCCGGACTGCCAAAATGGCAGGCAGAGCAAATCTTGTGCCAAACGATCTGCCAATATGGCATCAGCAAATATCGTGCCAAACAAAATAATTTTTCCTCTAATTTTTTCCGCTTGCAATTGCCGATAGGTAATGTATAACCAAGGAAAAGAAAGGAAGTGAAAGATGGAAACGATGATTCGTCCTGTGGCTGGAATGTATTTCTCCGCGATTCGGAACCGTGACGATAAGGTGTTCGTGGGTCAAATCGAGTCGGTGAAGAATATCCCGGTCAAGGGTAAAATGGTAGTGGTCAAGTTGGATGGTAGTAAGTACGCTAGCGTATACCTTGACGAATGTTACGATTACGCTTGGAGCGATTTTCCACTTCCGGCACTCCAGGGTCGATAGTCTATTTTTTATAGTTGCAAAAGCCGATATAGAATATATAAAAGGGATAAGAAATGAAAATTACTGATTACGTTGGATATGGTTTCCGTGGCACCCGGAAGGATGGTAGAATCTTTAAGGGTGTGGTGGAAAGTGTGAAGTCTATCGGGGATCGTATGTTGGTAATTATTAAGCAGTCTGACAATGCTTACAAAAGTTTTTATATGGATGATATTACGGGCGGATGGTCCTGCTCGATTTGTAATGGTCAACCCGTTTAAGTAGAAAGGTAATATTACAATGTATCATTCTTTTGAGCGTATTATTAACGATACAATGCTGGCTTGTGAGGCTTATAATCATATGCCCGATGATAATAATTTAGAGTTAGATTATATGCCAGAATATGAAGATATATGGATCGACGCCGACGATAGTTATCCCGAAGATATGCAAGGCGAGGAGGATTTTGCATGAAGGTTGTAAATCATCCTAATAAACCGGGATTTTGGACGATTAAAATCGGTAATAGTATATACGGATGTTATGATCGTAAATCGTTGGCCGTTGCTGTTATGTTAACAATGTAAAGGTTATATTAAATGAAGAATTGGATTTGTTATAATTTATTGGGTGAACACCCCGACGATATTGGTACTTTTGAAGTTATTAGTGGTTTAGGTATCTTATCATTTCAAATCTTTTGGGCCTTTTACCTTTTTATTTACATTCCGTTCTTTTTCTTTGCATAAGGAAATATAACATGGGTACGCTTTCTGGTATGGTTGTTAATAGTAAAGTTCCTGTTTATAGTTATGAGTGGCTTTGTAAGAAAATGCAGGATAGGGGCCGAGTTGCTATTATCTTGCATCATCCCGAAGGATCTTATATTCGTGGTGTTATAAATGGTATTAGGCCAGAAGATGGTAGCGGTAATAACTGGCTTGTTACTATTAATGATAACCTTGTTAATACTGAAGTTTATGTAAGAACAAGTTAATATTACATTAACAATCCCGCAAGGAGACTGCCAAAATGGCAGGCGGGGCGGGCGAACTGCCAAAATGGCAGAACCCCCAGTTTGGGGGATAACCCCTCTTTTGTACTAGCCGATCCTATCGGCTGGCGAAAATGGCGACAGCCAGCCAAAATGGCAGATCGCGGGCGAAAACTGCCAAAATGGCAGGCTCAGCAAATCTTGTGCCAAACTCTCTGCCAAATTGGCATAGCAAATCTTGTGCCACAAAAATATTTTTTTGCTCTAATTTTTTTCGCTTGCAATTGTCGATATGAAATGTATGATGATGGAAAAGAAAGAAAGGAAGTTGACAATGATTAGCGATTGCTGTGGTGCTGTGGTTAGGTTTCAGGATATTTGCCCCCGTTGTGGAGAGCATTGTGAAGTCGGGTCGGATGATGGATATGATGCGGCCCGTGATGCTTACAATATGGGGTATGGTCAGCCAGTCACGCGGCGTCAGCGAGAAGAGGAAGAAATGCTCCGCGAGGAAGATCGTAGGAATAGGTGGTAGTCCCCTCGTTGTGGGGGTTGATTTGTAGTCTAGGGTCTATAGAATCCATGTATCCTTTGGAGAAAAAGTCATGGCTAAGTTTGCTATCATTGAGGAAGCCAAGCGTACCGCCCGGATGTGCTTTGTTGGTATCGCTATCCCCCACCAACCTACCCTTGCGGAAGGGGTAGTCGGCCCGATTCGTAGTGAAAAGATTCTCAAGTTCAATCGCAAGGCTTTGCGAAATATGGGCAAGGTCAAGGTCGAAAAGGTCGATCCCCGCTATAAGGGGGGTGAGGACCATATGATTCTCAAGGTGGGCAAGCCGGGCAGTTGGGAGAGGGTTGAGGCTTTGCGGTCACAGTACGAAGCGATCCATGCCAGCGGAGAGGAAATCTCCCCTTTTAGGGGGGAGGACTGAACAAAACGCCACCCCCACTACGGTAGGGGAACTGCCAAAATGGCAGGCGGCGCGCCCGGACTGCCAAAATGACAGGGGAAAACTTCACCACTATTTTTTTTGGTTGACATTCAAGGTTTGACCTGTAGAATACCGATATAATAAATAAGGGGGAAAAGCCATGTTTATCATTATGAAAAAATCGAGAAGTTTTGATCCTGCATCATCTATTTGGGCTTATCGTGGCCCTGCTTGCGAGTGTGCGGGGGTTGAACCGGGCAAAGTCTATGGAGATAGGGAATCTGCCCAGATTGATGCGAATAAGTTGACTGATTGTAATCCTGTCGGTTTTACTGTGGTTTCTGTAAGACTTGACAAGTAAAGTCTAGAGTGTAGAATACCGATAAGAATAGTATCCAAGGGAGAAAAAAATGAATCACGCCGAAGCGGTTAAGATGGTTAGGGGCAAGCGTAATAAGGATAGCCGAAAGATTGGTAATAATACTTATGCGGAAATCCTGCACGACGGAAGCGTAGGGATTTTGCTTCATAGCACTTATGTGGTGAAGATTCATCCCGATAATACTGTGACCCTCCAAACGGGGGGATGGCAAACTAGTACCACTAAGGATAGAATTAACCAGTATAGCCCAGTTAGGGTCTACCAGCGTAAGTACGAATGGTATGTTAAATTGAATGGTAAGGAATATCCCTTTATGGAAGGTATGGTGGTGCAAGCATGATAGTAGTAATTATGGTCGGATTTTTTACTATTATTCTTGGCGGTTTTATTATGGCTCTTTTGGATATTGCACAAGAGGCTAATGAAAATTGGCAAAAGCAAGTTAGGGCCGAAGATTTAAAGAAGTTTGGTAAGGCTATTAGAGAATAAATTAAAGAAAGGGGCCATGGATGGTCGATATTAACTGGGTCAGTATAAGTGTGGGATTTATTGCTGGTGTTGTTTGTAGTTATCTTGTTTGTGATCTTGTTTTTCCAGTAAAGGAAGATTTAAATGACCAAGAATGATAAGATTTTGCTAACCTTTTGTTTTATTCTTGGGTGCATTGTAACATTTTTTATTTCAGGATGTTCTAAACCTAGCCAGAAATTAACTATTGAATATCGTTATGATCCTCAATATCCTCTTGGAGACTATTTAGATACGCTGCCAGTATCTGAGGCAGAAAATAAATTATCTGAAAAGATTGTAGTATATACTTCATTAAATGAAAATAATGAATCTGTTAAAATGGCTTCTTGTAAAGGTTGTCATTTTGTTTGCCCTAAATGTGTAGAATAGGAAAACCCGATCTGCCGAAATGGCAGGCGGGCCGCACGATCTGCCAAAATGGCAGACCAGCAAATCTTGTGCCGCAAAAATCTTTTTTAGGCTACATTTTTTCCATTTGACAAGCCGATAATGTATGGTAGAACAAGAGCATCACAAGGGAGAAAAGTTATGCTCAACGATTTTGAAGTTGTGAATAAGATTCTGGCTCAACTCGCGGATGAGGGTACTATCGAGCCTATGGCCGAGCCGATTGATTGTGTTGACTGTCATCCTATGGATTGGGCCGAAGTAACGGGCCTTGTGGATGAGGTTGTAGATCAGATTTATCCCGAGCCGATGATTGACAGTGATGGTGTTCTGTGGTATGTTCACTAAAAAGGAGAAAGTCATGAGTCACCCTAATCCCCTGTATGATGAATATAATGATTTTTATGAGGATGATATGGAATTGAATGATTATGAGGACGAGTTTGATGATATCGACGATTATTATGATGATAATGATTATGATGATAGTATGGACGGGGATCATGAGAGTGGTCTAGCATCGGCCGGATTCGGTATGGATGAAGATTATAATAGTGATACTCCTATGTATGATGATTATTATGGGGGTGAGTGATGGCAGGAATGACTTTGCAAGATTGGATTAGGGCTTATATTCCACAAGAAAAGGAAAAGATGATGAAGGTTGTTGTTACGCAGACTGATACTTTTGGCGGTGAGGCTAATTATAGTTGGGCTAATCGTTATGAGTTTGCTATTCATAAGAGTACATCACAACGTAATATTGTGAGGAAGGCTAAGAGTTTGGCCGGAATGACCGGTGTTAAGAGCGATACTTATGATTATGATGTTGGTTTGACTATTAAACCCCGTGGATATAATCAGATTATTTTTGTGGATTTTGAGTAATATAACAACCCGCATAACTGCCAAAACGGCAGGCGGGCCGCGAAAACTGCCACAATGGCAGACATTATTTTTATAGAAAATCGCTTGACAAGCCGATACTATAGAGTAGAATAAGTTTTATGAATACCACTAATTGCTATAGTTGTGCTCAATACGCTTGGAAAGTATTTAGATTCAGTCATACATTTTTAGGTATGGTTGTTGCTAATTCACAATACGAAGCACAGATTCTTGCTAAACAAAAATATGGTGATTTTGTATGGGTTGAAAGGATTTTGGCCCCATAGTATAATGGTCTAGTATACCGGGCTTTCATCCCGGAGATCGGAGTTCGATCCTCCGTGGGGCTATTCTGTTTTTCCTAATCCTTCGGATTTGGGCGGCGTGGGCGTAGTCAGCGAGAATATAAAATGCTTAGATCTTCTAATGTTTTGATTTCTTTGTCTGAAATAGAAGTTTGTCTAATTATTGCAGGATTGTATACTGTAAAGGACAAACAGGTTGATGAGTATTATAAAGACACAATTCAAAAACTGATAGATAAAGTTGCCAAAGAACAACCCCTTGACAACCGATAATCTATAGTATAGAATCGCCACAAAGGAGAACATTATGCCTAATTGGTGCCTCAATAAGTTGACCATTTCCCATACTAATCGTTCTAAGGTTATGGAGTTTATCCATGCCTATAAGGAAGGTAAGGCTTGTGAACACTATCTGCCAGTGCCAAAGAATGAAGATGGCACAGTTTTTGCAGACTGGTATACGTGGTGTGTAGAAAATTGGGGAACCAAGTGGGATATTGGTAGTGATAACGGAGAAGTTCATGGGCTTCATCCTACTATTGTGGATAATGAAGCAACTATGAGTTTTGATAGTGCTTGGAGTCCTCCTATTGGATTGTATGAAAAGTTGCACGAACTTGGATTTAGTGTTGAGGCTACCTACTTTGAGCCTGGGATGGCTTTCTGTGGTATCTTTGAGGATGGAGAGGAAGATTATACTGAGTACCATAGCAAGGATATGATTCCAAAGCGTATTTGGGAAGATTATAACCTTAGTGAGTTTTTTGAGGATGATGAGGTAGAAGCCTAAAAGAACCCCGATCTGCCAAAACGGCAGCGGGGCCGCGAAAACTGCCAAAATGGCACACGATATTTTTTCAAGTTTTTTCTCTTGACAAGTCGATATTCTACTGTAGAATCAGAACATAACCCAGAGGAAAAGAAAATGACCTACAATGGCTTCAAGAATTATGAGACTTGGAATGTTGTTCTTTGGATCAATAATGATGAGGGCCTTTATAATCTAGCACGACAGTGTGAAACCTACGACGAGTTTGTGGATTGTATGAAAGATTTGAGCGGTCCTATTGGTTATCAAACCCCGGACAATGTTGCGTGGAATGATAGTGGTATCGACCGCGATGCTATCAATGCGGATTGGGTTCAAGATTTTGTTGAAGATGCCGCTTGACATTGCCGATAAGCATGGTATCCTAAGCCTATTACTTGATAACTAACTAAGAAAGGTTGTTATGAACGATACGATTCTGTTTGGTTCGATTTTTGCTGGTGTTGCTGCTGCTATGTTTGGTTTTGCTTGGTTTCATGTTTATCGTGGTGTTCGTGATAATTTGACTAACGCAAAGATTGGGAGTGTTTATAACTTCCGTTATTTGCAGCCTGTTACTGATGTTCCAGAGCGTTTTATGGCTAGGGTTGTCAACGTGCAGACATTGACAGAGGATGATATCTCACGATTGAATCGTCGTAGTCGTTATCGTAAGTATGATACAGAGTTTCAGCGTAGTAAGCATCTTGTTACCGCACAAACTTTTGATGGTAAGATTCGTAACTTTTATGCTGAACGTACTACGGATGTGAGGCGACCACTCCTGGGTGGGGTAGTCTTCAAGACCGGCCTTGCGAGCCTCCTCTTTTGAGGGGGTTCCTGGTCTGCCGAAATGGCAGCCGGGCCGCACGACCTGCCAAAATGACAGAATATTTTTTCTTATTTTTCTCTGTTGACAAACCGATACTAGAGTGTAGAATACGAGAGTCAAGCAAATGCTTGTTGATTATCTCGGGCCGAGTAATCGTAAAACTAGCGTATAGGTGTCCTAGGAAACGCTTATACGAATCGGTCAAACAATACAAACATTCGTGGGTCAATGTCTGCGACTAGATTAGGATAAGCCATTACGATAAACCTACTGTTCGTTATGCGAGGTGGGGTTGACAGCGGGCTTATACGCTGTATAGTAGTGCCAGTCTATGTGGGATTGCATCCAGACCACGGCCAACATAAATAAAACGTAGCGGTGGAGCGATGGAGATAATATCATACTAAGC
>Ga0315906_10003970_pt1 | contig 19305 bp, 20 predicted proteins | sample LakEriMetagenome_4_FD_203526 | JGI IMG/M metagenome (GOLD analysis project Ga0315906, IMG submission 203526) | Freshwater fungal communities from buoy surface, Lake Erie, Ohio, United States - Buoy 2 MA122 | ecosystem: Environmental > Aquatic > Freshwater > Lake > Lake biofilm | place: USA... | reverse complement strand
GTGTGGTCCACACCTTTTGACCGTTGATTACCCATTCATCACCATCAAGTACCGCGGTGGTCTTCAAGCTTGCGAGGTCGCTACCACTGTTTGGTTCACTGAATCCTTGACACCAGCGCATCTTGCCACTCAAAATTTGTGGCAAGAACTCTTTCTTTTGCTCTTCAGTTCCCCACTGCAACAACGTAGGACCAACAAGGGTGTCACCAAAGAAGTCTGCGCGCATCGGGGCCTTCGCGTTTGCGAACTCTTCTGCAAGCACAACACCTTGCAGGGTGCTCAAACCTTTACCGCCGTACTCCGTTGGCCACGTTGCACAAATCCAACCACCAGCGAACAACTTGCTCGGCCATTCCTGGTTGAACTTCTTGCGCTCCTCGTTCGTCATTTCAAAACCTTCGTTGAACCAGCCCTTTGGCAAGTTCTCGGTGAGCCAGGCTTTTACTTCAACGCGGAATGCTTCAGCTTCAGGGGTGTAAGTCAACATGGCTACATTCTGCCCGCTAGCGACCCGTTGCGTCCATGTCGAGAAACAACATCGCTGTGCAGTGTTCACCCTGCCGTTACATAAGCCTCGTAGTCTGATAACCATGACGGCTATGGTCTCCGCAGCCCTTGAAGGGGTAAACCTTGGCCGAGTGCTTCTTGACCTGACCATCATTTTGTTGGTCGCAAAACTGGCTGCCGAGGCATCAGACCGAATTCGGGTACCGGCAGTCATCGGCGAGATTGCCGCAGGAATCGTGATTGGCCCGTCGGTACTTGGCTTGGTTTCCGGCAGCGACATGTTGTTTGTCCTCGCCGAATTCGGAGTGATCTTCTTGCTCATCCAAGTTGGCCTCGAGACTGATGTTGCCGAGTTGCGAAGTGTTGGTCGCGCTTCAATGCTGGTTGCGCTCATTGGTGTTGCCTTACCGATGGCGCTCGGAGTTGGAGTTGGCCTAGCAATTGGTGAGTCAACCAACACCTCGCTATTTATTGGCGCAGCACTCACCGCCACCAGCATTGGTATCACCGCTCGGGTGTTTGGAGACTTGCGCGCATTAGCAACCGCTGAAGCACGAACGGTGTTGGGTGCTGCAGTTGTTGATGACGTGCTTGGCCTCATCATTCTCACCGTTGTAGTTCGAATTGTGGAACAAGGCTCTGTGGGCATTGGCACTATCGCGACCACCATCGGATTGGCCTTCGGCTTCCTGGTTCTCACCTCGGTAATTGGATTTGCGACTTTTCCAAAAATATTTGCGGCAATTACGAAGTACAGCCGTTCGACCGCCACAGTTTCAGTAACTGCAATTGGTGTAGCACTTGCATTTTCAGTTCTTGCAGACAAAGCGAACCTTGCACCAATCATTGGAGCATTTGTGGCCGGCCTGGCACTTCGCCGAATTAGCGCGCACGAGCGAGTGGAACGAGATGTTGCCTCACTTGGCAATATTTTTGTCCCCGTCTTCTTTTTGTATATCGGTATCACTACCGATCTTTCAGCAATGTTTGATGTTCGTGTAATTGCCATTGCGCTTCTGCTGTCTGCAGTGGCCATCATTGGCAAAGTTGCTGCAGCCCTCGGAGCACTTGGCACAAAGAGCGACAAGCTGGTGATTGGTTTTGGCATGTTGCCGCGCGGTGAAGTGGGTCTCATCTTCGCAACAATCGGTCTGAAGGTCGGTGCGTTGAGCGAAGAGATGTATGGATCAATTCTGTTTGTGGTTCTGCTTACAACACTGCTCGCTCCACCACTCCTCCGTTGGAGACTTGGTAAAGAATCGGTCGTTGTTGAAGATGTCGAACATGCTGAGCGCCCTGCAAATGGTTGGGTTGACGTTGAAAACGGAATCATCGAATTGCGCGAAATACCGCCAGTTCGACTGCTCGTTGAAATAGGCCTCGATTCAGCATTGCTTGCCGCTGAGGCCCGACCAAGTGCTCAACTTTTGGACTGGTTCGCCATGCACCGGAACGCCACTCTTAGCTGGGAAAACGAGTCCGTTGTTCGATTGCTGAACGTCCTCCGATATGGAAACGCTCGCTCGTGGCGACTACTGGACACCATTGGAATGGTGCAACGAGCAATTCCCGAACTAGCTGAATCAATGGCCGCTCGTGCAAGCGACTCAACCGAACTTGATCCAACACATGCATTGCATTTTCCAACAGTTGAAGCCGTTGTCGCCCATGCCTCGGCAACATCCATTGAGGGCGATGAATTAATTCTCGCTGCATTCGCACACGATATTTCACAGTCGGGAGCAGACGGGCTCGCTGCTATTCGTCGACTCGGCCTCGACCTCACAGTGATGTCAAACATTGAACTCATCGTTGAAGGAGCATCGCTGCTTCGCTCAGTAGTCAGCACAGAGCCACTCAATATCAACAGCCGTTTACTCAGCCAGATAGCAACGCACCTGAAGACCCCACGAATTGTTGAGCAGTGTCGACAGCTTTGCGTTGCACGAAGTGATTTCGGCGATACCAGGTATATGGCGCTCATTGAAGTGGTTTCTGAAGTGCAGGAGTTCCTTGCGCATCCAGATCTTGTCGACTCCGCGAATAATTCAATTCTCGAAACACGAGTGAACGCAGCGCTTGCGCTTGCCTCAAATTCATCTGTTCGCTCACGAATCACCCATGCTCCTGCTAGTTATGCGCTCAGTCACTCGCCGGAGCAAATGGTGCAACATGCAGAACTTGTTGAACCATCGCCACGACCTGGACAAGCTCGGGTTGCTGTTCATGCAACAGACAAGCCAGATATTTGGTTAATCAATATTGCGTGTCGCGATCAAACTGCTCTGTTAGCCCGTCTTTCCAGTGCACTCACTTCACTCAAATTGAATGTGCTCGGTGCAGACATCACCACATGGGGAGATGGTGCGGTGCTTGACATCTTTACGGTTCAGTCATCAACTCCCCCGAATCACAGCGAAGTAACGAACGCGGTTACCAACGCACTTAGTGGTCGTCGCGTGAAAATTTCTGGACTACCTCTTGCACTGCGCGTCGTGGTGGACAACAGCGCTCACCCTTGGCACTCCGTGCTTACCGTGACAGGACCAGACCGCTCTGGACTCCTCCGCGATGTCACGGCAACGCTGGCCGACTTGAAGATGGTGATCCACCACGCTTTCATCAGCACCACGAATGATGTAGTGGAAAATAAATTTGAAATTTCCGATCGGCATGGTCGCAAACTTGCCAGTAACGAAATTGACAGAATCGTTCGATCTTTCCAGTAGCCCTACCTAGAACCAACCGCTAAATATGGCGTAGAGTCGGGATGTGACCGTTACTGAAACTGCCCCAACTGGAACTGAGCGCTGGACCCACCAATGGAAAGAGCTCTACGAAGAAGTCATTAACACTGGCTTGTGCACAGGTTGTGCCGGATGTGTTATTTCATGCCCTCACGAAGTCATTGGCTATAAGCACGAAGAGGGCAACTACAAGCCGTTCCACCTTGAAGAAGAACTTGGCATCGACAATTGCACTCATGGCGAAAAAGGTTGCACGAGTTGCACGCGTGCGTGCCCGCGCTTTCGTTCGTGGGAGCCAGAAGCCGACATGCACTTGTTTGGCAAAGTTCGCGAAGATAGCCAGATGTACGGCCAATACAAGCAGTTGTTGTTGGTTCGTGCAGCCGACGACAAAGTGCACGAGTTAGGTCAAGACGGCGGCTTCGTGAGCGCAATGCTCATTTGGCTCATGAAGAACGACTACATCGATGCAGCGCTCACCAGTTTCTTGGAAGGCGACGGAACCACGTGGAAAGCGCTTCCAGGAATTGCGCGCAACCCAGAAGACGTTCTACGTGCAGCGGGAAGCCGTTACACCTACTCGGCTAACACGCTTGCGCTAAAGCAGGCGCAAGAAGAAGGCCTCAGTCGGCTCGCGCTCGTAGGCATGAGCTGTCAGTCATCGGTTCCACCAGTTATGTGGAAGCGCAAGATCGGCAAGGTCAGCAAGCCGTTCTTGTTCAACATTGGTTTGTTGTGCTCGAAAACATTTGACGATGCAATTTTTGAAGAACTCTTCTTGGCCAAGTACGGCCTGAAAAAAGAAGAGATGGTCAAGATGAACATCAAAGGTGCGTTCCAAATTTGGATGAAGGACGGCTCGTTCCACGAAATTGACTTGAAGGAATGTCATCAGTGGACACGTGAAGGTTGCAAAACCTGCCCAGACTTCGCTGCAGAACATGCCGACATTTCAACTGGTGGAATTGGCGAAGACAATGCATGGACATTGTGTGTTGTGCGCACCGAACTTGGTGAAGAAGTAATGAACCGCATGATTAAAGACGGCAGCGTGATTGCTCGTCCTGCAGAAACTGATGCAACTGCAATGAAGTTGTTGAAGTTGCTCAGCACTGTCAGTCGTAGGCGTTGGCCAGCAAACGCGCACCCTGCCCCACTCGTTGGTGTTCCACCACCGAAGAAAAAGGCAGACGGTTCGGCACCAGCCGCTCACTAACTATTTCTTTGCGAGGCGAACTGCTTTCGCAAACACATCGTTCAACATTTTCTCGGTGAGTTTTCCCGTGAACGTGTTTTGCTGACTTGGGTGATAGCTGCATACCAGCGTGTACTCGCCCGCATTCACCACCACACCATGACCAAACTTTGGTCGCGGCTTCACACCTAACTGATCACACGCTGCTCGCAGGGCAATGGAACCAAGACACACAATTACTTTTGCATTTGTGAGTAGCTGAAGTTCGCGCTGCAAATATGGCGCACACTTTTTCTCTTCTGCAGGTGTCGGCTTGTTCTGTGGTGGCGCACAACGAACTGCAACAGTCACCCACGCATCAGTCAGTTGCAATCCATCGTTTCGGTTTTCTGATGACTGCTGATTAGCAAGCCCTGCTTTGTGCATTGCGCGGAACAACCACTCGCCACTGCGGTCGCCAGTGAATACTCGGCCCGTGCGATTCGCGCCGTGTGCGCCTGGTGCAAGGCCAAGTACAACAATTCGTGCGGCTGGGTCGCCAAAACCCGAAATGGGCTTGCCCCAATATTCTTCGTCTTTATACGCGGCACGTTTTTCCACCGCCACTTGTCGACACCACTTCACCAACCGTGAGCACTTCTCACAATCGTGAATTTCCTGTTGCAAAACACGAAGTGCCCGCGCATTAGTGGTCTGAGATGGCTTCGTCACTGCAAGGCACGATAGTTTGGAACGCAACCCCATGGCACGCCCAACGAAAAACGCTCCGACATTGATCTTGATGGTTCGGCACGGGCGCACGCCTACAACGGGCAAAGTGCTTCCGGGCAGAGCAACAGGGCTGCACCTCGCCGATTCGGGCAAGGCCGAAGCCGATGCGGTTGCCAAGCGCATCGCCGAGATTAAGGGCGTGTCTGCAATTTACGCATCGCCTCTTGAACGCGCTCGCGAAACCGCAGCGCCTATCGGCAAGATTCTTGGTCAGAAGGTGAACATTCATAAAGGTTTGCTTGAGTGCGACTTTGGCGACTGGACTGGCGCACAACTCACTTCGCTGATGAAGAAGCCAGAGTGGACAACTGTGCAAAAGGCACCAAGCACTTTCCGCTTTCCACATGGAGAAAGTTTCACTGAAATGCAGCAGCGCATGGTGAGTGCACTCGATGACATTCGCGCAAAACACCCAGGTGGAATTGTGGTGTGCGTATCGCACGCCGATCCAATCAAGGCAGCAGTTGCCCATGCCATGGGCACGCACATCGACCTCTTCCAGCGCATCGTTATCAGCACATGCTCAGTTTCCGCTGTTGCCTACTCGCCAAGCGGACCAGTGGTGCTTACCGTTAACTCAACAGGTGGATCGCTCGCCGATCTGCGTCCTTCGTGAACTGAATTACCCATGAGCGACTTCTACGAATTTGACGAAACCGATGCCTTCACAACAGGCGCTCTCGGTCAACCCGGTCAACGCACATTCGTCATTCAAGTTCGAGCCGACAGCAGTCGCTTCACCATGAAGTGCGAGAAGCAACAAGTCGCCGCGCTATCGCAATACATTCGCCAGTTACTTGCCGATGCACCTGAAGTTCGTGAGCGTCCAATGGATGAAATGTTGCAACTGTCCAACCCGATGGAAGTGAATTTCACTATTGGCACGGTTGGTATTGCATACGACCCGCGCAACGACCGCATGGTGATTCAGATTGAAGAACTAGTTCCATTTGACGAAAACGATGAGCCAATCATGGATGCCGAAGTTACGCGCATTCGCATGAACATCACTCGCGGTCAGGCCATGGCGTTTTGCGACCATGCAGACGAAGTTGTTGCAGCTGGTCGCCCACCGTGCATTTTCTGTGGCCGCCCAATGAATATTGATGGGCACATGTGTCCGCGCATGAACTAATTCCCAAGAACGATCTCGTTCAACTGTTGAAGCAGGGCGAGATGGAACTCGTTTCGCGCATGCCCTACAGCAGCAATGCCACGTTTCTTGTCAACATCACGTCGGGCGATGCTCAATGCCAAGGCATCTATAAGCCCCTAAAAGGCGAACGCCCACTGTGGGATTTCGAGCCGGGCCTGCACAAACGCGAAGTGGCTGCCTACGAACTTTCCGAAGCAATGGCACTCGACATCGTTCCGCCAACCGTATTGCGCGATGGCCAGTTTGGTGAAGGGTCGGTGCAGTACTTTGTCGACGCAGTGCTGGACGAGCACTATTTCAGCATCTACGAAAATCGTCCTGAACTGCACGACCGCTTGCGAGCGATGTGTGCGTTTGACATTGTTGCCAATAACACCGATCGCAAAGGTGGCCACTGTTTGCTCGACACCCAGCAACATGTGTGGGCTATTGATCACGGCGTGTGCTTTGCAGCAGACTTCAAACTACGCACAGTCATTTGGGAATTCGGTGGCGAAGAACTCCCGCAGTATTTGCGCGAGGTGATTGAACCACTCGTTGAATCCATTCCCCTGAACGTGTCTGCGTTGCTCAATAGCGACGAAGTGTTTGCGCTTCAGGAACGCGCCCAATGGATCTGCGAAGGTGGTGCTTTCCCCATTGATAAAACCGGTTCGCGCTACCCGTGGCCACTGGTATGAGCGAATCGCAGTACGACCTCATCAATCGAGCAGACCTCGATGGTCTTGTTCGACTCATTGACGACTATTGCGAAACTCGCAGCTGGCATGACCTGCTTGGCTTACGCGATGCATGCAAGGCGGCTGTTGCCAATGGTCGCCAAGTGTGGCCGGCATCAACTCTTGCCGAATACCGACTTGCCTTGCTTGCTCCAGCAGAAATTGCCGTGCAAGTTGTTGACGAAGAAGCTGGCCGTTTCACTATGGGCCCGTTGACAGAAGTGATTGCGCAGAATCACCAATGGTCAGAACTCAGCGAGTTTCTTGAGCCCTCGCCCACATCTACATACATTGCTTACGAGTGCGCCATCCGCGGCCAGAAAGTAGACAGCGAACTCTTCCCCGCACTTGAATCACCGTGCTCATTGTTGCCACTGGAAACCAACTACGCACTCGCCGAATACCACGACAATGAAGCCAAGTTTCCTGCTCCTGCAATTCCAGTAATGGGAAATGCAATTGCTATCCCTGCATCGTCTGCAAATGTCGTTGAAGACTCCGATACATCAACCGCATTCCACCAACTTGTCGACGCGTGGACCACGCAGTCCAATGGTGAACTACAACTCTCTTGCGTTGAGGGATCGGTGCTCGACGCACTTGCCGCACTCAATGTGCAAGAAGCACGATTGTCGCTGCTCACATCTGGTGAAGCGCTCGCCTGGCTTGCGTGGGCTGGTGCAAGTGGTGGCGCTCACGGACGACGACGCGGCAATGCGTTGGGTCGCGACGCAGCGTGGTGGGCTGTTGCATCTCTGACTGGGCAGGCATCACACTGGCCACTCAACAATGATGCTTTTGAAACTGCAGCAAATTCACTGCAATGGTTCTGGTGGGATGCAAACGAACCAACTACAGGTTGGAGCGTACAACTATGTGTGCATCACGCTGAGCGCAATCGCTCCTGGGCATTTGCGCTTACCGACATGGCTTGACAGCCAAAGCACCACCTGTGTAACACTGAAGAGACATTGCCGTTCGCTCGGCCACCCGTACACATCTTCCCTGTCAGCAACATTCAAAGGGGAAACATGACAATTACTGAGTCAAACGACTTCACAAAACTAGGAGCGACAATGGGCGAACAACTACAAGACCGCAGGGACCTCCCTGCAACAGGCAACGATCTCATTCAGTTAGCCGATCGAATCGACGCCAATTTCTCACAGGTTCGCACGCAGTTCAACCGAATTGAGTATCAGTTCATCAAAATCGACAGCCGATTTACTGGAATTGATGCGAAGTTCATCGATATTGATGGCAAATTTGTCGAGATCGACAAGCGATTCAACATTCTTGAGTCAAAGATCGACAAATTGCCCGGAAGAATCTCCCGTCAGATATTTGCCGCAGTGGCCTCGTTTACTGGAATAATCGCGGCAGTTGTTGCCGTGACTATGCAGGCGATGAATTAGCCGCGTGACTTAAGCAGCTCGATGAGCTGTGGCAACACTTTGTGAACGTCGCCAACAATGCCAAGGTCTGCAACACCGAAAATTGGTGCTTCCTTGTCCTTGTTAATCGCGATGATGTTCTTTGAGCCCTTCATGCCCACCATGTGCTGGGTTGCACCCGAAATACCGGCTGCAATGTAGACGGTCGGCTTTACAACCTTGCCCGTCTGACCAACTTGGTAGCTGTACGGAACCCAGCCGGCGTCAACAATTGCGCGTGACGCACCAGGTGCACCCTTCAACAACTTGGCAAGATCTTCAACGAGTGAATAGCTGCCTGCTTCGCCAAGACCACGGCCACCCGAAACAACGATGTTTGCTTCGTCCAACTTTGGTCCAGTGCTTTCTTCAACGTGCACTGCAGTAACGCGTGCTGCACCTGCGGCGCCAGTGTCTGGCACCGATGCTGCGACAACGCTTGCTGCTACTCCACTTGCTGACTCTGCAGCAAAGCTCTTCGGACGGAATGACACCAAGTGTGGGCCTTCGCCTGTGAACGCAGTGTTGACGAGTGTGTTGCCACCAAAGATTGGTGTGGTTGCAACTACACCGTCAGCCGAATCGGCGATGTCGGTGTTGTTTGTAATGACCGTGCGGTTCAACTTCACCGACAAGCGAGCCATGACGTCGCGACCTTCATAGTTCTGCGGGAACATAACGACTGATGGTGAATCTCCACCGTCGATCACTGCCTTCATTGCTGCCGACACTGCTGGACCAGGCAACTTGCCAGCGAGATCGCCGGTTGCGTACACCTTGGTTGCGCCGTACTCGCCGAGTACGCCAGCAACTGCTGATGCGTCTCCGCCAATGAATGCTGAAACGTTTGAGGAAAGTGAACGTGCTTTGGTGAGCAGTTCAAGAGTTCCTGTTGTTGGTGCGCCACCTGCGGTTTGCGCGAATACCCAAATGCTGTTGATTGCCATGACGTGTTACCTCAGATCGCTTTCAAGTTTTCAAGGAATGAAACAATTTTGTTAAACGCGTTGCCGTCGTCTTCGATGACTTCACCGGCTTGACGTGCCTCGGCTTGTGTTACTGCAACAATCTTTTGTCCTGCACCAGCCCAACCAGTTGGCGTTACGCCAAGGTCGCCTGCAGTGAAAGTGTCAATTGGCTTTGACTTTGCGGCCATGATGCCTTTGAAGCTTGGGTAACGCGGTTCTACAACACCAGCGGTCACGCTGATGACTGCAGGAAGTGGACACTCCACTTCGTCGTAACCCTCTTCCGTCTGACGATCTGCTTTCAAGCTCGAACCGTTGATGGTGAGCTTCTTTGCAAACGTCACTGAAGGCAATCCAAGAATTTCTGCCATTTGTTCTGGCACTGTTCCGGTGTAACCATCCGATGATTCTGTTGCTGCGATGATCAAATCAGCGCTTCCCATTTTTTGAATTGCTGCAGCCAAAACTTTTGCCGTGGTGAGTGCATCGGATCCTGCAAGTGCTGGATCACTGATGAGCACTCCCTTTGCTGCGCCCATTGCAAGTGCAGTGCGCATGCCAGACATTTCACCATTTGGCGCCATTGACACGATGTTCACATCGCCACCACCGTTTGCAGCTGCGAGTTGTAATGCCATCTCAACGCCGTAAGCGTCAGACTCATCAAGGATGAGCTTTCCGTCGCGCTTCAACGCGTTGGTGGAGCCATCGAGGGCTCCAGGGGTGGCTGGATCAGGGATTTGCTTGACGCAGACGACGATGTTCATGCCCTCCATTGTTACCGATGAGTACAGGATTTACCCAACCCTGTGCGGACTGATTTACCGATAAAATTCATTCCCCGTGCGAATTCTCCTCATTGTCAACTCGTTCGCGTCGTCCGTCACACCCCGCAACACCGTGCTCGTCCACGAGCACCTTGCAAAGCACCACGACGTGCAGGTGGTGGAAACGAACGAACGCGGCCACGCCACTCGGTTTGCCCAAGACGCGGCTTCCCGAGGGCTTGACGCCGTGGTGGGTTTTGGCGGCGACGGCACATTGAACGAAATTGCCACCGGCCTCGCCGGCAGCGACACCGCACTTGCCATGTTGCCCGGCGGTTCGACAAACGTTTTTGTTCGCACGCTCGGCATCGCTAACGACCCAATGGTTGCGCTCACTCAGCTGATGGCCGGCATTGATCGAAATGAAATTGAACGCGTCAGTCTTGGGCAAGCGAACGGTCGCTACTTCACCTTTCACGCTGGCATCGGTTACGACGCCGCGGTGGTGGAACAGGTTGAACGCCGCTCATCGCTGAAGCGCGTTGTTGGACAACCTCTGTTCGCATATTCAGCATTGCATTCGTGGTTTAAGTCGTACGACCGCAAGTACCCACACTTCACCATGAACATCGACGGTCGTGCTATTCCAAACGGATTCTTTTCAGTGGTACTGAATACCAATCCGTACACGTTCGTTGGCAAACACCCCATTCATTTGTCGTCTGCTGCGTCGTTGGAGAAGAAGCTGGTTGTTGTCACCTTCCGCAAGATGACCACGCCGCTCATGTTGAAGACGCTGTACTCGGCATTACGTCGTGGCGGACTTGAAACTTCTTCGGGAATTGATATCGCAACCGACGTTGAGCACGTGAAGATTGAATTCCCTGCGCCATTCCCGTATCAACTCGACGGCGACTACTTGGGCGACACCACTTCGATTGACATTCAGCATTGCCCTGAAGCACTTCGCTTAGTGCGACCAACAATCGATTTCTAAACGTTATTTGGCGTTAGCAATAACGCCGAGTGCAACATCGGGCACGTTGGTGCAGATGCCGTCGATTCCCCACGACACCAACTCGGCCATGCGCATTGGGTCATCACAAGTCCATGTGTTTACGGCAACACCATTGCGATGCATCGCATCCACCACTGATCGTGTGAGTGTCTTGACGTACGGGTGATATGCCTGATGACCCGAGTTCAGCAAATCTTTCGCCAACGCATCGGCGTCTTCATCGGCAACCGCCATGTCCAACCATGCAGTTGGCAAATCTGGCCACAAACGATGCACAGCATCCACTGTTTCACGCCTAAACGATGAAATCAGCCATTGATCAGGTGCGCCTCTAGTGCGCAGGAAGTCAACAACAAGTATTGCCAACTTGTCATTTGGATCGAAGTCTGGTTCGGACGGATCATTTTTAATTTCAATATTCACCCACATACCCGCGCACGCATCAAGCGCATCGGCAAGTGTTGGGATGTGATCTGGAATGTCGGCAATGTTTACTGTCGCTAATACTTTCCCGTCCGCAAGCGTGGGGTTGTGATGCACAATCATTTCGCCAGAAGCACACAGCCGAACATCAAGTTCGACAGCATCACTGTTCAGCTCACGGGCACGAGTAAATGCCACTGTTGTGTTTTCACGCTCGGCTGCGGAAGCGCCACGATGGGCCATAACTTGCGCACGTAATGGAGCACTGTTGCGATTATGTGGCACCCAACGAGCAATGGTCACAGGCGAAGGGTACAGCCAAAATTGTCATAATAAAAAAATAAAAATATTTTCTTGTTCCACTTGAAAGTGCCCCACTCGGTGTCTATCGTGACACCGTCCTACTGGCTCTAGAAGAACTTCAAAGGTGACTACCGTGTCAATTCTCGCAACAAGCCTTGCCCTCGGATCCGCTGATTACACGTGGCGCAAAGAAGCACTGTGCAAAGACACCGACCCAGAATTGTTCTTTCCCGTAGGAAGCACCGGACAAGCGCTCCAGCAAATCACCGCAGCAAAATCAGTGTGTGGAGAATGCACCGTAAAAACTGAGTGCCTCGAATTCGCAATCGAAACCAACCAGGACTGTGGCATCTGGGGTGGAACTTCTGAAGAAGAGCGCCGCGACATTCGTCGCAAGATGGCTGCTGCACGTCGCGCTGCACGCGCAACTGCATAACTAGTTCGTAACCGGAACTCGCAAGTCAACCACGGTCCCCTGACCGTCTGTCATTCCCGCAATACCCGTTGCTTCGCCATCACTCTTCATTCCTGCGCGCATTGCAATAGTGCCCGCAAGTTCTGTGGTCACGAGCGTTCGCACAATAGAGAGTCCTAGGCCCGTTGCACTTGAGAAATCAAAGTTCGGACTCAGACCAATGCCATTGTTCAACACACGCACATACAACGCATCTTCATCGTGACTCAGCGTGACAAGCACTGAACCTCCAGCACTTCCTTCCGGGAATCCGTGGTCCACTGCGTTTTGCAGCAGTTCGAGAATGACCACTGAAAGCGGAGTTGCAACCGTTGCCGGCATTCGACCGCCGTCGCCCTTCACCGCAAACTGCACTGGTCGGTCTGCAGACTGCAAACCTTCCTCTACAAGACGCAACAGCGGTCGAACAATTTCGATAAATGCAATGTCTTCTCCGGGTTCACGCGACAGTGTTTCGTGAACCAGCGCAATGGTGCGAATACGACGAACCGACTCGGCAACTGCTTCTTTTGCTTCAGCAGATTCCAGTCGACGAGCTTGCAAGCGAAGCAACGACGAGATGGTCTGCAGGTTGTTTTTCACACGGTGGTGAATCTCGCGAATGGTTGCGTCTTTGGTAAGGAGCAAACGATCTCGGCGACGAAGCTCTGAAACGTCACGCAAAAGCAACACTCCACCAATTACATCTATGCCACCAGCACGTTCAGCGAGCAACGGAATGCTTCGCGTAAGCAATGTGACTTCTGCAGTTTGTTCAATTTCCTCAATGACCGGTTCTTTGCGTTCATACGCATTTCGTGCAGCACTTTCAGCAACACCAAGTTCGGCGAGAGTCTGGCCGATTGCATTGGTGCTCACACCAACCCGATGTAGTGCCGACACTGCGTTTGGCGACGCATAACGAACACGTGTCTGTGCATCAAGAACGATTGCGCCGTCGCCTACTCGCGGAGCAACGCTTGCATCGGCTATGCGACCTTCAAATGGAAACAAACCTTGTGCAACCATTTCGGCAAGCTTTCCGAAAATCTCTGCGTACGTTGATTCAAGTTGACCAGCGCGTCGAGCAGTGTCTGTAACCCATTCACGCGACAACACAGCAATAATCTTCCCGTCATAACGCACGGGAATAGTAAGCATGTTTGCTGGGCCACCAATCGCTTGTACAAATATCTCACCCTGTGAAATCTCGCCACTTGCAAAGCAGCGTGCGAGCAATACCTTTTCAGAATCGCTGGCCCAAGTGTTCACATAGTCCTGGTGATACAACGTTTGCCCAGTTGCAGCGCGTACTTGAGCGGCAATCAACCACGAGTCGTTACCAATTGGCAGATACAACAACATGTCTGCGAAACAGAAGTCTGCGAGCATTCCCCACTCAGAGACCAACGTGCCTAGATGGTTGACCGCATCGGTCTCGAGTTCGGTGTGTTCGTGAGCGAGTTCAGCAAGCGTGGGCATAGCGTGCAACTAGTCTGCCCTACGCAGGGTGTACGGATTCACCCAGGGCAACGAGTGCAGAGGCCCGAGCAATTTCGGCTCCGCTGATTACGCAAATGCAAAGTTCGGCCTGCGATTCTGCGCTTCGTTTATGCAAGGCATCAAGCGTGGCTTGCTCTGCCCCGCCCTTGCGCACCGCTTCGGCCGACTTGCGGGCAATGGTGCTCACCACCCGTGAGATCTGGTCTGCCGACGGCTCAACGCCCTCGGTGGCCTTCACCACCGCCTGCACGAACGAAGGGTCCTGAATGGACGTCTCCAGCTTGCTCAAGGCAACTTGAGCCTGCGCAACGAGCGCTTGTGGCGTTACACGATTGGCAATCACGGTGTTCAACGAATATCCACGCTCACGCAGCGCGTCGATCAGAAATTCAGCCTCATGCAACGGCGCAGATTCGAGTGTGGTGACCACCATGAATGAGGTGTCGTGCTGCTTCAACACAGCCTCTACTTCATTGGCTCGTTTCACGAATCCATCTTCCATTGTGCGGAACAACGTAAAAAACTCGGTGATGTCAGTAAGAAAGCGCGCGCCAAGAATGCGATCGGCAACCAAGAAGAATGGTTTCGCGGCAAGCGAGAACAGTCGCGATTGCGCTTGTGTTGTAAGCAACTTCAACAAGCGCGAGGCAAAGAACTCTTTCATGCGTCGCGGTGCATCCAACACATCGAGCGCATTTCGCGACGGTGGTGTATCCACAATGACTAAGTCAAAGTTCGGCGACTGCTGCGCCTCAAACAATCGCTCCATCGCGATGTAGTCATGACTGTGTACAAACCGTTCGGTTAAGTTGCGATACAACTTGTTTGACAACACTTTGTCGCGCACATCGGCATTCGGCGCACAGCGTTCAATCAATTCATCCCAGCTTGCCTTGGTGTCAATCATGGCGGCAAACATGCGACCAGCCGGTGGCACTCCGTCTCGCGTGAGAGCCGACGCTTCAATTTCCACTACTGCGTTACCAAATGATTCAAGACCAAGTGCATCTGCAAGCCTGCGCGCTGGGTCTACGGTGAGCACAAGCACGCGGCGGTTGTACTGCGAGGCAGCAAATGCTCCAAGCGCAGCAGACATGGTGGTTTTTCCAACACCACCACTTCCAGTCACCACGACAAGCCGACCGTTTTCCAGAACGTTGCGCAGTGAACTCACTGCAGCTCGTCTTTCAACACCTGCGTCATGGCCGACACCACATCAACATCGTGGGTCTCAATGTCCATTACCGACATGAACATCACACCACCTTGACGCGAGCGTGCAACCAACTGTTCAAGATTGCCCACTTCGTTTCGACGTCGCTGAGTTGCCACGTTGAGTAGCTGCATCGGTGCGCGCAATGCTTCGGAAACATCACTTGCCATAGTGTTTGACTGCACCGCTTGCCACAGCGAATCAAATACGGCCACATCGCCGCCATGCACCACATCGTCGTGCACTCGGTTTGCCACCACCGCGGAAACACCAACATTGGTTGTGTTTTGCAGCGTGTCAAGAAGTTGCATGGTTTCAAGCACTGGCATTTCTTCTGGTGTCGCCACAATGACAACTCCAGTAGATGCCTTGTCATGCAGAATTTCTTGCATCCACTTGGTCTGCTCGCGAATGACTCCAACCTGCACCAAGTTGGACAGAATTGACGGCGCATCTACCTGAGCAACAATGTGCCCAGTTGCTTCAGCATCAACAATGACGATGTCGTAGTTCTGTTCACGCACTTCCCAGCACAATTTGCCAACAGCAAGAATTTCCTTTACTCCTGGTGCAGCGTTAGCAACGAAATCGAGAATTTTGGCGAGTGGGCCAAACGTGCTGACCAGCGGGTTCTTTACAAACAAGCGAATGTATTCACGCAAAGAATCTTCGGTGTTCATCGACATCGCAAACAGATTTGGCGCAACCTCGCTAGCAACAAACTGCAACTCGGGCGTGTTCAACGAGCGTGATAAAGCGCCCTTGTCATCCATTTCAACAATGAGCGTCTTTTTACCCGTTGAAGCAGAAAACCTGGCAAGAGCACTTGCAAATGTTGTCTTGCCCACTCCACCTTTGCCCGTTACAAAGAGCAAGCGGTGATCAAGTAGTTGTGGCAGCGTCAGCTCCCAAAGCCGAGCTTGCGTGCGCCTTCCGGTGCACCAAACTCCACATACGCGAGCTTCGCGGAAGCAACGATCACTTCGCGGCCACGATTGTCAACCAACGAAAACACTTCGGTTTTGCCGGTAAGTGCTGCTTCAGCAGCCGCCTTTGCGTTTGCTTGAGCTTTTTCGTCGTCAATCTCCACCATGAGTTCACGTACTGATTGCTGAATTCCGATGCGAATTTCCATTGTTGTTCCGTTCGTTTAAGTGAAGTACTTGCAGGCTAATTCACTTTCAGCGCTGCGCTGAAAATTTTCTTCGGCTTCATTTCTTCGGCAATACGTTTCGCCAATCCAGCGAAGATCTGGCCAATTTCGCTGTCTGGAGCAACAGCAGCAATTGGCCTGCCGTCGTCTCCGCCTTCGCGCAATGCAGACATGAGTGGAATTTGTGCGAGCAACGGAACATTGAGTTCGTCAGCCAACGATTGTCCGCCGCCACTGCCGAACAGTTCGTAGCGAACACCGTCATCGCCGGTAAACCATGACATATTCTCGATGATTCCGCGTACAGGCAAGTTCACTTTTGTAGCCATTGCAGCCGACAACTTGGCAACCTTTTGTGCTGCTTCTTGCGGAGTCGTTACTACCAACACTTCGGCACGTGGCAAGTACTGGCTAAGGCTCAACGCAATGTCACCGGTTCCTGGCGGCATGTCAATGAGCAAAAAGTCTGGCTCATCCCAAAACACGTCGGTAAGGAATTGTTCAAGTGCCTTGTGCAACATTGGTCCACGCCATACCACTGCTTGTCCTTCGGGAACGAAGTACCCGATGCTGATGCAACGAACGCCCCATTGCTCTGGCGGCAACAACATGTTGTCGATTACTACTGGATCGCGATCGGTGCCAAGCATGCGCGGAATTGAATAGCCGTAAATGTCGGCGTCAACGATGCCAACTTTGTATCCCTGCGCTGCCAGTGCAACTGCGAGGTTTGTCGTGACACTGGATTTTCCTACGCCACCTTTGCCAGACGACACCAAGATTGGTCGAGTCTTCGAACCAGGTTGTGCAAACGAAATTTCACGACCAGATGCGTGCCCTTGTGCTGGTTGCGAACCTGCAGTTGCGCCTGGGTTGCCGTGCAACATTTCGCGCACCTTTGCGCGTTCTTCGTCGTTCATCACGCCAAAGTTCAACGCAACATCATTCACGCCATCGAGTGCACGCAACGCGGTGCCAACACGATTCTGAATTTCGTTACGCAATGGGCAGCCAGCAATGGTGAGCACCACAGTCAGACTGACTACGCCACCCTTCACCTCTACGTCGCGCACCATTCCAAGGTCGACAATGGAACGGTGTAGTTCTGGGTCCTCTACGGGGCGGAGGGCTTCGATGATCTGATCTGTTGTGGGGGTTGACATGGGGCTCCAATAATTTCCACTATGGCCATAGGTACAATACCTGTGTGTCGAGCAAGTCTGCCAACCTCACCTCGGGATCCTTCACCGCACAGGTGTCTGCTATCACCTCAGCATTTGGCGATCCAACCCGTCGCGCCGTGTATCTGTTTGCACGTGAAAGCGAGTCAGGTGTCACTGCTGCCCAGGTCGCAGAAAAATTCGAGGTTCATCCAAACGTTGCACGACATCACCTCGACAAGCTGTCTGCAGGCGGATATCTAGAAGTAGCCGTAGACCGCCATGAACGCGGTGGTGCAGGCCGACCTTCAAAGTTGTATCGCGCAGCCGCAGACACCAATCTTTCATTTCCTGTTCGCAGCGATGACTTGGTGCTCTCGCTACTTGGAAAAACCCTCGCATTGCTTCCACCAGATAAAGCAGAAGCAATGGCAGAAGAAGTTGGTCAGCAATACGGTCAAGCAATGGCCGCTGGCATGCAAGGTGATGATCTTGCTGCAGGACACAAATCATTGCGCGCTGCAATGCAAGCAGTTGCCGATGCCCTTACGGCTCACGGCTTTGCTGCACACACCGACCAGCGCAACAATCAACTTCGCATTGTGAACAACCACTGCCCGTTTGGCGATGTTGCAATTGAGCATCCAGTTATTTGCGCAGTTGATCGTGGAATGGTGAAGGGAATGCTCACCGCAATTTACGGTGACACTTCACCAGAAACTTCAGCGTCGTTGCCACAAGGCGACACGTTTTGCGCCACGACTATTTAGCGTTGGTTTAGTCGCCCCAAAAGCGCTGTTCTAAAAACGGATCGCCGTACATGTGGTATCCGTTTTGCTCCCAGAAACCCGGTGCATCGGTTTCGCGTAGCTCAAGTCCGCGCAACCATTTTGGTGATTTCCAAAAATACAGATTCGGAATCAGCAAGCGCACCGGACCGCCGTGAATAGGTTCGATGTCTTCACCTTCGTATTCGTACACCACCATTGATTCGTCACGCATGATGTCTGCAAGCGGAAGGTTTGCGGTGTAACCGTATTCAGCGTGTCCCATGACAAACGCAGCCTCAGGCTTCACACCAGCACGCTCGAAGAGATCGCGAACTTTCACGCCGCGCCATACCGTGTCGAACTTCGACCATTTCGTTACGCAGTGGATGTCGGTTGTTAACGTTGTTGATGGCAACGCTTTCAGTTCGTCAAACGTGAGCGTGAACTCGTTGTTCACAGCACCGAAAACTTTCAGGTCCCACTCGCCTGGTTTATATGTTGGAACATCGCCAACATGAAGCACAGGGAAACGCTCGGTTAAATACTGTCCACTTGGCAGACGATTTCCGTCATATCCACGCTTAACAACGTCTTCTCGGTTGCGATCAAAAAATCCCATAGTTTCCTCGTAGATAGTTTGCCTCAACTCGCCACTAGATTCAGTGTTGATGTCACTATTTTTGGTGCGCCACGCAAAGGCTGGCAAGCGAAGCCTGTGGGACGACGACGATTCACTGCGCCCACTCGTTGCTGAAGGCATACGTCAAGCGGAGGTCATTGCGGAATCTATTGCGCCACTTCAGCCATCCGCATTGTTTTCAAGCCCATTTGTACGGTGCATGCAAACTCTTGAGCCGCTGAGCAGAACAACTGGACTTCAGGTTTCACCACTCGACTTACTTGCAGAAGGTGTTGACGTCATTCGCACTGTCGAGTGGATGCACACGCTTGCTGACGGTGCGGTGATGTGCAGTCACGGCGACGTGATCCCAGAAGTTATTGATGCACTTGAGCGACGCGGAATGGAAGTCAGCGGTTTTCGCGA
>Ga0315906_10003967_pt1 | contig 19315 bp, 17 predicted proteins | sample LakEriMetagenome_4_FD_203526 | JGI IMG/M metagenome (GOLD analysis project Ga0315906, IMG submission 203526) | Freshwater fungal communities from buoy surface, Lake Erie, Ohio, United States - Buoy 2 MA122 | ecosystem: Environmental > Aquatic > Freshwater > Lake > Lake biofilm | place: USA... | reverse complement strand
CGCTCGACTCGATTGTTTGTTTTCTTTTTCGCAAATCGCTTTTGAAAACAACTACAAACGACCTGAAATTAATGATGGTTTTATATTGGATATTAAAAATGGGCGACATCCCGTTATTGAAAAACGACTTCCTATAGGTGAAGAATACATTCCAAATGATGTTTATTTGGACAGCACGGGTCAACAAATCATCATGATTACCGGGCCAAACATGAGTGGAAAAAGTGCGATTTTACGTCAAACAGCTTTAATTGTATTGATGGCGCAAATGGGTTGTTTTGTTCCTGCAGATTCCGCGAAAATTGGTTTGATTGACAAAGTATTTACACGCGTTGGTGCTTCAGACAACATTTCTTCGGGTGAATCTACTTTCATGGTTGAGATGAACGAGACAGCGAGTATACTCAACAACATCTCACCTCGAAGTTTAATTTTATTGGATGAAATCGGAAGGGGAACAAGCACCTATGACGGAATTTCAATTGCCTGGGCGATCGCAGAATTTATTCATGAAAATCCAAAAGCGAAGTGCAAGACCTTATTCGCAACTCATTATCACGAGTTAAACGAAATGTCAAAACGCTTTGAGAGAATTAAGAATTACAACGTTTCTGTAAAAGAAACCGCTAATAAAGTTTTATTCTTGCGAAAATTAACGCAAGGCGGCAGTGAACACTCCTTTGGAATTCATGTTGCAAAAATGGCCGGAATGCCTCCATTGGTGATTCATCGTGCTGAACAAGTTTTAAAAGATTTGGAAACTTCCCATGCAGAAGTCGGTGGCAAAAAACAAAAGAGCTCTAAAAAACTAGCTTCAAACGGAACCGAAAACATGCAACTTAGCTTTTTCCAGTTAAACGACCCTGTTTTGGAACAAATTCATGATGAATTGGTGACCATTGATATCAACACGCTTACTCCTGTTGAGGCACTTATGAAGTTACATGAAATCAAAAAACTAACAGGAGGCTAATGATTTCGGTGACAAAAATGCGGTGGAAATTATTTTTATTGGGCCTTTTAAAAATTCCAATCATTGAATTTGTGCGCCCAAAACTGATTTCAATCAATAAAGATGAAATTGTTGTTTCCATTTCATTACGCAGACGAACAAAAAACCACCTTAATTCGATGTATTTTGGTGCTTTATCCGTTGGAGCGGATGTCGCTGCTGGAATCTTAGCTTATTATCATTCTGAAATTCTACAAAGAAAAACTTCATTGGCGTTTAAAGCAATGAAAGCTGAATTTTTGAAACGCGCTGAAAGCGACATTCGTTTTGTTTGTTCAGAAGGTAAAAGAATAGAAAAAATGCTTCAAACATGTATTTCTTCCGGAGAGAGACAAAATGAATCCATAACCGTTTATGCACTAAATAATCTTGGAGAACAAGTAGCTGTTTTTGAAATGATTTTATCTTTGAAAGTGTTATCATGAAATCTATTTATATCATTCTGATTTCTGTTTTAATATTCACCTCTTGTAGTTTGGAAACTGCAGGGCCCGACTATAAAAGCAACCTCGTAATCGCATCGAATTTCTTACAACCAAAAGATACGATTTACTATAAAGGATTTGAAAAACAAACGGGAATCAACATAAAGATTCTTCACTTATCTGCTGACAGCATCGAAAAAACACTCAAATCAAAAGGATACAATTCGAAAATCGACTTGGTTTTTTTAAATTCCATATCCGCTGTAAAAGACGTTGAAATAAGTTTTTTTCATAAATTTCAATATAAATATGCGAAAAAAGAACTTTCTTTTTACAAGCCTATTTTAGAAAATAAATGGTTAGTTGCAGGGATTGACCCTTATGTGTATTCATATTTTGAAGATTCAATAGAACGGCCGACCAACTACAATCAGCTCACAAAGGGATTTCTTTGGGCCACTCCAAACGAAGAAAATTTAAACGTTTTCCTTGCCCACATCAAATATAACCTTCGAAAAAATAAAGAAAATAGCTATAGGGAATGGAAACAAAATTTTAAACGAAATCAAGTGATTTATGATGAAGGAACGGATAGTTTGGCGTCAATTCAATTTCTATTCTCAAAAGAAAGTGATATTAAATCTGTTCTTAGATTGCGTAAACAAAAAAGACGTGTTATTTCGTATCCAACTGGAAATTCGGGATGCCCTTTCGCAGATCGCTATTGTGTCGCTTTGGTTGATCAATCATTAAATTTTTACAACGCAAAACGTCTATTAAAATACATTCAGTTTTATGGGCGAATTCCTGCATCATTTATGATTAAACCTTTTCCCAAGAAAGACAAAGAAGGTAAATGTTACTTTTCGATGTCTGAATCAGCCATACTTTCAGCCTTAAAAACAAACAACAATTAATCAATGGACCACGCATTAGAGGAACGATTTCAAAAACTAAAAACTCACTTAGAGAAAACCTTCGGAGAGGGAATGGATCTTCAGGCAATGCTTTTTTTGATTGGGGTAAATGAATTGGGTGTAGGTCATCGAAACTTTTCAAAACAGGAGAAAACAGATTTACTACACGTAGCAATTTGCACGCTTTTGGAGCCATATGGTCATTATGAATTTGATTATCGCGACGAAGAAAACTGGCCTCACTTCAAATTGATGAATAATCTCCCCCACCTCTCGCATTCTGAACAACAACATTTAATCAAAGAAGCAATGCTCGATTATTTTATTCAAAACGGCTACTATTCAGAGGAAAGTGTAATCAATTGATTACTAAAACTTTTCCAACTTTTTTGTCTTTACCCTCGTTCGTTGCTGTCCAAATAAAATAAACTCCTGAAGCCACTTTTTGCCCATTCAACGTTTTACAATCCCAAGTTGCAGTTCCGCCATTAGAAGTTGTCTTAAAAACAAGATTTCCTGCCACATCAGTAATTTTAACATCTGAATCATAACGTATTCCCTGAATGGTAACAGGGCCAAAAAAATTAGGCCTAACCGGATTAGGAAAAACAATCGTGCTTTCATAATTCGGGTCTTCGTAACTAGCGTCGGTTCTATAAGAAACTAATCCTCTGTCCGTAATAATAAACAATTCCCCTGTTTCTTGATTTAGTTTGATGTCATAAATCACATTTGAAATTAAGGGGGAATTTTCCATAGTAAGCGTTTCTAAAATTTCATTTCCATCAGCAGAAAGTAAAATCAAGCCTGAGTTCGCTGTTGCCATCCATTTTCTGTTTCCCCCATCAACCTCGATATCTGTAATGTGCGTTGAGCCTAATAAATATTCTACATTTCCCTCAAAATTTATCTTGATTCTTTGAGCATTGTAGTCCCCAGAATTAGCAGCAAAAACATTGGTAGCATTATATAAAATGGCAAAACCAGCATCCGTTCCAATCCAAATTTCACCGTTAAAATCAGCTGCAATAGCCGTAACATTAGAAGATGGAAGATCCCCTGTAAAGGCACCTGAAGTAATTTGTTTGAATTGATCGTCTGACTCATCTTCGATCGTTCCATTATGATTATAGCCGAATAATCCTTGATCCTTGACACTAAACCAAATTAAATTGTTAAAATCAATGATCATTTTTTGTGTTCTCTTGTTTCTTGCTTCGAAACCACAATAAAAATTCTTCCAGTTTTTATTTTTATCAAGAACGTTTAATGGATTATCAGTGAAACCGTTTAAACACCATAAATTCCCGTCATCGTCATAACAAACATCTGAAATCCAATACCAACTACTTTCTTCTGACATTAATTCAAGCGTTGAATTAGAATCTATGTAATTGTTACACGTTGGATTAAAAACCGTAACGGGAATCTCTGATGGGGTGCAAACAGCGTACTCCTGATGGTTAAGAGGATTAATAGAAATATCAAGAAAATCCCAAATATACTTGCCATTCCAACAGGGTTGCTGGTAATTATCAACAAAACTCCAAGTCTCATTTTCAAAAAAATGGATTCCGTTTTTAGAAAATGCAGGAGAAGTAGCCATCATGTAACCAGAGGCAAAACCCATTTTTCCGTTCGTATAATCCATGGAATAAAAGAAATTATTATAAGGCCCGTTGGCTCGGAAATTTTTAAAACTAAACTCCGTTGGGAATAAATAAAGACAATTTGATCTGTCCGCCGCCCAGAGACCATCCCCCGATTTAAAAGATCTGCTAATTGACATACTAGCACCAATATTTATGGATTTGTAGCTTTTTACAACATCACTATTTATGGTATTGTAAACAATAATAAATTCTTGACAATTCATAGCGATTTGATTTTCATCAAGCTTACTGATGGAATTAATTGCCAATGGGAATTCATTATTTGAAACGAGCACCTTTCCTGAATTTGATAAATAGAAAAGACTATCTTTTCCATATTCATCATGTTTAAACACGATAAACAACTTATTATCAGCTACTTCGACTTCCTTATATTGATACTCATTTAAAACAGAAATTCTACTGTCGACTTGCCATTGAGAAGGGTCGGATAGTATAGGATTACTGCTAACCCCTCTTAATAATCTAGAAGGAGATAAAGCGAAAATGGTGTCTCCAATATTTGCTATGTCTAGAATCTTTTCGTTTCCGTTGGTAGGATAATAAGTCTCTCTAACTTCATTTTTCGCTGGATTTAACTCAATTAAAGCAAAATCTGTTGCAACAAAGATGTAGTTTCCAATTCTTTCAAATCGATTTACTCTTTTTGATGACGCTACGTTTGCCAATTTGATTGCAGGGATATTAAATACAATATCATTTTTGACTTTATCAATATTTCCATTTTCATAGCCAATAAATAAAGAATTATCAATTTTATCCCAATATATACAACTAATTTCAACATCCGAAAGCCCATTCATTACGTCCATCACCGTATTTTCGAAATTATTTAAGAGATCTACTTTAAGAATCCCTTTTTCAAATGCCGTGTAAACAAATTGATCCGAAACGGCAATGTCAATAGCTTTTGAGGAGGATGCATGAATGCGCCATTTTCCCATTCCAATTTGAGAAAAAAGAATCCTAGACGAAAATAAAACTATGATGAATAAAATAGTCTTCATGAGCCTTTATTTAATTGCTTTCAACAGAATGAAAACGGAAAAACAATTTATTTATTTTATAGGATTTTGATGATATCAAAAACCAGATAGCCACAACTAAACCTAATAAACTGAACCAAAATGACCATCGGATAATTGGATTATCATAAACAAATCGAATGCTATGATGGTTTGGTTCAGCAATTACAGACATAAAATTACCTGAACTTTTATAAATCGGAATTTCTTTATCGCCTTGAAACGCTTTCCAACCAGTATAATATTTCTGAAACAAGGTTAATAATTGAGTGTTTTTAGCCGAATATTGAACTTCAAATTCGTTCAATGAATAGTGCTTCAAAAAAGAAGTGTCTTGAGATATATGTTTCAAATTAAATTTATTCAATTTTGTTCGATCATTCGCATTGAAAAATAAACTTGAAGATAAATTCTGAGTTGTGTCTTTTTCTCTTTGATAAATCGCCTTTTCGATACAAACATGATCAGATAATAAGGTAACCCTGTTTTTAATCAATTGAGAAAAATAGTATGGATGATCATTTTCCAGATCCTCATAACTACTAAATGAAAACGAATTAAATCCTTCTGATAAGAATAGATTTTGGAATATTCCTTCATTCTGCCAAAAAGGAGTTCCTATACCATGATAATGATCCCAAATTTCAATTGTTTTTGTATTAAGGTCTTGTTTTAAGTTTGATCCTGTTGTTAAATTATTCTGCCCTTCTTCAATAGAAATTGTATCATAACAAACTGTGTAGGGAATAATAAGTTGAGTAGTTACAAAAAGCTCAATGATGAAGAATATTATAAATAGTTGGATTTTGGAATAATTGATGAATCGCCAAGCGATATACAAACCAAAAATTAAACAAATATGAAAAAATGCTTGTAAAGTTAGATGTTGATAAATGGTTGAATTTTCTGAATAATTAAATAATCCTTCATTAAAAAAATTTCTTAATTCTAAATAACCATTACTTCTTGAGAAGGCAATTATTCCGATTAAAAAAAGAGCAGTTAAGCCAAAAATAGTGTGTACTTTTCTCCATGAGAAAGAATCAAAAAATACTTTAACGTATATTAATGAAGTAGGTATTGCTGCTAAAATAAAAAAATAACGAAAGACGCTTGGAAAACGAAAGACACCCATCATAGGAACATAGTTGAATAAAACTGTTCTAACTGGCAAGTATGTTCCAACAGATGCTGTTAAACTGAAAACACCAAAATAGAATAGAATGTTAATTGGTTGAGCTTTTTTTATGAAAATTGCTGGGATAAAAAACAGAAATAAAAAAAGACCAAAATAGCCGTTTCGCATAGCTAAATCTGAATCGTAAAAATCAGTTATTGTTGCAGTAGCATAAGGCGAAAAAAATGAAATAAAGCACTGCGGCGAAAAGGGCGAAAACAATGCGTCTTCCAAGGCAAATTTACCTAAACGAGATAAATAGGGACTAACTTGGTAGATCCCAATAAAAAGAGGTAACGAAAAAAGAATTGCTAAAAACCCGAGTAATCCATTTCTCAAAATTAATTGAACCCAAAGTTGTCGATTATATTCTTTTCGATTTTGCCAAATATGAATACTCAAAAATAAAAGGAGTAAATAGAGTAAAATAATAATAAAAGCAGGGTAGCCCCCAGTCAACAATAAATACAAAAAAAGTGCAGCTTTTATTGGATTGATCCAAGATGATTCCTGTAAAGTTTTCAGGTAAAACAATAATAAAAATGGCAGCCAGCAAGCACTAACTATGTACGGTAAATGTTGCGCATTACCAATAAATATCCCACAAAAAGCATAGGCCATTGCTCCAATTAAAGCTAATTTTCTAGGAAATGAAAAATAATGCAACAATTTATAAAACCCAATTCCAGCAAAAATAAGGTGAATGACATATTCCCATCCTATTGAATACAATGAATAGCTAAAAAGAGAACCAAAAATCCAAACGATGGGATACCATGCTCCACTGGAGGGGTCTGCTTGTATCGGATAACCTAAATCCTGAAATGGATTCCAGAAAGGCAGTTGTCCATTTTTTAAATGTTCTACAACATTAAAACGCCAAGGAAGAAAACAATCGATCATGTCGTATTTCATCGGATTTATACCAAACGAGATTGGATAAAAAACAATTATGGGTAACACAATCAATAAAAGATAATGCCTGTTTTTTTCTATTTGAAAGAATGATTTCATATCTCCGTTCGGCTGTAAAAATAGAAATTAAAAAATCAATTCTTGAATAAGTTTTTACCTTTGAAGTACGTTGAAAATCAGTATTGTCATTCCAACTTATAATGATCTTTTTGCTCTGAAGCAAAATACTCCTGTTTTATTGGAATATATTCAGCATTCTGAATATGTTTGGGAACTTATTTTAGTTGACGATGGTTCATCTGAAAGAAAATCAACAGAAACATTTGCTCAAACAAACGGTTTTAAATTCATCGCTCTCGAAAAAAATTTAGGAAAGGGAGCATCGGTAAGAAAAGGGATTTCAAAAGCTACTGGAGATTTCATCATCTATACAGATGCTGATATTCCTTTTGAATGTTCTGCAATCGATAAGGTATTACATTATTTAATTGAAAAAGAATTTGATGTAGTAATTGGAGATCGTGGTTTAATAGATTCAAATTATTTCAATCAAATTGCTCCAAAACGAAAATTTGGTAGTGGGATATTTACTTTTTTTGTTGGGAGATTTGTTACTACTGGATTTAGCGATACCCAATGTGGATTGAAAGGTTTCAAATCTTCTGTTGCAGTTAAATTGTGTCAAAAGGCAAAAATTAATGGTTTTGCATTTGATGTTGAACTATTATATCTAGCCCTCAAATGGAATTTAGACATCAAAAAAATACCAGTTACACTTCGAAGTGCAGACGGAAATTCTGTCAACCTCTGGAAACATGGTCCTCAAATGGTGTTAGATTTATTTCGTGTCAAATGGTTTCATTTAAAAGGATTATATCATGAATAGAAAGTTTACAAATACTATACGTTTCGTTATGGATGAATGTATACCCCCTTTCATTCGAGATAATAAATGGTTCATGTATCCATTTTATTACTTGGCTTATCGCGGGAAAAATATCTCTGAGGTGATGAATTTCAAACAACGGGTATATCAATTTTCTGAAGCAGATTATGCCAATTTTTACAATCAAATTGATTCTATTTCTAGAAATCGTTTAACGGATTTAAATGCTGCTTCAATTGAATTTATTTTCACCCAGATTGAATTGATTCAACCTAAAAAAATTGTTGATATTGGTTGCGGCAGAGGTTATTTGCTGTCACTGATTCATGAACGTTTTCCAGAAATCGAATTAACAGGTTTGGATATTAAAGCTTGTCATCCCAATCCACCCTATACATTTGTTCAAGGAAACATTGAAAACTTACCCTTCGAAAACAATTCATTTGATTTAGTTTTATGCAATCATACCATAGAACATTTGATCCATTTATCTACTTGTATTCATGAATTAATACGAGTTACAAAATCAAATTTATTAGTAGTAACTCCAAAACAACGCTATTTTTATTATACTCTTGATGAACATGTGAATTTTTTCTATCAAGCGGAACAATTAACAAGTCTGTTTCCTATTAAAAATTATTCCATCAAAAATTTACAAGGTGATTGGGGGTATATTGGAATTGTAAATCCAACTTAAACCCCATCTAACGGAAAATACAATTTATTCCTTGTTATTCTTGAAATTTAGCTTGAATATTGGTTTGAACGGATTTTCTTCTGATTAACTCAAAATTAAGTAAATAAACATCAGTAATAACCTAATAATTTATGCTATTTACTTAACCAATCGAATTACAAGCACCTCAGCTTCTTTGGAAACCTTCAATAAATTTTGCTTGGTTAAACTCTTCAGACTTGTATCCCATTGCTTATTGCTCATCTCAAACTTTGCTCGCAAAGCAGAAAGCTCCATTTCAATTTCTCCAAGCATAGCATCGTAGATACTTTGCTCTAGATCATTGAGGTTTAGTTTGACAGTATTCGTTTCAGGTCGCATTTGAGGGAAGAACAATACTTCTTGAATCGATGGGTTGTTCGTTAAATACATAATCAAACGATCCATGCCGATTCCCAAACCACTCGTTGGTGGCATTCCGTATTCCAACGCGCGTAAAAAATCTTGATCAATAAACATTGCTTCGTCATCACCTTTTTCTTGCAAGCGCAATTGCTCTTCAAATCGCTCACGCTGATCGATTGGGTCGTTCAACTCAGAATAGGCATTGGCAATTTCCTTACCACAAACCATTAACTCAAAGCGCTCAGTCAATTCAGGATTATCGCGATGTGTTTTACAAAGTGGCGACATTTCTTTCGGATAATCTGTGATGAATGTTGGCTGGATGTAATTTCCTTCGCATTTTTCACCGAAAATCTCGTCGATAAGCTTTCCTTTTCCCATGGTTTCATCCACTTCGATTCCCATGTTTTTTGCAGCAACACGAAGTTCGTCTTCCGTTTTTCCTTCAATGTCAAAACCCGTGAAATCTTTGATGGCCTGTCGCATCGTTACACGCTTGTATGGTGCTTTGAAATCGATTTTATGCTCTCCAAAAGTTGCTTTAGTAGTTCCATTAACAGCGATCGCGCAATGTTCCAAAAGTCGCTCCGTAAAATCCATCATCCAATTGTAATCTTTGTAAGAAACATAGATTTCCATTGCGGTGAATTCAGGATTGTGTGTACGGTCCATCCCTTCGTTTCGGAAATTTTTCGAAAATTCGTAAACCCCATCAAAACCACCAACAATCAATCGTTTCAAGTACAATTCATTTGCGATTCGCATATAAAGTGGAATATCCAAGGCATTGTGATGGGTAATAAATGGTCTAGCCGAGGCGCCCCCAGGAATGGCTTGTAAAACAGGTGTTTCAACTTCCATATACCCTGCCGAATTAAAAAATTCACGCATCGCATTGAAAAGTTTTGTTCTTTTCACAAAAACATCTTTCACTTGATTATTCACCACTAAGTCAACATAACGCTGTCTGTATCGCAATTCGGGATCTGTAAAAGCATCGTGAACTCGTCCTTCAGTATCCGTTTTTGGAAGTGGTAATGGTCTCAGCGACTTACTTAAAATAGTAAATTCCTTCACATTAACCGAAATTTCACCAACTTGTGTTTTGAAGACATTTCCTTTGATTCCAATAAAGTCTCCCAAGTCAAGAAGTCGTTTGAATAACTCGTTGTAAAGCGTTTTATCATCATCCGGACAAATCTCGTCGCGGTTAAAATACACTTGTATTCTCCCTGAAGAATCCTGGAGTTCAGCAAAAGATGCTTTTCCCATAATACGTTGAGACATCATTCTACCTGCCAAAGAAACTTCTTTTCCTTCCTCAAACACCTGTTTTATTTCAGAAGCCAAGGCGTTTACAGGGAATAAGGCTGCGGGATAAGGTTCAATTCCCATCTCACGCAATTTTTTCAAATTCTCGCGTCGTTGAAGTTCTTGTTCGGAAAGTTCTTGATGACTCATTTTCGTTATTTTATGGCAAAATTACTTCATTTTTCGATTCCAAGGGTTGTGTTCATTTTCTCCCCATACTCCTAAGGTCTGATTAATCGCATTTCTTCTCTTACTTTTTTTACCGAAGCAGAAAAAAAGTAAGGCAAAAAACTGCTTTTTTCAACTTCAATAAGGCATTTCGTGCGGAACACTTGTTTTTTCCTTTCGTGCTATTGTTTCTGCCAAGGCAGACAGGCTTTCGCCTTCACGAACCGCAACTGCAGTCAAAACAGCGTTAACGCTGTATGAACGTTGGGTGGGCGCTCAACTATTTCTTTTGAGACGAAGCAAAATTATGTTTCTCCCCTTGAGGGGAGATTAAGAGGGGTGACCCCGTCTCATAAGATGTTTCACCCTCCTCATTCCTCCCTCAATGGCTAATCTTTATACACAATTTTCTGTTGAATAATATTTAGTTTAACAATTTGATTATCAATATTATAGCTTGTTTTTGATCAAGATTTTAGCTATCTTTATTCATGGTAAAAAACTGTTTTTCAGGTGTTTATGATGGATTTATTCCTGATAAAAGAATTAGAACAAGATTGGAAAAGACGATATCTGATTTAATACACAAAGGTACGAGTGTCGTTAATAAATTAGTAGATTCACATACCGTGAAAATTGGTATATATCGTATGCTTTCAAATGATCGTTTTGATTACACGGATTTATTAATGGCTTCACATAAAAAATGTGCGGATGCTATTGATGTTGAGCACGTTCTTGCAATTCAAGATACCACTGAATTTAATTATCAAGGTATTAAGAAAAAGTTAGGAAATGAAGACAAGGAAATTGGACCAACAGGGATCAATACAATTGCTGGTTATTTCTGTCATCCTGTTCTAGTTATGAACCCTAATTCGAATGCAATTTATGGAATATCTTCTGCCATTTTTTACAATCGTGGCTGGGATAAGAAGAATAAAAATGAACGTAAGTATGCACAACAACCTATAGAAGAAAAGGAGTCTTATAGATGGATAAAAGCAGCTGAGCAAACAAAGAGGAACATTAATCCATCTGTTAAAATCACTTTAATTGGAGATCGTGAAAGCGATATTTTTGAAGAGTTTTGTATAGTACCCAATGACCGTGTAAATCTTTTAGTTCGTTCAAGATCTGATCGTAATTTGACTAAAGGAGATGGAAAATTATATGCTACTTTAGAAAGTCAGCCCGTGACTGGTTCTTATGAAATTCAATTGGCATCAAATAAAAAAAGGGTTGCGAGGAAAGCAAAAATTGAAATCAAATATTCTCAGGTTACCATTGCAGCACCATCAAATTACAAAGGAGAAACGAAAGAGGTAACACTTTTTGGAATCGAAGCGCGCGAATGTAAAGAAACTAAACCAAATAATGAGGAAGGAATTCTATGGCGTTTACTGACAACACACGAAATAAAAAATATCGAACAAGCCATAGAATGCGTAAGTTGGTACAAGAAAAGGTGGTTTATTGAAGAATTGTTCCGAGTCATAAAAACAAAAGGATTTCAAATAGAATCCAGTCAACTTGCGAGTGGTCTTAAACTAAAAAAGTTGCTCGCAATAACACTTGAAGCAGCTTTACACGTAATGAAACTAAAACTTTCTTTAACGCAAGATGAATGTTTGGCAACCACTATTTTTTCAGAAGAAGAGCAAGATTTTATTGAAGTATTACAAACTAAGGTTGAAGGAGAAACATTAAAACAAAAGAATCCATATCCCAAGAAATCATTAGCTTGGGCAGCATGGACTATCGCTAGAATAGCTGGATGGACCGGATACAGTTCTCACGGACCGCCTGGTTACATTACAATCAAAGAAGGATATGATCGATTTCACTTACAACTAGAAGGATATCTGCTTTTCAAAAATCAATTTTGACTTGTGTATAAAGATTAGCCCTCAATGGAGGAAGCTTAATCTTTCCCTGCATTAAAATTCTATACTCAACGAAGATAAATTCTTTGAAAGACGAAGTAAAAATAGATTAGTTCCTACGATCCCCGATTTAAACCGAAGAAGGGTAAGTGATTTTTCCCGAAAGTCAAAACCCTCTCACCTCTGCCAACTCCAAATCAATTCTCCTCACATCCGATTGAAGCTGCTGAACTTCTTTGATTAGCATGTAAACCTGCTGGGTGAGATCACCCGAAAAAGACTTCGTTTGATAAGAATTTGGTTCTTCTACCACTTGTTCCTCAGAGAGAAAATAAACAATTGGTTGTTTTAATATCTCAGCGATGATATTTAAGCGTGAAATGGAAATTTCTGTAACCCCTCTTTCGAGGTTGGAATAAGCCGCAATGGTGATGCCTAATTCATCGGCCATGTTTTGTTGGCTGAGGTTTAACCGCAAACGCTCCATGCGAATCTTCTCTGCTACTTTATTTTTCACAAGATAAAATTACTACACACCACGTTGAATTACATTTACATTAAGTTTATATGTTTTAGAAATACTAAAATGTTTTTAGATATATTTGTTGTATGAAGAATTTCGTCAAAATAAAACTTTTGATTGTCATTATTTGGTCTGGTAGTTCATTTTCCCAAAAAATGAATTGTCAATACAACTGTCAACGCATTGATAATGGTTCAATAGAATTAATTGTAACACCAACAAAAAAACCAACAAAATACAATTTGCAAAAAGCACAAAAAGATGCGATAATGGCTGTTTTATATACAACAATAAGTTCAGCAAACTGCCAATCTCAGCCACCACTATTGAGAAATGCAGATGAAAAGAGAACATTCAATAAATACAAAAGGAAGTTTTTATCAAAACGAGGTGAATGGAAATTATACGTTTCTAATAATGAGGATTTAAATTCTAACCACAATGCACAGACCAATGGTTTTAAAGTCACGGTTATGAAAGCCTCACTTAGAAAACATTTGGAAGAAAAAGAGATTATTAAACCATTAAACACAGGATTCTAATGAAACATATTTTTTTACTTTTTTCGCTTGGGATTTCAATTCTTAGCTTTTCACAAGCAAAGAAACCTACGCTTATGATTTTACCAAGTGACAATTGGTGTGAACAACGCTATTTCATGACTGAGTTCGATAATCAAGGAACAAAGCAAAAAGTTCCGAATTACAAACAAGCATTTCAAGAGGATACGGAAATAGGTCAAGTTATTAGTAAAATCGGTTCTTTGATGATTGATAGAGGTTTTCCCTTAAAAGATGCCGAACAAGAATTAAAAGCTATTGAAGCGAGAACAGCTGAGGACAACATGACTACAAGTTCTTCATCAGGCTCAGGAATCTCAGAAAGCCCATTGGATAAATTAAAGAACAAAGCAAAAGCAGATATCATCATTCAAATTTGGTGGAAGGTGTCAAAAACAGACAATGGCAAAGTTGTTTCTTTTGTTTTGGAAGCTTTTGATGCATATACAAGTAAAAGAATTGCGGCATCATCAGGAAATGGTTCACCGAACGACAAAGACATAGTTCCTGTTTTGTTGCAAAATGCAATTCAATCGAATATTGATCCATTTGTAAGTCAATTACAAGCTCATTTTGATGACATGTTTAACAATGGTCGAGAAATTACATTGACCTTAAAAAAATGGAATAGTTGGGACAAAGATTTTGAAACTGAAGTGGAGGAAAAAGAAATCATTGATTATGTGAACGAGTGGCTTCAAAAAAATACAGTGAAAGGAAGATTTAATGTTTCTGATGCTTCTGAAAATAAAATCAGATGCGAACAAGTCAGAATACCATTGTATGACTCGAACAATAATGCAGTTGATGCAAGGCAATTTGCCAAGGGATTGCAAAAATATTTCAAAGCAGTTCCATTCAATTATGAAGTGAAGTTAATGACTCGGGGGTTAGGTGAAGCCATTTTAGTATTTGGAGAAAAATAATAGTATGAGAAAAATAGTTTTTTTATTGATTTTTTCTGCTCTTTTAGGTGGATTACAGGCTCAAGTAAAATTGGATGATTTTGGAAGAATTATCTTGAACACCCATTTATCCGACAAATTAAATATACCTGCGGAATCGAAAGAGTTATTAAAAACCAAACTTAGTCAAATTGCTAGTAACAATGGAATGGGAGGAAGTCAGGTAAACCCAAGATTCATTATCACAGCAAATGTGAATGTAGGAACAAAAGATATCATTGCCGGCCCTCCACAAATGATTGCGCAAAATGTTGATGTTACTTTTTTTATAGGTGACGCACTGACAAACACTGTTTTTGCGAATATGACGATGAGTTTAAAGGGTGTTGGAACGAACGAAAACAAGGCATTTATTGAGGCAATCAAAACAATCAATCCTAAAAACAAAGATATATCAGCATTTATAGAGGAAGGAAAAAATAAAATCATCTCTTATTACAGCACGAATTGTGATTTCATCATTAAAGATGCCCAAACATTGGTAAAACAAGAAAAATACGATGAAGCGATTTATCAATTATCCTTAGTACCCGAAGTCTGTCAAGAATGCTACTTCAAGTGTTTGGACACGCTATCTTCCATTTACCAACAGAAAATTGAAGCTGATTGTAAGACAAAATTAAACGAAGCAAAAGTAACTTGGACTGCTAATCAAACACCAGAAGGAGCCGTAAAAGCGGGAGATATTCTTTCTTCAATAAACCCAATGGCATCTTGCCAAACCGATGTTGATGCTCTTGTTAAATCCATTGATTCCAAACTGAAAGCTGACGAAAAAGCAAGATGGCAATTTAAAATGAAGCAGTATGCCGATAAAATTGCAGCACAAAAAGAGCAAGTTAGGATTACGGAGGAAAAATCCAGGAGGGATGATGATTATCGAGAAAATCAAGCTCAACGAGACGCGATTAATCAAGAAAAGCAATCTAAACGTAATCTCGAATTAGATAAAATTCGTGTGAATGCCTATCGAGAGGTGGCGGTGGAATATGCCCGAAACCAGCCGAAAACAATCACTTATAATAATATTTATTGGAGATGATAGATAATATTCAAGGTATTCAATTTTTGTTAAACCTTCAAAATCGACTTGTTCCAAATCAATTATTGGGTGATAACTATCATTTTATTAAATGGATGCCAAATGGAGGGTTACAATTTCGAATTAACGCAAATCAACAAAAATCAATTCCTGCTGAAATTTTAATATTGGCTCATCACATTTACCGCAGAAATAACCGTGTTACGAATCCTATTACAATTAATCATCAATGGCTATGCTCAAATGGGCATACTGATTGGTGCTTTGTTGAAGTTTTAAATTTCTTATTAAATAATTACACTCATTGAAGTCATGAAATTTTTAGCCTTTATTATATTTTCAATGATCTGTGAATTATCATTTTCACAATCCTTCAACGACGACAAAGTTAGCTTAACAAATTTCGTGAAGCGCATGTATTCTTCGAAGCCCTTTGAAGGAGTGAAAATTGTTGATGATTACGACCATCAATATTTGATTTCGGTTATAAGCCTTGAAAAAGCAAAATACACGAGCGAATCAACTATGAACCGCGTGGCACAGGTAAAGGCGCAATCACAGGCAAATACTTTTTTAAATGGTGCCAATATCTCGATGGATATGGTTATATCTACCAAAGAAACAAAAGACTCAACAAATAGAACGACAACTGTTGTTGAAACCGTTGAACAAATAAAACAAAACTCCATGGGTTTTTCTCAAGGCTTGGAATTACTCACAAATTTTGACAATTCAGATGAACTGCGCATGGTTTTTATCTATGCAAGGGAAATGAATCCAACTTCAAATAAATAACTTAATCATGGTAAAATACTTATTAGTAAACGCTTATGTGTTTTTAGCTTTTCTGACTATTGCTCAAACAGATAATAAAGATGTTATTATTACATCCAGTGGCAGTGGCACAAGTCAGGAACTTGCAAAACAAACCGCTCTAAGAAATGCAATAGAGCAAGCATTTGGCACATTTATATCTTCAAAAACGGAAATATTTAATGATGAAATAGTTGCTGACCAAATGTCTTCCGTGTCAAGTGGAAATATCAAATCGTATGAGGTATTAAATGAATCTCAATTACCAAATGGAACTTGGTCGTCAACTTTACGGGTAATTGTATCTGTTGATAAACTCACATCTTTTGTTGAAGCGAAAGGAATTACCGTTGAAATCAAAGGTGGATTATTCGCTTTGAACATCAAACAACAATTGTTGAACGAGCAAGGCGAAATTAATTCGATTGCAGAAATGGTTGGTGTTCTTCACGAGCCCATGCAAACGGCATTTGATTACACGATTAAAAGTGGAGACCCAAAAAGTTTGGATGCAGAAAGTAAAAATTGGGAAATACCATTAACGGTAACAGCAACAGCAAACAACAACATGGATTTTTGTGCCAATTATTTTATTAAGACACTCTCGGCTATTTCGCTTACTCAAGCAGAGGTTGATACATATAAGTCTTTGAATAAGGAAGTTTTTACGGTTTCAATAAAACAAAACGAAATACAAAAACAATTTTACTTAAGGAAAGAAATTTCCATCAAAATTATATACAGCCTATTAAGTAATTGGGAGTTTTATGTAAGACTTTTTTCTATTCAATCTGGTTTTGAAGAAATTAATGGGAAGGGAAATGGAAGTATAAAGGATCTATTTGGAATTAGAAGGGCATATAATTTTAATGAGTCAACAAATCTTATATTAAGTTTCCCTAGACAAGGAGAATTAGTCGCAAACTTTTCATTTGGTGATAAAAAAACATTGGACCAAATAGGGCAAATTAACGAGTACAAAATAAACCCTAGAGGTGTTATCTCGAAATTTAAGAATGGGGGTTTCATAATTTATGAAGAAAATGGCCACGGGTTTGTGGTCTCGGTTTGTGATTTGGGATTTTTTAATTGGAGCGATGCTCAAACCGTTTGTAATGAATTAATACTAAATGGATATAATGATTGGAGGCTTCCTAGTAAAGATGAGCTAATTCTAATTTTCAAGGAATTGTCTTTAAGTTTTGATTCAGAACTAACTTTTCCTCTTCAAAAACATATAGGGAATTTTCAATCTGGGCTTCCATATGATAGAAATGAAACGCGTTCATTACCAATAACTTCAGAGTACTGGAGCAATACACATGAATACGAAAGAGAGGATGGGCCCATATGGTTTGTAAATTTTTACAATGGAGACGCATTTAATAATTATGGCTACAACAGATCCCATCACGTGCGTGCTGTGCGCTCGTATTAAAAATCTAATACTCAACATATGCCCATCAACCCAAAATTCAAAGCCTTACTGAAAGACCCAAAAATAAAATTCACCATTATTTTAGGTTCGGGTTTTCATCGGCAGGCGTTGGGTGCAAGTTCCATTTTGAGTAATTGGGAGAAACTCTTGAAAGACCAAGATCCAGAGTTGACTTTAACAGGGTTTTATCCCTTGGATTTTGAGCAATTAATTATTCGCCGCACCGGAAACCAGAAAGATGAAGAATCTCGCCAGAAGGCGGCTGGTGAAATGGAAAAATTAATTTCAGAAGAGATTTGCTTCGATTTGCAATGTGCCCAAGAAAGAGCACTGAAATTCAATAAAAATCGCTATCCAACTGGAATTTTCAACCCAAAAAAAGTTTCGGATGTCGTTTCTTTGAATTTTGACACGATGGCTGAAACATTATGTTGTAAGGACACAAAGATCAAAGAATCAATTTCAAACCCTTCCAAATTTAAATCAGAGAAGAACGAAGATTTCGAAATACCTTGTTGGGAAGTTGGAGTTAAAGACAAAGATAAAATCCGATTTTGGTATCCACATGGTTCCATCCATGATAAAGATCCAATAACCCTCGGCACACGCGAATATGCAAAGCGTTTTCAAACCATAGAGCGCCTTAGAGGGTATTCAAAATCTGATGATAAAAACAAACCAACTTCTTGGTATCACGAACTAACGCACAATCCCGTTTTGATTCTTGGAGCGCACATGTCAAACGATGAATGGGATATTTGGTTTGCGTTGGTCAATCGGGAACGAAATTTTGCAAAAAACGAAAATCAGCAGTTTAAATACCCCATTTTCCAAATGCGTGAGTGCGAATGTAACCACGACCATCGCCACGAATGGTTTGAGCCACTTTTTTCAGGGTTGGATTTTAATGATCAATGGGAAGAGTTGGGGAGAAGGTTGGGTTAATTTTTATCTAACTTCTCCAAAATTTCTGGTAGAAACTCATTGAGTTTGGAAAAAGCAAACCATCGTTTTCCAAGGTCTTTCAGTGAAGCACCAATGTGATAGAGCTCAGTCCTATCTATTATTATAAATCGGTCGTGGGCTGTTGGCAGTATTTTAATTTCGATTCTTCGATATTGCTCGTTGTGTTTTGCTAAATCTAATTGCAATTGCTCGGTAATTTTTTTGGTGTAAATGAATGCCTCAACGTTTGCTGCACGTTTACTCAAATGCATAAGTACCGATTCATCGATATAATTGTCAATAAGAATAATTTCTTTCTTTGCGGAACGAATTATTTTTGAAATCAACTCGTAAGCATCAAAAATCTGTCCGTTAAAGAAAATACCTTGGTTGGGGATAGAATTTGTTTTTTCCAAAGCGCGGAATATTTTATCAATTCTTTCATTTGATTTTAGTTGATTGAGTTCAACTTGATTAAGGCGTTGAAAAACAGAAGCATTGTTCAACATAAACTTGCGCATTGAAACAAAGGCCTTGATAATATGAATAC
>Ga0315906_10003966_pt1 | contig 19318 bp, 16 predicted proteins | sample LakEriMetagenome_4_FD_203526 | JGI IMG/M metagenome (GOLD analysis project Ga0315906, IMG submission 203526) | Freshwater fungal communities from buoy surface, Lake Erie, Ohio, United States - Buoy 2 MA122 | ecosystem: Environmental > Aquatic > Freshwater > Lake > Lake biofilm | place: USA... | reverse complement strand
AGCCAGATGCTGATGTAAAAGAAAAGCTTGCTGAATTAAGGCTTATTAAAAGTTTCATAGATGCTGCAAAGGCTAAGGTAGAATACTGCCATGATCCTGAAGCAGGTATGGAACTTTTGCTTTATGCTAAAAAGAGGTTAGATAAGATTACTAATAACCTCTGTGCAGATAGCTGCTCAACTTGTTAGATCACATAAAAAACCAAAAAAATCATGAGAACTTGCCCTAATTGCGGAAGTCAGATTACCTGTGGATGCCAGGATAGAATAGCATCTAATGGTGCAAAGGTATGCTCTACTTGTGTGGCCTTGTATGAACAACAGCTTGTTAACGCAGCTATAGAGCAACAGTCTAATAGTCAACACTATTTATCTAACCCAAATGAGAACATACCTACCTAATAGAGTTAAGTACAACAAGCAGTTTGCTGATGTTATGCACAGGATGTACAAGCAGATGCGTTATGGCATTGGATCTTGTAAACCGGGGCAGGACATGCAACTTATCTCTATGAGAAAAGAACTGGTAGAGTGGGAGAGTAACGAAGATGAGGGAGCTCTTTCAGAAACCAAGATTCAGTTTAAGACCTGGTTGGGTGTTAAATATGATGATGTTCTGTACTCTAAAGGAGGCACTGGATTTATTGTTTCTGAAGATGGTAAAGCTCCTTCTTTAGGTATGAACTATATGGGTCAACAGCAGTCTGGTCAGAATGTTATAGAGATTAACTCAGGAGGATGTATTACCAGGATTAACCTAAATCCTGCTATTACTATTAACCAAAATAGCTCTTTTGTATACACACAACAGACCCCTGCTACTATGTGGGATATAACACATGGTATGAATATGATTCCAAACGTAACAACAGAGGATGCTTTGAGTAATGATATTGTGGGTATTCTGGATGTAATAGATAACAATCGTATCAAGATTTACTTTAACACCCCTGTAGCGGGCAAAGCATATTTATCATAATGCCAGAAGAAGTACCAGTTATACCGACATCAGTTGTTTATTATCACGATATAGATCTGGCTACAGGCCAGCTTCTAAATGCTCGTTTGCATCCTGTTACAACTATTGAAAGAAACGCACTTGCTTCTAGTTATAATTCAGCAGATGAAGGTGTAGTAGTTTATGACAGCACTCTTGATACTTTTTTTGCCTGGAATGGTAACGCCTGGCTTCAGATAGGAATAACTCAATCAGACTTGCAAAAGATAGGAGAGGCTTATGATAGATCTGTAATGAGTGTAGATGTGACAAGTACAACCACAGACAGAACTATTACTTTAAACTATAGAGACACAACTTTTACAGCAGATGTATATAAGTATGCTCATATTCATAATCAGTCAAGTGCTTCTGCACAGTGGACCATTACACATAACTTGGGTAAGTACCCTTCAGTTAGTGTGGTGGACTCGGCTAATAACGAAGTAATTGGTGAGGTAGAATATGTTACAGATACACAGCTTACTATAAAGTTTTCAGCTCCTTTTAGTGGAAAAGCATTTTTAAACTAATTAATATAAATCCTAAACCCCATGGCAAAAAAGTTTCTTACAAACTTAGACTTAGCTAAAAACCAGATACTGAACGTTGCGTTGCAGAATTTGGCATCGGCTCCGGCTTCACCTGTAGCCGGTCAGATCTACTTCAACACCACAGACGTCCGTATCTATTTTTGGGATGGTACTGCGTGGGTAGACGTATCAGGTGATCTTCGTAGCGTAATTGGTGGTAGTGGTCTTACTGCTACTTATACTGCTGACGGTGATGAGGTAACTCTTGACGTCAATGTAGATAATGCTACTATTGAGATTAACGCAGATACCCTTCGTGTAAAAGATCTGGGTATTACTACAGCAAAACTTGCTGACTCTGCAGTGACTACTATCAAGATCAATGCTAACGCAGTAACTCTTGGTAAGATCCAGCAGATTGCAGCTTTGCGTGTACTTGGTAACCTTTCTGGTTCTACAGCTGATGTTGCTGAGGTAACTGTAATTACAGACCTGGCAAACGCTAGCTCTACTACACTGGCTACTTCTTCTGCTGTAAAGACATACGTTGATGCAAACATTGGTGCTCTTGGTAACCTTGAAGGTGGATGGAGTGCTGCTTCTGGTGCTTTTCCTGTGGGATCTTCTCCTGTTGCTGGTACTAAAGCTGGTGACTACTGGTATGTAACTACTGCCGGTACAACTGGTGGTGTAGCATTCAACGTGGGTGATGTAATCATTGCCAAGGTTAACAATGCTTCTACTTCTTCTGCAGCAGACTGGATTCAGTTAGAAGTTAACCGTGATCAAGCTACAGAAACTGTACTTGGTCTTGTAGAGATTGCTACACAGACTGAAACAAATGACGGTGTAAGTGATACTACAGCTGTTACTCCTGCAAAACTTGCTGGACGTACTGCTACAGAATCTCGTACTGGTATTGCTGAGATTGCTACGCAAGCTGAGACTAATACTGGAACAGATGATGCTCGTATCGTAACTCCTCTTAAGTTAAAAACAAACCTGGCTACTTACAAGTACGCTGCAAACGTATCTGTAACTACAGCCGGTAACTATACTGTGACTCATAACCTTGGTACAACAGATGTAGTTGTTAGAGTAGCTGATTCTAACGCTGAAACTGTTCTTTGTGATGTAACTGCTACTTCTGCAAACGTAGTAACACTTGGATTTTCTGGAACTCCAATTGCTGGTACCTATCGCGTTATTGTAAGCTCACTGTAATATATTAACTAAATGAAGTTTCTATCAGACATACTGGCTAGAGCCGGTCTGGTAGTAGACGGAACAGTTACGCTTAATAGTGTAGCCAACGCTACTACAGACACGGATAAATTTTTAACAATTGACTCCGGTGTGGTTAAATTCCGCACTGGAGCTCAGTTGTTGTTAGATATTGGCGGACAGGTTGCAGGATCATATGTTCCTACATCTAGGATACTTACTATAAATGGTACAGCATATGATCTATCAGCAGATAGAAGCTGGACTATTACAGCAGGGGTCTCTTCAGTTAGTGCTGGTACAGGAATATCTGTAAACTCTACAACTGGTGCTGTAACTGTTACAAACACTGGATTATTATCTGCAACTGCAGGTAGTGGTATAAGTGTAACTACAACTAGTGGAACTCTTAATATTGTTAATACTGGATTGTTATCAGGTTTGGCTGGTAGTGGTATTAGCGTAACTACTTCTAGTGGTGCTTTAACAATTACTAATACTGGTATATTATCTGCTCTTGCAGGATCTGGAATTAGTGTTACCACCTCTAGTGGTACCTTGACTATTAATAACACCGGTTTACTATCTGGATTAGCTGGTTCGGGTATAAGTGTTACCACATCTAGTGGAGCATTAACTATTACGAATACAGGTTTGTTATCAGCTGTAGCTGGTGCAGGTATCAGTGTTTCTACAACTAGTGGAACACTCACTATTACTAATACTATTACAAATAATAACCAGCTTACAAATGGAGCTGATTATGCTACAACAAGTTATGTAACTACCCAGATCAACAATCTAGTAGCTGGTGCTCCTGGTCTTTTAGATACTTTGGACGAGCTTGCTGCTGCTTTGGGTGATGATCCTAACTTTGCAACAACTATAACGACTGCTCTATCTAATAGACTTCGTATAGATATAAATACTCAAGGTCTTACTTCTACTCAACAAGGAAATGGTAGAACAAACCTTGGACTTGGATCTTTAGCTACTCTTTCTTCTGTAGGTAATGCTCAGATAACAGATGTAGCATGGTCTAAAGTAACTGGTGCTCCAGCGTTTATTACTGGGAACCAGACTATAACTCTTTCAGGGGACGCTACTGGGTCAGGTACTACAGCTATTACAGTAACGCTTGCTAACTCAGGAGTTACAGCTGGTACTTATACAAAAGTTACTGTAGATGCAAAAGGTCGTGTAACAACTGGAGCTTCTTTGGCATCAGGTGATCTACCTACTTATACAGGAACACTTACTTCTAGCCAGGTTACTACTGCTCTAGGCTATACTCCTTATAATAGTACTAATCCTAACGGGTACATCACTAGCTCATCACTTTCTTCATACTTACCATTATCTGGTGGTACTGTAACTGGTACTACCGATTTTCTTGGTGGTTCTTTAACCACACCAGCAATCAGAGTTAGATCTGGTGGTAGCAACTGGTCTGAAGGTATTTCTATTCATCCATCTTCTAATAATGGTTATGCTTTACTGTTTTTTAGAACTACATCGGATTTAGGAACTAATACTAATACATGGGCAATTGGTAATCTTGGTGAGAATGGAACTAATAACTTTGGTCTAATCAGAAGAGACTTGTCTGGTAGTTCTGGAATTAGATCAGATTCTGTTTTTGATGTTACACAAGCTGGTATACTTAGATTTGGATTTACCCCAACTGTTGGTTCCAATACAATATGGCATGCTGGTAACTTGACAAACCTGAACCAATTAACAAATGGCCCAGGGTATATAACTAGTTATACAGAAACAGATACTTTACAAAGCGTAGTAAGTAGAGGTAGAACAGCTGCTGTTGGTAATACAAGCTATACCACTGATGGTATATATGATGCAGCAGCAACTCCTGTTACTTTTAGCACCCCACATAGTTCTACTACTAGGATAGGATATCATGATGGTGGTGGTGGACAGTATGCAGCTACTATTGGATTTTTAAATACTGGTTATTATTCTGGACTTGCTGCTATTAGATCTAGAGTATCAGGAGAAGCTAATGACCGTTTTACTATATATCATAGTGGTTTAATAGCTTGGGGAGAAGGTGGAGCTTCTGCACTAGATACCAATCTTTATAGAGATTCTGCTAATCTACTTAAAACCGATGATGCTTTTTATGCTGGTGGTTCTATTACTACTGATGGAAACATATATATATCTAATAATGGTGGTAGATTATATTTTGACAGATTAAACGGAGCTACAGTTGGTGCAGTGGGATGGCATAGTAATGACGTTTTCTACGTAGCAGGTCATCCCGATTATGGTCCAGGAGCAGGTAATCATGTTAGATTGTACGGTTTTGGAGCTGACTTACATCTTGGTAGTGCTAATGCTGGTGATGTTATTACTATAAATAATAGTGGGACTATTAACGCTAACTATCCAATTATTGCTACAGGCGGATCAGGTACTACACCTACTCTTCGTCTTGATAGAAATATAGCTACTCCTTCTAATTATTACACCGGCCTTCAGCTTGAAGTAAGAGCTACATCTGGTACAGCCGGCATTGGTCTGCACAGAAACGGTTACTCTCACGTTGGTATTTACCACGATTCTACTAACGAGCTTAAGTTCAACATGAATTCTGGTACAGTTATTTTACCAGCAGGGGCAGGCACTTTGTGGGGTTCTGGTAATTTAACTAATTTAAACCAACTGAGTAATGGTCCTGGTTATATAACAAGTAATCAGACTATTACACTCACAGGTAATGTAACTGGTTCAGGAACTACATCTATTGCTACTACAATAGCCAACGGGGTAGTAACCAATGCCATGTTGGTTAATAGTTCCTTCTTTATTGGAACGACATCTATATCCCTTGGTAGAGCTTCTGCTGCACAGAATCTTACAGGTGTGTCAATAGATGGTACAGCTAAACACCTTCTTAATAACTTTATAGCTACTGATGCAAATTTAATCTGGCAGTCGGGAGTATATTCGTTTTTTAATGGAACTAATGTTCCTGGTGGAGATTTTGGAATGATCTCAATACCTACCTGGGGTAGTACTGATTCCTCAAATAGATATAACCTTCAGATAGGTTCTAATATAGGTGGTAATCCTGTGTTTAGGGCTACAAACATAAATGGTGCAGGTACATGGTATACTTTTTGGCATAGTGGTAACCTTACTAACCTTAACCAACTTACTAACGGACCTGGGTACATTACTTCCTCAGGTAGTATCAGTGGTAACGCTGCTACTGCAACTTCTGCTACACAAGTAGTAACATTACAAGACAACCCTCCATCAGGAGTCAACGGTCAGTTATGGTTTGAAACAGATACCCTTAGACTTAAAGTATATAGTTCCTCTGCATCAGCATGGATAGATTCTTTCCCAATGCCTGATATGGCATTGTACTATACTAAAGCGGGTGGTGCGATAACCGGTAGTGTTGTTATTCAACAAGATCTTACCGTAAACGGTCAGATTTCAGCAGATGGTGTTCTAAAGATGAATACCACAGGAACTAGTTATATCAGGATGGGTCGTTTCCCACAATCACTTAGTAACTCAGGTGAAGCTTGGATAGGTAGAGCTGCAGATAGAAGTACAGGAACAATGACTGTACAGTTAGGTGGAAGTTCAAGCGGATCTTTTTTTGAGGTAGTAGACCACGGATGGACAACAGTAACCCTTAAAGTTGGAATGAATGATTTCAGCTATAAGGGTAATACTATATATCATGCTGGAAACCTAACTAACTTAAATCAGCTAACTAACGGTCCAGGCTATATAACATCATACACCGAAACAGATACCTTAGCATCAGTAACCGGAAGGGGTGCAACTACTTCAACTCCAATAACTATAACTGCTTCTGAAGGAAGAGAGGTAGCAGTATATATGCCATCTTCATATACTACAGATGACTTAGTTTCTGGTCACGAGTATGGTTGGTACAATGACCACTGGAGACTTGGTATGACTCGTTCAGGCGGTGCAGCTGGTGCTGACTTTGTTGTACAATGGAATGGGGCTAGAAGATTATCTTTAACTAGTGGTGGAAATTTAACTGTAACATCAATAAATGTTAATAGTGTAACAGGATCTATTACAAGTTCTGGTAATGGGGATAGTAACGCACCGTTTAGATTTGGAGCAGACTATAGTGGCTGGATGACTATTGTTGCAGGAACTCCAGGAAGTAATAACGGATGGGGCTTATTCTGGGCAGGCAATAGCGGTGCTCAATATGGAACAAATGGTACTGGAGGTCCTGGTGATATTTGGACAAACAGTGGTAATCCAAACGAATATGTATTTGTTGGTAACGGTCAAACAAACATGGCTATCCATGGTAACACGGGTAATGTTTGGATTGCAGGTACATTAAGAGTTGCAGGTACTATAACAGGTACACTATCTGGTAATGCTTCTACAGCCACGAATGTAGCTTGGACAGGTGTAACAGGAAGACCAACTGCTTTATCTCAGTTTACTAATGATCTTGGCAACTATGGTGGATGGATTACTTCATCTGGAAGTATTAGTGGTAATGCAGCCACAGCAACAAATTCATCTCAACTAGGTGGGTGGACTATCGGACAGATTGTACCTTACCACTCTGGAAGTGACTTTGTTGATGGAACACTTGTTGTTACTAATATAGACTCTTCTGTAACAAGTGGAGATTCCTTTGTAATGGAGGTAACAGGTAAAAGCTACCAAACTGGTCAGTCTCCTTTTGGTCTATTGCTGCAAGGATATATTTACGCTAATACATTTATTAACTGTAGTGCCATGAGTTATGGTACTACTTTTCCAAATATTGTTATATTAAACTATAGTGGAAACTTAGCATTTTGGTGGCCTAGAATAAGCTACTGGAATTCTTTTAGCGTAAGTGTAAGAGAAGCAGGTGGAAGTTCTTATAATCGTGTAACATCTATAGGCAATAGTACAGAGCCTTCAAGTGCAAAGAAGGTAACAGTTACTCCGTTTCAGGTTATACATTCTGGTACTATAGGGTCTCAGTCAGTAAACTATGCTACAACTGCTGGTGCTTTAACCAGTATGAATATATCTCAGTTTACAAATAACTCTGGGTATATAACAGGGTATACAGAAACTGATACTTTAGCTACTGTTACCGGACGTGGTGCGAGTACTTCTACGGCTTTGTCTTTAAATGGTGGTGTTACAATCACTGGACCAAACGCCTGGAATGCAGCAACCCCTATGTTAAATATAGGAGGTACCGGAGATGGTAGATTGCAAGTAAGACATATATGGGGTAAATCAGCATCATCTGCTGGTACAGACCACCTATGGTTACAATATGGCAATACAGGTAACCATGTTCAAATAGGTGATAGCGGTGGCGGCAATAACCTTTATGTAAGCGGTAACATTTATATGGGTGGTTACTTTGCAGGTAATCTTGTAGCTACTCAGACATGGGTAACCTCTCAAGGGTATGTAACAGCATCTCACAACCATGACGGTTCTGCTATTACAACTGGTACTGTTGCAAACGCAAGAACAACAGCTTCTTCAAGTAATGGTACTGATACTATTGTACTAAGAAACTCGTCTGGCTATTTTGATACAGAGGGTATAGGTATAAATAAATATTTATACATAGGTGGTTATAGAGTATTTAGTCTAGGTAGTTTAGGAGCAGATGGTACACAGGCAAAAAGATTTGAGATAGCTAGACTAGGTATTGACTACAACGACTGGAATAGCATTGGTACTTTTGAAGTAGAGCTTCATGAGTCATACTATTCTACAGGTCTTAAGAAAGTATATAATATATGGTATGGTTATGTTTCTAACTCTGGATTAAGACTTGTTGAGTACAGAGGAGCAGGATCTAACAACTTTAGAGTTGTTATAGGTAGTGAGGTTGTAGTTAGTGGTGATCATAGATATCTTCCTGTATACGTTGAAGTTCAAAGTTATAGTGGTTGCCATGTTGTTGTAAGAACAAACAGGTTTATAACAACCAACTCAAACAGTGGTGTAGGTTCTACTTATATCTTTACATCACCAAGTGGTACAAACATAAGTAACTTTTCAGCAGATGGTACTCCTGAGATTACTACAGCATCTAATGCACAAATTGCAGGTAATACTGTGTTACATGCTGGAAACTATAACTCTTACTCACCAACGCTTACTGGCGGAGGAGCTTCAGGTACTTGGGGTATAAACATTACTGGTTCTGCTGGATCAGCATCTTCTGCAAGTTCAGCTACATCAGCTACACAAGTAGTTACTATTCAAGATACTCCACCATCTGGGGCTAATGGTAAGCTGTGGTGGGAGAGTGATACTGGTAGACTTAAAGTTTACTATAGTTCATCATCCGCTTGGGTTGATGCAACACCTGTTCCAGACATGTCTCTTTATTATCCTAAAGCAGGTGGTTCTATTACTGGAAATGTAACAGTTGGACAAACACTTAATGTAGTAGGAAATGTCCTTATTCAAGGTACGTTAGCTGCTGTAACAATGTCAGGTCCGATTAGAAGAAGCTCACATCTTGCCGGATGGTTTGAAGGTACATATAATAATATTGGAGATAACTCTTATTATAGTAATCCAATATACACTATTGGTTCTTCTTATAACCCAGCACAAAGTTCTTTGTCCGGTATGTATGGTATTGGTTACTCTCACCCTAACTTTTGGGGAGCTGGTAAAGTAGGTGGATGGGGCTTATATGTAGCGAGTGCAGGAGTTATAGACGCGATTATTGGTGGTGATGGTGCCTCTACTTCAATATGGGCTAAGACTGATATTGTAGCTTACTCTGATGCAAGAGTAAAAGAAAACGTACAAGTAGTAGAAAATGCATTAGAAAAGATTCAAGCTATTAGAGGTGTAACATTTACCAGAAATGATGTAAAAGATACAAAGAAACGTAGTGCTGGTGTTATAGCCCAAGAAGTTCTTGCAATATTCCCAGAGGTTGTTACAGGATCTGAAGAAGACATGTACTCTGTGGCCTACGGTAACATGGCGGCTTTATTTATTGAAGCTATAAAAGAACAACAAGGACAGATTTCTGAACTTAAGAATCTGGTAAATACGCTAACTGATAAACTTAATAATATTTAAGATGCCAATTACTTTTCCTTCTTCTCCTTCCTTAGGTGATCAGTTTCCTGCATCAACAGGAAGACTGTACATATGGGATGGTTCTTGGACCACTAGGGGAGATAGTACAACACCTAATCCTTTTGCTGAGAAGCCTTTTAAGTTTAGATCTATTTATACTAGAGGATATATGGTTGGTGGTTATAAGAATGCCTCACCTTGGAAGAATGCTAATAGAACTGTACACTCCACAGATGTTACAACAAATCTTGGAGATCAGATAGACTATGGTGGTTCGTATATAGAAGCAGGCTATAGTGATTATAATTTATATGCTTACGGTCTTGCTGATTCATTCTCGGGATCTAGTACACATACTTCTTCTGTTAACATGGCAACTGAACTTAAAAGAACTCATGATAGTAACTGGAACACTAAAACTTCAAGGGATGACGTGGGATGTATTATGAACTCAACTTTGACAATGGCTTACATAACAGCGGGTGGTTCTACAGATACAGATAAGCATAACTATGTTACAGAAGTAATGTATAGTGCTGGATCTGCTCTTGCTGGGCCAACTGTTGGTGACACATATGGTAACGTAGCTTGCTGGCAAGGAGAAACTAAAGGTTGGATCTGGAAAACTGGGTCAGGTGGAAACTTTACCTTTGCTACTGAAACCTGGGTTTCTGGTGGAACTACAGTTGCTACAGATGGTTGGGGTAAAGCATTAGCTACTAAGCATGGACATGCTTACGTTAAAAACGGAGGTAATATCGTAACTGGTGCTTATAAGCTTAACGATACTACAGGTGCTCAGATAAGAACTGATCTAAACTTTGATAATTCTGGTGAGGAAAACTACCAAACTGGGCAAAACTGGGGCTATTGTGTAGGTCATTATAATGGTGTTCAAAATAACAATACCTATAAGGTACATTCTATAACCGATGCTTATACTGTACTAGGGTCTGATTCTCAACCAAAAGGGCATGACGGTGCGTCATCTGGCGGGTGTGCATCAGCTAGTGCATTAATATTAGGAGGACTATAATTATGGCATTTTCGTTTCCATCATCACCAAGTACAGGAACTCAGTTTGTTGCACCTACGGGTGTTGTATATGTATGGGATGGAACCTGGACAACTATAGGTGATACACAAGCTTCTAACCCTTTTAGTAATAGTTTTTTATATAGAACTATATATACAAAAGGATACATGAACGGAGGTTATAAAAACAGTTCTCCTTGGAGAAACGTAAATAAGACTATTCACGCTACAGATCTAACAACTAACTTAGGAGATAAGTTAGTTTATAACAGTAGTTATGTTGGTGGGGGATTTAGTGATTATAATAGTTATATATATCCTAGTACTGGAGCAGTAGGTGGTTCGGGTACAATAGTAGAGTCTATGAGTATGTCAACTGAAACAATGTTTTCATTAGATTCTGCTAGATACTTAAAAAGCACCCGTAGTGACTGTGAAGCGTTGATGAATCCTTCTTTAACTGCAGCATATATTGTTGGTGGTGGAACTTCAGCAGTTGATAGACATAACTTTACAACAGATATTATGTTTGTTGCAGGAACCGCACCCTCGGCTCCTTTATCAGGAGGTACTGCTGGAGGACTTGGTGTTTTATTTGGTCAATATAAAGCTTGGATATCACAAGGAGCAGGTTCCTCATTCACTTGGGCTACTGAAACGTGGGCTACAGGAGGAATGAGTTGGTCAACAGATGGACAACCAAAAGGATTATCAAGTAAACATGGGCATGGCTACGGAGGAGTAGGATCTTATGCTGGGTCTTCTTATTTATATAAATTTAGTGAAGCAACAGGTTCAAATCTTGCTACCGTTAATAGATCAAAGAATAATGGTGAGGAAAACTGGCAAATAGGTCAGAACTGGGGGTATATGCTTGGAGCATATGATTCATCACCTCTTGGTCAGAATAATGACGCTGAAAAAGTAAATTATCTTACAGATACTTCTACAGCAATGGGTAGTGATACTCAACCAAAGGGTCATGATGGAGCATCTTCAGGATCATGTGCTACAGGTTCTGCAGTATTTGTTGGTTACTAACAATTTGTGGACAAATATGTAGACTATTTTGTTCTTCTACAGATTAAGTTCTACATTTACATTTTAATATTACTATACTATGAAATACTTTATTATAAGATTTTATAAAGAAGTTCCTCAGATTGCGGGGATGACTTCTCTTGGCTGGCTTGATTCCTACGGAATTTTTTCCGTTACAACTGATGCAGAAGCTACTGTTGTTGCTTTAGATGTTAGTAAAGAAGAAATTAGTGAAGATGAAGCTTTGATTGGTCCTAAGTTTTATGGTATTTCTAGAGAGTACCGTAAAGCTTATTCTGCAGTAGAAGGTCTAGTGCCAGATGAAGAAGGTGGGAACAAGACCAAAGTATATCACACAGAACATACTAAAGCTGTGACCCTTAGTTTGATGAAGAAGATTACTAAGCGTAGGATTGTAGATGAGTTTAACCGCAGAGAGAACCAGAACGGTAAAGAAAGTCTTCTTACATCTATTGATGCTGCTCCTTCTATATGGGACTTAAATCTTCTTAGAGAAGATCTATTAGGTGTAGAAATGCCTGTGTATCAAGCTATTGAAATGGGGTTAGCTAATGAAAACGGTATACGTACTACACCTGTAGACTATAATAAAGGATTCTAAATAAAAATAAAAACCAATACATGAAAAGAATAAAGATGCTATTAGCAGCTTTGTCTATTACTATATTGTCGTTCGGTCAATATAGTAATAGTGCAATTAGACAGGGATCTGAACAACTTCTTAAACTTCAGGATACAGCTAAAAACGAGTTGCAAGAGATTGTTGTAACTGCTAAGAAAGTTCCATTGATGACTAAAGTTGGACCATATGGTCAACCGCTTTGGACTACTATTAGAATGTTTCCATCCACAAGAGTTTATGTTATGAATCCTCCAGGTACAGCGATGTATGAGAAGTGGTTTGATATTAGAGATAGAAGAGATGGGCCAGCACAGATTAGAATGAGAGATGAGTTTACGTTTGGACTAGGTAAAAGACTACAATTAGACCTTTATTCTCATACAGTATATGATGGTTTAGATGGTTCTAAAACTTTTAAGTGGAGAGGTTTTTCTTGGGAATTTAGATATGCTTTAGCTGACTGGGGTAAGATATGGGGTAATCCTACACTGTATTATGAAATGAAAATGCTGGACGGTAGATGGGGTATTGAACCTAAACTACTGTTAGGAGATAGAATAGGTAAGAAAGGGGTGTGGGGATTTAACGCTATTTATGAAGCAAATCTTGGTGGAACAAAAGAAGAGCAAGAACGTGAGTATGCTTATACAGCATCTTACGCAAACATTATTAACAACGATTTATCTCTTGGTATTTCCCACATGTTCAGATATAATGATTATGAGGGTAGATCACAAGAGTGGTATGTTGGACCACTTCTTCAATACCGTTTTAGTAACAAAGGTTATCTGAATATTGAACATATGCCAGGACTTAACCAAGATGCTAAACAATCAAGAACACTAATCATCTTTGGATGGAGATTTTAATAAAAAACCTATGGAAAAACAAGACGTATTAAAACTAGCAGAAAGCCACGGAGGCTGGAGCATGAGTGATTTTCAGAGTCGGTACTTTGTAGTAAACTCACAAGTAACTGATTACCGCAGAGTTAGACAAGCGTTGCTGGAGATTGAAACACGTATTGCTGCTAAAAAGCAGATCATCCGTGATAGTAAAAGATCAGAGGTAAAACTAAAGATTAAAGAAAGAGAGCTAGTTGCTGAACAGGGAGATCTTGAAAAAGAACTTATTCTTCTGGACATGGATCAACTTCAGTATGATATCTCTGTATACGCAAAAAAACTAAGAGTAGTAGAAGAAGAACTTGAAGAGTTTGCAAAGCTTGTTATGGAGATTGTTCCTACTGTGGAAGATCTTGAGACATATAAAGAACATAACGAAGAACTTGAAAGAGAATACTGGATCTACCGCATGGCCAAGCAAGCCAGTGTAGATATGGTAACAACTGGACGCATTGGAGCTGGTAACTTAGATTCTATTGCTATGATGGCTCCCCAGGATCAAGCTTTTACTATTGGTTCTGCATTAGTAAGTTCAAAGAAACTTACTTCTGGTATTCATAAGATTGAAGAAGCTATTAACACAAATGCTGGACTTTTAGATAGTAAGTTTCCTGGACTGTTTGAAGAAAAAGATCTTATTGGACTTTTGTCTGATAAAAAGGAAAAAACAGATGGCGAAGATATTTAGCTTACCAATTAACCCTAAGTTATCTGAAACACAGTTTATAGAGTTTGTAGAGTTTTGTGATAAGTATAGAGACTACATTTCAGATTTATACTTTACGTGCAGAGTTCCCCCATTTACACAAGATGCAATGGGGGATGTTTTTATGTCGGAGGATGATCCTCAGTACATGATTGACGTAGCTTTATATATCCAGGAAAGAACTGGTATTACTGCTTCTGCTACTTTTAATAACATCTCAGTTAGACCAACCCAGGAAAATCTGGATCTTTGGATTGAGTCATTTAAACCAGTTTACGCTAAAGGTGTTCGGTTGTGTACACTACCGTTTAACCACTGGCTTATGACAGGTCAGATCCAAAAAGAGTTTCCAGAGTTAGAAGTAAGAGCTTCTATCTTGATGGATACAAAGACACCAACAGATGTCTATAATGTTGTAACGAGCGGTTTCCACTCTGTCTGTATAGATAGGGCTCTTATGAGAGATCATGATACAGTAAAGACAATAGTCAAGATAAAACGTAAAAATCCTTTTAAGCTTGTCTTGCTAGCTAACGAAGGATGTCTGGGTAAATGTCCAGTGATGTCTGAGCACTATCACTACAATAACACCAGAACTACTGATAGTCAGTACTTTAACAATCCTATTAGTAGAGTATCCTGTCCTAGATGGGACGTCACTAATAAGGCTGTTGTATTAAAGACAGCTGATATTCCAGCTTGGAAAGAAGACTGGGATGAGTTCATTGAAATGGGGGTAGATATTTTTAAGATGCATGGTAGAGAGAATGTCAAGAAGATATATGAGTCTATGGACATTGTCAGGAACTATGCTCAGAATAAGACCATGCTCTATGAGATAGATCTAAAGATTAATGAGCATACTGCTTCTAAGTGGAGAAAGATTATCAAGACCTGTAAGTTTGAGTGTTGGAGCTGTAACTTTTGTGATAGAGTAGCTGGTGGTAAATTAGATAACAAAGCTCCTGTTGTAGCAGATATTCTGGTTACAAGTGTTAACTCAGACTTTGTAACAACAGTACCTGGAATATCTAGTCCCAGAATTGATAAGCTTCTTAATGAACTTGGTAAGATATCAACAGCATACTTAGAAGTTGGGTGTCTTGGAGGTAGAACTTTTTCCAGCACAATTGCAGGTAACAAGCTTAATGCTTATGCTGTAGACAACTGGAAAGAGGGAGTAGCTGCAGAGAACGAGTCTATTAATATGACTGTTACTAAAGAAGACTTTGTTCGCAATATCTTTCCTTATAAAGGGGAGAATACTATCAAGGTTTTTAACTGTGATTTTATTGATGTAGACAAGACTAAGATTAAGGACATAGATCTATTTCTTTACGATGGAGACCACTCTTATGAGAGTACCAAGTTAGCTGTAGAATACTTTGCTGATACTTTTGCAAAAGAGTGCATTCTTGTTTTTGATGATGCAAACTGGCAAGGTGTGGTAGATGGAGCTACAGCAGGTATTCAAAAAGCTGGACTGACCATAAAGTATGAGAAAAGGATGCTCAATGATGTAGAAGATGAGAAGATGTGGTGGAACGGATTATACATAGTTGTAGTTAACAAGTAATTATGGAAATACTAGTTAAGTTATTAGATGAGATATGGTTCGTTCCTTTTGTAGCAGGTATCATGGTTTTATCCCAATGGGTCAATGCCAAAGGATATTTTGTACCGTTTTATAACTTCTTAGAGAAGAAAGTAAAGTCCAAGCGGTTACTAATAGTTTTAATTAGTGCAGTTTCCGGAGTACTTCCTGTTCCAGGTAGAGTTATTATTAGTGCAGGGGCACTTGATACTTTAGCACCAACTGACGAAAGAAGAAAGAATTATGGTATAATAAGCTATTTATCTACGCATCACTACTACTTTTGGTCACCGTTAGAAGCTACCGTACTTATTCCATTATCAGTATTAGGTATAAGTTATTTTTACTTTCTATCTCTTGTTGCTCCTTTGTTAGTAGCTATTATTGGGATCATACTTTATTATATCTTTTTTGTTCTTAAAGAAGAAGATATCGTGATAAACAAGATAGAGCGTAAAGAGCAGAAGACTGCAATAAAGATAAAGTGGGATGTGTTGGCACTAGTTGCTGGAATAATTATTATTGGTAATGCAATAAAGATGCACTCAGATACTATTGTAAACTTCTTTATGTCTTTTAACAGCGGTATCTTTTTTGCAGGTCTGATTGCTTTTTTAACAAGTTTTATCTTGGGCTCCAGTAGTAGGTTTGCAGGAGTAACTACTTTGCTGGTTACAATCTTTGGTATCAATTATTTACCTCTGTTTTTTGCATTAGGTTACTCTGGCTATCTGATAAGTCCAATGCATAAGTGTTTAGTTATTGCAAAGAGTTATTTTAATGCAGATACTGAGTTATACAAAATCTTACTTTTTATAGGTATAGTATTGATTACAATAGGATACTTATTAGTTTAAATATTTAAAACTGAATTAGATGCCTTTACCAAGTAGTGGACCGTTGGGTATTGGAGCAATACGCACCGAACTCGGAAGTGGATCCGGTAGTTTAAGAACTTTAAGTTCTTTAGCTGGATTTACTACACCAGATGCTATTAGTGAGTTTTATGGTTACGGAGGTTTACCAAGTGGATTGGTTGCCGGATACAACCAAAGCTCATATCCTGGATCAGGAACTACCTGGAATGATATTTCAGGTAACGGTAGAAACATGACTTTAGTAAACCCAAGTTGGAACTCTAGCTGGTCTTATTTTAACACAGGGGCAACAACAAACTTTCAGATACCTGGAAGTACTGCCTTATATAATAACTTTAGTGCAAGTAGTGATTTTACCTGGATTATTAGAGCTGGTTGGGACGGAGAAACTTCTCAGGACTTAACAGGTTTATTTTGGTCAGAAAGCAGTGCAAAGAACTTTCTGACTGGTATGTGGTATCCACATACTGGATCAAACTTTGTTCCTAGAGTAGATACTTGTTGTACTTATGTTGCATCTTGGACAGCTGGACAACCCGCTTCTAATACTGGTCCGTCACCTTCACAAGCTAGTTTTGACTGGAGAGATAATTTTTGTTATTACTTTCCAATGATAATTATTAGAGGTGACGCTACAGATTCTGGTATGGTGATTAGCTTTTATGGTATGAATGATGCAAACTATACTACTCCAATATATTTGTGGCAAACAAGTCCTCTAACTAACTGGGGTATAGGCAATACGTCTCAGCCTATAAATGTCATGTGTCAGAGTACTGGTAGTTACTATGCCGTAGCAAAGCTTGCTTGTGTTTACATGTGGGGAAGATATTTGTCTAACGCAGAATGTAAACAAGTTTATGATTATGACTATCCTTTAAGTTATGCGTGTTAAAAAATATTTATGAAAACAGTTATCTTACAAAGTCCCTCCACTATAAAAATACTAATAGTATCTCTTTTAGCTACTGCTGTGTTTAGTCTATGGTATAGCACTTTTTTTACCTCAAGACAAATAGGGGTATCTGTGCCAGAAATCTATTATAACAGGATTAGTCCTGGAGATACTCTTATCCCACCTCGGCCCTAGACAGATTGTCAGAAAGAGATATCCACAGACTGTTAATATATCAGTTGGTACAAAACTTGTAGAACTCTGTATATTCGTAACAGATTAATCTACAAACCCATGGAAAAAATTTCTTTAAAACTGTTTGAGTTCTATAACCTGGAAGCAGAACTTAACGGTATGACCAACCAGAGCACCGGTGAAAAACTATCTTCTGGTTTACTCCAGGAAAAACTCTCTCTTGTAACCAAGTACTGGCTGACCGATTTAGCTAAAAAGGTAACAGCTGAGAAGAATGCCGTAGAGGAACTTAAAAACGACCTTATCAAAAAATACGGTAAGGCTGATCCAAATGGCAGTATTTCTATCCCTATGGTTATTGACGAGGTAGACGCTGATGGTAATCTTGTAAAAGACGTTGACGCTGAGGGGAAAGAAAGTCTTCGTAAGAAGCTTAACCCTGATTTTCAGCAGTTTGAGAAGGAGTTTAACGAACTACTTCAGACCGAGAAAGAGATTGAGTACAAGACAATCAAGATTGAAGACTTTGAAAAGGTAGAAACTAGTGAGAACTATGTGACTTTTTTTAAGCTGATCAAGGTAGAGGATACCCCAGTGGTGCCTATGCCAGCTAAGTAAGTCTCTCTTAACCCTCTATATATACAAAACCACCTCTCTAAACCGGGGTGGTTTTTTGTTTTTCTTGTAGAAATTCAGTATATTATATTGTAGACTATACAAACTTTAAACTCATAATACGCTAATGGCACTTAAAATTACTTCTCAGATCGGTACAGACAAAGGAATTACCTCTGAGGCTTACGTACGTATTGCTGATTATCAGATTTCTAAGTCTGGTTCAGCTGGCTTTCGTATTGAAATCTTTCAGTCTGAAGCTGATGTTCCTTCTGTAACTTCATTAGCTCCTTCGCCAGCAAATAAAACTGCTCGTAATCAACAGATTGGAGAAAATCTTTGGGTACCTCTTACTAAAGAGATTGATATTACTTCAACTCATAAACAGATGGTTCCTGTACAGATCCAAGAAGAGATTGAAATCGCTGGTCCGGATGATGAGAACGGAAACCCTACTACTGTAGTTCAGACCTCTACTCGTGTTGAAATGCAAGAGCAGGATGTGGAAGTAAATCACAAGCGTGTTATACCTGACCTTACTCCGGCTGAAGGCGTAGATATTTTTGCATTTGGCTATGGTAAACTTAAAGCCAAGTTGGTTGAGCTCTTTGGAGCTGACAACGTGGTTGATTGTTAACAACTGATTGATATTCAATATATATGCTACCTGTGAAATCCAATACTGCCGAACAGGGTTGTTCTCCTGTATCCTCTAACTGTGTCGTATGGCAGGGTCCTGACCTGTCATGTATTAACCTCTGCAACGGTGACACTGTTTCTGATGTAGTTTACAAGGTAGCAGTACAGCTCTGTACCATTAAGGATGAGCTTAAGTTGTCCACTTTGGACCTTACTTGCCTGACCACGTTTTGCTCTAGCGTAGGTCCTGCTCCAACTACAAACAATAGAACTCTGTCGGCAGTACTGGATTTTATTATTAAGAAGATTTGT
>Ga0315906_10003965_pt1 | contig 19319 bp, 19 predicted proteins | sample LakEriMetagenome_4_FD_203526 | JGI IMG/M metagenome (GOLD analysis project Ga0315906, IMG submission 203526) | Freshwater fungal communities from buoy surface, Lake Erie, Ohio, United States - Buoy 2 MA122 | ecosystem: Environmental > Aquatic > Freshwater > Lake > Lake biofilm | place: USA... | reverse complement strand
CCCTGCGCGTGACAGACCATTCGCGCTGTGATGGGGGCTGAGCCAAGCGAAATAGAGCGTTATTTCATTGCTATGTTCAGCAGGGTTTGATCATGATGTGAGGGCCAAATGGCTGCACCATTCGGCCCTCGCTTTGCCTTACCGGCTGCGCTTTCTGCTGCGCTTCGCGGCGGCTTGGCCCGCGGCGTAGGCTTCCGCCAGCGAATTGCGGATGGACCAGACCGCGACATCATGGAAATCGAGTGCGTCGCGGTTTCTGGTCTCCAGCGTTTCAACCGAGGGCATGTGCCGCTTGGCGATTTCCAGGAAAAGCTGGTCGGTTGAGGGGGTGTCGTCCGTTCGGGCAACAGCTCATTTGAAACTACTTGGCGGGCTCGCTAGCGGAGCTTCTTGCCCGTCTTTTGGCGCGGCTATCTCCAGGTAAGGTTAAATGATGAGGCGCAACCTCCGTTTGAGGATGAATCAGCCACGCCGCGTTACCCAGTGGCACCACCGTCCGAAAGATCGGTTGCAGATGTTGCGCGCGAACTAGTAGGGGCGATCTCGGCCTATAACCGCGACAGTGCCTCGCTCAGCGGCCTGCCGAGGCCATCAGCCCTGCCAGCACCGCGCCGCGCGTGACAATTGAAGGCACCTCCACCCATTCGCGACGGCTGCAGGTTTCATGCGTGATGGGGCCTAGCCCGTCCAGTGTCGGTACACCAAGGCGCGCGGCAAAGCTGCCATCCGAGCCGCCGCGCGAGACCACTTGGTGCACCGGAATGCCCAGCGCGGCGCAGAAGCTCTCGGCAGTGGCGTAGAGCGCCCGTGTGCCCGCATGAGTCGGGAAGGCAGGGCGGGTGAAGCCGCCCCGCGCGGTAATGGTCACGCGCGGATCGGCCGGTGGTCTGGCGGCGATGGCGCGCACCTCGGCCAGCAGCTTTTCCCCCGCAGCGTCATCCGGCGCGCGTAGGTCGAGATGCAACTCGGCCGAGCCCGGCACCACTTGCCGAGCCTCTCCACCGCGCAGGATGCCAACTGTGGCACAAAGCCCGTTTGGCGGGTCGCCGAGCGCCTCAAGCGGCGCCACCAGCGCGGCGAGCGCGGCCACAGCTGAAGCACCCTTTTCCCGCGCAGAACCCACATGGGCGGTGATACCAGTCGCGCTCAAATAGAAGGCGCCTACCGCGCCGCGGCCGACCACCATCCCGCCATTTGGGCGGCAGGGTTCCAGCGTCAGACAAAGGTCGGCCTCACGCGCTTCAGCCTCCAGCCAAGCACGGCTACCGGGGCTGCCAATTTCCTCATCCGGCACGATGCAAAGGGTGATGGAGGTTAGTTGGCTCAGAGCCTTTTCGGCCAGCAGCATCCGGATGGCGTGCAGCGCCATCACCACATTGGTCTTCATATCGCCGACACCTGGGCCAGTGATGCGGTCGCCTTCGCGCTTGAAGGGCCATTCGGCCGCGATGCCTGCCGGCCAGACCGTATCGGCATGGCCCAGAACTAAAACACGCGGGCCATTGCCGCCTAATGGCAGCCGCGCAGTCATTTGGTCGCCAAAGCCCGGAAGCGGGGCGCGCTCCACGGCGAAGCCCATGCCTGCCGCCATCCTGGCCCAGATGTCGATCACGGCGTTGACGCCGCCGGCAAGATAACTTCCACTGTCAATGTTCACACAGCGCTCGGCCATAGCGAGAATATCTGGAAGTGCCGCCTGCATGCCGGCAGCGTAGCGATGGATGTCGGTCATAATTCCGGTCCTAGTTGTCCGAGTAACCCTAGACCTAAGCCGCGTGACGCGTCACCCTGCCTTCGTAATCCAGGAGGCAGCAATGCTGGCGCGAAGTGTGATGGAAAAGGTGCTGGGGCGAATCTGGGCCTCGCCGCGCATTACCGAAGATTTCGCCGCCATCTGCGCAACGGGTGGCCGCTTCGCCGGCACCGCAAGCGAAAAGGCTGCTGTGGAATGGCTTGCCAAGCGTCTGGCGGAGGCTAGCGGCGCCACCGTAACGCGCGAAGCGATTCCCTACCGCGGCTGGACGCGCATTGGCGCTCGTGTAACGGATGCTGGGGGCATGACCCACCGGGCTGAAGCCCTTGGTCGCTCTCCCTCGACCCCGCCTGAGGGGTTAGAGGCAGTGCTGCTCGACCTTGGGCGCGGCACCCCGGAGCAGATCCTGGCGGCTGGCGAGGCGGTGCGCGGTGCAATCATCCTGGTTCGGCACGAATTTATGGTGGGCACGGGGCATATGCACCGGCGCAAGAAATATGAATGTGCGCGGGATGCTGGGGCAGCGGGATTTCTGATCGCCTGCCATGAGCCCGGGTTGCTACCGGTAACAGGATCGGCTGGCAACGGCGCGCCAGGCAATATTCCCTGCGCCGGCCTGACCTATGAGGCCGGCGCGGCGCTGGCCGCGCAATCGGGACGCCGCATCCGGCTTTTCGTGGAGGGCATCTTCGAAGACCGCCATGCGGAAAACCTGCTGACGACCGTGGCTGGGCAGGGTGAGGAATTGTTGGTGCTATCGGCCCATATTGATGGGCATGACCTCGCCTGTTCGGCGATCGATAATGCAAGCGGCCTGGCTTGCGCACTGACCGTGATCGAAGCGATCCGCGATATCGTGCCAGGGCTCACGCGCGGCGTGCAGGTCGGGCTTTTCAATATTGAGGAATGGGCATTATTGGGATCAGCCGCGCATCTGGCGCAGATGGCGCCCGCCGAGCGCGCGAAGCGGGTACTGAACGTCAATTTGGATTCGCTGGCGGGGGCGGAAGGGCTTACGGCGCTGACCAGCGGCGTGCCGGGCATGGTGGAATTTCTGCATACGGCTTTGGCCCCGGCGGGGATGTCAGTGGGTATCAGCGCGCCTTTTATGGGCAATTCCGACCACGCAAATTACCTACGCCACGGCATTCCTGCGCTGCGGCTTTGTGCGGGCTTTGACTGCCCTCAATCCAACATGCGTTTCCTGCTGACGCCGGCAGATACGCCCGACAAGGTGCATCCGCATCAACTCAAACTAGCGGCCAGCATCGCGGCCTTGCTGGTGTTGGCCGGTTGCGCCAGCCCAGCCGCCCCGGTGCCTCGTCTGGATGAAGCCTCTGCCCAGCGGATCACAGCGTGATGCTTGGGCAGAGTGCGCGCAATTCGGGCAAGTACGGCGCTTTTTTCTTGACATTCGCCTGCGCGACCCACTGACAATATCGTGATGAGGAGTCATTCTCACTTATGACCTATTCGATCCTCGGGCGCTGCGCCCGTACCGGGCAATTCGGCGCCGCCGTCACTACCTCCAGCATTGCCGTCGGCTCGCGCGTACCGCATGTGGCGCCGGGCATAGGCGGGGTGCTAACGCAGCACCGTACCGATCCGCGTCTTGGGCCGCGCGGACTGGAACTGTTGCGCAGCGGTTGCTCGGCGGAGGAGACGCTGGCCGCTATGGTTGCCAGCACTCCGCATCACAAATGGCGGCAATTGGCTGTGCTTGATGCCCAGGGCCGCTCCGCGCATTTTCATGGCGCAGCCGTCAAACCGGCGCTCAATGCCGTGCATGTGCCGGATTGTGTGGCGCTTGGGAACATCCTCGCGAATGACCGCATACCCGCCGCCATGGCCGCCGCCTTCCTTGACAGTGCTGATCAACCCCTGGCCGAGCGCCTGGTGCGCGCCATGGAAGCAGGTGAGGCTGCGGGCGGAGAAGGCAAGCCCGTGATCTCCGCGGCGCTCGTGGTCATGGAGAAAGAAATCTTCCCGCTGGTGGATCTGCGCGTAGATCTGGCACCCGATGCCATTACCGCGCTGCGAACGCTGTGGGACGCCTATGAGCCTTCCGTGCGGGAATTTGTGACCCGCGCTGTGGATCCCGACGCCGCACCTGGCGTTATCTGAACAACAGGAGAGACCCCCCATGCTGCTCCCCCGCCGGTCTATGCTCGCCATTCCTGCGCTTGTTGGCTCTGTCGCTCTGCCCCGTCCGGGTGGGGCGCAGGCTGGCGGCGGCACGCTCCGCATCGCGATGAGCGCCAACCTCCGCACACTCGATCCTGCAAAGACCACAATCGGCGAGGAGTTCATGCACTCCGTCTTCGTTTTCAATGGGCTGACGCGGATGATGGAAGACCAGTCCGTGGAACCAGAACTGGCAGAATCTTGGACCTATTCGCCCGATCTTAAGACCTGGGAATTCAAGCTGCGCCGCGGCGTGAAGTTCCATCATGGGCGTGAGATGACCGCACAGGATGTGATCACTACCTATCGCCGCATTCTCGATCCGGCGACGGGGGCCGCGAGCCGCAGCAATTACGACATGATCGCGCAGATGGAAGCGCCGGACCCTTATACGGTGATTTTCCGCCTTTCCTACGCCTATGGTGGCTTTGCCGATATTCTCTCGGATCGTCAGGTGAAGATTGTGCCAGCCGACCGGCTGGATGACCTTGCCACCAATCCTATCGGCACCGGCCCCTTCGTATTCCGCAGCTATGCGCCAGGTGACCGCTCGATCTACGCGCGCAACCCAAATTACTGGGAGGCCGGCCCGCGCTTCGATGGTGTGGAAATGCGGATTCTGCCGGAAATGTCCGTCCGTATCGCAGCCTTGCAGGCGGGCGACCTGGATGTGGTTTGGGATCTCGGCCCCGAAAATATCCGGGCGCTGCGTGATGCGCGTAATGTGCGGGTGGAGAGTGTTGCCACCGCTTCCTGGGATGGCGCTATCCTGAACAATAGCATCGCGCCCTTCAATGACCCGCGCGTGCGCCGCGCGCTCAATCTGGCCGTGGTCAAGGCCGATGTGGCCGAGGCGGTGCTGTTTGGCGAAGGCGCACCCACGCATAGCCCAATAGCGCCCAGCCACGCCTTCTTCGCCAATGATATCGGTTTCCCTGCAAGGCCTGATCTGGCGACAGCGCGGCGCCTGCTCCGCGAGGCGGGGCACGCCGGCAATCTGCGCGTGCCGCTGGTCATCCCGGTAGGCCGCCCGGTGCGCGAACGCCTTGGCGTCACATTACAGCAGATGGCGCGCCCTGCCGGCTTTGAATTTGACATTCAGCGCGTGCCCTTCTCACGCTATGCAGCTGAGGTCGCGGGCAAGGCGCCGGCCTATATTGACGGCTATTTCGCGCGACCGACCATTGATACCGCCACCTTTCCCTTCCTGCATTCGCGCGGCAGCCAGAATGAACGGCTGTGGATGTACAACGAGCCAAAGGTTGATGCAGCGCTGGAGGCGGCCCGCCTGACGGGCGACCTGAACCAACAGAAGATGCATTATGTGGCCATGCAGCGCGCCATGGTGGACAATCCGCCGGGCTATATCGCCTATGCGCAGAAATTCGCCTGCGCATATCGCACATCGGTGCGGGATGTGAAGACGCATCCCATGCGCTGGTTTGACCTGCGCGCCGGTTTCATCGCGTCCTGATGGCTGGCTTTCTCGCGCGGCGGTTCCTCTCGGTTGTCTTCGTCCTATGGGCAATGACGGTGATGGTCTTTGCCATCGTTCATATCCTACCCGGCAGCGTTGCGCATATGATTTTAGGTGAATACGCCACCAATGCGGCGATCGCCGAGATGGAGGAACGGCTTGGCCTGAACCTACCGCTTTATGAACAATACTGGCGGTGGTTCAGCGGGCTCATGCGCGGCGATTTTGGCCAGTCCCTTACCATGGAGCGGCCGGTTGGTCCGGTCATCCTGGAGGCGCTGGGGCGTTCGGCCATCCTGGCCTCCATCAGCATCGTGCTGGTGGCGATCATCGGCATCGCGCTCGGAATTCATTCGGCCACTCATGTCAATTCATGGTCGGATCGCGGGCTTACGCTCATGCAATATTTTTTTATCGCTGTGCCGGAATTCTTCTGGTGCATATTGGTGATCATCTTCTTCGCCGTCTGGCTCGGCTGGCTGCCAGCAACGGGGTATACACCGCTTGCTGATGGTAGTTTCCTAGGGTGGGCGAAGCATTTGATACTGCCGGTCTCAACCCTGGTGCTTGGACTGATTGCGCATGTCTCGCGCCTCACGCGCTCGTCCATGCTGGAGGCTATCGAGAGCAAATATGTGCTCGCCGCCCGCGCCAAGGGCCTGCCGGAGCGCATCGTGCTGCGTCGGCACGCGCTACCCAATGCCCTGCTACCCACCATTACCATATTGGCAGTGGATGTGGGGATCCTCATCGGCGGCATCGTGGTGGTGGAAAGTGTCTTCGCCTTTCCGGGCCTGGGCCGCATGTTGATCTACGCGATCGACCACCAGGACATCCCGTTGATGATGGGGGGCATGATCGTCATCACCGCGATCTATGCGCTGGCCAATCTGGCAGCGGATATCCTTTATGCCGTACTCAATCCGCGTATCCGCGTCACTGGGACGGCTGGATGAATAGCATTCCCCGTACGCTTTGGGTCGGCGGCGTGATCGTCGGCGGCATCGTGATCCTGGCGATCCTTGGTCCCTGGATCGCACCCTTCGAGCCGGATGCTTTCAATGTGCGATCCCGCTTGCAGCCGCCTTCCGTCATCCATTGGTTCGGTACGGATGAATTCGGGCGGGACGTTTTCTCCCGCGTCCTGGCCGGCGCGCATCACTCGCTGCTGATGGGCTTTGGCGCCACCGCCATCTCACTCGCCATCGGCGTGCCGCTCGGCTTGATCGCGGCTTTCCGTCGCGGCTGGACGGAAGAGGCGATCATGCGGGGCGTGGACCTGATGATCTCAATCCCTCCAGTGCTGCTGGGCCTTCTGATCATGGCCGTTACCGAGCCGGGCCTTGGAAAGACAATCCTCGCGGTCGGCCTTGTTTATGTACCGATCATGACGCGTGTCGCTCGCGCCGTCGCGCTCGATCTGCTGGCCGAGGATTTCGTGGAGGCGGCGCGGGCGCGGGGTGAGGGCGGCTACCACATCCTTGTACGGGAGATCCTGCCCAATGCCTGGCCGCCGCTGATCGTTGAGACGGCGCTGCGCATCACCTTTGCCATTTTGCTGGGGTCGGCGTTGAGTTTTCTTGGCCTCGGGCCGCAGCCCCCGGACAGCGAATGGGGGCTGATGATCGCCGAAAGCCGACCATTTATCAGCGAGGCCCCCTGGATCGGCCTCGCACCCGGCCTATGCCTTTGCGTATTGCTGATCGCGGTGAACATCGTGGGCGAGGGATTGCGCGATTTGCTGGATCCGCGTTTGCGGGGGCGGGGACATTGACCTTTCGTCACGAAACCATTCGCGCCATTTTTTGGTTTCCCAGGATGGGTGCTCATCCTGTGCAGCCGGCTCGACATTGGCGCAGTCAAGCCGCGCCGAGGCTGGGGGGGATAAGCGGATGGTGACTGACCCGCTGCTCTCCATCCAGGGCTTGTCGCTGCAATACGCGACGCAGCGTGGCGCAGTGCATGCCTTGCAGGATGTCTCCCTGGCCATTCCGCGCGGCGGGGCGATGGGACTGGTGGGTGAGAGCGGCTCGGGCAAATCCTCGGTCGTGCTGGCGTTGCTTGGCCTGCTCGGCGAGGGTGCGTCGCTTACCTGCGACGCGTTGCGCTTTGATGGTGAAGACCTGCGCGAAGCGGCGGCACGGCTGCGCGGCCAGCGCATTGGCGTCGTGTTTCAGGACCCGGCGGCCGCACTCAACCCCTCACTCACCATCGGCTTCCAGGTAGCCGAGCCGCTGATTCAGCACCAGGGCCTCTCGCGCGAGGCGGCACTTGCTCGCGCTGTGACCCTGCTGGGCGAGATGGGCATCCCGCGCGCGGCCGAGATCGCCCGCGCCTACCCGCACCAGCTTTCCGGTGGCATGAAACAGCGCGCGGTGATCGCGACCGCGTTGGCTTGTGAGCCGGAACTGCTGCTGCTGGATGAGCCGACCACAGCGCTCGACGTCACGGTAGAAGCGCAGATCCTGGACTTGCTGGAGAAACTGCGGCGCGAGCGCGGTGTTTCCATGCTGCTGGTCAGCCATAATCTCGGTATCGTAGACCGGCTCTGCGATGAACTGACCGTGCTTTATGCGGGCCGCGTCGTGGAGCAGGGGCGCTGTGCTCCTGTTCTGGCGGTGCCAAGCCATCCTTACACGCGCGGCCTATTGGCAGCGCTGCCGCGGCTGGATCGCGGCCGCATGGCCCGACTGGTCCCTATTCCAGGCGGGCTGCCTGATCTGACGCAGCCAATGCCGGGCTGTAATTTTCAGCCACGCTGCCCTTTCGCTTTGGACGCCTGCGGTGCGCCACAGTTGCTTCAGGGTGAGGCGCGTCTGAGCCGCTGCCATCGTGCGGCGGAGATTGAGGGCGAGGCATGGCCCATCCCCGAGGCGCCGGAGGCTGTGGCGCGGCCTATACCCACGCCTTTGCTGGTCGCCGAAGGCCTTGCCCGCAGCTTCGGCGGCGGCGGCCTGTTCCGCCGGCGCGCGGGTACGCGCGCGGTGGATGGCGTTTCGCTCACCATCGGCCGTGGCGAGGTGCTGGGCCTGGTGGGCGAATCCGGCTGCGGCAAATCCACGCTGGGCCGCCTTGTGCTGCGGCTGATCTCCGCTGATGCTGGTCATATTCGCTTTGACGGCCAGGCCATTCTGCCCGAACCTTCGATAGCGTTTCGCCGCCGCGCGCAGATCGTTTTCCAGAACCCTGATTCGTCGCTCAATCCGCGCCAGACGGTAGACGAGGCGCTGCGCCGTCCTCTCATCCGCTTCGGCATTGCCAGCGGGGAAGAGGCCACGCGCGAAGTGGAGCGGTTGCTGGAATTAGTTCGCCTGCGACCGGACTATCGCAGCCGCTACCCGCACCAAATGTCCGGCGGTGAGAAGCAGCGCATTGGCATCGCCCGCGCGCTGGCCAGCCGGCCGGATTTCCTGGTCTGCGATGAAGCGGTCTCGGCGCTTGACGTGTCGGTGCAGGCGGCGGTCCTGAACCTTTTGACTGATCTGCGCGATACGCTGGGCGTCGCCTATCTTTTCATCTCGCACGATATCGGCGTCGTGGCGCACATCGCAGATCGCATCGCCGTGATGTATCGCGGCGCCGTCGTCGAGGAAGGCCTGGCCGCGCAGGTGCTGGCACCGCCATACCATCCCTATACCGAGGCGCTGCTCTCGGCCGTGCCGGTGGTCGGCGCACAGGGTCGCGCAAAGAGCCGTATCCGGCTGAAGGGCGATGTTTCTTCCGCTCAGGGTAGCGCAGGGTGCCGTTTCGCGCATCGCTGCCCGCGTCATATGGGCGCGATTTGTGACACTGTTACGCCACCAATGCTGGCGTTCGGCGCTTCGCATCAGATTGCGTGTCATCTGCCTGCGGAACAACTCGCAGCGATGCCTTTGGCTTTGGGATAGAGAAAGAGCCGCCAGTGGTCAGGCGGGCAAACGCCAGTTTTCAATGGGTCAGGGGCGTGAGCTACCAGGCGCTATGGCGCCTGCGTGCTTACGCTGCCATAACGCCTGCGCGCACCACCTGCCTTGGTGGCGAGCCACCGAGCCAATAACACAACTCGGCTGGCGCACTGATTTCCCACACTACGAAATCAGCAGGTAAACCCGTTCGCAGCTCGCCCACTTGGCCGCCTAAACCTATGGCGGCAGCGCCGTTCACCGTCATGCCCCGCAACGCCTCCGTAGGAGTCATGCGGAAGAAAGAACAGCCCAGCGCCAGCACGAGTAGCGGCGACAGCGTTGGCGAGGAGCCCGGATTGCAATTGGTCGCAAGCGCCATGCGCACACCGTGCTTGCGGAACATCTCGACTGGCGGGCGCCTTGGCTCGTTGAGGAAAAGCGTGGAGCCTGGCAGCAATACGCCCACAGTCCCCGCTTGCGCCATGGCAGCAAGCGAAGCCTCGCTCACATATTCCAGATGATCGGCCGAAATTGCGCCGATGCTCGCCAGGATGCCGCCGCCGCCGACATCGCCATACTGATCCGTATGGCCGCGCACCGGGATTCCAGCTGCTTGCGCCGCTGCGTAAAGCCGCAGCATATCAGCCGGCTGGATTGCCAAACCCTCGATCCCGCCATCGCAAACATCCACCAGCCCCTCAGCGAGCGCCGCAGGCAAAATTACCTCAATCAAATGCGAGATGTAGTCGGACGACCGCCCTTTATACTCTGGTCCGACTACATGCGCGCCGAGAAAGGACGTGACGACGCGTATGCCATTCTCCCGCCCCAGCATGCGCGCCGCACGCAGCATATTCAGTTCACTCTCGAGGTCGAGGCCATAGCCGGATTTGATTTCGACTGTGGTGACGCCTTCACTCATCAGTCGGTGCAAGCGCGGTGTGGCGATGGCAACAAGCTCTGCCGCACTCGCTTTGCGCGTTTCGCGCGTCGTATACAGGATGCCGCCGCCTTCTGAGGCCAGTTCGGCGCGGGTGGCGCCGCCTAATTGGCGCTCGAACTCACCAATGCGGTTGCCGGCGAAGACCAGATGCGTGTGTGAATCGACGAAACCGGGCAGGATGAAGCGCCCGCCAGCATCGTGTTTGCGCTGCGTGTCCTGATGAGGCAAGTCGGCCATGGCACCGACCCAGGCGATGCGTCTATCCTTCACGGCGATTGCGCCGGGCTCGATCAGTCCGAGCGCGCCGCCTTGCATGGTGACCATTCGGGCATCGGTCCAGAGTTCATCCCAGACAGGCATGGACATCAATTTCCATGAGTATCTCCGGTGCGGCCAAGCCCTTCACCACAAAGAGCGCGTGTGGGATGGGATGGGCCGAAAGCGGCGGCAGAATCTCGGCCATTACGGGTGCGATATGGGCGCGGTCCGTTACATAAATCGTGGCGTGCACAGCATCGGCCAGCGTGGCGCCTGCATCGACGAGCAGCTTTTGCACATTGGCGATGGCGATGCGTGCCTGCCCACCCGCATTGCCCAGCGTGGAAAAGCCCCCCTCTAGCGTCAGGCCCGTTTGCCCGCGCAGGAATACGCGTTTTCCCGCCAAAACGGCCATGCAGAACTCTGCCTCAAAGGGCTGCTTTTCCAGCCCATAGGGCATGCTGGTGGACCGATAAGGTCGCAAGCGCTGATGCGGTCCGCCTGGGACAGCGAAGGCGTCAAGTTGGAACAGCGCCGCCGGATCATCCAACGCCTTCACAATCAAGCCAGTGCTGACCGGCCTTACGCCCATCAGCCGCCGCCCCATCACGCCATAGACCGCTTGGCGATAGGCGCGATCGGTGATCTGCATAGTGATCTTGCAAAGATCTGTCAGGCTTCCGCCCTGTTCGGCAATGCGCGCCTCCAGCGTGTTGAACACCGCCTCCGCTTGCAGGGCCGCGGCTTCCGCGCTGTGCTGCGGCGCCACATGTGCCGCGGTGATACCGCCCAGATGGATCATCCCTCGCCTTCCGGAATGACGGCATCAATATCAATCTCGACCAGCATTTCCGGCAGGGCCAAGCCGTTGACGATAAGTCCAGTCCCGACCGGTGCGATATTGCCCAGATGCCGGCCCACCACCTGGTATACTGGCTCGCGATAGGCGCGATCCGTAATGTAGGTGGTGATTTTGCAGATATGCTCCATCTTTGCGCCGGCTTCTTCCAGCAGCACCTTCACATTCTTCATGGCTTGGTCGGCCTGAGCCGCCGCATCGCCACGGCCCACGAAGCCGCCATCGAAGGTAAAGCCAGTCTGTCCGCGCAGAAAAATGAGATTGCCGGCGCGCACCGCCATGCACATCTCGTTCTTCACGTCATGATCCTTGTAAAACATGCCGGTATTGAAGCGGCGAAAACGCTGATGCGCCATAGGGCTTCTCCTTAGGGGTTGGGACTTAGGCTCATAGCCATGGTACGCTCGTCATTGCGAGCCTCAAATGCGAAGCCCCGCCGTGCTGCCCAAAGATTCACCTGGTGGTGCAGCGGAATGATCGCCTGGTCGCGGATCGCGATGGTGGTGGCCTCGCGATACAATGCCTCGCGCTCGGGAAGCTCTAACGTAGCGAGAGCGCGATCCAAAACCGCGTCGAAGGTAGGGTTGGAGTAGCGCGAGCGGTTGCTTGAGCCGCGCCCACGCGTTGGGTCGATAGTCGCTAGTAGATTGGCCAGCGGACTGTCAGGCTCGCCTGTGCCGGTGCCCCAACCGAGCAGACCGATACTGAATTCATCCCGCGCCGAGCGGCTGAAATAGGCTGAGGAGGGTAGCGCTTCCACACGCACGCGCACGCCAATGCGCGCCCACATCTGCGCGATGGCCTGCAGGATCTGCGCATCATTCACGTAGCGGTCATTAGGGCCGTGCAGTGCAATGGTGAAGCCTTGCGGATAGCCCGCCTCTGCGAGTAGGCGACGGGCCTGCTCCGGGTCATGAGGATCGGGTGTCAGCGCGGGATCATGGCCGATGCTGCCCGCGGGCAGCAATTGGCCGGAGGCGGCGGCTTGGCCATCCATGACCTGCGCCACTATGCCCGCGCGGTTTATGGCGAGGGACAGGGCCCGCCGCACCCTCACATCCCGTAGCGGATTGACTGTCAGCAGGCGGCCCTGATGATCGGTCACATGCGGTGTCTGCTCGCGCCAACCATCGAGATAGAGGTAGATGTTGCGCACGGCCGGCTTGCTGAAGATGGCGAAGCGCGCATCCCGCGCGAGTTCCGCGACGTCGCGCGTTGGTACCTGGTCAATCAGATCGACATCGCCGGCCTTCAGCGCCGCGAGGCGTGCGCTATCGTTGCCGATAAAGCGATAGGTAACGCGGTTCCAGGCGACCGCACCACCATACCAATCCGTATTCCGCGCAAATACGGCGCGGTCGCCCGGCGTATAGGAAACAAGGCGATAGGGCCCAGTGCCGATGGCGGCGCGGCCGCTATTGTAGTCGCTGGTAGCCCTACCTTCGCCCTGGCGGCGCCCAATCATGGGCAGGCCCTGCATCATTGCTGGGATCAACGGCGCTGGACCATTTGTCTCCAGACGGAAGGTCAGCGAGTCCACTGCCACCACCTCTCGAACTGGGCGGGTGAAGAAGGCGTAGGAGCCAGGGCTACCAGCCACATTGGGTACTCGGGAGAATGTGAAGGCCACATCATCCGAAGTGAAGGGCGTACCATCATGAAAGCGGATATTGGGCCGCAGCCTGAACTCCCAGCTTGTGGGCGAGATGGCCCGGTAGCTTTCGGCCAAGCCAGGCTGCGGGCGCAGATCCGCATCAGGTTCCAGCAACCGGTCAAAAAGATGCTGCGTCAACGCACTGTTGGGCGTAAGGTTATGGAAATGCGGATCGAGCGACGTGAAGGCGCCGCCGACAGCGATGTTTACATCCTGCGCCTGCGCAGCCCCCGCAAGCAGCGCCGCAAAGGCCAAACCGATACGCCGCATGGACACCCCCAGCTTGCATCACGCAGCAACTGTGGAATAGTGCATACAGAGAGTCCATGGGGAAAAGCAATGGAATTGCTCATCACCGATACGGTCGTTGTCACGCAGGATGATGAACGCAGCCTGCTCGACCGTGCTGCCATAGCAATCAGGGGCAATTGTATCGCGGCCGTGGGCGAGACCACTAAGCTCGAGCGTGACTTTCCTGATCTGCCTCGGTTTTCGGGCCGCGGCCTTGCGGTGTTCCCGGGCTTCATCAACGCGCACACCCATACGGCACTGACCGTCTTGCGCGGAACGGTGGAGGATTGGGCGGGCAATGCCGTCTATGGCTATATGTCACCGGTCAGCTATGAAATGACGCCGGACGAGCGCGCCGTGATGGTCAGCATGGGCTGCCTGGAGGCGATCCGATCAGGTTGCACCACACTGGTGGACCCCTTCCGTCATGTTCCAAACTACATTGATGCCATGGCAGCGACCGGCCTGCGGCTTTGGCTCTCGGAAAATTGCGCCGATATCAACACGCTGCGCATCCGTATGGGAGATTACAGCGAGGACAAGGAATTCGGCCGCGTCTTCCTTGACCGCACCGTGGCCTGCATCGAGGCCTGGCAAGGGCGGGGCGACGGACGTGTGAACTTCCAGATTGCTGCCCATGCTCCAGACAATTGCTCGCCCGCCATGCTGCATAAGCTCTCCGAACTTGCTGCCAAATACGGGCTCACGCGCACTATTCACCTCGCGCAAAGCATGGATGAGGTTCACGCGGTGGCAAAGATGCGCGATGGGCTGACGCCCGCCGGGTATTTGGACCGCGAGGGCTTCCTCGGCCCCGACTTGGTTGGAGCGCATTGGACCTATTGCACAGGCGCTGATGTGGAACTTTTGGCCGCGCGTGGCGTCCAGATGGCGCATTGCCCGGCTAATTCCTCTCGCCGTGGGCCACACACGGCCCTTCTTGGGCTTATCCGCGATGCCGGCGTGAACGTGGCATTTGGTACTGACAACATGACGGAGGACATGTTCCACGCGATGAAGATTGGCCTTATCACCCATCGCGGTGGACGCGGGCGGGCCGAAGAGGGCGGTGTGAATCCCTCTCCGCAGGCGGTTCTGGATGGCGTGACGCGCAATGGCGCGCGCTCCGTAGGAGCGGCGCATCTCATCGGCTCGATCGAGGTGGGCAAGAAGGCTGATCTCACTATCCTCGACCTCAATACGGCGAGCTTGCGCCCTGTCATCAATCTCGTCTCCAGCGTGGTTCATTATGGTCATCCGGGGGCGGTTCATTCCGTCATGGCGGATGGCGAATTCCTGCTGCGTGACCGGAAGATGCTGACGCTGGACGAGGAAGCGGTTATATCTGAGGCACAGCGTGTCACCCGCCGCGTCTGGGAAGGGATGATAGCCAAGAACCCCGACATTCCACCGCCGCCCGGCGGTCTGCGCTGGCTCAATATCTGACACACCAGGCGCAGATTTTCGTCAGCGCACACGTTCCCACGCGCATGAGCGGCCGGATTGATCGCTTTCCATCGCTTCATCGCCGACTTGGCTGTGATAGCAAAGGCGTGGGTGCTTGATGTGGCCGGCCCGGCCCCCCAAAGGGAGCGGCGTGACGATTGACTTTGCCGCGGCCATGCCGCGCTACACATTACGCCGCCATGCTGGCCATGATTTGCGCGAGCTTCGCCGCGTCATGCACGCGCGCATTGCCGGCATGCGGGCGCAGCGATGCAATCGCGCGGAGTTGGATCCGCTCGGCCATCCAGGGAAGCGTCATGGGGGATATCCGGGAAGGGTTGGGGCGAAGGTTTTAGCTATGACTTGCGAAATCGGCGGTTTTCTGACCTGATTTAGCTCAGCGATATGAAAATACTTCTCATCTCAGCGCATCCTGTAGAGGATTCCTACAACGCTGCACTTCGCGCGACGGCGATCGATGCGCTTTCGCGTGCTGGTCATGATGTTGACCATCTCGACCTTTACGCTGAAGGCTTTGATCCCGTTCTCGGCCGCGCTGAGCGCCTGGGGTATCACGATGTTCCTTCCAATCGCGCGCCGGTCGATTCCTATGTCGCGCGCCTCCAGGCGGCCGAGGCGCTTGTCTTTGTTTTCCCTGTCTGGTGCTACGGCGTCCCGGCGATCCTGAAGGGTTTCTTCGATCGGGTTTTCCTGCCTGGCGTGACGTTCAAGCTTGGATCCGATGGGATAGCGCGGCCAGCGCTTACGCATGTGAAGCGTGTGATTGGGATCACCAGCTACGGTCGCCCTTGGTGGGTAGCAACCTTCCTGATGGGCGACCCACCAAAGCGGCAGATCATGAATTACTTCCGCTTGCTCACCGGGGGGCGCGCGCGGCGCACCTGGCTTGCGCATTACGACATGAACCGCGCGACGGATGCGACACGGCGGGCCTTTCTTGCCAAGGTTGAGCGCGCAATGGAGCGATTGACGTAGCGCTTCTGTCCGCGTTCTTGTCGCGCTATGCGCCGAGGTTTGCACCTAAGCTGCTGAAATCACGCCGAAAGGGTGCAAACCATGTGGGGGCCGGGTGCAAACCAAGTGCAAACCTAAGGGGCCTAGGTTTGCACCTAAGCCATTGAATTCACGTCGCTATGGTGCAAACTGCAACCCATATTTTTATTCTGACGCTAGAGGGGTCGGGCGCTTCCGCCCCCCGCATACAAAATCGCCAGGAAGGAACCATGTAATCAGAAATATTGTTATTGGAGGTTAGATATTGACTTTGCGGTTTCCCTCTATCTGCTCTCCAATGTTCGTTCCGTTCTTCGATCTACTGCTTGTCGGCATCACCGCCGCTCAACACAATTTCTCGACCTTCACGAGGTATATCACTTTCGTTTTACGCGCCGGAAGAGAGAGAATTGTAACAGGGAAAGCTTCTAGACGGCCTTTGCGCTGCGAACCTCAGGTCCGCTTTGCAATCAGTCTTGTTCGACGCGAAGAGGACTCTTGGCTTTCTATTGGAATAGCAAGCCATAGCGGTGGCTTTTTTCTCCAAAAAGCGTAACATTAGCGTGGACGTAAAGGCTTGTTTATCCACTTTCATGCGTCGCTCTGGTGCAGGTCTTGTATTGCGGAGACGGGAGAAGAGGTGAGAGATGGTAGAATTCTATAAAAACAAAAAATATGACGTTGAGCATGCACTAAACATGTATGCTCACAGTTTTGTTTTGATGCCGGCCTTCGGTATATACGAAGACCATTTGGTTGCGCCTCTCCAGGAGCAAATTCGTGATTGTCATATTTATCTTATTGGCAAACTGCCAAAAATAGAAGTTCTGAATGTAGAACAAATTTCTCGAGACATGGTTATGTATTTTAGAATACTGGGGAGGGATCACAGTCTTCATTGGCCGTTGCCTGAAGGGGCCACCCTCAATCATGGATCAGGCGGAGATTGGTACGTTCGTAACCAGCTTGGAGAGAACATATTCCCCACAAATCACGCGATTATGTCGCGGCTATGCCACGAAAAAAATCTACAGGATTTCGAAATTCTTTATATCGGCCAGGCGTTTGGTGATGAAGGATCTAGAAATGCACTTGACCGCCTAAAGAAGCACGAAACGCTTCAAAAAATCGCAATTAATGGTATTTCTACTGATTACCTCCTGTATCTTATCATGCTTAAGATTGTGCCGCAGAGTCGGATGATTACGATGTTTAATCCCTTTGCGCAGGACCGCGAGCATGGTGAAGCGAGAATTGAGATGGGAATCTCTAAGCTGATTGAGATAACCGAGGCAGAGCGTACGACCCTCTACGAGGCATCATTAATTCGATATTTTCAGCCTCGATATAACAAGGAATTCAAAAATAGTTTTCCTTCAACTAATATGAAAATACTGAAAGATTGTTATAGTAAGGATATTGCGACTATTATTGCAGAGATATGTTTGGATCATTTCCCCGTTCGACTTTACACAGATTCGATTCCTCCAAAGGTAAACCATATCGCGCAACATGATCTGCATACTGATACTGCTCGGAGGGTTTTCTTTTTGTCAAAGGCCTAGCGTGCGCAGATTATGTAGCCACGATATTCTCCTGACAGTGACCGCATTTGAAGCAAGCCTCAGGCGGCTTTGAGCTTAGAAGTCTTTGTCTGGCTGGCCACCTCCGTGGTGATGGTTTTCTTGATGCCCTCAGTAAAGGCGCGTATGGGCGCATGCCCGCCCATACGCGGCTCTTGAAGAAGTTGTCTGCTTCATCACTGCGCCGCACTTTAATCGAAGTTCTCCGACTCTCCCTCAGCGTTCTGCGCCAGAGTGACGATGCGGTTAAGCGCCCAGCCAAGATGAAATGGCACCCAGCCAAGCAGAAAAGGCTGGGGCCATGCGTTGGCCGTGGTGCGAGGCGCCGAAATGCATGCAAAGAATACCGTCAACTATCACGTCACCCACCGCGGTCCCAAAATACTCGTTCTAGGCCATGCAGCCTCGCTACCGTCTCTGAAATGGTGTTAGCCCGAAGTATCTAGCCAATGTCCCAAGGGCTGCTACAAGGATACCTTGTGCCATCGGTCCATGCACTGGACGGCCAGACCACCCCTGGCGCATCGCCCATTCTCGGACAGAGAACTCGAGCCCAACAACAAACCAGACGATGGAACCCGCTGGGCTGTGGTGCCCGCCGAGCGCATCCAGCGCTTTTGTTACTCGGCGCTTCGCCTCGATCTGTCGGTTCGGCATGTCGTCGTTAGTAGCACCTCCGAAGCGGATCAGTTGCGATGTGACGATGCCATCCAGCGCAGCACTGCGAAACAGCTTTCGAAAGATAACGCCTGCCTCGTGCATTTCTGGCGTGATGGTTCCGTTGGCCAGCATCATGCCGAGCGTGTCCACGGCACGGCGATGCCGCACAGGCGTGCCCGTCTCTGGATCTGCTTCACGGATAGGGGCGCTGATATCACCATGCTGCAAGCGCCACTTTGATGGCGCCGACAAATCCTCACGCGGCTTGGCGGGATGTTTGGTCTTGCGTTTAGCGACCATGGTTATTTCCTTCATTGCGCCGCCCCCAGCGGCGATTGGCTTCGTTGGTGATGGCCTGGCGCAGCCATGGATCGGTGATGTCATCCACCGCGATGCTGGCCACGCCATGCTGGTGCCATGCGGCCGCGCGCATGGCGTTCAGTTCAGCGTCGTTGGTTGTGCTGCGCAGGTGCGTGAGCGGGCTCTGCGCGAGCATTGGTGCGCCGTGCAGGCTCATGCTCGGCCTCCTTCAGCGTCGGTGGCCCAGAGCAGCAGGGCTAGTGCATCGGCTTCGTTGTCATCCGCCGGCGCAAAGCCACGGGCACGCATGGCAGCGATCATGGCCGCCTTGTCGGCATTGCCCTTGCCAGTCGCGTATCGCTTGATCGTGCCGACCGGGACGCCCTGGTAGGGCAGTTCGTGCTGCTCGCACCAGCCGGTGAGCGTGCCCAGGAAGCCGCCATAGACATGGCTTGCATCCGTTCCAGCGTGTCTGCGCACTTCCTCGAAGACCACTTGCCGAAGGCCATGCGCATGCATAGCGATTTCAATCAGCCAATCCGTGAAGCGCAAAAACCGCATGCCGCCGCCCTCGAAGCGACCGGGCTGAAAGGTCATGGTGCCAGAGACCGTGCCGCCGTCACCAAAGCGAAGTGCCCAGCCGGTTGTGGTGCCGAGGTCCAACGCCAGGACGCCTGGGCGGCGTGCGGTGCCGATATCGCTACCGCTGATGCTGGGCGGCCTGCTTGCCAGCGCCGCGGACATGGGGAGAGTCGAGAGAGCCATGATTGTCTCCTGATGGGGATGGTGGTGGTGAGGGCTGCGGCGGTGGGGTTCTTGGCGGAGCACACCGTCGCTGCCCGGCTTCGGGGTTTGGGCCGCGCGTGGCGGGCCGGTGCTGTTCGGGCGGCGCGTCACGGCACGCCCTCCAGCCAAGGGGGGTCTTTGGGGGTCTGTGGGGGTCTCTCTCCGGAAGACCCCCATTCGTAAGCATCTGAATTTACTGCGCTTTGGGGGTCTTGGGGGTCTTGGGG
>Ga0315906_10003964_pt1 | contig 19334 bp, 17 predicted proteins | sample LakEriMetagenome_4_FD_203526 | JGI IMG/M metagenome (GOLD analysis project Ga0315906, IMG submission 203526) | Freshwater fungal communities from buoy surface, Lake Erie, Ohio, United States - Buoy 2 MA122 | ecosystem: Environmental > Aquatic > Freshwater > Lake > Lake biofilm | place: USA... | reverse complement strand
CCAGATGAGCATCATGACCATTTAATTTGTATTCAATGTCATAAAGTTTTAGAGTTTTTAAACGAAAATATAGAGCAGCTACAAAAAGATATTGCAATTAATAATAACTTTAAAATTGTTAGTCATTCATTGAATATATATGGCATCTGTAACGACTGTACTAGTTAACTAAGCGCCTGCATCAATTCCCGCCCTATTTTTTAATTTCAAATCTGCACAAAGTTGGTAATTAATTTTTAACTTTGAGAGGAACTGTTATGAAAAAACTCCTATTAATTCTGAGCTTATGTAGTGGTGTATATTCAATGGCAATGGCTAGTGATGCATATACAATTGATCCTATGCATAGCTATGTTGGATATCATATAAACCATTTGGATTTTTCTAATCAATCGGGAAAGTGGTTTGTAAATGGTACTTTAGATTTAGATAGTGCAAAAATGCAAAAAAGTAGTGTTAATATTCAAATCAAAATAGATGATCTTGTAACTGGTATTCCTAAACTAGACAAGCACTTAAAAACTACTGATTTCTTTGATATTGCTAAATATCCAACGGCAACTTTTGTAAGTAGCAAAGCATCTGCAGTTAATAATAAAAAATTCAAAGTAGAGGGAATGTTAACTCTACATGGGGTATCAAAACCTGTAACTTTAATGGTTATAGAGAATAAACAAGCAATCAATCCTATGAGTAAAATTCAGACAGCTGGTTTTAGTGCAATGACAACAATCAGGCGTTCAGATTTTGGAATGATGGCTTACATTCCAGCCATCAGTGATGAGGTAAGGCTAGATATTGAAGTTGAAGCGCAATTAAATAGCCCAAAAGCACAATAGAAATTAATAAAATAGGATGCTTAAATAGTTTCCTATTTTGTTAAGGAGTGTTGTAAATTAAACAAAGGTTGCGTATACTAAATATGTTAAAATTATGCTCATATTACTATGACTATTAAATTTGACAAGGATTATTTAATGACCAATTATTCGTTACTTGCTAATGCTATTAGAATGTTATCTGTTGATGCTGTTGAAAAAGCTAATTCTGGACATCCTGGAATGCCTATGGGAATGGCCGAAATTGGGGTTGTATTATGGAAGAACCATCTTAAGCATAACCCAGCTAATCCAAAATGGATTAATCGTGATAGATTTGTGTTAAGTAATGGTCATGGCTCAATGTTAATTTATAGTTTATTGCATTTAACTGGGTATAATTTAGGCATAGAAGATATAAAGCAATTTCGACAGTTTGGTTCAAAAACTCCAGGACATCCTGAGTATGGTTATACTGATGGTGTTGAAACAACAACTGGTCCACTTGGTCAAGGTCTTGCCAATGCTGTAGGAATGGCATTAGCTGAGAAGCTACTTGCGCATCAATTCAACAAACCAAAATTTAACATGATAGATCACCATACTTATGCTTTTGTTGGCGATGGATGTTTAATGGAAGGGATATCACATGAGGTATGTTCTTTTGCTGGTACAGCAAACCTTGGCAAATTAATAGTATTTTATGATGATAATGGAATTTCAATCGACGGAGAAGTTAAAGGTTGGTTTAGCGAGGATGTAGCCACGCGGTTTAAGGCATATGGATGGCAAGTCATTGAAGGTATTGATGGACACAATATTGAACAAATTGATAATGCTATTAATGTAGCTAAACAAAATGCAACTCAGCCAACTATGATTATGTGTAAGACTACAATTGGCATGGGTTCTCCAAATAAGGCTGGTAAAGAAGATTGTCATGGGTCGCCACTTGGAAGCAAAGAGGTGGAAATTGTACGCAAGGAGCTTGGGTGGAACTACGAACCATTTAGTATTCCTAGTGAAGTATACCAACAGTTTGATTGTAGAGAACACGGCTGTAGCCTAGAAAGTACATGGAATAATCTTTTTGCGGAATATACAAAACAATTTACTGATTTAGCGACAGATTTAAAGCGTAGAATAACTCATCAATTACCCGATAATTGGCAACAGATTGTACAAGACGGAGTAAGTTTTGCTATTAAAAAACACGAAACAATCGCTACTCGGAAAGCTTCACAAAATGCTCTTGATTATTATGCTCAATTTTTACCTGAGTTATTAGGTGGGTCGGCTGACTTAACGGGTTCTAATTTAACTAAATGGAAAGATTCCATAACATTAGATCCAGAGAATAATTTTATTGGAAATTATATTAGCTACGGGGTGCGTGAATTTGGAATGTCAGCAATGCTAAATGGGATATACTTACATGGTGGTTTTAAACCATTTGGCGGAACTTTTTTGATGTTTTCTGAGTATGCGCGGAATGCTTTACGTATGGCAAGTTTAATGAAAATTGCCCCTATTTTTGTGTATACACATGATTCAATAGGTTTGGGTGAAGATGGCCCTACTCATCAGCCAGTAGAGCAGATTGCGACATTACGTATGATACCTAATATGAATGTTTGGCGTCCGTGTGATACAGTAGAAACTTACGTAGCATGGGGGTTAGCTTTGGCTGAATCTAGTACCCCATCTAGCTTAATATTTTCTCGTCAAAATTTAGACTATATACAACGTGATGAAAAATCTTTATCAGAAATCAGCAGAGGTGGGTATATTCTACGGAGCAATTCACCAGATATCGAAATATTAATTATAGCAACTGGTTCAGAAGTTGGGCTTTCTTTATTAGCTTACGAGACCTTAATTAATAACGGGCATAAGGTACAGCTAGTTTCTATGCCATCAACTTCAGTATTTGATAAGCAAGATGTAGAATATAAGAGGACAGTAATTCCCCAAAATGCTAAATTTAAGGTTGCGATAGAGGCTGGGGTGAGCAATCCTTGGTATAAATATGTTGGTATGGACGGCTTAATTATTGGGGTAGATACTTTTGGTGAGTCGGCAAAAGCTTCAGATTTATTCGAACATTTTGGCTTAACCGCAGAGAAAGTTTTACAAAAAATAAACACATTTATTAGAAATTAAAGGATAAAATTAATATGTTAAGAAAGCTACTTAGTTATTTTGCTAGCGACATTGCAATAGATTTGGGAACAGCAAATACTATTGTTTATGTTAAGGGTAAAGGAGTGATTCTTAATGAACCTTCAATGGTTGCATTAGGGGTCGATCGTAATGGGTTAAGCAAACGCATAATTGCTGTAGGACACGAAGCAAAGATAATGCTAGGAAAAACACCAGGGCAGATTGAGGTAATCCGTCCAATGAAAGATGGTGTAATTGCTGATTTTACAGTAACTGAGCAAATGATCAAGTACTTTATTAAGAAAGTCGGGTCACAAAAAAAGTTATTTTCAATTCCACCAACTATAGTAATTTGTGTGCCTTGCGGTTCTACACAGGTAGAGCGTCGTGCCATTAAAGATTCTGCTTTAGCAGCAGGGGCTAGAAAAGTTGAATTGATTGAAGAGGCTATGGCTGCAGCTTTGGGGGCCGATTTACCAGTGTCTTCAGCAAGTGCATCTATGGTGGTAGATATTGGAGGCGGTACTACCGAAGTTGGAGTTATCTCACTTGGTGGCTTAGTTTACGCCAATTCAATTAGAATAGCTGGAGATCGAATAGATGAGGTTATTAGTAATCATATAAGATCTAAGCATGGGTTGCTGGTAGGCGACACAACAGCAGAAGATATAAAAAAACAGATTGGTTCTGCTCATCCAAATGCAGATGTTGGGGATATGACTATTCGTGGAAGAAGTACTTTTCAGGGGCTGCCAAGAGAAACGGTAGTTACATCTCAAGAAATACGTGAAGCTTTAAAAGATACTTTAGAGCAAATCATAGCTGCAATTCGCCAAGCTCTTGAGGAAACACCTCCTGAGTTATCCGCAGATTTAATTGAAAATGGAATTACTCTAACAGGTGGTGGTGCTTTGTTAAGAGGATTAGATGTATTATTAATTCAGGAAACTGGATTAAAGGTACTAGTTGCAAATGAGCCGCTTTTATGTGTGGCAAAGGGATGTGGCTTAGCATTAGATTTTTTAACTGAAAATAAGTTGTACTTAAGTCGTATAAGATAAATGACACGTTTTAAATTTTGGTTGTTAATTTTTTGTGTAGTAATTATTTTGCTAGATAAATTTTCATTTATTAGTAAAATGCGCGACTACATTGCAGTTTACGTGCAAAAACAAACTTCAATTATTGTTTATCATATAAAAAATTATCCTAAATTAGTATTGCTGCAACAATCGGAGCAGTATAATTTGGAATCAGAAAATACAAAGTTAAAACAGCAGGTTGAGCAGTATTCGGTATTATTGAAGCAACAAAAAAACTTAGATACTGACGAAAAATCACTTGATAGCCTTGCATTACAGTCAAGATTATACAATAATTATGGCACATCTGTTGCAAGGGCTATTATTGATATAAATTATCTAGTCAATCATAAAATGCTTATTGATAAAGGCAGCGGTAACAATATAGAGGTTGGTGAAGCAGTAGTTAATCAGCTTGGTGTTATTGGGCAGGTTAGTATTGTTAATAATAAAACTTCCCAAATTATATTACTGGCAAATCCAGATTTTAAAATATACCTTCAAACTGTTGACTCTAAGAGTAAAATGCTTGCTCAAGGAACTGGTAATAATAATCTGATTGTTAAATATATCAGCAAGAGTACAAATATAAAAGCTGGAGATGTTCTAGTTACAACTGGTTTAGATGACATTTACCCTGCCAATATTCCAGTTGCCAAAGTGATTCGGGTGTTTTATGAAAATAATGGGTTTAATTCGGCAATATGTCAACCTGTTGTTGATTATAATAAGTTGCAATATATTGTGGTTCTAAAAAATGCAAACAAGTAGTTTAAAAGCGGGTCAAATAAAATTAATAGTATTAACGTTGTTTTTATCTATAGTTCAGCTGTTAATTAATTCTTCATCGATTATATATGCTGATCTGTTAGGTGTTTTTTTAGTGGTATTATTGGTTAACCAGTTTTGCTTGTATCGTCAACTAATTATTATTGCTTTTTTTGCTGATATTGTTGGTCATTGGTATTTAGGCACACATTTATTTGCCTTAATAACCATAAGCTTTTTAGCTGATAAATATTTTAATTTCTACAAAATATCTAATATATTTCAAAAAATAATTAGTATCATTGTATTTTACTCTTTATTTAATGGAGTTATTACTATTATAGGATTATTGACTCATAATATTAGAGTGGATACATTGAGTTTTATTATAGAGATAATCGTTTTATGCCCAATTATGTTTGCAATAGTTGGTAAAATTCTTGGCCTGTCAACTGTGGATACTCTATTTAATGACTAGGTCTAGAATTATTGCAGCATATACTTTTGTTACTCTTGCTTTTATATTGTTATTCGCTCGTTATTCGTATCTACAACTAGTAGGGTATGGACAATTCTTACAAAAAGCAATAAATAATTATTCTTCTATTGTTTCTACTCCGCCAATCAGGGGTGCTTTTATTGATAAAAATGGGGTGGTGCTAGCTAATAATACGGTATCTTATGCAGTTGGGGTTTTACCTAAAAATTTAGCTAAATCTGATGACTTATTTTATCAACTAGCTAAATATACTAATATTACTGATTTAGATAAGCTTAAGTTTAGAAACCAGTTAAAAAATTCCAAGAACTATGATTTGGTAATTATAAAAGATGATTTATCTAATACTGAAGTGGCTAAACTAACCGCCCATAACTATGAGTTCCCTCAGGTATCTATTTTTGCTAGAACTAAACGCTATTACCCATTTGAGGAAATATATTCTCACTCTATTGGTTATGTTGGCAGAATAAGCAGCAATGATGTTTTAAGCATAGCTAAGAGTGGGCAGACTCGTGATTACTTAACTAATGATTATATTGGAAAAAGTGGGCTTGAAGATTATTATGAGCCTATACTGCGCGGTAAGCTTGGTAAAAAAATTATTCAAACTGATGCAACTGGTAATGAAACAGGATTAATTAGTAATACTCCGGCAGTTGATGGCGATACGATACAACTGACTATTGATAATGGACTACAAAAGCTAGCAATGAGTCTATTGGGTGGTGAAAAGGGTGCAATTGTAGCTATAGATCCGCAATCTGGTGGAGTATTAACTTTTGCTTCTCAGCCAAGTTTCGATCCCAATTGGTTTATTGATGGCATTAGTGCAGATGAGTGGGTGGGTTTGCGAGATAATCCTGGTAAACCATTACTTAATCGAGCGCTACAAAGTAGCTTTCCACCAGGGTCTACTTTTAAGCCATTTATGGGGATAACCGCTCTTTATCTAGGGTACCGTACGCCAAGCACTTTGACTCTTGCTCCTGGATATTTTGTAATACCTGGTTCTACCCACAGATTTAGAGATAATGATTATCCTAGAGGTCTTGGGGCGATTAATATGCAAACTGCAATTGTGTTATCCTCAGATGTGTATTTTTACAAATTAGCCTTAGAAATGGGAATTGATAGCATAGATAAAGGTGTTAGTCTGTTTGGTTTTGGTAAAAAAACGGGGATAGATTTACCTCATGAGGTTACTGGATTGCTTCCCACTCGTTTATGGAAAGAGAAGCGTTTTGATAAAGATAAATTTCAACGTAATTGGCTGCCAGCAGATAGTGTGACTATTGGTATTGGTCAAGGATTTAATCATTATACTCCACTACAAATGGCTTATGCTGTTAGCATATTAGCTAATGATGGAGTAGCAGTAAAACCGCATTTTTTGGATAAAGTGTTAGATGAAAACGGCACAGTACTAAAAACCTATGCTATAGAGTCTCATGCTATTCCAATAAAGAAGCAGGATATTGAATTTGTCAAAAAAGCCATGCAGTTAGTTGTAAGTAATGGCACTGCAAGAGGTATGAGCTACGGCTTAAAGTACACTGTAGCGGGTAAAACTGGTACAGCTCAAGTGGTGGCTACTACAAAAAATGGGCGAAAACCAAAGTTTGCAGGGAAGCAGTTTAAAGACCATTCTTGGTTTATAGCTTTTGCTCCAGTTGAAAACCCTAAAATTGCAATAGCGATATTAGTAGAAAATGGCGGGTTTGGGGCTGCTAAAGCTGTACCAATTGCCAGAAAATTATTTGATTATTATTTGCTAGGGGGTACCCCAGAGAGTGAAGGGAATACTAAGAGTAAACCAACTATAGAATCTAAGATTAGTGTAGATAATAACGATAACAAAGAAAGTATAGATTATGAATCACCAAGCTAAACGCTTTTTTTATATGATTGTTGATTTATTTCAACTAGATAAAGCGATTGTTTTTATTTTGCTTGCTCTTGGGGCAATTAATTTATTAGTTCAATATTCAGCTTCTGATAGAAATATTGCCTATTTAATTAATGATGGGATTTATCTGTTAATTTCTTTTGTAGTATTATTTATAATAGGAAATCTCAATCTTAATCATCTTAAAAGTATGGCAATTCCAATATATATATTGTCTATTATATTATTAATTAGTGTAATATTCTTTGGGATAAGTGTTAATGGTGCTAAGCGTTGGTTAAATATAGGTATTAGAATTCAGCCATCAGAGCTATCAAAACTTGCAGTACCCTTAATGCTGACATATTATTTTTCCTTAAAAAATCAAGGAATTACTTGGTTAAATTATATCGCAGCATTTATTTTATTATTGATTCCTTTTATTCTTATAGCAAAGCAGCCTGATTTAGGCACTGGAATACTTGTTTTAACTTCTGGATGCTTTGTATTGTTTTTTGCTGGCATTTCTTGGAGGATGATTATTGCGGTGATTTGTCTGTTTTTATTTTCTACGCCTATTATTTGGCATTTTTTACATGATTATCAAAGAAGTCGCATATTTACTTTAATTAATCCACAGTCTGATCCTTTAGGTAAGGGCTATCATATAATTCAGGGAATGATTGCTATTGGTTCTGGTGGTTTATGGGGTAAAGGCTATTTACATGGAACACAAACCCACTTAAATTTTATTCCAGAGAAAAACACTGATTTTGTAATAACAGTTTTGTCAGAAGAGTTTGGTTATATAGGTGTATGCGTTATATTGATGCTCTATATAATGTTAATTTTCCGTTGTCTTAATATTGCATTTAGCGCCGAAGATATTTTTAGTAGAGTGCTAGCAGCAAGTATTACTATGTCTTTTATGTTGTATATTCTAATTAATATGGGTATGGTTGCAGGAATTTTTCCTGTTGTTGGGGTTCCATTGCCTTTAATTAGTTATGGTGGTACTGCCACCATCGTTTTAATGGCTGGTTTTGGGATATTGCTTGCTATTAATCGCCAAAATAAATACTAAAAGCAATTATTGATTGCTAAGTGTTTGCTAAAAATGATATTGCACTTTTTAAATATAGTATATAATTATGTTGTTATCTGAGGGTGTTGCCCAATATAGCATAATTAATTCAAATTTATTTTTTTAATTTATTAAGGGAAATACATGAAAAAAATATTATCTACATTACTTATTTCTGCTACAGTTCTAACTGTTTCAGGTTGCGCCTCTATGTTTGGTGATAATACTCGAACAGTAAACATCAACTCTAATCCTTCTGGTGCAGATGTTTATATCAATGGTGTTAATCGTGGGTCAACACCAATGGCATTAAACTTACCGACATATTTTTATGGTGGTGCATCTATTACATTGAAAAAATCAGGATATAAAGACACTGGCATATTCATTGATGCTAAATTTCAGCCAGTTGGATTGTGGAATATTTTGACTTTCCCTATTGGGTTTGGGGTTGATGCAGCAACTGGAGACTTATTAAAAGTTGATCCAGCTGCGCTAAATACTGTAGTGAATTTATCTAAATCCTCTTAATAAGAGTATGTGTAATTTATTCCGTTACCTTTACGGTAGTGGAATAAACATCTTTTAATCCATTCAGTCTATATGAAAATATCTTCATTGCGAGGCAAAATGCCGCGGTAATCCTCTTTCATAAGTTAATAAAAACATGAGATTATCACAAAATCTTACGACTTCTCGTAATGACAACAGAGTAGCAACTCTATATTTATAGGGGTTCTCTGCCAATTATTCTACCAACTTCCAAAAATAGTTTAGATAGGTGGGTAAAATCTTTTGAGCATTCATCTTGAATATTCGATAGATATGTGCTATTTAATTTAGCAAAATCAGAATCTAAATATTTAATAACTTTATTATCGTAATAATCGCAACGATCTGGTATAGAATCCAAAGCTGTTAACCCATCATGCAGGATAACAATATTATTATCAATCCAAGTGCAGTCAGATTCTGATTTGGCTTCTTTAAGCATTTGGTCGTATTTGTGTAAATGGTTTTTGATATGCTGCTTTAGTTCAATAGACTTTAAATTTATATAATTTAAGTTGTGGTTAAAAATTTCTGAGTATAACAGTCGATTTCTAAAAAAATTACAGTACAAATAGAAATTCATAGCTTCTATAGTGGGTAAATCTGTGAGTTCAATAGTGGTTAGAATTTTGAATAATTTGCGGATACTAATTTGTTGCATATTCTGAAAAATTGGCAAATTATCCAGCTTAAACGCTTTATATAAAAGTTCTAAATCAGTTTTTTGTACAGAAGACATTATTCGCTCCTATTCATGGTGATTAAGTAGATACGTATTACATAAATGTTATGTTGAACTCTGAATTGTCATACTGAACTCCGAACTTGTCATGCTGAACTTGTTTCAGCATCTATGTCATTGAAGCACACACTAAGGTGGTGATTGATTATACATACAAATTGTAACATAATGCCAGATTTTACGTTAATATTTATTTGAATTAAATAGGAATAGTATAAATAAAAATGTTAAAACAGTGTAAAATTACGGGTGTATAAATTAAGTCTTAGGAGTCATTTTATGTTAAGTGGGGCGATAACAGCAATAGTAACACCAATGAATGATAATGGTGATATAGATTTTCAGTCATTAAATAACTTAGTTGAATTCCAGATAAACAATGGTATTAGCGGCTTAGTGGTTTTAGGATCTACTGGTGAAGCATTTACTTTACTTACAAATGAAAAATTAAAATTATTACAGTATGTTATTGGTAAGAGTGGTGGTCGGGTAAAAATCATTGCTGGGGTTAGTAGTGCAAGCACAGCAGAAGCGGTTGATTTTATTAATAAACTAAATAAAGTTGTGGGTATTGATTATATAATGGCAATAACCCCATATTATATGAAGCCCACGCAAGAGGGTATGTACCAACATTTTTCTCAAATCTCGAAAGTAAGTAAATATCCAGTTCTATTGTATAATGTTCCTGGCCGCACTAGTTCTGATTTACAAAATGACACTATATTAAGGCTGGCACATGATTTTAAAAATATAGTTGGTATAAAGGATGCAACAGGAAATGTAGAGCGCTTATCTTATTTACTAAAATATAAGCCGCAGGATTTTATGTTATTGTCCGGTGATGATGCAACTTCCCTTGCTTATATGATGTGCGGTGGGGATGGTGTGATTTCTGTAGTTAGCAACTTGGTCCCAGCGCAAATGAGTAAAATGTGTAAGCATGCTATTTCTGGAGAAAAGGCTTTAGCAATTGCAGCTAATAATGAGATACTTGAATTACACAGTGCAATGTTTATTGAGGCTAATCCAATTCCATTAAAGTGGGCGCTATATCATAGCCAAATTATTGTATCACCTTATGTTAGGTTGCCACTAACTGTATTAAGTGATGCGTTTCAAGTAAAAATAAAATCAACAATTGAGCAGGTTACAAAAAGGTAAGATATGTACAAGTTAAAGAAAAATGTGTTAATGTTATTGAGTGTTGTTTTTATCTATGGATGCGCTAATTATACTCCAGCATCACAATACAGTACTCAAGGTGCGGCACCAAGCCAAACCGAAAATCTAGTTGTACCTCCAGGGTTAGATGTGCCAGATACCAACAACAACTATAAGATGATTAATCAAACAAAAGATAAACCACAATATGTAGTAAATAGTATTAAAGATATGAGTATACAACAAGGTGGTTCTGAGCGTTGGTTAGTTATAAAAAATAAGAGTGTGGATCAAGTTTGGCCAATGATGTCAGATTTTCTGAATCAACAAGGATTGAGTATAAAATACCAGAATCAAAACGTTGGGGTAATTCAAACTGATTGGGCTACAAGGAATAATGTTGTCTCTCAGACTGGAATCCGCGGGTTTTTTGAATGGGCTGGTTGGGGTGAGATGTATTCCATGCGTACCCAGTATATGTTTAGAATTACCATGTGGCAAAATGGCAACGACACACAATTATTTGTAACCGATATTCAAATGAGCGAAATCTATCCCGGATGTGTGCCATCAGCAAATTCCACTATAGAAACTTCAGACAGACAAATTACTCGGTGGATGTCCTTACCGCCTAATCCACAACTAGAGTTAGAATTTTTAATGCAGTTTATGGTGTTTTCTGGCTTAAACCCAGAACAAGTTAAACACGTTAAACAAATAGTCGCTGTGGAATCAGCGGTTGCACTTAAAAATGCAACAATTGTAAATAACCAAGTTATTATAAATGATTCTTTTGATAGATCTTGGTGGCGTACTGGGCTAGCTTTAGACCGAGTGGGGCTTGGAGTTACCGATAAGAACCGCACTACTGGTGAATATTATGTTTATTCTCTACAGTCGCAAATTAATGTTCCAGAAACTGGGTTTTTTAGTAAACTATTTGGAAGTGGTAATGGTACTAACTTAAAAATGCCAGAAGCGCAGTATATAGTAACCCTAAATGCAGTTGGTGATAAAACATCCTTAACCATAAAATCAGTTAACGATGCCCCTAACCAAAAAACTTTAGATGCTATTACTAAATACTTAAATGATTTAGCAAAGCAATTACAGTAAAATATTAATAATTTTAGGTGTTGAATATGATTGCTAATTGTAAAAAATATCTAGAGTTATTATATAAATCAAGGAGCAAGCCTCTCCTAGACCAAAAAGAGTTAGTGGCGGATATTTCCCGCCGTGGGTTTTTGCGCCAAATAATAGATATTACTTTATTTGGTGCTATGGCTCATACTTGTTGTGCCTTACCCTCCGAGTATTCAAAATTTCTTCCAGATCTGGGGGACTCAGACCGTGCGAACTTAAGCCCGAGCGATGCAAACTTTTTGGGGCAGCAGATTATATCTGATATATCCGCACAAGGGGATATGCTGCAAGATTATGATTTTAGTGATTATATTAATAATCTGGGCGATAATTTAGTTAGCTATTCTCCTTTATCTATGCAAGCTTTTAATTTTTATGGATTAAAAGGTAAAGAGATCAATGCTTTTGCCTTGCCTGGTGGATATATTTGTATCTATAATGGTTTGGTGTATACTGCACAATCTGAAGCAGAGCTTGCATCTGTGGTATCACACGAGATTGGGCATATTGTACAGCACCATATTTTTAGAAATATTGCGATTTATAATCGGAACCAGTGGTTATCTCTGGCTGGTATTTTAGCTGGAGCTTTATTAGCCCCCATTAATCCTGGTGCTGCTATTATTGCGGCTAATGGTGGGCAAGGATTAGCAGTACAAAACATCTTATCTTTTTCTAGGGATTTTGAGCGTGAAGCAGATAGAGTGGGGCAGGGTATTATGTATAATGCTGATTTTGACCCGCATGCAATGCCACAGTTTTTTGCTAGAATGGCAGAAGTTAATAGATTTAATAATAATGAAGCCTTAGCTTTTTTACAAACTCATCCAGTTAATTCTGAGCGTATCAGCGAAGCTCAAGAAAGAGCCAATCAACTTCCTGTCAAAATGAGGGCTGATAGCTTATCATTCCTAATTATCCGTGAAAAGTGTCGAACTAGGCAGCTTGGTCCATCTTCTGCATTAAATTTCTATCAACAAGCAATCAAAACCAAAAGATATAATAATATCAATACTCAATATTATGGAATTGCTTTTGCCTATTTGGGAAATAATAATCCTATCGCCACACTTGCATATTTACATAAAATCACGGATTCACATTTAATTAACCATCCAGCTTATTTTAGTTTAAAAGCTTTAGCCTATAGCGCAAGTAAAAGCTTTTCTGAAGCGCGTAGAGTGTATGAGCAAGGCTTAAGTGCTTACCCTGATTATAAAGGTTTATGGATTGGGCAGGTTGATATGGAGATTAGGGCTAAAGAGCTAAAACAAGCCGCTAAATATTTATTAGGTTTAGCTCAACAATATCCAAATGATCTAGACATATGGTCACGAACCGCTTATATTTATGCTGATTCTAATCTAAATAATCCATATCGCTACTATTATGCTTTAGGCAATCAGTTATATATTAGAAATGATTACAAAGGTGCATTAGAGAAGTATAAATTAGCAATTAATGTTGCTAAGAAAAACGATAGCGATACTTTAGATGATATTATTAGCTCAAAGATTATCGATCTTCAAGAGAGGATAAAATTTAACGCTAGGTATGGTGGGTGAGGTAATTGTCAGGATTATAATAAATGCCAATACTAAATTGGCATTTATTACATAAAGAACAATATGCTTTATCCTTGATTTTCGTACATTTTATTTAAGTGAAAATCTTCAATTTTTGGGGCTAAGTAGTTTATATAAATAGCTTCATTAGGTATAACAAAGTAATTTGGATCAAGCACATCATTTAATAATGTTATATCACTGTAGCGGACTACCCATGAGCTATCTAGCGGAGTATAGTTTAAACCAGAAATAGAAACAGTTTGGTATATTGGACCATGTTTTATAATTAAATTATTAGTCTTCATCCATTGATTATTACAATTTAATATAAATTTACCATATGATTCAGATGATACTGGAATCATAGAGCATTTTTGTTTATTAAAAGAATTTCCTGTATTAGTTTCATTTCCCATATATAGATTAGTTTGGTACGAGTTGCTTTCTAAATAATCTATTAATGCTTGCTCATTACCACGTAATGCAAATTGAGGTGAACTAAGGGCTTCATCTATATCATTTTTAATATTGATACAATCTTCAGATACATATCCTTTATAGCAGATTAAAACTTTGTAAGGTGCGCTTTTATAAACTTGAAGTATTTAGATTATTTTCTAAACTAGATAAACTTTGTTGAGAGTCAAATCCAATGATTGTACTAGGGTTTGTTATGGTTATATTGTTTTGATCTTGCGATGCAACTAAGCATGACTGAGACGAAGTTGCTGTATTGGATGACATATCAAATGCAGAGCCCATTCTAACCATGTAAAATCCATCGCCAAGTCCTTTTATTGCGGTTTTAGGTTGCGTGCTTTGTATTACAACTTTTTGGGGTGTAGTTGTGCCACCAGTATTGCCGACTTCATTATCACACCCAGTTAATATAGATAAGCTAAGTATTCCCAAAGATGCTAATGTAAATTTATTTATTGTTCCCATGAATGATTACGCCTTTTGAAATGATTTTTTAAATAAGGCTAGAATTATACCAGAGTATTTATATAATTGAAAATAATAATAAAAAATAATAACTAAATCAGGTTTTTATAAATCTATATGTTGGTTATTTTGTGCTCATGATACAATAACGTCTTTAATTTTATAAACAAGTGTCAATAGTGTGTGGGGTGTATCGTGGGTCTGTTTTGTTTTCCTAAATTTTCTAAAATAGTTAATTTTTTTACGTTATCAGTTATTACTGTTTTTCTTTCTAGTTGTGATATTGGTCAGGTTGGTAGTAGTTCAAAAAACCAAATACAATCAGGTCAATCAAATAAGTTTAATACAAATGGTATAAAATCCCAAGATTCATTAGCAATGGATTTGAAATGGACAATTGATGGACGCCTAGATCCTGAGGGGTTAAGTACAGATCTTCGGGATACCGCATGGCATTTGTTGACATTAAGCGTTGCTAATGTGGGGCAAGATATTCAACCAACAAAGGTTGGGGGATTAATTTATGAAATTAGACCACGCCCGATTCCTGATTATGGACAGGATCTTGAGTTGCGTGATATAAATTGTGAATCAGCAACTTTTGCTAAGGCTGGGGATTCTTGTTCGGCATATATACGTCTTAAGTACGATGTTGAAAAGTTTCCTAAGGTCGATCGTATAGTATTCTCAATAAAAATGGCTCCTAATAATGACGAGATTCCTGGGTTAATGTCATTTGCTGCTGCAGTTTCTAAGAAAGATGATAGTATTGCAGAGTACCGAGTGGTGTTACCAATTGAAACACAATATTATGCTGGCAGCGCAGTTAGCAGTAATAAAAATCTTTATCAAATGCTTCTAATCAAAAACACCAAATCTAAAATTGTAAATATTACTAATATATCACCGCCGCAGAATTTAAACTTTCAATTGATTCACCGTGCTTCAATTGAAAGTAGCGATGCTTATTATGCTGGTTTTAAAGAATGTAGCTTAACTAATGATACTACCTTAAACCAAGTTAATCATTTAGATAATTTTGAGGATGAGTGTTTATTGGTTTATCAAGTATCTGCTACATCTACAGATGCAATTCAACGAGATTTAATTAGCATAGCTACAGATGCTGAGTTTTATTACCCAGGATGGCCAAAAGCTTTTAACCTTGTTGCAAATTATGCATCTGGTGTTCCTATTCCACAACAGGATAAAAGTGGAGTTGAGTTTGAAGTGGCGAGTGGTAATGCTCACCCTGAGGGGGCATCTATGGTAATGGATACTGATGGGGTTTTAACTAGTGGCGTGCTAACACCATCATATAATCCATTTAAATTAGTAAATCTTAGTTATCAATTTACAACACCCCGATTTGATATTTATGCCCCATATGGGATACCTATTTATCAAGAAGATACTATAAATATTGATAGTCAAAATAACCTAAGTATTGCACCAGGAATGCAGATCCTAACCGATGCTTCAAGTACTAATCCAGTAACAGTTGGTAAGGTAACGCAACTAGTCACTCCACAATCATCTACATCTGGTAAATCAGAAGTTTGGGCATGTGGTGGAGCGCGCGCTTTAGCAAATGCATCTATTAGCACATCAGTTGACCTAACCAATAGAGGATTAGTTCATTTACATGTAACTGGGGGAGCTAATGCTGCTTGCCAGAATTGGCGAGAGAACACGATTGAGGAAGATATTCCACTTAATGGCTATAGTAAAACTGTATTTAGTCAAGATGACCAAGGTTGTGGTGGTGGAACTTGGGATATTGGAGGTAAGGTATGGGTTGATGGCGGCAATTGTAGTGTAGATAGTTGCTCATATACGGTATACGTCCAAGCACATCATGGAGGAGCACCTGAGCAATGCCATGATACACAAACGACTAATTTTGTATTAAATTTTATGCGCCCTCAAATTTATACTCAGCTATCTCAGTTATCTAATTTTAATTTAGTAAAACCTATACCTTATACACTTGCTTTAGCTGGGCAGAATCTAAATGCTACATTAGGCACTGAAGGTGGATTCGTGGCACAAAATATAAATTATAACTCGGACTTTAAATATTGGCAAGTTGATGGGTTGTACAGTAATGGTTTAAGTAGTACTAATATGTCCTACAATATTGGCTTACGCACAGGTAACAAATTAAAATCAGGGTCAGTAAATTTCACTCGAAGTAGTGGTTATGATCTCTCGGATTTTACCATAACACAAGAAGACCCAACAACTCCAAAATCTCATAAATCTGCAATAGTTAACTCTATACGTAAAGGAGTATAATCATGTTAATAAAACTTAAATATTTATCTAGATATCTAGTATGTTTTTTATTGCTACCGCTTGTTATTTCTTGTAACCAAGTAGGGGCTAATCTTCCTGAGCAATTTGATGCTGGTAATTTAGTTTTAAGCAATAATACCGGTATTGCGGATGTGGTACTAGGGGGTACTCATCAGTATACACTATCAATAGTTAATATGCAAAACTTAAAAACTCCTATAGCTATTACTATAAGTAATTCAAATAATAAGGTTGCGACTATAGAGTCAAATACTTGTGCTAATCCAATAGACCCATCTAGTTATGATTTACATAAAAAATCATGTAGTTTTTATGTAAGGGGCGATGCTATTGGTAATACAGAATTAAGCATAATAACTAATAATTATCCAACAATTACAGTGCCATTAACTATTGATCAACAATGGGGTACATTTGGTGGGGTGACTACGTTTGATAGATGGGGATCGGCTACACCTGGACCGCTAAGTTTTAATGGCGACAACGTATATGTTTATGCTAACCCATATAATGCACCTGGTGGTGTATTAACTTCTCAGGGGGGAAGTTGGGTTGAATGGGGTGGAGAATTCGGAGGTAGTATTGCACTTATTGATGCATTATTAGTCTCCGATGACATTCATGTATGTGCAATAACGTTGAATCATACCCCTGATTATATAGTGGATGACTATTTTGATATAAATTGCTCTACGAATGGTGCTAATTGGAAAAAGTTACCTGATATTAATCAAGATATTATATTTCCTGACAAGAATCGTTGGGAAATTTTAAAATTATCATTAAGACAAGGTACCATATATGCAATTGCTGATAACTCTAGACTTGGACAGAGGGTATTCTCTTGCAATGTAGATGATTGTACTGTTTGGCAGACAAGCGCCCCACTTAAGGTAGCTCTATATAATAGAGGAATTATTTTTGAATCAGAAGCATATCTAGAAGATAAAGACAGTGTTTATTATCAATCAAGTGATGGTAATTGGCAAATATATGGCTCTTACTCCAAGGATGGTGAATATAAATCAAGGGCTATGGTAGCAAATTCTAGTGGGGTAGCATTAGATTTGTCTTTAACTACCGAAAGTATACCGACAGATATGCAGCAGATTTTTTATAAAAGTAAAAATAATATGGGGGGGGAGTTTTTGCATGTTGGCAGTATTCACGTTGGATCTAGGGAAGCGCTACAGATGGTAATAGAAAAAGATACTATCTATATAAAAAGTGATGGTAATGTATATTCTTCCGCAAAACTGACAGATAAAGAATGGACGCCATTTACTAGGATTGGGCAAAATAATCCCCGAATCGATAAAATCTATGTGCATAATAATAAGCTGTATGCTACGACTGATAATAATCACCAAATCTACGTATACTCATTATCAAAATAACGGGCATTTAATAATAAGGTATGGATAAAAATATGAAGCAAGTAAAGATAATATTTGTTGGGTTAATCTCTGTTATGTGCTTAAATGCTAATGCCCATAGCAGTTTGCATAAATTGTCCACTTTGTATACTATTGGCGGCACTTATGATACTATGTCACAACGTCCGACATCCCATTCAAGTTGTTTGCGTGACGGGGGAGATCAAAGTAGATGGGTAATTAAAAATCCACATGCTATTTTAGATTTTTCTCAGGTGCAATCATTACAAATAGTTGAGCGTGCTTTAGGTGTTGAGTTATCTGAAACAATAAATGCTGGACCTTTTAGTGTGAGTGATGCATATAGCTATGGCTCTGCAAGTCAAAATACCGATTATTCATTAAATATAAACTATGCTTATCAGTATGCAGGAACCGCAGAATTTAATGACAATAATCTGATTGAGGGTGAGGATTCTCTCACTAAGGAGGCCGAAGACTTATTGCATAAGTCTCCTACTGAGTTTAGGCAAATGTGTGGCGATGGTTTTGTTGCAAATTTGGATGCTGGGGCGAGTGTGTTATTTCATTTGACTTTAAAGTTTGATTCAGCAATTGAAAAAAATTATTATACTGATTCTTTTGAACGGGTTGGTGGATTAGAAAGTATTCTTGCAAAAATAGTTGCTAACCCGAATAATGTGCATTATCATTTAACTGCTTCGGGAATACAATTAGGCGGTAACCCATCATTGTTAGAAAATGTTTTTATTCATAATGGCGGTAGCGTGGGGGATGATGGGTATCCAGTTCTTGATTGTGGTACTGGTGGGAATAACAATTGTGTACAGCTAATTAATGACCTGCTACATTATGTCATTGAAGTTCCACAGCAGATGCAAACAGCAAGTGATTATTTTTTGTCAAACCCTGTAGTTTCTAAGTGGAATAGTGTGGGAATTTATCCTGGGGAAACAGATGTAAACCCTTCAACTTTAAATGCTATGCAACAGATAACTCATCAATATTATGAGGATGCGGGCAATTTATCCCTGCTAAATGATTATCAAAACATGCTTTCAGTTAAAGGTGTTATGTCTTCTGGAATGGCACAAGACTTATTGGAATGTAACCATTTTTCCGTACAAATGACTTGAGAATTTCTAAACATGTATAGCTACTTTTTTAAAAGTATTGATTTTATTACTTTTAAGCACAAA
>Ga0315906_10003963_pt1 | contig 19334 bp, 17 predicted proteins | sample LakEriMetagenome_4_FD_203526 | JGI IMG/M metagenome (GOLD analysis project Ga0315906, IMG submission 203526) | Freshwater fungal communities from buoy surface, Lake Erie, Ohio, United States - Buoy 2 MA122 | ecosystem: Environmental > Aquatic > Freshwater > Lake > Lake biofilm | place: USA... | reverse complement strand
TTGTTGGTCACAGTGTTGTTCGCGAAAATCACATTGGCGACTGGGGTACTCCTTTTGGAATGCTCATTGAGCATCTCATCGACTTGGGCGAAACAGAAGCAGCAAACGAACTTTCAGTTGGCGACCTCGACTCGTTTTACCGTCAGGCGCGAACCAAGTTTGATTCGAATGATGAATTCAAGGAACGTGCACGTGCACGTGTGGTGTTGTTGCAAGGCGGCGACGACGAAACGCTGCGCATGTGGAAGTTGTTGGTAGGCGAGAGCACGCGTTACTTCGACAAGGTGTATCGAACCCTTGGTGTGCTGCTTACAGCGGACGATCTGATGGGCGAAAGCGCGTACAACCCACTACTTGCTCAAGTAGTGGACAGACTGCGGGCTTCGGAGTTGATTGAAATCAGCGATGGCGCCGAAGTGGTGTTTCCCGACGGGTTTTTGAATCGCGAGAACGAACCACTGCCACTGATCATTCGCAAAACCGATGGTGGTTACAACTATGCAACGAGCGATCTTGCATGCGTAATTGATCGTGTTGAACGCATTGGCGCGAACGTGGTGCTGTATGTAGTTGGGTCGCCCCAGGCTCAGCACTTAGAAATGGTTGCAGTGGTATCGCGTAAGGCTGGCTGGGTTCCAGAAAGCACTGAACTTACTCACGTTGCGTTTGGCAATGTGCTTGGTGCAGACCGCAAAATTTTGAAGAGTCGCAGTGGCGAAGTGGTGAAACTTGATGCGCTGCTCACTGAGTCGGTTGAGCGTGCAGCAGATGCGGTGAAAGAAAAGAACGCCGATCTTCCTGCAGCTCAGCAGGCAGAAGTTGCTCGTCAGATTGGAATTGGTGCGGTGAAATATGCCGACCTCTCAACCGATCGCATTAAGGATTACGTGTTCGATTGGGAACGTATGTTGGCGTTTGAGGGCAACACGTCGCCGTATCTGCAGTACGCCCACGCGCGTATTTGTAGCATTTTCCGTAAAGCAGGAGTTGAACGTGCATCTGTGCGAGGAATAACGCCGACCGTTAAACACAGCGCAGAGCGAGCACTAACCATGCGCTTGTTGCAGTTTGATACTGCAGTGTGGGACACACTCGACAAGTACAGCCCGCATCGTTTGTGCACCTACTTGTTTGAATTGGCCAGCGAGTTCAGCTCGTTTTATGAGCATTGCCCGGTTATGCGCGCCGACTCGGAAGAGCAGAAGATGAGCCGTCTGGCGTTGTGCGATTTCACTGCTCGAGTGATGGAACAAGGGCTGGCATTATTGGGTATCGAATCTCCGGAGCAAATGTGAGCGCAATTTCCAAACACCTATTGCCAGACAATGCAGTCATTGATGCACAAGGCGTCATGAGCATTGGTGGCTGTTCGCTTCCAGAAGTGGCCCAGCAATTTGGAACTCCCGTTTTTGTGTACGACGAGGATCATTTGCGTGCGCGCTGCCACGAAGCAGTGAAAGCATTTGGTCCGAACAGAGTGATTTATGCAACTAAAGCTTTCTTTTGCACGGCAATGGCAAAGTTGGCTTACGACGAAGGGCTCATGCTCGACGTTGCAACAGGCGGTGAGCTATTCGTTGCGTTGAATGCCGGCGTGCCCGGCAGCAGTTGCGTGATGCACGGCAACAACAAGAGCATGGACGAATTGCGCATGGCTATTAACGCCGATGTGCATCACATTGTTGTCGACAACTTTGACGAACTTGATCGCTTGGATGCATTGCATGCAGAAGGTTTGCCTGCTCCGCGGGTGCAGTTGAGAATTACACCTGGCGTTTCAGTGCACACGCATGAATACATTGCCACGGGCCAAAACGATTCAAAGTTCGGTTTCAACTTGGGAAATGGCGATGCACACAAAGCCGCAGCACGTGCACGCAACTCGAAGTCGGTGAACTTTGTTGGCGTGCATTGCCACATCGGGTCGAATGTATTTGCAGTAGAAAACTTTGCTCACGCCGCAAAGATCATGGTGGATTTGGCAAATGAACTAGAGGTGGAGCAACTCACGTTTGGTGGTGGACTTGGCGTTGCGTATGTGGAAACCGAACACGCATCAACTATTACCGAATGGTCGACACATCTCATTTCAGCAGCAGAGCATCTGCGTAAACCGACACAAGTGTTCGTGGAGCCTGGTCGTTCAATTGTTGCGGCTGCAGCAGTAACGGTGTACGAAGTGGGAACGGTAAAGCCAATTCCTGGAGTACGCACCTATGTGGCCGTTGATGGAGGCATGAGCGACAACCCACGACCAGTGATGTACGGCAGCGGATATGAGTTGTTCATGCCTGCGAACGCAAGTGCAGATCGCACAGAGTCAATTCGATTAGTTGGAAAACACTGCGAAAGTGGCGACATTTTGATTAGCGAAACACTTGCTCCTGCTGGTTTGCGCGTTGGAGATTTGGTTGCAACCCCAGTAACTGGTGCGTATGGGCACTCCATGGGCTCGAACTACAACAAGATCACACGTCCACCTGTGGTGTTTGCTCGCAATGGCAAAGCACGATTAGTGGTGCGTCGCGAAACATATGACGACTTGGTTCGATTGGATGTGAGCGAATAGCCAATAGCGTGAAGGGCATGTCGGAACACCGCGTGCGCCTTGGAGTTATTGGACACGGAACTGTAGGCGCGGCATTTGTGCGTCTGGTGAAACAGCAGTCCGACACCATTGCCGCGCGAAGCGGCGTACGCCTAGAAGTTGCGCGAGTAGCAGTACGCAACATTGATGCCCATGCGGGGTCAATCGCAGCAGAGGTAATGACCACTGACGCAGAGTTTGTTGTTAACGATCCAACGGTAGACCTAGTTGTCGAGTTGATGGGCGGGGTAGACCTGCCACGGAAGTTGATTCTTACTGCGCTGAAAAATGGCAAACCCGTTGTTACTGCCAACAAAGCACTACTTGCCCAACATGGTGCAGAACTTTTCGCTGCTGCTGACGATGCAGGTATTGACTTGCTGTTTGAAGCGGCTGTATGCGGCGGAATTCCACTCATACGCCCGTTGCGTGAAAGTTTGCGCGGCGAACCAATTAAGCGAGTGCTCGGCATCGTGAACGGCACCACCAATTACATCCTCACCAAGATGAGCGAAGAAGGACAAAGTTACGCAGACGCTCTTGCTGGCGCGCAGGCACTTGGTTACGCGGAAGCAGACCCAACTGCAGACGTTGAAGGTTTAGATGCTGCTGCAAAAGTTTCGATTATCGCCAGCATTGCATTTGGCTGCAACGTGGTTGCGAGCGATGTGTATAGCGAAGGCATCAGCAAAATTTCTGCTGCAGATATCTCGATTGCAAAACGACTTGGTTACGCAGTGAAGTTGCTTGCCATTGCTGAGTACGACAAATTGAACGGCGAAGTTTCAGTTCGCGTGCATCCGGCGATGGTTCCTATGCATCACCCGCTTGCTTCGGTGCGCGACAGCTTTAATGCTGTGGTGGTTGATGGTGAAGCTTCGGGCTCGCTCATGTTTTATGGTCGTGGCGCAGGTGGCGACCCAACAGCAAGCTCGGTGCTTGGCGATGTCATTGATGCTTCCATCAACTTGAACAAAGGTGCACACGCAACGCTTGGCGTGTTGAGTCCACCGAAGCTGAAGCGCATGGCCGACACCTCGTGCGAGTATTTGATTCCACTTGAAGTAACGGACAAACCAGGTGTTTTGCACGCAGTAACAGGAGTGTTTGCTCGCAACAACGTGAGCATCCGTGCAGCCGAGCAGGACGGAATTGGAAACGGTGCTCGTCTGGTGTTCCTCACTCACGAGGCGAACGAAGCAGCAGTTCAAGCCTGTATTTCCGAATTGAAGACGCTGGACGTGGTGATGCACGTTGGAGCACTTCTTCGCGTGATCGCCGACTAACTAACCTGTAGGCATTATGCGTTATGTCTCCACGCGCGGTCGCGCGGCAGAATTGGGCTTTTGTGATGCCCTGCTTGCCGGCCTAGCAACCGACGGTGGTTTGTATGTGCCACAGACATGGCCCAAAAATCCAACTCTCGCTGGCTCGACATATGCATCAAAGGCAGCCTCGCTCATGGCGCCATATGTAGAAGGTGAAATTCCTCTAGACGTATTTGCGCAACTATGTGCCACTGCATATTCAACGTTTCGTGACCCAGCCGTAGTTCCGTTAGTGCAAATTGCACCAGAGCATTACTTGCTGGAGTTGTTCCATGGCCCAACACTTGCGTTCAAAGACGTTGCCTTGCAGCTCATCGGTCAGTTGTTTGACTATGTCTTAACTCAACGCAATCAGCGAGTCATGATCGTTGGTGCAACCAGTGGCGACACCGGTAGTGCAGCAATTGACGGTGTGAAGGGTTGCAAGAACGTCGACATCGTGATCCTGTACCCAAATGGGCGAGTGAGCGATGTGCAACGCAGGCAGATGACCACGATTACTTCGCCGAATGTGCACACGGTTGCCGTTGATGGAACGTTTGATGACTGCCAAGACTTGGTGAAAGCCATGTTTAATGACGCGCCGTTCCGTGAAGCCAACAGTTTGTCTGCAGTGAACTCCATTAACTGGGCTCGCGTCATGGCACAAACGGTGTACTACTTCACGGCACTTGAAACGCTTGGTCGCTCGGCATCGTTCAGTGTGCCTACTGGCAACTTTGGCAATGTGCTCGCAGGTTGGATTGCAAAACAGATGGGTGCAGACATCGAAAAACTCATTGTTGGTTCAAATAGCAACGACATTTTGACGCGGTTCTTTGAAACGCACAGCATGGACATGTTGCCTGTAGTGCCAACGCTCAGCCCAAGTATGGACATTCAAGTTTCGTCCAACTTTGAGCGGTTGTTGTTTGAAATGAATAACCGCGATGGTGGTGCCACAACAGAACAACTCAATCAATTCCGTCAATCAGGAAAACTTTCGGTAGAACCAGATCAGTATGCGAAGTGGATTGCGCCAACGTTCCGTGCGCATCGTGCCAACAATGATGAAACATTGGCTGTGATGAAACGCATTTACGGTGAAAGCGGCATGTTGGTAGATCCGCATACTGCAGTCGGCATTGCATCTGCCGAAGCGTGTGCCGAACCAGGTGTTCCTACGATCACCCTTGCAACTGCGCACCCTGCCAAGTTTCCCGATGCAGTGAAGAGGGCAACTGGCGTGCACCCTGCATTGCCGGACCATGTTGCTGACTTGTTTGATCGCGAGGAACGCATTGTGAATTTGCCAAATGACTTGCAAGCAATTGAGGCTTTCGTGGCCTCATGTCACTAACTAACGATTGCGCCAAGTTGCCACTTGCCCAGAGAGGGGCTATGGTGGAAGTCGGCTCGGAATCCCGAGCAAAGCCCCCGCACTCTGCGTCTCGGAATTATGCGTTTCGTTTCACCCAGTTGCGGTTGTTAGGGCAACTCACTTTGTCGTGAACGCCCGTTAACCCTGAAAGTAGGACCTTGTGGCCAGTGGAGCCCTTGAACAATCAGCACTTGAAGCAAAAGACCGCGAACAACTTGTAGCCATTGCAGGCGCGCTTGGCGTGAAGTCGGCTTCCCGTGCAAAAAAGGCTGAGCTCATTGAGATGATTCTTGAGCAGACAAAGCCGACAGAAGTTGCGCCAAAGCCTGCGAAGAAAGTTGACGCGCCGAAGGTAGAGAAGCCGGCAGCGGGTGCAGAAGTGCCTGCAGGTCCAGCACTTGGCGCAGACGGCGAGCCACTTGCCGATTGGGAAATTGAATTAGCCGAACACGAAGGCACGCCAGTTGCACCAGATGCGCGTCGTGCAAGCGAACAAAACCCAAACAACAATCGCAATAACAATGATCGTGGCGACCGCAATAACAACCGTCACAACAACAACCGTCACAACAACAATGACCGCGGCGATCGCAACAACAACGATCGTGGCGAGCGCGACAACAATCGCAATGATGGCGGCGGGTTTGGTAACAATCGCAATCGCAACCGTCGTCGCAGGGGCAAAGGCCCGCGCGATGAAGGCCCACAAGGAAATGATCGATACGAAACCTTTGAGCCGGAGAGCACAGAACCGATGAGTACCGAGCCAGTAAAAGTCTCGGGTTATGTGGACTTGCGCGACGAGGGCTACGGCTTCTTGCGCGTAAATGGCTACTTGCCAAGTCGCGAGGACTCATACATTTCAGTCCGCCTTACGCGTCAGTACGGCCTGCGCAAGGGTGACCATGTTTCAGGCATGTCGAAGCCTGCGGGACGCAATGAAAAGAACCCAGCAATGCTCGATGTTGAGACCATCAACAACGTTGCAGCAGACAAGGTGAAGAACCGTCCGCGATTCGAAGACCTCACGCCATTGTTCCCAGACTCGAAGTTGGGTCTCGAAAATGCCGCAGATCCAAACAATATGACTGCACGCATCATCGACCTCATCGCGCCAATTGGAAAGGGACAACGCGGAATCATCGTGTCGCCTCCAAAGGCCGGTAAGACCACGGTCATGAAGACGATTGCAACGAGCATCGAAAAGAATCACCCAGAAGTGAAACTGATTGTGTTGCTCATTGACGAGCGTCCTGAAGAAGTAACCGACATGCGTCGCACCGTAAAGGGCGAGGTAATTGCGTCAACATTCGACCGACCATCGGAAGAGCACACGCACATTGCTGAACTCACCATCGAGAAGGCAAAGCGCATGGTGGAAATGGGTGAAGATGTTGTCATTATCTTGGACGGCATCACACGTTTGTCACGCGCATACAACTTGGCTGCACCTGCGACTGGACGAATCATGTCGGGTGGTATCGATGCCGGTGCGTTGTACCCACCAAAGAAGTTCTTCGGTGCTGCTCGCAACATTGAAGAAGGCGGAAGCTTGACCATTTTGGCTACTGCACTTGTGGAAACGAACAGCCGCATGGACGACGCTATTTTCGAAGAGTTCAAGGGAACCGGCAACATGGAACTTCGCCTTGACCGCAAGGTTGCAGAGCGTCGTATCTATCCGGCGATTGATGTTGATGCATCGAGCACACGTCACGAAGAATTGCTCTTCGAGCGCAAGCAATTGCAGATGGTGTGGAAGTTGCGTCGCGTGCTGAGCGGACTTGCTGCAGATGGAAACGCTGCGCCTGGTCTTGAGTTGTTGATTGATCGCTTGAAGACATTCAAGAACAACGACGACTTCTTGAACGAAATCGCCAAGCAGCCAACCGCTTAAGTGTCTGACGCTCGCCTTCGCATGGCGGCGTCGCAATGCGGCGCCGATACCGCTTCATTCGAGTCGGTTGAGTTTGCATTTGGCCATGCTGCGCTGAGCGGCAATCAAGGTTGGGTGTATGTCGCCGAGCAACATTCGCGCGCGCTTAGCCCTGCGTTGCTGTGGGCAGGTAAACACGGTGTTGATTCACTCAACGTATTGAGCGAAATAGACGCCAATGTGCTCGCGCGTCGCGCACCGTTGTTCAATTTCGACATCACGGTGTGGGGTGTGAGCAATGGTCATGTGACTCTTGCAACTGCGGCGCAACCGCTTACTCAAGTGAAGGTTCCCGATTCGCACGAACGACTTGCACTGATGATTGAAACTTCAGGTGCCGATGTCGTACGCGAACACGGTTTGCTCACCGGCGAAGTGATGGGTCTTGAAGTGTGCCGAGTGTTGAACGATGACGCTGGCGATGACGCTCGGTTAGAAATTGGTGTTGGCGCACACGATCGTGAAACGTTTCAGTTAGTGCATGGCCGTGATGCAACGGTTGAGTCACTCGCACGAGTGGCAGGAATTGTCCGTGATCACCGCACTGAAGGCTCTGTTCCACACCCATTGAACAGGCTTGCACCAGAGCGAATGTTGCGTCACCGAATTGTGTCGTCACCTGAATTAGTGGGTGCACAGCAACTGCAACCGGTTGAGCCGCCAATCATTCGCATGAATGTGAAAGATGAAATGCCTTGTGTTGCCTTTGGTTCACTTCCTGGTGGTGTGCCAGTAGTAGTGGTGTGCACTGCATCGATCGACATTGACGTGGTGGCCTTTGGAGCAGATGCTCGCTTGCGCACCTCGCCAGATGCAGAACTGTTGATTGCAACTCATGCAAACAATGTCACCCCGTCGTTGCACAAATTGGCACAGTCATTGCGCAATCCTGCGCGTTTCGTTGAAGTTTCCCCAGTTCGCCGTTAATTAGCCCGTAGCCTAAGCATCGTGTTTGAACGCCTCTCCCAGATTGAAGCCGAATATGTGGCTCTTGAGGAAAGTCTTGGCACTGCTGAAGTCTTGAACGACCAGAACAAATTGCGCGACGCATCACGGAGGTACAAACAACAAACCCCATTGGTGCAATGCATTCGCGAGTACAAAGATGCCGAAGGCAATGCCGAAGCTGCCCGCGAACTGATGGCCGATGCAAAAGGTGCAGAGCGCGAACAATTGCAGGCCGAACTTGACGGTGCAGTTGAGCGCATTGCCGAACTCGAAGCCCAGTTGAAGGTATTGCTGCTTCCAGCCGACCCAAATGATGGCAAGAACATCATCGTGGAAATTCGCGGAGCAGAAGGTGGCGAAGAGGCCAACTTGTTTGCCCACGACCTATTTGACATGTACAGCGCTTGGGCGTTGCGCAATGGATGGTCGGTTGAAGTGATGTCGCTTGATAAGTCCCCAATGGGTGGCATTAACCAAGTGACCATGTTGTTTAAGGGCGACACCGTGTGGACGCGAATGCGTTTCGAAGGTGGCCCGCATCGCGTACAACGTGTTCCGGTTACCGAAGCGCAAGGTCGAATTCACACTTCGTCGGCAACGGTCATGGTGATGCCAGAGGCCGAAGAAGTAGACGTATCAATCGACGAAAAAGACTTGCAGATTGATGTGTATCGCGCAAGTGGTCCAGGTGGTCAGGGAGTGAACACCACCGACTCCGCAGTGCGCATTACTCACAAGCCATCGGGAATTGTTGTTGCGATGCAGGACGAGCGTTCACAGTTGCAAAACCGTTTACGTGCAATGACCGTGTTGCGTTCGCGCTTGTTGAAGCAGCGCGAAGAAGAGCAAGCAGAAAAGATGTCTGCAGAGCGCAAAGCTCAAGTAGGTAAGGGCGGACGTGGCGAAAAGATTCGCACCTACAACTTCAAAGAAAATCGCATTACCGATCACCGCATTGGTTTCACTTTGTATCAGTTGCAAGATTTCTTGGCGGGCAACGTTGACCCAGTCGTGGATGCGTTAACAACGCAATTCCAGATTGAGCAGTTGGCTGGCGCCGCAAACGACTAACCACACCATGACACCCGAAGACGCGGTGACATGGATCGAGATGCTCGCCGAAACGACTGAGCAACTGGGCGATGCCAACGAAGCACGTTGGTTGTGTGAGCACGCAAGCGGATTAGACGGTGAAGAATTTCGTCAGTCGCAAGATGAATTTGTGACGACGGCAATGGCCAAGCAATTGCACGACATGGTTCGACGCCGGTTAGCGGGAGAGCCGTTGCAATATGTCATGAAGCGTTGGGCGTTTCGACACTTAGATGTTCTCGTAGATCAGCGAGTACTGATTCCACGACCTGAAACTGAACTGTTGGTTGAGGTGGGGCTGGCAATTGCAACTGAGCGATTGCAGCAGATAGATCGACCACTCAACATTGTTGATTTGGGTACGGGAAGCGGAGTGATCGGGCTGTCGATGGCACACGAACTGCCGCTTGGCAAAACCAATGTATGGCTTACCGATCAGTCGAGCGATGCGCTGGATGTTGCACGGGGAAACCTGGTTGGCGTTGGCCAAAAGGGTGGCGGGGTTCGACTTGCACTTGGCAGCTGGTGGAATGCGCTTGATGATTCATTGAAGGGCGCAATTGATATTGCAGTGTGTAATCCTCCATACATTGCTCACGACGACGATGAAGTTGCAACCGACGTGCATGCATGGGAACCACATTCTGCTTTGTACGCAGGCGACAACGGCCTCGCGGACATTCGCGAAGTAATTAGTGGTGCAACAACCTGGTTGGCAAACAACGGCTGGCTTGCACTTGAAATTGGCTATCGACAGGGCGACGACGTTCGTGCGTTGTTGGAAAATGCAGGACTCGTGCACGTTGAAATTCGGCGCGACCTCGCGGGTAGAGACCGAATCGCGTTAGCGCAACGACAAACTGCGTCGTAGAAAATCCAGCTGGTGCAGCAGCAAGTTTTCTGCAACAACTTCTTGCGGCGTCATGTGTGTAACGCCAACGAGCGGTAAAAACTCATGAGGCTTACCAGCATGCAGTAACGCCGTGGTGAGTCCTAACGAATGCGCTGCCAACACATTGTCGTCGGCGAGTCCGTGAATGATGAGCAGCGGGCGAGTGAGGTTCTTCGCTTCGTGCAACAGTGAGGAAGCGATGTATGGCTGTGGGTCGTGCATTGGGTTGCCCAAATATCGCTCGGTGTAGAACGTGTCGTACAACTTCCATTCGGTAACTGGTGCCCCAGCAATAGCGGTGTGAAAGTGTTGAGGTGCTCGAAGCACAGCAAGAGCTGCCAGGTAACCACCGAAACTCCAACCGCGAATTGCTACTCGCGAAATGTCGGCACACGGAGCGATCTCAGACAAGTGACTAAGTACCTCAATCTGATCGTCCAGCACGGTTGTTGCAAGGTCGTGATGCACCTCGCGTTCCCAGTCACTTCCACGACCTGGTGTTCCACTTCCGTCGGCTATGACGACGCAGAATCCTTGGTTGGCAAACCATTGGGCTGCGGTGAATGCCATGCTGCTAGCAACCACTCGTTGTGCGTGTGGCCCACCGTATGGGTCGAACAAAACCGGAAGCGCAGAGCCGTCGTGGTTCTCGGGCAACACAATTGCAGTACTGATGCTTCGTTTGCCAACGCGATGAAATGAAGCGTTGACGCTGAGTAGCGATTGCTCGGCGTTATTTTGCAATTCGTGATGGTTATTCACCAATGTGCGTGAGCGTGGTTGGTGCATGGTTGCGCTGCGAACCACAATGGTTTCGCCGCCAATTGCAACAGTGTGAATACCGTCGTCGTGGGTGAGTTGAACGAATTCATGCGTTGAAACATCCACTCTCCATGCGTGTAGGACATGTGGTTGGTCAATGGGGTTACCGGAAAACGTCACGTGATCGGCGTTTGCATTAACAATTCCACGCACCTGAACATGGGGTGGAGTAATCGCATTGTTGTTCACCAAAACTGCTCGAGCACCATTGCGTTCGCCACACCACAACAACATGTTTTCGGCAATAAGTGACGGGCCGCCGGCAACGAGCTCGACCCATTTGTCGTCGCGCTCCACATGCAGCGATTCTGTTTCGCCAGTGGCGTGCACTTTTCGAATGTCGAGCAACTTTTGATCGCGCGACATTACCGATATGACGAGCCCAGCCTTGTTCCACTGCACGGAAGTCAGATATTCGAATGTTTCTGCGTCCCAGACAATGTCGGTTGAACGTGCCTCAAGGTCGATGACATGCAACGAAGTACGTGCGTTGCTCGTTCCTGCAAACGGATACCTGCGAGTTTGCGGTTCAACTGTTGGTTGCGACGGGTCGGCAATGGTGATGAGTTCGATTGGGGAGTTGTCGACGCGTTCAACAACGAGTGCATCACTATTCGGTGACCACCAGTAGCCGCGCTGCCGATTCATTTCTTCTGCGGCCACAAATTCGGCAACGCCCCATGTGACGTCACTCGCTGTTTCAGGAGTGAGGCAACGCTCGTTGCCATGCATGTCGCACACGAATAATGCGCTGCCACGTATATAGGCAACATGTTTGCCATCCGGGCTGATGCGAGCGTCGTAAATAGTGTCTGGTGCCGGTTTGTTGATTACGACTTCGCGAGCATTGTGCATGTCGCCAACAAACAGTCGGCCACTTACGGCAAAGGCAACATGTAGTACTTCGCTATCGCAGGAGAATGAAACAATTCCTGCAGCACCTTCTCGTGCACGCTCACGCCGTGCACGTTCTTGCGCGGATTCATGATCAGTTTTCGAGTTGCTGAGCAGCGTGCGAATATCAGCAAGACATGTTTCGGTGTTGCGATCGGTATGACAGATCCACAGCGAATTCACCGTGTCGTTACCGGCAGGTGACCGCAGAAACAGCACTCGTTTTCCATCTGGGGAAACAACGATGTTTCGTGGTTCGCCAAGAGTGAGGCGCTGAGTTCGCGCATATTGTCGAGGAAACGTGTCGGTCATGCGAGCAGTGTTCCCGATTCATCAAGTCGAACAGGCACGCCAACCCATTCGCGTTCGCACATTTCAATTGCTAATTGCGGGTCATTCGATGTTGCCCAGGCGCGACGAGAATCGGGGAGGATGACCGAAGCGCAAATGGTTTCGGGGTTTCCATCTCGCCCGTGCATCACGCTGTATGCCTCAAGTTTTGCTGGCCCAACCCCTTCGGCAGCAGTTGCCACTTGGCGTTTTGGCAATGCATCAACTTGGTCTTGCGGAGACGAATGGGCAAATCCGTTTTGTGGTGGTGTCGCCGCATATGCACCGAATGAATGCTTGGTTGCGTATCCGCCATTTGCCCACACGAAACCGTGAGCATTTGGCTGTTCGCGGACCATGTGCATGGTGGTGGCTATGGCGTGCATGACGTAGTTATTGAACGGTCCCCCCGCAAACGAGAGTCCACCAGTTTGAGTGAGTTGTTGGTTCAAGCTGAGTCCGAGCGACCGGGCACCAAGTTGCACTGCAGATGGGAAGCACGAGTACAAATCAATGAAGTCGTATTCACACGTCGGCTTGCCTGTGAGTTGTTGGAGTTGCTCGCCGCCTAAACGAATTGCCGGTGTATCAGTGAACGTCCAACGATGAGAAATGAAGTTGTGTTCGTGACAGTCGGTGCCAGCTTGTGGGAACACCCATTTGTCACGCGCGATGCCAAGAGCAGTCGCGCGTTCTACCGAACACAACACCAGCGCTGCCGACATGTCTACATCGTTGTTTGAGTTCATCAGTTTTGTGTACGGGTATCCCACCATTCGGTTGGTTGGGGAAGCAGTGCGAATCTGTTCTGGTGTGTACGAATTACGCAACCATGCATGCGGGTTTCCTTCTGCAACGTTGCTGAAGCGCGACCAGAGTTCACTGATCAATTGTTGATGCTCGCTGACCGAACGTTGTGCTGCGGCACGAAGCGCTGTTTCAAACATCGGATAGATCTGAATTGGAAGTGCGATCTTCAGTGCAAGTTCGACTTCATGGTTCATCACCAATTCCTCTGCAACAGCAGTTGGAACTTCATCTGCTGCAGACTCCGGTGATGCGTTCATCCACTTGGGTTGAACTTCAGATTGTTTGGCGCGACGTCGAGATCGCGACGCTTCGCCGCCCGTAAGCACGACCATGTCAATTTCGCCACGAGAAATCGCCAGCGATGAAAAGTTCACGAGAGATTGCGGAAGGTTTCCACCGTGCGGAGTAAGGCCGGTAACGCGAACATTAAGTCCGAGTTCTCGTGCCACGCTGCGTGCGGGGTTTGGCTCGCGAGTAGACAACGAACGTAAAACGTGAAGTGCGTCGATTGTGCCGAGTGATGTCACGCCAGCGTCATGAATGGCGGCGTTTACTGCCTGCGCCATGAGTTGGGTGGGGCTCAATGCCTGCGATAAGTCGTCTACATGTTGCGAGATTTGGGCTTGCCCGACAAGAACGGGGGTGCGTGGGTCGAGCGTCACTTCACAAACTCTACTTTTCAATGATTGCAGGCGATCTATTGGGTAAAGCCCTCGTGACCTATGCTCGCATGCGGTATCTCTGATGAATTCTTCGCCTTCACCTCGCATCATTGCCATCGGATCTGACCACGCTGGATTCGAACTCAAGCAGCATCTTGTGGCTGTGTTGTCGAAGGCTGGGCACACCGTTATTGATCACGGTACGAACTCCACGGAAAGCGTTGATTACCCGCCGTTTTGCGCGGCAGTTGCCCGCGATGTGCGCGATGGCAAAGCAGAAATCGGCATTGTTATGGGTGGTAGTGGCCAAGGCGAGCAGATTGCAGCAAACAAAGTGCATGGCGTTCGTGCTGCATTGTGCAACGACCTGTATTTGGCAGAAATGGCACGCTCACACAACGATGCAAATGTGTTGAGTATGGGTGGGCGAGTAGTGAGTTTCGAATTAGCAGAACAAATCGTTGAAAGGTTTTTGACGACACCCTTTGAAGGTGGTCGACATGAGCGCAGGGTTGCGCAGTTAGCAGAAATAGAACAACAAGAAGGAGGGCGCTAATGCCTTGGCCGTCGGAGACTCAGAGAGATACAGAAGTTTTTGGACTCATTGATAAAGAGCGCGAGCGCCAAACCACTGGACTGCAACTCATTGCGAGTGAGAACTTCACTTCACCAGATGTGATGGAAGCAACTGGTTCGGTGCTCACGAACAAGTACGCAGAGGGCTACCCGGGCAAGCGCTACTACGGAGGCAACGCGGTTGTTGACGATATTGAAGCGATTGCAATTGACCGCGTAAAGAAATTGTTTGGTGCAGATCACGCCAACGTGCAGCCTCACTCGGGTGCAAGCGCAAACATGGCGGTGTATCTCGGACTCATCAAACCTGGTGACACTGTTCTTGGACTGAGCCTCGACCACGGCGGTCACCTCACGCATGGTTCGCCGGTGAATGCTTCAGGAATTTTGTACAACTTCCAATCGTTCCGTGTTGGAGATACTGACGAACGTTTGGACTTTGACCAAATTCGTGAGCTTGCAATTAAGCACAAACCAAAAATGATTGTTGCAGGAACCACTTCGTATCCGCGCAGACTTGAGCCACAGCCATTCCGTGCAATCGCCGATGAAGTTGGCGCGCTCATGATGTTCGATATTGCTCACATTGCTGGACTGGTTGCTGGTGGCGCACACCCGAACCCAGTGCCATACGCCGACGTCGTGACGTTCACTACGCATAAAACATTGCGTGGACCACGCGGCGGTTGCATTTTGACCACTGCTGCACACGCTGCAGCAATTGACAAAGCGGTGTTTCCAGGAAGCCAAGGTGGACCACTTGAACATGCGGTTGCAGCAAAGGCCGTTGCATTTCATGAAGCTATGCAGCCAAGCTTCAAGGACTATGCGCAGCAAATTGTGAAAAATGCTGCGGCACTTGCAGAAGCCTTGTCAAAACAAGGTTTCCGACTGGTTTCTGGCGGAACTGACACCCACATGATGGTGGTGGACTTGCGGCCATTCGATGCCGATCTAACAGGCAAAGAATCGCAACTCATTCTTGATGAAGCGGGAATTACCTTAAACAAGAACAACATTCCAAATGATCCGCGCAGCCCATTCGTCACCAGTGGTGTGCGAATTGGAACTCCATCAGTAACAACACAGGGCATGAAAGAGCCAGAGATGGCATTGATTGCTGAATACATTGCAACAACGTTGCGCAACCGTGCCAACCCAGCTGCAGTTGCAGAAGTTCGCGCCAAAGTTGCAGCTTTGTGCGCCAAGTTTCCTGTGTATACGAAGCGTGCGTGATTGATCTCACCGGCTATCTGATCGTTGGCCTTTGTGCCGCGGTGGTAACAGCAATTCTGACTCCGCTTGTCGAGCGCTATGCGCGCAAGCGTCGATGGATGGCTGAACCCGACGAACGACGAGCACACCCTGTTCCAACTCCAAACGTTGGTGGTTTGGCGTTTATGGGTGGACTCGTTGCAGCACTCATACTTGCGTGGCGAATGGATCGCTTCTCGCCGGTCATTTCTGGTAACTCTGAATTGATTGGTGTCGTGCTCGCAGCAGGTTTGATCACCGCACTTGGTTTTGCAGACGACATTCGTGATTTATCTGCACCAATGAAAGTGACCGGGGTAGTAGTTGTTGCGTTGGTGTTGGTGTGGTTTGGCGTAACCATGTTTTATTTCCGCGTGCCATTCCTTGATGTGTTTGTGCTGTCGAATGATTGGATCCCACTCTTCACGGTGTTGTGGTTATTAGGAATGACGCAAGCGATCAACTTGATTGACGGACTTGACGGTCTGGCTACAGGAATCGTGGCAATCGCTGCAGCAACATTTTTTGTCTACAGCAAGCATCTTGCAGATCAAGGTTTACTTGCTCAGCCAAACATCGGTCCGCTCATTGCCATCATCACGCTTGGAATTTGTTTGGGCTTCTTGCCGTACAACTTCAACCCTGCGCGAATTTTTATGGGCGACGTTGGCGCGCTCATGCTTGGTCTGTTGATGGCAGTATCAACGAGTGTTGTTGGAGGTCGTGCAGACCCTCAGTTGCAAGGTGTGAGTGGGCAAACATATTTCTTTATTGCGCCATTGTTTATTCCACTGCTTATTCTTGGCGTGCCGTTCTTCGACGTGCTGTTTGCCATTTTGCGACGCACGGTGAGCAGGCAGGGGTTTGCAACCGCCGACCGAGGACACTTGCACCACCGGCTGATTGCTCTTGGGCATGGACCGCGCCGAGCCGTGGTCATTTTGTGGGCATGGACGGCGTTGCTGTCTACCGTCGCCTTGTACCCGGCGCTCATTTCCAGCAAGCCCAACTTTTGGCCACTCATTGTTGCAGCCGTGCTTTTGGCGGGTTTTACGGTGTTGCATCCCCGTTGGCGACCTCACGCTGACTCGCAATAGGGCACAAGCGCACGACCAGTTTGGTGGGTTTGGCGGCGTCAAACTAGTTTGTACTTAGTTTCACAAGCGGTTCGAGCCTGAGGGGCATTTTCTCGTTGAAGTTCTTTCCTAAGAAGTTGGTGCCCAAGAAGGCATTGGAATCTGGCATCACCGACACACTTGGTCGAGGCCCAGAGATGGCGCTGAGCGTGTTGGTGTTTACCGTTGTCGGTCTGACAATTGACTCACAAGTAGGAACGATGCCGATCGTGACCATTGCGTTGGTCGTGTTTTCAGTTGTTGGCAATTTCATTCGGATGTACTACACCTACGACGGTCGAATGAAAGCGTTGGAAGAACAGCGATCGAGCGCTTCGAAGGCGCACCAACACGAAAGGAGCCTCAGTGAAAACTGACGATCCTCAATACGTGTCAATACTTTCCATGAATGACCAAGGCCCAGCTCCCGAAGCTGCAATTGTGCGCGACATCATTAAGCACGGCTCAATAGTTGCCCCCATCTTGATTGGGCTCAGTGCTGTATTTTGGGGAGTGAACGGTGCGTGGTCGGGTGCGTACGGCATCGTTTTGGTGCTAGGAAATTTTGCCGTTGCGGCGTGGATGGTGTCTTACACCGCCCGTATTTCATACGCCCTCATGATGGGTGCAACGTTGTTTGGTTACATTTTTCGCTTAGCGGTAATCGCCGCCGCCGTGTTTTTTGTCCGCAATGCCACGTGGGTTGAACTCGTGCCTTTGTGCATGACTATTGTCATTAGTCACGTTGGGTTGCTCTTCTGGGAAATGCGTTATATTTCTTTGTCGCTTGCTTTCCCCGGACTCAAGCCAAAACATGTAGCAAGCACCACCGTCCAAGATTCAACAAGTAACTAGTCGACAAAGCAGGATCACAGTGTTCTCAAACCAAATTGCAGTAATTCTTGGTGAAAGCTCGGGGCGCGGTTTTAGCTTCCCTCCGATCAACACCATTCTTCGTTGGAAAGATGTTGTTCCAGGCATTAACAAAGTTGTCATCATCGCAATCTTGTCAGCGTTGATTGGAACAGTGTTGTTCCTTGTTGCTTCATTAAAAGATGCGCGCAAGGCTCCTAAGGGCAGCCGCAACTTGGCTGAGATCATCGTTGAGTTCATCGAGAAGAACATCATCATGGAAACCATGGGTAAATCAGGAATGGGTTGGACGCCGTTCTTGCTCACCATGTTTGTATTCATTTATTTGTGCAACTTGCCAGGAATTATTCCGTTCATTCAAATGCCAGCAACTGCTCGAATGGGCATTCCTGCGTTTATGGCGTTGCTTGTTTGGGTGGTGTTCAATGCAACAGGTATTAAGCACCAAGGTTTGTTCGGTTATTTCAAGAACGTGTTGTTCCCACCGGGAGTTCCAAAAGCGCTGTATATCTTGGTGACACCGATCGAACTCATCTCAACACTTGTTGTTCGTCCGTTCTCGTTGGCAGTTCGACTTTTTGCCAACATGCTTGCCGGTCACTTGTTGCTCGTGATCTTCGCCTTGCTCACCCAGTCGCTCATTCAGGCAGAGACACAGAAGTTTTTCCTCGTTCCAATCGGCATTTTGCCATTCGCCCTGCTCATCTTTTTGACGGGCTTTGAGATCTTGGTTGCATTCCTCCAGGCGTACATCTTCACGGTTCTCACCGCGGTGTACATCGGTGGGGCAACGCACCCGGAGCATTAATTCAGAAACATCGAATACCGACAGATACCCACAAAAAACTAAACAACTAAACAGGAGATAAAAAATGGAAGCGTTAACACGAATCGCACACGCGAGCATTCGCGTTGCAGCAGAACTCACACCAGCTGAAGCAAAGGCAAATGCCGCTGCTCAGATGGCGGGTCTTGCATACGGTCTCGCAGCAATCGGACCTGGCATCGGAATCGGAATGATTTTCGGTAAGGCCATTGAAGCAATGGCACGTCAGCCGGAGTCCGCAGGTATGGTCCGCACCACCATGTTCCTTGGTGTTGCATTTACCGAAGCTCTTGCTCTTATCGGCTTCGTTGCCTTCATTCTGTTGAAGTTCGCCTGATCCAATGCGAGTTCACGTAACGACACTGCAAGGTGGCCTGGTTCAGGTACGCGTTGCTGCTGAGACCGCTGAAGGCGGTACAGAAGCAACTGCTGCTGAAACCACGGGTCCGAACCCGATTGCACCAGAGGGCAAAGAGCTCATCTGGGGTGCTGGTTCGTTCCTCGTGTTCCTGGTCATCATGCGCGTGTTCTTGTTCCCTCGAATTAAAAAGGGAATGGACGCTCGTTACAACGGCATTCGCGAAGACTTTGAGTCGGCCGACTCAACTCGATCGGCCGCAAAGTCGGACGTGTCGAAGTACGAGGCTGAGATTGCAACGGTTCGCGCCGAAGCAGCAGCACGCGTTGACAAGGCACGCCAAACATTGGATCAAGAACGCGGCAGCAAGATTGCAGAAGCCAACGCACGCATCGCTACGAAGCGCGCAGCAGCAGAAGCAGAACTTGCAGCAGCACGCAACGCAGTACGCGACCAAGTGGCCGCAGCCGTTGCATCGGTAACTGAACACACCACGCAGCTTGCAGTGGGCAAGTCTCCTGACGCGAGTGTGGTTCAGAAAGCTGTGCAACAAGTAATGCAGACTGGAGCACGTTCATGATTGCGCACGTCATTTCATTGTTGGCGGCAGAAGACCCAACTCAGACACACAGCTGGATATTGCCGGAAACCGCCGAAATCATTTACGGCGG
>Ga0315906_10003961_pt1 | contig 19346 bp, 13 predicted proteins | sample LakEriMetagenome_4_FD_203526 | JGI IMG/M metagenome (GOLD analysis project Ga0315906, IMG submission 203526) | Freshwater fungal communities from buoy surface, Lake Erie, Ohio, United States - Buoy 2 MA122 | ecosystem: Environmental > Aquatic > Freshwater > Lake > Lake biofilm | place: USA... | reverse complement strand
GGGCTACAATATAGGCAGCGATGCGTAGCGACACCTTGTGTTTTTGAGCAGTTTCCCAAACGTTGTCGAATGCTTTACGCATCCAGTTGTCGGCTCGCTTGTTGATCTCATCTTCACGGTAATAGTAGCCCGTACGGTTTTGCACCCATTCGAAGTACGACACGGTTACACCTCCACCATTTGCCAATACATCAGGAATAACGGTGATTCCACGTTTGTTCAGGATTTCATCCGCTCGGGCGGTGGTGGGTCCGTTCGCACCCTCCACAATCAGTTTGGCTTTGATTTTTTCAGCATTCGTGGCAGCACGAATCTGGTTTTCCATGGCGCAGGGGGCCAACACATCCGTTTTCAATGTCAATAGTTGTTCGTTGCTGATGGATTTGCCTCCTTTGAAACCTTTCAGCACCCCTTTGTTTTTGTCGCGATGCGCGATGGCTTTTTTCAGGTCGATTCCGCTTTCGTTGTAAAAAGCACCGGTGTGGTCCGAAATCCCGATCACCTTGACTCCTGCTTGTTGGAAATGCAGTGCGGTGATTGATCCCACATTGCCGAACCCTTGAACAACCGCGGTGCACTTATTCGGGTTCATTCCCAGCTTGGTCATCGCCTCCAATGCAGAAACCACTACACCGCGCCCTGTTGCTTCAACCCGACCTAAGGAGCCACCCAGGAACAGGGGTTTTCCGGTAACAATACCGGGTGTGAATCCTCCTTTTATTTTGGAATACTCATCCACGATCCAAGCCATTTCCTGCGGCCCGGTGTTCATGTCTGGAGCAGGGATGTCCTTGTCCACCCCGAATATGTCTGACATGGATGCGGTGTAGGCCCTGGTAAGGCGTTCTAGCTCGCCTTTCGACATGCTGCGTGGGTCGCAGGTGATTCCGCCCTTGGCTCCGCCATATGGAATGCCTGCAATGGCGCATTTGAATGTCATCCATGCCGCAAGTGCCTTCACTTCCTCGGGATTAACATCCATGGAATACCTTATGCCGCCTTTGGATGGCCCCAGTGCGGTGCTGTGTATGATCCGATACCCTTCAAATACCTTGATGGTTCCGTCGTCCATGTGTATGGGCAGGCTCACTACAATTTGGCGCGATGGGTTTTTCATGATCTGGTAAACATTCTCATCGAGCTTTATGACCCGGGCGGCTTCGTTCAGTCGCTCAATCATGGCTTCAAAAGGATTGGTGGTATCCGTGGCTTTTGCCTGCGAGGTCTTTTTTGAAATCTTTACAACGCTCATATCCAGTTTCTTGGTAGAGGCGAAATTAGGTAAAATCGGGTCGGGGCAAACGGCTCAAAGACCTAGTTATTCACGGGTTTGATAGCCATTTTGTTGAATACGTGTTGGCTTGGTAGTTCATGTTAAAAGATGGATTTAACTACCTTTAAAGCGCTTTCATAGAAAACACCATCAACCATGTTCCGATTATTGCTTACTGTCATCCTGTTGGTCACCAGCATTCATTCATCCATCGCCCAAGGCTGTATGGAAAGCAAAAGACTTATGCGTGGGTTGGATTTGGAACGGCAAGCGACCTTTTCGCCATACGACATCACACACTACGACATTCGCATCGACACCATCTCCATGGGTAGTCAATCCATAAGAGCCCGCGTAGGAGTCACCATACTGGCTGATCAAGCTCCTTTTACCGCTGTCAATTTGGATTTGGAAACATTCACCATCGACTCCATCACCGCTACCGGTCATTCCATTTCATACACCCACACGCCCCCCTCGCTGAACATCCAATTGTCACCTGCCGTGGCATCGGGTGATTCGGTCACCGTTTGGATTGCCTATCGTGGCACTCCCACCTTGGAGGCAGCAGGTTGGGGAGGTTTTCATTTCAGTGGAGGATATGCATTCAATATGGGTGTGGGATTTGGCACCAATCCGCATAACTTCGGAAGGGCATGGTTCCCTTGCGAGGATAACTTCACATCCCGTGCACTGTATGATTTCCGCATAAGGACCAGCGCTTCCAACAAGGCGTTCTGCAATGGTGCCCTGCAACAGGAGATCACCAATCCTGATGGTACAAAAACATGGCATTGGAAAATGGATTACTCCATTCCCACCTACCTTGCATCCATTGCCGTTGGGCCGTACCACCGGCTGCAACGAACATCCAATGGAATTCCGGTTGAATGGGCGGCGGCTCCAGTTGACACCAATGCGGTGTTGGCCACGTTTGCAAACCTCGACACCTGCCTTTCATCCTTCATCACCGCTTATGGCGAATACCCTTTCAACAAGGTCGGTTATTGTCTCGTGCCATTCAACTCAGGTGCCATGGAACACGCCACAAGCATCCATATCGGTCGTGGATTTGTGAATGGAACGCAAAGCTACGCCACCTTGTGGGCCCATGAGCTGGCTCATATGTGGTGGGGCGACAAGGTCACATGTGCCACCGAACAAGACATGTGGTTGAATGAGGGGTGGGCCAGTTTCAACGAAGCGTTTTACACCGAGAAGGTGAATGGCGTGAATGCCTATCGCGATTGGATACGCACCAACCACCGCAAAGTGCTTCAGTTTGCCCACACCCCAGCGCAGGACGGGTCCTATCTTACACTTAACAACATTCCGCATGACTATACATATGGCTACCATGTCTATCAAAAGGGAGCCAACATCATTCACACGATGCGACACTACATGGGGGACTCTTCTTTCTTCAATGGAACCCGTCATTACATGGACTCCAAGGCATTCAGTCATGCCTCCAGTATCGATTTGCGTGATGCATTGACCGCCGGTTCTGGAATCAGTATGAACCGCTTCTTCGATGACTGGGTTTTCACGCCCGGCTTTCCACATTTTTCAATCGACTCGGTGGTTTATGTGCCTGGTGGCCTGGATCATTATTATATCCATACCCGTCAACGGTCAAAAGGCAATGCCAACCATTTGTACGAGATGCCGGTGGAAATCAATTTCACCGATGGTGTTAATGATACCACTATTCGTGTAGTGATTGATTCACTGACGAACATGTTTCATATCCCTATTTATTTTAATGCGTCCCTGATCACCTTGGACCGGTATGGAAAGATCTCAGATGCACGGGTTGGTAATGAGAAAACGGTAACCATTACCGGAACACAGCCCATTGCTGAAACCAGCTTCTCCATGAACGTTTCCAATGTGGGTACACCCAACGCCCGTGTTCGGGTCGAGCATCACATGGTGCCACCAGATCCGTTCATCAACAGCAATCCTGGCATCCGGCTTTCCGACAATCGTTATTGGCGTGTGGATGGCTTTTTCACCAGTGGTTTTGCGGCCAAGGGGATTTTTGTTTACGATGGCTCAGTGAGCGCATCCACTGGCTATTTGGACAATACCTTCATCACAGGAACCGAGGACAGTCTGACGATTTTGTACAGGCCAGGTCCAGGTCATGAATGGCAAGTGGTGAACGGCTTCACCATCAACATTGCAAGCAATCCAAATGACCGGCGCGGAAGCATCGCCATTGACACGCTCAAGATAGGGGAGTATGCCATGGGATATTACGACTATTTGGTTTCATCAGGATCGTTGGAGCCAAGGGATAAGGGCAGTCTTCAGGTTTTTCCGAACCCATCTCGCGACACCTTTAACATTCTTCGAACCGGTTCATTACAAAAAAAGGCCACCGCTGTCATTTACGACAACGGCGGACGAAAGGTTTATGAGTGCACTTTGGATTCGGGTCAAAAGCAAATGATCTGGGATGCGTCAAGCATGCCTGCCGGCGTGTTTCATGTGGTCATGAAAGTCGATGGTGACAAGCTGCAACAATCAATTCGACTGATGAAGGTCAACGACCAGTAGTCGGCACAAGGTCTGCTTATTCAAGTAATCGGTATCCGAAACTGATTCCAATGTTTTTGTTTTGGATGGTTGTTCCGTTATCTGTAACAGGCGCGAGGTTCATTAGCCCCAACCCATAGTTCACACCCACTTGCGTCCGTTTGAATTCCAAGCCCACTCCTGCAAACAGGCCTAAATCCAATCGCCTCAAGTCGTCATCTTTGGAGGAACCCCAGTCAATATCCTCCTCATCCTCTATGATTTCGTCAAACATTTCTATTTCATATTTGTAGTTCCCGGCAAGTCCTATTCCCACATAAGGACCAAGGTTTGCATAAAAGCTTCCCCAACCCATGTCAAAGTTTGCACGGGCGGTTAACGGTATGTCCAAGTAGTACAGGTTGGCGGTTTCTTCGACACTTGTTTGAACACCCATGTATTCACCACGCTCATCATAAATGAATCCCCTGGTGGATAAAAACATGCCACCTTCGAATGAAAATACGCCCTCGGTGGGAGTTTGGATCGTGCCCCCTAAATGAACGCCTGGCTTGTTTTTGAAGTCGGAGCTGTAGGTTTCGTTGTTGTCCTTCATCACCATGTTAGATAGGTTCAGTCCCGCTTTAACGCGGTAGATTTGTGCATCCGCCTGGTTGGATGAGATTGCAAAGGCAATCACTGCTGATAAAATAATGGTCTTTTTCATAAGATTTGTTTTTACAATGGTTCGATTATGGTTTATAGAAGTATTGAATGTCGCGTCGACATTTTTTTGTTTTGAACGGGAATGCTGCAGCAGCCCTCGTCTTCGATGGCGTATCCGCTCGAATCATTGGCTTGGCTGAGGGGTTGAATCCGTTTAGATCCTTCTCGGTAAACGGCAATGGACTTCAGTCCGAGTCGGTGTGCTTTCAGAAAACAGTCGGCAACCTGTTCAACTGTTGCCTGATGATTCAGGTTCACGGTTTTGGATATTGCACCCGAAAGAAAAGGTTGTACAGCAGCCATCATCAACAGGTGACCCGAAACCGCTATCGGACTTAACCCCAAGTCGCTTCCAGTGGCACATTGGAAAACACTTATGTGCTGAGGATTGCTGAATTGGTTGATGTCCATCACACCATGCTTTTTCAAATAACCGATTTGCTTGGCAATCGAAGGTTTTGAAAACTTGAGGGCAATAAGACCTGCCTCCACACAGGCGGCCGATTGTTGCATTGTTCCACCATCTGATAAATGTTTGAACGCAACCGGAGCGAATAGTGGTTCTATTCCTGTTGTATCGGAATCCATCAACAATCCGATGGTGCCCGTAGGAGCAATGCAACTTACTTGTGCGTTGCGGAATCCGGATTTTGATCCCAAGTTGATCACCTGGTCCCAAATGCGTGCTGCCGCTTCCAGCAGATGGCTGTTTGACTTGGTTTTGGTAGCAATACTCAGCGCATCGCGGTGCATCACCATCACCTCCAACATGCTCGATAAGTTCAATTCGAAACCATTGAAGGCCCCAAGGTTTTTAGCCATCTCAATGGAAGTAAGATAGGCCTGTCCGGTCATGCTTGCGGCAATGGCTGTTGCAAGATGTCTTGATTCTTCGCTGTCGTAAGCCAATCCCATGGACATCAGCATCGCTCCAAGTCCTGTAAATCCAAGACCTAGCGTTCGGAATCTCCAGGTTTGCTCGGCCACCTCCTTGCTTGGGAACTGACCCATCAACACGGATATGTCAAGCACAATGGTCCACAAACGTGTTGCGTGTAGGAAGGATTTTGAATCAAAACGGTTTTGCTCGTCGCGGAATCGGTTCAAGTTGATTGAAGCAAGGTTACATGCCGTATCATTCAGAAACATGTATTCCGAACAGGGGTTGGATGCGTGGATCATACCCGAAGTCTTGCAGGTGTTCCACTTGTTGATGGTTGAGTCGAATTGAATTCCGGGATCTCCGCACATCCAAGCGGCTTTTGACATTTGCTCCCAAAGACTTTTTGCCGAAACGGATTCCTTTACCGATTCAATGGATCTGTTTTTCAGATTCCATTGCCCACTGCGACGCAATGTTTGCATGAAGGCATCGGACACCCTGATTGAATTGTTTGAGTTCTGTCCGGAAACGGTCTCATAGGCGTCCTGGGCATCCAGCCCCGATTGAATCATCAACTGCGCTTTGGACTCCTCATTCGCCTTCCATGAAATGAATTCTTCAATATCGGGATGATCCACATCCAGGCAAACCATTTTAGCTGCTCTGCGCGTGCTGCCTCCTGATCGGATGGCACCGGCAGCAGCATCTCCTACTTTGAGGAATGAAACCACTCCGGATGACGTTCCGCCGCTTTCCAATGGTTCGTTTTTACCTCTTAGGGCTGAGAAATTGCTTCCCGTTCCACTTCCGAACTTGAATACACGCGCCTCGCGCATCCAGAGGTCCATGATGCCTTCAGGCCCAACCAGGTTGTCTTTTACTGATTGAATGAAGCAGGCATGCACCTGCGGATGTTCATATGAATTCTCACATCGCTCGGCTGTTCCGGTGTTTGGATTCACATAAAAATGTCCATGATCAGCTCCTTTGATTCCATAGGCCTGATGTATTCCCGTGTTGAACCATTGCGGTGAGTTGGGTGCTGCCATTTGCGCCAGCATCATGTAAATCACCTCATCGCGAAAAGCGTGAGCATCTTCGGGAGCTGCAAAATAGTTGTGATTCAATCCCCACTGCATCCACCCATCGGCCATACGGCCAACCACCTGGCGGATTGAGTTTTCTGAAACGGTGATATCTCCCTCCTTGATGTTTGCGAGGTAATGCCTGGCCAGGATGTAGGCGGCGTTATCCGACCAGTGTTTTGGCACTTCAACCTCTATAGGTGCTTGATCCGATTCGATGAACACCACCCGGCATCCATAATCGAAATGTGCGAACGGATCGTTCAGGTTTTTAGTGAAATATCTGTCAATGTCTAAGCCCATGGGTGTTCGATTATGGGACGAAATTATTTCCATCAGCTACCGCAGGGCCATGACAGTTGTCATGCGGTTTATATGAGAGTTGTTTGCCTTACCTTCGTGATATGGAACGGAAGCCCAACCGCCTGGCTCAATCAGCAAGTCCTTATTTACAACAACATGCATTCAATCCGGTGGATTGGTGTCCATGGGGACCTGAGGCATTGGCCAAGGCCAAGTCGGAGGACAAGTTGATATTGGTGAGTGTTGGCTACAGTGCCTGCCATTGGTGCCACGTGATGGAGCACGAGTGTTTTGAGAACAACGAGGTGGCGCAGCTCATGAACGATTTTTTTGTTTGCATCAAAGTGGATCGCGAAGAGCGGCCCGACATAGACCAGGTGTACATGGCTGCAGTGCAATTGCTGAGCGGAAGAGGTGGTTGGCCTTTGAACTGTTTCACCTTGCCCGATGGTAGGCCCGTTTATGGGGGCACCTATTTTCCCCGCAAGTCGTGGATGGAGTTGCTAACGAACCTGGCTTCCATGTATCGGAATAATCGTTCGCGATTGGAGGATTATGCCCGCCAATTAGTGGATGGCGTCGCTTCTTCGGATGCCTTTCCGGATTTGGAACCCGAATCGGTTGGCCAATCGTTTCCAATTGCAGACGCCGTTGAAAAGTGGAAGCAGTTGTTGGACCATCATGATGGGGGTCCGAACCGTGCCCCAAAGTTTCCTCTGCCTAACAATTACATATTCTTGCTTCGTTATGCGCATATGTTCAGTGATCAATCGTTGGCCGACCAGGTGCGCTTGACCCTGAAAAAGATGGCTTATGGAGGTATTTACGACCAGGTGGGTGGTGGGTTTGCCCGTTACTCGGTTGATGGTATCTGGAAGGTTCCGCACTTCGAGAAGATGCTTTACGATAATGCACAGTTGATTTCGCTTTATTCCGAGAGCTATGTATGTTGGAGGGATCCGTTGTATCGCGACATCGTTTACCAAACCACTGAATTCATGCAAAGGGAGTGGTGGTCGCCGAATGGTTGTTTTTATGCTGCTTTGGATGCAGATTCAGAAGGGGAGGAGGGCAAGTATTATGTTTGGAACACAGAGGAGTTGGAAGAACTTTTAGGAACGGATTTTCCTTTGGCTGCCGCTTATTTCAACATCAATGAGCGTGGGTTATGGGAGCATGGCAACCATATCCCTTTGCGGCATGATGATGACTCAACCCTGGCTGCACAATTCGATATTTCGGAGGAAGAGCTTCGAAGGCGTGTTGAGTGGATCAGAGGGGTCATGCTGCAGCATCGCGAGCAGCGCATTCGACCGGGATTGGATGACAAGTTGCTTACCTCATGGAACGCCATGGCCGTTTCGGGCTATGTTTCGGCACATACGGCTTTCGCCGATGATGCATTCCTGGATCGCGCCAAACAGGTGTTCGGATTCATCCGTTTACAAATGGGTGCTCCCGATGGTGGATTGTATCATAGTTGGAAGCCGGGTAGTGTAGCGGTTGAAGGATTTTTGGAGGACTATGCTTTTGCGATTGCCGCCGCGGTGGATCTGTATCGTGCAACTTTCGACTATGGTTATTTGGAAACAGCGATTGGTTGGATGCGTTATGCCATACGGCATTTCCATGATGTGGAAACGGGTTTGTTTTTCTTCACCTCTGGCTTGTCGGATCCGTTGTTTGTACGCAAGTTTGAGTACCAGGATAATGTTATTCCTGCATCATGCTCGCAGATGGCTCACAATCTGTACCAGCTTTCCTATTATACGGGCAATCGTGAATGGGAGGAGATGTTGGACCGGATGTTGGCGGTTATCAAACCCATGGTAAAGGGTTACGGCAGTGCTTTCAGCAATTGGCTGGACTTGATGCTTCGTCGTTCGGCACCATTGCAGGAAGTGGTAATTTGTGGAGAGGGGGCCGTTGCTGAATTGAAAAAGTTACATGCAAAGGGCTACAGGCCGTATTTGATGGTTGATGGATGTGAGCGTGAAGAAAAGACTGCGGCAACCCGAAACCGGTTGGTGGATGGAAGGCTTTTGGTTTACCATTGTAATAATCAGGTTTGTGGATTGCCCTGTTCTGATGTGGACAGATTGGTTTTTTAAACTTTCAGTTTTTCAGGAAATAAGATAGGGTAGTGTCCACTTGTGAATTCCAAAACGGATAGGTATGTCCTTCACCTGCAACCAATATCAATTCATGTTTGATTTCTGGTGTCTCCTTCTTAAGTAATGCATGGAATTTAGAGGAATGGTTCGATAGGACTACCTGGTCGTTCGTTCCATGGATGAATAAGAAGGGTGTTTTCAGTATCTTGGTGTTAGCAGCAGGATTGGCCTCGGTTTGCCAGCGTTGCATGAACTTCTTTTGCGGTCCGTAAAAATTAATCATGACCTTGTCTGAACCTAGCAGGGAGTTGTCATAATCACCAGACCATGCAGCTCCTTTTTTGAAAACGTCAGGTTTTTCCATGGCTGTCAAAACTGCGCCTCTTGCACCACTGGATAGTCCGCACACATAGTTCGGACCACCTACAACGAATATGCTGAAACGTTGCTGCATCTCAGTCAGTAGTGTGTCGGTAAGCCATGTCAGCAAAGGCGATTCAACCATGTCGTTCCTTGTTTCGCTGAAATATTTTTTGGTATAGGTGCTTTTATGCATTTCTGGCATCACCAGGTTGAAGCCGGCTTGGGTTGCTTTTGCACAAAACGACATTTGGTCGCACCAGCGAAGTGTGGAATGGTTCCAGCCCGGAAGCACCAATATGGTTCCTTTAGCCGGGATGTGATTGGATTTCCTACAGTGAACCTTGATAAATTTCTCCTTCCATGGGATTTGGTAGGTAGAATCCTCAAGTGATTCATGGATTACAATATCAACCGAATCTTTATTGGCTATGACTATTTTTTGCTTAGCTTCAGTTTTAACAACCTTATCGCATGAGAGCTGTAACCATACGACACAAAGTGACAGACAAAACAGTATAGTCTTCAATTGTAAATTGGTATTATTTCGGAAACACACACATCATTCCACTTTCTTGACGGGTAGAAGTCAAATGGATATAGACGGAAGTAGCGAGTGGTTTTTGGACTTCTGAACATGATTGTCTGAATAGCATCTATGTCATCCAAGGAAATGATCTCCTTTGTACCGTCATCAAAAACTATTTCCGCTTTTTTGACACGAAGATTCAACGGATACAGGTCACCATAACTCCTGAAGTTAGGATAGTGCGACCCTCCATGTATCTGGATACCGCTGATGGTTGCACTTGATTCAAAGTCGATTTGAATCCAATTTTCGTCCCCATAACCGTTTTTTGGCGACCACCACGTTTTGATGTCCCTATCTATGGCTTTGTAGGGTTCATAGGAGAAGCCGGACATACCGCTCATGGTCGTATTGGATGTTGCACGAATGATTGCGGCCGTGTTGGATATGCGGGAATCACTAAGCTCATTTTGTTCCGTGGTTTCTGAGTAAGATTTTGGTCGAACGTCTTTGACGCATCTACATGAGAATCCATCGTTTTTGTAGTATTCGTTCTGATTGCTTTGGGAGCGATCAAAGGCATATGCTACATAAACTGCTTTCCTGGTGCTATGTTCATCGGCAGTCCAGAAATAGGCCCCGACGTTTTTGAATTTGAAACCTCCTGAACTGAACATCCTTTTCCCGGATGGTAAAATATTCAATCCTCTGAAATTGGTTGCATCCACATTTGGATTCGACCATTCGTCGATTGATTTGACAGCTCCTGTATTCAAGCCATTTTCTTCAAGATGGTTATCGAGCATTCTGAAATCAATTGCCGTTGGAACCCTCCAGCCCTTTGGGCATAAACCACGATAATCGTTTATGGCATGCCAATTATAGAGATTTCCCCAATATTCAATGTTTTCCGGTTGATTGTCGTAAAAACAATAAGCACCACGTTTTGCATATATCCACTCGCGGTCACTTTCCAAATTGGCAATAGGGTCTCCGTTGGTGTATTTTGTTGTTTTTAGATTTGAAGTGGTCCAATAAAGGTCGCCAATTTTGACAGCTCCGTATCTGTTTCCATCCCAATCGACCATTACCATTTCATTACCATCATTGTCTTCCCCATTCAATCCTGTAAATGTTGAACTGACCCAATTGGATATGTTCGGCCAGTAACTAACCGAGGCGGCAATGACCAAAAGCAAGAGTACGGATCCGATTACTATTTTTTTGATTTTGTTTTTGTGATCAGTTTTTAAATTTCTTTCTGAAGGATCTGTAGGGATTTGATGGAAAGTTTTCCCAGCAGCAACTGGCGGTTTTTCAAGATTGGGCACTGAAGGCGCTCCATTCAGTTTGTTGATCTCATGTATAATTGATTTACAGGATTCAAAGCGGTCGTTGGGCGACTTGGCAGTGGCTTTCTGAATAATTGCATCCCATGACGAGTTAGTCAATGGTAGTTTTTCATTGACGATTCGGGTTGGGATCTCATAATATGGAAAATCAAATGCTTTTTTTCCTGAAACCATCTCCCAAAGGATGACACCGAAGCTGTAAATGTCGCTTTTTGATGAGACTGGACTTGACTGGGTAATGGCTTCAGGAGCAATTGTGTTTGAAACCGGTTGAGTTGAGAAGATTTTTGAAGATTGTCCATTAAAATCCAATACGATGTCATGGATCAATTGGCTAAAATTGGGATCAAGGCTATCGGAAAGCAACAAGTTGTGGCAATTCAGATTTCCGTGATGGATATTGTTGTCATGGATGTATAATAATGTGGAAAGGGTTTTTAAACTAATCGTTTTAATTTGATCTTGGTCTAGTTTTCCTTTCCTTTTGATGAAGTCGGATAGACTATTCCCTTCCATGTGCTCCATGACCAAGCCAACTCCTTGCTCGCCGTCGAAGATGTCAATGAATTTTGGCAGGCCTGTGTGATCGAGGGCTGCCCACATTTGACTCAGCTCCATGAACCGCTTTTTTATGGCATGGTTTCCAGCGGCAACTTCGTTCAACAGGGTTATGACAACCTTGGTTCCAAGAGATTCATTTGATCCATTATAGCTCGAAGTCAGCTCTCCACTGTATATTCTTTCGCGAAGTAGATATTGTCCTATTTGTTTCACTTTAAAATTGATTTGATTCTGTTGGGTGATTATCTAAGTCCACTGCTATCACTCCCTGATTTATCAAACGAAATCGGTTTTTGGAGCTTCAAGTTTTTGATGGAATCCCTTTTTGCTTTTCGTAGCGAGTCTGCCTTCATCTTTTCCTCCTCTTTTTCTCGTTTTATCTTTTCCATTAATTCAATTTCCCGCTCACGCGCGTCTTCCTCACGTTTTGCCTTTGATGCTGCCATATCTATTTCCAACTGGCTGACATCGTAAATGTCTTCGGTTGGGGGTGATGGCAGTTTGGTTTTATTTGGGTCGTTGTCTTTTTTGAAATCATCCTCATCGCTCATGCGAAACCCGATCATGGTTACCAAAAGAGCGATACAGCAGATCGATCCGATGAACAACCAACGCATTTTGTTTGACTGCTTTTCCTCTCCCGCTTTCATTTTTGGAATATAGGATTAATGGCTTTTATAATATGTTGAATAAAAATCAGTTTAGGAATTTCTGCCTACATCTTTCTGAACAAAAAGGTTTGTACGGGTGATCATAAATCAAATTTGTATTCGATGTCATGTTGTCACACTGTGAAAAGCTGCACTTGACCAAAGACTTGTCACGGGACCGATTCCTCTTCCTTTTATTCTCCTCACCAGGATCAGGGTTAGATGCAATCGTATCAACCGTAATTGTTTCCAGGCGCTGTTTTTTTTCCGTCAGAGATGGTTTTTTCCTGGAATCCGATTCTGTTTCTAATGGCGAATTGTTATTCGAATCATTGGGGTCATCTTGTTTGGCGGTTGCTTCGGCCCCTGTCTCACTGTTATCTGCAACCAATTCCCTGCCACATAAATCGCACCCACCTGGCGCATCGTAAAGGGGCATTCCTGCGCATTCCGCATTTCTGCATTTGTATTTTACAGATATGGATTCCAATGATGATGGTTGTTCTGTATTTATACTTTTTTGAAATATCAGGAAGGCGGCTCCTGATAACACAGCCAGTGCGGCAACGATGCTGAAGACAATGAAAATGTTTTTGCGTTTTTTAATACTTGTTTTTGCTTTATTCGTGTCGATGAAAGCTGGTTTGGATTCAGTATTTACAATAGGTGCACCAACAGGTTTATTTTCTTTTTTCAGTATCGGATTGGATACGGGTACTGCAACATTTTGCTTTGCTGTGGCCTCATTTGGCAGGTTTGCAAGTAATTCATGTATCGACTGGAATCGATCGGATGGGTTTTTGGCACATGCTTTTTGTAAAAAAACATCCCAACCTGTGCCAGTCAATGGTAAGGAATCATTGTAAATCCGTGATCGCAACTCAGCGATTGAATTACAATTCAGATCAAATGGATCCTTTCCTATCACTGAAAAGAATACAACCAAACCAATACTATAAATATCCTTGGTTTTGCCTGACATGCCAACAGGCAAAAACGACTCAGGCGAACAGAAGGCAATTGCCTCTGACTGGATGCGGTTTCCCATGGGGGCTTCAGCTGTTGAGCAGCTCTTTAGTATTTCAGCGGCGTTGTTAGGTGTGATTTTGATGTTTCCATCCTTTTCAACCAAAATACTTGAAGGACAAAGATTCAGCTGGTAATAATTTTGATCATGACATGACTGAACAGCAGCACATATCTGTGAAATCCAGTTTAAAATGGTTTTGTATTCTTGATTAGGGGTGTTTTCAATGAGATTGCGGATGCTTTTTCCTTCTACTTTTTCCATGACAATTGCTGCCATGTCTTCCGAATCTACCAAATTGCTGACTTGAACAATGTTTCTATGCCTAGATAAATTTGCTGAAGATCTGGCATGATCAAGGAAAAGCGATTTGGATTTTTTATCGTAAAATAGATCCTTGTCCAAGACCTTCAGTGCAAAATGTGTTTTTAGCATTTTATGCATGGACATCCAAACAGTGGATGTTGCTCCTTTGCCTAGCTCAGATATTAAAATGTAGTTCATTGAAATGTTCTATGGTCTACGTCGGACCACTTTAGTGCGTTCAATAATAATGAGTTTGTTTCTTGAAGATTTTGGCCTTAAAAGCTTTTGAGTCTGATTATTAATCAAAACTAAGAACGGCACCAAATTATTAAAAATTCCAAAAACCATGTAAACACTTGATATATAACACTATGGCTTTTTATGAGGATTCTGTTGTATAGCAATCAAGGAGCCCGTATGTGGTTTTGGTTGATTATTTATCGACGATTGAATTACCTGATTTACCTAGTTTGGAATAGCATTTTAAAGCTTCTGAGTGGTTTTGATTTATTCGGGTTTCGATTCAATTCATTTAATTTGAAACTATTTGCTTCATAATTCATTTTCAAGATATTTTCAAATTGACATGCATGATTGTTTCAGTAATAACAACATAAATAATAATTCTTTTCAAAATCTGTTATGTTCTAAATGACCTTCATTTCGAAAATCATATCATGCCTTTTATTAATCGCGCTCTTCGGTTGCTCTTACGATGATCCTGGTGGCAGGGAGCAGATATCGAACGATAAATCAAAACGTAGTGGAAGCAATGGTCACCGTAAGCTTCATGTTTATTTGTATCATACGGCAACTGTTTCAGAAGGCGACCTTCGTTTGATTGATGAGTCTCTCCGGCGTTACTACGATGCGGAAGTCGTTCGAAAAGGTGTGCTCCAAATCCCCTCCGAATACATCAATCCCCGAAGTGGTAAAATGCAATCCGATTCCATCCTTCGCTTTATGGATCGGATGTTGATCGACAAGCCGGGCAAACGCCTCTTGATCACAGATCGAGTGATCAGCACAAAACGAAGTTTAAATGGAAGGACTTTCCCTGATTGGACCATCATGGGGTATGGACAAGTAGGTGGGAGGAACTGCGTGGTTTCTTCCGCCACCTTGAAAACCAAAAGGTCCGAGCGACTGAAGAAGGTTGTGCTTCATGAGTTGGGACACACCATGGGTGCTGATCATTGTAAGAAAAGTGACACCTGCCTGATGTTGGATTTGAAAGGAGTTGGTTCGGCTATTGATAAAAGCTCATTTTACATGTGTGCCGAATGCAAGAGGCGGGCTGTGAAAATCAATTGACCTTTTTTTTGGAATCCGGCATCAAAGGATTGTTTTGTTGTTGGCTAAAAGCCCCCTTTTGGTCCAGGGGGTTTAAAACTTCTTTTTACCTTGTTTCAAGCTCAAAAGAGGGTGCTATAATCTCGGTTCCATCCTTCAATCTCACCCGAATAACATCAAATATGACTTTTACATTTAGTGAGGGGTCGGTTTTTAAAAGCGTCTCTCGCATGTTGTTGTTGATGAACCTTGAATCGCTTGGAAAGGGAAGCACGGCATCCCTTCCCTGTTGTATGATGATGATATCGAAATAGGTGATCACATCCACAAGCTCTGTATCACTACAAACTGAGATCGAGTCTATGGTGAGCAATTCATCCATTGACACGAAGGTTCTGCCTTGGAGTGCCGGTATGCATACAGTGGTTTGACCTAATGTAGCTGATGCCGAAGCGAATGAAAGTGAAACCAGACCGGCGGCGAAAATTGCGATTTTCATATGATTTGGTTTTTAATTTGTAAAAGTCTTTTTGGATCTTTTTTAAAACTTAAGCTTAAAGCATGTAGGTTTTCGATTTAAAACGGACTGTTGATTAAAATTATTGCCGGAGGATTTGGTATCGGTTTAAGTTTTTTATTTTGCATCAATAAAACCCCAAAAAATGTCTGAAACAGAACCCGGAATCGGATCACGTGTTCGCCACCCCGAGTTTGGCGAAGGAGTCATAATCAATGTGAAGCCACGGACCTATATCGTTGTATTCATGCAACGCGGCCGCACCGAGGTCTCCAAAAACTACATCGGATTGGAAGTGATTGATTCAGTAGAGCAGGAGGAGGGAATGGTCAGCTTGGCTGATGTGGAACGCATCGTGACCAATATCATTAAAAGACATAGCGACCTGCAAGAGACGGTACACATGGGCACTCGCTGGACAGGCGGTAAAATGGTGCTTCAGCCATCCAACCCATCGCTTAAGTCCAAGGAGGTTCCAATAGATAACTTCTTCAATAAGATAGTGATGCTGCGCGATCGACTTCGTGTCATGGAACAACGCATCAACGCCAGCGAAAACCTGTCAGACGAAGAGAAAATCAACCTTCAGCAGTACATCACACGGATCTATGGCAGCTTGACCACCTTCAATGTCCTTTTCAGGGATGATGCCGATCATTTTGTTGGCGAGAGCGGGAAATAAAGATTGTTTTCGGTTGAGCACAATGTACTCAGCTTTACTTGTGCTTACGAAGAACTACATACTACAGGGTCATTAGGGTACGGATTTCGACTTCTCCGTGCAATTTGTTTTTGGGGCCAGACCTATGACTCCGATAATTGACTACTGACTAATTTGCTTTAATGCCTCCAAAACGTTTTTTTCGACCCGGCTTTTTGTGTCGGATGATTCGACTTTCACAAACTTCGCACCTCGAATGTTCTCGTACAGCTCGATGTACCTGTCTGAAACCATCTTAACGATCTCATCGCTCATTTCAGGTACTGTTTGCCCTTCCAATCCCTGGAATTGGTTTTCAATCAGCCATTGCCTTAAGAACTCTTTCGAAAGCTGCTTCTGTGGCTCGCCTTTACGTTGCCGTTCGCCATATCCATCAGCATAAAAATAGCGCGATGAATCTGGCGTGTGAATCTCATCAATGACCATGATTTGTCCGTCACTTTTTCCAAATTCGTATTTGGTGTCCACCAAAATCAATCCCCGCTGTGCCGCCATCTCGCTACCCCGTTGAAACAGCTCACGGGTGTATCGCTCAAGTTGAATATAATCTTCCTCTGAAACGATTCCTTGTGCAATGATCTCTTCACGAGAAATGTCCTGATCGTGTCCGTGATGGCTTTTGGTGGTAGGGGTGATGATGGGTTCGGGCAGTTGGTCGTTTTCCTTCAGTCCTTCAGGAAGCTTTACGCCGCACAACTCTCTCAAACCACTGCGGTAAGTCCTCCACGCATGTCCTGCCAAATAACCTCTGATGACCATTTCCACCTTGAACGGTTCGCACATCCGGCCAATAGTTACGTTAGGATCCGGTACGGCAATCACCCAGTTGGGAACGATATCCTTGGTCGAGTCCAAAAAGTAGGCGGCAAGCTGGTTCAATACCTGGCCCTTGTATGGAATCGGTCGGGGCAGGATTACATCAAAGGCCGACACACGGTCGCTCACCACCATCACAAGGATGTTGTTGTTGATGGTGTACACATCGCGCACTTTGCCGCTGTAGAATCCGGTTTGGCCAGGGAATTGAAAGGAGGTGGAGGGAAGGGTGTTTTGTTCCATCGCTTCAAAGGGTTATCGGTCGTAAATGTCGTTTTTCTTGGTGAGTTTCAGATCCTGTAATATGGATGACTTCACATTGATTTGGAAAAAATAGTTTTGCTGGAACCCGAAAGGCACCCAGTTGAATCGCATCTCCCAGCAGTGCAGGTCACGGAATATTCCCAACGAGGTGTATGAAAGTTCGTTTTGAACAAAGTCCCATCCGGTGTTGAAGGTCATTTTCCATTTGGGAGTAACCGATATGTCTCCATTCATGTTGAGTGTTTGGTTCAAGATGGCCTCCTGGATTCCCGACTTCGTGTAGTTGATGCTGTATCCTACCGAGAGGTTGAATGGTATGCTGTAGTCCACATAGTCCTGGATGTTGCGGTTGATCTGATCCAGCTCCTCCTGTGTACCCTTTTCGCTGGTGCGTTCCTTTTTGTTACCTCCCACCAGACTGAAGTTCAAGGAACCATTGGCATTGGTGAGCCGACCGATTCGTTTGTTCTCCTTCCACTCCGACCGGTTGATGCGGATGCCTAAGGTATCGGTTACGTAAGGGTCAAATGATCCGGAAAAACTAAGGTTCACTTTTTCGAACAATGTGGTTCTTCCCGAGATGTTCAGGTTCGACCAGTTCAATGAGTCTGCTGCAAGGTTGTACACCATGTTCGCCGACAAGCTTTCGAAGATTTTTATTTTTTTCAGATTTTCAGTTGAATCGGTCTGCTGCCTCACTTTCATCTCCAGATTATTATCAATTGAGAAACCCACTGCTCCGTATTTGCCTGATGGAGGTCCACCGAAAATGCCGTTTTGGAAAATCGAGTAGGATACCTCCTGGCCATCAGGACCTACGTATTGTTTGTAGCTTTTGTAAGAGGAGCTGCTGAAGTCGGGTCGATAGCCCAGACTGACCGTGGGCGATACCACATGCCGGATGGCTGCGATTTTCCCGCGTTTCATTTGCACCAAACCATAAAGTCGTGTGTTGAGTGAGGCGGCCATCTGGAAATCCCTTGCTGCACGGAACTCTTTTACGGTGTCGGTCACCACAGCATTCAAGTCGCTGTTGAACGACTTCCTGATGGTTTCGGGATACCATCTTTCGTTGTAGGTGAATGATGGTGAGAACGTGAAGTATTTGAAAAGCTTTGCGGAGGTGCTGATGGGAATCGTGTGCGACATCCCATAGCGGAATTGGTCATCCTCCTTGAATAAAAGGGTGTCTTTTGTTTGAATGTTGTTCTGGAAGTTGTTCTGATAGCTCACACCGATTTTCTCATACCACCGCTCGGGTCCGATTGCGGCTTTACGTTTGAACGGATAAATCCGGTTGACACTGAAATTGGTATTGGGTAAGCTCATGGACACATCTCGTGTGATGGTGTTTTGACTGTGGGTCAGACTTGCCGACAAGGAGTAGGGTTTACCTGCCCAGTTCTTTGACCAGGCGATTGACGATTGAAAAGTATTGGTCAGGTAGTTGTTTGCCGATGAGATATTGTTTTGGTAATAACCCGAGCTGCCTGCATTTACATTCGCCGAAAAGTTGCTTCCGGGTCTGGCTTTGGGATCTTGACGATGACTCCATCTGATGAAAAAGTCCTTGAACAGGTTGTAATCGGGCAGCTCCTTTTCAGATGTCTTGATTTCCGAATAGCTGATGGATACGTTACCGTTGAAGCGATACCGCAGTGCATAGTTGGAGTTGAGTTTCGCACCCCAGCTTCCAAGTGTGTAGATATCACCTGTAATCGCAAAATCCACCACATCCCCGATACCGAAATAGTATCCTGCATCCTTGAAAAAGAAACCCAGGCGACCCGACTCTCCATAGGATGGGAAAAGGATGCCGGAGGCCCTGCCTTTACGGGTAGGGAAGTAGCCGAATGGTATCATCAGCGGCGTGGGGACGTCTTCGATAACCAGCCAGGCAGGACCGGTTACAACCTTGTTGTCTTGGATGACCTTGAGTTTGTTGGCTGAGATCGAAAAATGGGGATGGGGGAGGTCGCATGTGGTGTATGCTCCATTTCGGATGAAGTAGTTTTTTTCATCCATCCTTTTGATGGTCTCCCC
>Ga0315906_10003960_pt1 | contig 19355 bp, 33 predicted proteins | sample LakEriMetagenome_4_FD_203526 | JGI IMG/M metagenome (GOLD analysis project Ga0315906, IMG submission 203526) | Freshwater fungal communities from buoy surface, Lake Erie, Ohio, United States - Buoy 2 MA122 | ecosystem: Environmental > Aquatic > Freshwater > Lake > Lake biofilm | place: USA... | reverse complement strand
GATACTTTTTAGCGTCATACAAAAACCATAAGCCTATTACAAAAAGAGCAGTATCCAGGATCAATAATTGATAAAATACGGGCATTTAAAGGTGTTAAATAGTTGAGAAAAGTACGTTTTATTTATGAGTAGTCTAGTTCCAATTTGAAAAAAATATTCAGATTCAAATAGTTAGAGAGTTTCTTCAAGGAGAGGCAGGTGTTTTAAAATCAGACACAGATTTTAATACTTTAGATGCTAAGCAAGCTAAATGGAATACTTTTGTATGAGTTGCCCTGTATACCTTAGGAAAAAAATAAGCAAAGATATTGAAGCGAGGACCGAAAAAAGGGAAAAAGAATACATTTACCAGTAAGGAACGAGAATAGTTCTTGATGAAATTAGGGATGAAACCACGATTAAACCATTAGATAAAATACAAACAAATGAGTGATTTAATGAATTGGATTCTTTTCAATTGGTTTTCTGCCATTATTTTTATTGCTTTTGGGATCTGGCAATGTAGAAAAACATTCAAAGAACATGACTGGAATAAAGGCTACTTAAGTTACAATGTATTTGCTCAAGGAATTATATCTGGAATAGGATCATTTTTTTTAGGCATTGTAATAGTTTACATGAAAATAACAGGACAGTGGTAACCTAACCTTGAGCGGAAACACTTAGATGCCATGATTCATGGTTAATAATTAATACACGGGTTAAAATTGATTCCTTAAGTAGGAAAATGGCTCCTTGAATCCCTTTTCCGGTGAGCACATGGAATGAACAAAACTAAAACAGACCAAAGTAGAAATTCTATAATTTACAATCATGATTTATAAACTCACTAAAAAAGTCAAGAAAAATACAGACGTCATTTGGTTTGTAGCATAATCTTAGTCAATTATGAAAAAGAAGACTTTTTATATCGTTATTTTACTTTTATTAATTCTCTTTCCAATAATTAAACTTTTCTATGAGAATTCTCAACATGGATTCAAAACTGATTGGGAAAAACACAAAGAATATCGAAAGTTTTTTAAGGATTCTGTTTTAGTGGACATTGATACTCTGGGATATAGCTACATAGGAAAAAATTCAGTTTTCAATAACTTTCATTATAAAAGTAATTTGTCCAAACATGACTTCGGCTTTAACGTTTGCATTTGGGATTTTTATAAGGTTAATGACAATTTTAAAATTGATGATATAGAAGTAAAAAAGAGAATGGTTGAGGATGTTGTCTTCGAGTCTGGACAAATATTAGACAAGGGAAGTGATCTTGAAGTAGATGTTCGGGATGGATTTTCCTTTAATTCTGGTTTATCTATTATAATAGATGAATCTGACTCTATCATAAGTTATTACGACAATGAGAAATACAAGGGGTGTTATGGAAAATTCAATAGAATTGTTTTAAGAGATGGGAGGAATGAAAATCAAATTGTCTTTTACAATTATCTAAATTCAAAATTGACCTCAATAATTTTCACAAAAAAAGGAAGTAATCTAATTATGTTTTTAATTCAATCGGAAAAATACTTTGAATCAGAAATAATAAATATTTTGAAATTGGATTAATGTTTTAGTCACACTTAGCATCAAGATAATATTGAATACTTGATTTTTTTGTAGATCGTGTTCAAATACTTGTCATATTGTTACTAAGAATTCTAACTTAGAATCTATGTATCTGCAAGCGAGCAACACAAAAATTTTGCAGCTCTTTGAAATAAAGTATTTAAAAATTCACGACGATTTACCGTTTCACCTTCCAGGGACAAGAAAGTGATGATGAGGTAAAAGGTGATGGAAATAGTTATACCACCGAGTTTAGACAATATGACCCTCGTATTGGTAGATGGTTGAGTCTGGACCCACTTATGGCTAAATATCCAAATATTTCACCTTATGCAGCATATATAAATAATCCGATTTCAATTATTGATAATAATGGTGATTCAGTCGCTAGATTTGGATATTTTACAGGTGAGTTTTTAGGTTTTTTTGATGATGGAAAAGAAACATGGTCTTTTCAACGAGGTTATTTTGATTTAGAAAAAGGTGGTGAATGGAAAACAAAAGGAACTGGTTTATTTAATGATGCAAAAGTTGATGTCCAAGCGATAAGGAATGAAAAAATCACACATATTGAGGTAATGAGTGACGCAAAAGTTGAAAAGCGGATTAAAATTAGTGGTGTCAAACTTATGTCAACGGGCTCAATGTATACCAAAACAATGTTTGCAAAAAACCAAGGTGCTGGAAGCATGGATTATGGGGTTAATGGTATAATGTCAGGTGACCTGAATGAACATACCTTTTATGTAAGAGAAGGAATTGCCTATAACGTTGGCGATATCGGAAATTATTTATGGGGACGAGGAATGGCAGAATTGGGTATTGATTTGAAAACAGTAAAATTAGGGGCACATTATAATAATTTGGTTAATGGGCGTGGACAAACTACAAGTTTATATGATTTTGGTCCAGGTACTTACGGCCCTCCAGGTTTTTTAGATTCAAAAGGTGACCAAAATGCAATTCATCGAGGATATTCAAATTCTCCAGCTGGAAAGGCAATTATAGAATCAAATGAAGAAAAAGCCAAGGGAGAAATAAAAAGTTTAGATACTGAGGTTCACATGACAAAATTTTAAACATGAAACGTATAATTCAAATAGCTGTTTTAATGACAATCTTTACCGCTTGTCAGAGAAATGATGTGCAAGAAATTTTGAATAAAAAGAAGACCATTGTTGATAAAACAAAAAATACTTCTTTATTAAAAAGAACTACATTATTGATTTTTAAAACAAAAAATGAAAGTGGAGAAATAAACGAATATTATTATCAAGTTGAAGGGTCGAATATTTCATTTTTTAGAGATACTTTAAACTATGATTCTGAATTTTACAACAATCAAAAACTAAATCAAACATTACTCGATTCTAGGGTAAAGGACTATAATAATTTTTTAAGGGATTATCATATTGAAAGTTATTCTTCAGATTTCTCCAATAAAGGTGTTGAATTGAAATTTTACCTCACTGAAGGTGGGGTTCTATTATACGTTCCAGAATTGAATCTACTAAAAGATGATATTTATAAAAAATATATAGAAGATTCTGAATTTTTAGAAAAGGATTGGTACTTTTCTAAAAACTAATTTAAAGGAGATTGTAACCTAAACCTTGATTCGAAAAAAAAAAACACTTACCTCAAGGTTTCAAAAGGTGAGAAATAATATATCAAGAAAGCTTCTGTAAAAGGGGGCTTTTTTGGTTTTGGGAGTTGGAACAGGTAAAGTTGTAGATGATTTAGTTAGCCCAAATATTGGAAAGGCAGGAAAAATAACACAATTTGATGCTGACATGGTTAAATTAACGGCAGAAATTGAGGCTCCTTTAATTGAAAAAAGTCTTAATACTTCCGACAAAAAGAGTTCCACTCCCAGTTTTGATAAATTCAAAAAAATAACTGGCGAAGTAATGAATAAAGGAAATACATCAAGCAAACAGAAAAAAGACCTTACATCTACTTCTTCTTCTAAGAAAGATAAAATGAATCCGGTGAAAATGTTGCCTAATTGGATGCAGAAAACAATGGAGTAGAAAAACACTTTTTTTAATTATTTAAAAATATTTATGTCAGTATTTTATCAATTATTATTCTTAGATAAATTTCTATTTATTGTTGGGGCATTGTTCTTATATGACACTAAAAAACATCCAAAAAATAATGAAACAGCACCTTATGACGTTAACTATATAAACAAACTACGTGGTTTAGCAACTTTAACTTTCGCAGTGATTATATTGTTCAGATTGATTTTTTGGAAATAAAAAAGTTGCGATTAAAAGACTTGTTTGAATTTATTGAATCTTTAGACTTTGGAAAATTAAGTAATCTCATTTGCCCTTGTTAATTTTAGTTAATTGGCATAGATTACCTTGTAAGGAAAAAAGTTATTATAGTTTCAGAGTAAAAAATTAATGCTCAGGTTACTATCGATTTGAAAAGTCGAATTATTTTCTGCTTTAATCCCTTTTCCTTTATATTTATAAAATGTATGCAAACGAGCAACACAAATTTTACAAGCTCTTTGAAATTTAGTTTTTTGTAATTCACAACGACTTACCGTTTCACCTTCCAGGGACCCTTAACTTTAATTAAAATCCTGCCCTAATATTGGGGAGCATTACATTCCAACCATTCAAATTATTTCAATGCCTTAATACTATGAATTATTTTCTTAATAAATTATCATTAACATTTTTAATATGTTATACTTTATTCTCTTGTAATCAACAGAATAACCTTAAAGATGGGCACGCAGTGACAATTCAAAATACGAAAGAAACTAAAGATTTTTTCGATCAGTATAAAAATGATCCAAATTACATGGTTCAAAAATTTTATATAAATCCCAAATTAAAACAAGAAATAAGAGGGAAAAATGGGACTATTATTACGATACCGGCTGGCTGTTTTGTTGGTGAATCAGAAAATATAAAAATTGAGCTCTTAGAATGTTATAGCATACAAGAAATGATATATAAAAAGTTATTCACCGAGACAATTGAAGGAAAATTGTTAGAATCTGATGGAATGATTTACCTAAATGCTTATAATGAAACTGGTGACACTTTGAAAATTGGTCGGGGGAAAATAACAGTTAAAATGCCCACTAAAAATTTCAAAAAAGAAATTAAAATTTTTGAAGGAATTGAAGCTAATGGGACTATTTGGAAAATTACAAAGAATACATTAATCAACAGTAATGAAATAGGCTCAATTGAAAATAATAATTCGGGTTTTGGAGGTTCTTCAATTTCATCTTTGCCAAAAGACACAATTTCAATAAATCAAAATCGTAAAATCATAAATCAAAATATAAAAAGTAAAAACTTAATTAATTATGTTTTTCAATTATCTAAAATGGGTTGGATAAATTGCGATCGGTATATTGAAGGAGAAACTAAACCATTAATTGTAAATGTAAAAAAGGAATATATCGGTGCCTCTTATTACCTTGTTTTAAAAAATTACAACTCTTCGGCACCTCCGAAAAAAGATAACAATGGTATGTTGTCATTTATGATCCCAATCAATGAACCCTTTACGATTGTTGGACTAAGCTCAAATGGAGAAGATATTTATTTTAACATTTCAGATTATACCGGTGGAAAAAGTGAAGTTGATTTTCCAAGTTTAAAGCTTGTGACTCGTCAGGAGCTAACTGATTTGCTTTTTAACAAATTTGGTCAAGATATTTGGAGTAGACCCTTGTTGTAATTAAGCAGAATAAACTTCTCTTGAATATAAACCTCAAACAAAGAGGTACAGGGTCAAAGATTAATGCAAATATTGTCATCGATTCGAAAAAAGGAAAGGACTCAAATTCAATCCTTTTTCGGTTATATTTATAAAGTGTCTGCAAACGAGCAACAGAAAGATTTTGCAGCTCTTTGAAATAATGCATTTAAAAATTCACGACAACTTACCGTTATTCGCATGCGCAAGTCGTTTCGGCTAAAGGGAGTAGAGTAACATACTTCCGGCAAGGAGCTCAAAGGTCAAGCACTCTATCATCTTCGGATCCTAATAATATTATGTATGTTGGACAAAATTTTGAAAGAGGTCAGTATGATCACACAACTCTTATTTATCAAAATTACTCAACAGAAGTCAAAGAATTTAGATGAGCCGAAAAAATGAATGTTGAAGTTCGTTATAGGAATTTCGAAAAGTTTAACACAAATTCAGGAATTAAACATGAAGGTCAATAAATTTGAACTCGGAATAATTATCTTTTTTATTTGCAGTCTATTATTCCACGGCTATATTGGATTATATGGAAATAACGTGGAGTTTTCTAATCGAAAATTAATACGTGATATTAATGAGTTTCTTTTTTATTTAAGTGTTATAATTTTAATAATTCAAACCGTTTTCTACAAAAGTCTCTTTTCGAAATTTCCTTTTTTAATGATTTTAATGATTATTTTTCTTTGTCTTTATCATTGGCAAAATGTTTTTCCAATTTAAATTGAAACAAGAATGGCATTGTAGAATCAATAAACTAACTATCTCAAGTGTCTGCAAACGAGCAACACAAAAATTTTACAGCTCTTTGAAATAAAGTATTTAAAAATTCACGACGACTTACCGTTTCACCTTCCAGGGACAGGAAAGTGATGATGAGTTGAAGGGGGATGGAAATAGCTATACAATAGAATATAGACACTTTAATCCTAGGATAGGAAAATGGTTAAGTCATGATCCGCTTACTAACCAGTTTCCTTTGCAATCAAGTTATTGTGCAATGGATAATAATCCAATTATTTTGAGGGATATCAAAGGATCATCGACAGAAGATTGGGTTCGCCGAGGTAATGGTAAAATTAGTTGGGATAGCTCCGTGAAGACAGATAAACAAGCTATAGATAAATACGGTAATGGTGCATCGATGGTAAATATTGGGTATGAGTTCAAAAATGCTAATGGAGTCTCATTTGTTTTAGGAGAGAATGCCAATTTCACACAGAAAGGGAAATCAAAAGTAGCAGATGACTTTTCTGATTCTCAAGAGTCAATATCACTACCCACGAAACCTCTCGGAAACCTTCATATTGGTAACGAGGAAATAATAATTGAATTATGAAAAATATTTATCAATTATGTAACGAAATTTCAAACCGTAAGGATTTTGAAAATTTTTTGAAGGAATTTAAAAATAATCTTAAACAATTTCCTCAGGAGTGGAGCAACGATACTTTAGAGCTTTTTTTAGAGGGATTGTACGGGTATAATTATGACAGTGACCCGAATGACATTCCAACATGGAAAGAAATGGCAGAAATGCTCTTGGCATCCAGGGTTTATGAATGATAACGATGGGAACATTCAATTTCAACACTTTTATTTGTACTTAAAATCATGTTTATTAAATAAGTTTAGCTGATGTAGATATAAAAGTTTACCGGGTTAAAAACAATGGTAAGAAAAAAGAAGTTTTTAATGCTACATTGAAAGGTAAGACAACTTTAACAACACCTGAAATTAGGCTTAGACGAAATAATAAAACCCTCATTGTAGAGTCTAACTTAATTAACAAACAATCTGAAGATGACAAAGGTAATGGTGCCGATGAAAAATATGAAAATGGGAATTGGACAACATTTTATCAAGTTACAGTAAAACCTCCATCTATACTTAAAATGAATGTAAGCGCAAAAGTGAAAGCAACCGAAAAGGAGATAAAAAATGGGGAAGAATCTGGTGTGATAACCAATGTCGAAAAATTAGATTAACATGAAATATTTTTTACTTTTTCATTTAATTTTCGCAAACATTTTGTATACCTTTTCACAAGAGATACTGAATAACGACGACGGGAATAAATATTTATTAAATCCCTCCTTTGAAATACTTAATGGGTGTCCTATTGCCGCGGGTGAATTTAATTTGTGTCAATCATGGTATTGTCCATGGATTCGAGAAACACCTGATTACTTTTGTATAGATTGCGATTCCTTAGCAAATAATATAATTTTAGATAATTTAGATTCGAAGGATGGAAACTGCTTTGTGAGAATAATAATTAGGTACTGGAAGTATTATTCAGCCCAAGAGCATATCCAAACCAAGTTATTAAGTTCATTAAAAACAGGCGAAAAATATAAGTTATCATTCTATATGAGAACTGGTGAAGAGTCAAGCTACTTTACTGATAGAATAGCTGTTGCTCTTACAGTTGATAGCCTTGAATCTTATGATTATGTCAATAAAAAAAGATATTACATGATTGGCTTTAAAGAAGCGAAACTTATAAAGGATAAAAATTTTTTTTCACATGATTACCAATGGCAAAAGGTTGAGATTGAATTTATTGCTGAAGGAGATGAGAAATTTTTAACGGTTGGCATCTTTGCAAATAATTTGAAAGGATATAAAAGGGAGAAATTCTATAGAACATATAGAGGTGATTCTACCAGAGTTGGTTATTACGATTTAGATATGTTCGAATTAATCAAAGTTGAATAGTCGGGTTAATGTTGAATAGATCTAGTCATTATAGTGTGATCTAAAGAATTGGGTAATTAAGTCCATTTCGTTAAATAAATCGTTTGCAAACGAGCAACACAAAGTTGAAATAGCTCTTTGAAATAAAGTATATAAAAATTCACGACGACTTACCGTTTCGGATACCAGGGGTCTGAGAGCGATGATGAGATTAGGGGAGATGGTAATAGTTATACTACTCATTTTAGACAACTCGATCCACGAATTGGCAGATGGTTAACGATTGATCCGAAACAAAGTGCTTTCGAAAGTCCATACACATCTATGGGAAACAATCCGATTCTTCAAAATGACCCAGTTGGTGATACAATTAGGAAAACAAAGGCATTTACTAAACAATATTCTCAAGCCTATAGGAAATTTGCTAAAAGTGAGGCGGGGAAACAATTTATTAAGGATTACGATAGAGGAGGTAAATATGAACACATTTCGATAATTTTTGATCTGGCAGATGTCGGCGAAGCAGGAACTGGAGGATACACTGAAATGTGGTCAATGTCCAAAACTGGGAATGATCCGATCCAACTGGATGGCGAACAACTCAACAATTCAATAGATTTAATATCAAATAAAACTGATAATTATGTTCAAGCGAGGATTTTTATGAATCCATCTTATGGTAATCCAGGATATGCTGTTACAGAATTAGAAAAGGTTGAAGCCGGGGGATCTATTCTTCATGAAACACAGCATGTTAGAATTGGAACAGTAGAAATGTACAATGGCAATGATATTCCGTCACCATTTTCACAACATTCAACATTAGATTCTGAATCTAATATTTATTACTGGGAACGAGTAAAATATTGGTATCAGAACACATCGGTTTGGTATCACGATTTCATAGAATTGAAAAAACAGACAATTGAAGCAGATAGGAAAAAGAAATTACATCCAGATTCTACTGATTATAACCCCAAAATATATAAAGGAATAGATTATATTAACAGAAAAGATGAGTTTATTTATGGACCAAAATATTAAGGTAAGTAAAAGATATTGGTGGATATTGATGTTCATGACTATTATCAATGCGAGTTGTAATAATTCATCGAACATAAAAGAAAATATAAAATACTTTTATGTTGAATCTAGTGGTGCATCAATTGTGAGAAAAATAGATACGGTTGAAGTAAAATCTTTTAGTTTGCATTCAAAAAATGATTCATTGTTTTTGTCCTATAAGTTTGTTTTGAACGGATTTGAGCATGAGTTAAGAAAATATTCTAACATCCATAAATATAATATGGATGGGTCACATTTTTCATATGAGCTTGACAATTATGGAATTATATTTTCGTCAAGTTTTACTTTTCAGAATCAAAGAAGATTAATAAGCTCAAATGATAGTATTAATCGTATTATTAATTATTCTCTTGGAGAGGCATTGTTCAATACGGAATATCAATATTCTCAAATATATAATTGTAATAGACATAAGAAAATTGTTGACTTCTCTAAAAATTGAAACATTAAAAGTAGAGTTCGCAAAAGTGTAAATGTATGATTAAATCAAAGATGAGAGAGACGCAGAGCGTAGCGATTTTCAAGTACAAGTATACATTGGAATGTATCAAAGACCTCTGTCGATAGAATGAATTAGTTCGGCACTTTGGTTAGTTTGTTTCTATGAGTGTTAGTCTATTTTTTTTTGTGACACCTATTTTTGTCAAAGTGTATGCAAACGAGCAACACAAAGATTTTGCAGCTCTTTGAAATAAAGTATATAAAAAATTCACGACGACATACCGTTTCGGATACCAGGGTAATGAAGATGTTGAATATTCTGGAGAAAAAGGGTTGTATAAAAAGGGGATACCTTTAATGGCCGGAACAGCTGCTACTATTTTGACGTTTGGAACAGGAAGTGGTGTTTTTGGTAGCTCAGCAATTCGCGGTGCAACTATTGGAGGTTCAAATTTAATCGGTCAACATGGAGCAAAAGGTAAGTTCTCAGATATTGACTATGCCAGTGTAGGACTTGCTGTTGGATCAGGATTTTTATAGAATCCATGGGCTGCAAATGTTGGAACCAACATTTTGGATGCTTCCATTGATATAAATGAAAAAGGCGAAGGAACTTCAATACTTACTAATAAATCCTTAGGAAAATTTACTAATGACATTGTGTGGAATACCGTTGGAAATTATGTTGGTGGAAAAACTCTTGATCCTGCTGCAAAAGCCCTGGTAAATTCAGCAACGAACTATGGAAATTCGAAAACTGATTCAGTTATTATATGACAGAATTACTAATAAAAATTTTAGCGATGTTGAAATATAAATTATTTAAAATTGTTCCTCGATGGTTCTTACTTTTTCTATTATTATTTATTGTTGTGTTTTTTATTTTACCTCGGTTGTTGTTTGCCTATAACTATGAAATTACATATGGCACCTACAAAAGAGAGAGTGAAATTAGAGGTACAAGGATAATTGTCTTTACTTACCAAGTCGATCGAACTGAGTATGAAAATAATTTCAATGTCCAATTAATTTCAAAAAACAAATTAATGCAATTTAAAAAAGGGGGAAAATTAAAAGTGAAGTACGTTAAATTACTACCTTTTCTAAGTAAATTGGACGAAACAGAGTTTACGAATTGAAAAGTTTCTATTGTTTTAAAGTGTAAGGATAAATAGAGCTCTTTGAAATAAAGTATATAAAAATTCACGACGACTTACCGTTTTGGTTACCGTAAATCTTGTTGGGGTATTAGGGGATTGTTTCCTTGATTCTGGCTCAAGTAGTTTACTTGGTTCTGGAGTTAATTATAATCTCAATGTGCTTAGTGTGGAGCGAGATTTAACCTATTTGGGAAATGGTATCTCAACAGATCAGTTTTTATTTAACACTACAACTGGCTTTGTTTTTGGCGCGAAGGGTAATGGTTTGGAAAACGCCTTGAAAACAACGAATTCTAGTGAAATATTTAATACAACTCTATCAAATACAATTTATTCTTTACCATCGAATGGTTTAAGTAGGGCATATGAAGAAAAAAATAAATAGAATCGGAGCTATAATGTTCATTGTTTTTTCAATCTCATTTTATTTTTTCATTACAGGAAAAAGAGATACTGTTGATTCACAAATTGAAGAAGTGGGAGTTTATTGTGTCGGAATAATAAAAAGTGATGTGATTAGTAAGGGGAGTGTTAGGGCTTTTAAATTTACTTTTTCAATTAATGGAGTTAATTGGCAAAATAGAAGAAACATCAGTTTATCTTACTTTAAGGGGCATGCAGTTGGTGATACAATACTTATTAAAGTCTTACCATCCAAGCTCCCCGAATCGGTAATAGTTGAAGATAAGGAGTATCAATCTTGTTTTGGAGTGCAGCCTAGTGTGGGTTGGAAAGAGTTGCCAAAGTGTAACTGAATATTAAATTTATATAGCCGTCAAGACTGCTTGGGTGGGTTTATTAGCCTTCTTTAGGTTTTTCTGGTCAATGCAATTATGGGTAAAAAGATTTCCAATCATTTCAGACCTACATTGAATAATGGTGCTTGGCAATATATCAATACAGAAATAACGAATCAACTTAAGGAAAATAAATAAATATGAAACAAAAGAATTTTATTTGGATAGCTGTTTCAGTTTTGGTCTTTATTATTCTCTTTTTTTTGGATGATTTGTTAATGTCACTATCCACCGAAAAGACTTGTGCTCAAGTTGTGGGGATTCATAGTATTAGAAATATGGAATATATTGAATATGAGTACACAGTTAATAATAATGTGATCCGCACAGATCAAAGTGTATTATTTGTTGGGTTGATGAATTTAGACAGTCTTAAAAAAATCGAATGTATAGAAATAGAATATTCCACTATTTGGCCTACTCATAACCGAATTATAGACAAACGGGTTGGAGTAGATTCCGAATAATTTGAGCTTTTTTTCGCCTAGACATCCTAGCTTGGCAGATTTTAATGAGCGTCAAGTTACTAACGAAAGTAGAAAGTCAATCGGTAAGCGAATTGTTAGAAACAAGTTCTAAAACCCAGATTAATAAGAATACAAAAACAACAAATCTCAAATATCAACTTGACCGTCCAATGGCTAAATTAATTCACCAATCGGATACAAAGTCAGATCCCCAGAAAAAATCAAATAGTGGTTATTCACCAAGTGATGAAATTAAGCCTGTTACTCTTCTTCCAACCTGGATGCAGAAAACATTGAAGAAATAAATCTGAAAGTTCATTCGTTTATTAACAATGCAATAATACATTTTAATGAAATGTTACAACATATAATGGAAATTCAATGTCTGTATTTTATAAAGTTTTAATTTTTGGTTTATTAGCATTATTTCTAGGAAGCTGGTGGTTATTTGATGGAATTAAAAATCCATCTAAAACCAAAGAACCCTATGATTTTAATGTAATGAATTATATTCGTTCAATCGCATTAATACTATTTGGATTAATTTTTTTAATTTCTCTATTCTTTATTAAGAAATAAAGGCGATCTCAATTCACAATTATTATACACATGAGAAGCCGTACAATTATCAAAAAAGCAAAGTCAATTGTATACGTAAAGAGTTGATAAAAACAAACAACAAAATAAACGACATGAAATTACCTTTGGATGGTTCTCTTAAAATTGTCACCAAACAGAAAATGTGAAAAAATGAAATTATTTGAACACATTACAAAGAATGATTTCATTTCGTTAAATAAGACTAAAACGAGAACATGGATTAATGGGCAGAATTTTTATTTCATATTAGAGGAGTTCTCAAAAGTCGATGAGATGGGGCATTGGACATTAAAAATTGAGTTGAAACAAAATGGTTTTGGGGAAATTATTAATGTTGATTTAGTTGGAAAATGCCATTTGAAATCAAAAACAAAATCTTCAATTAGGATTGTCAGCTCCTCATTTATTTTATTTTGGAAGAGAAAAAATCTCAAAAATGCATTTCAAATACGCAGTAATCACTCTTTATTAAAATTAAAGGATATTGAAAATAACCTGGAACCCTTTTTAAATAATTACATAGACATAAACAAAGAAGGAGATTCAGTTCAGTTCAATATCAATTTTTCTAAAGATAATGAAGATCTCTTATTTCATCTTTTTGAAATAATCAAAATAATAAGTTTCTCGTAATGAATTTTGAAATAAAATTAATTCTGAGAGTTCTTGGACGTAAGCACATGGAAGGTATAAAAGCAAAACCGACCAAAAATAGAAATTCAATAATTTACAATCATGATTTATAAACTTACTAAAAAAGTCAAGAAAAATACAGAAGTTATTTGGCTTGAAATTAATGGTAGTTTATTAAAAAAAAAGAAAGGGAAATTAGGGAAACCGTTTTCATCTCAATCTACAAAAAATTGTGGTAATCCTGAAAAAGCATTAGTAGAGTTAAAAAAATATATATCGGAATATGAAGCCGATGGGTTTATTACGGGCACTGAGGAAATAAGCATGTTTGAGTTTGAAGTGTTTGATAAAGCAAAATGGCATTATGAGTCGGATTTCCCGCAGGAATTGAACTCGATAAATGCATATACTCACACTGGATTTTATTTGGGTTGGTTAATAATTAATAATTTAATTAGTGATGAGTTTAAAACTGAGCATTTTCAAGAAGTAACAGACTACCTGGATAAAAAAGTAGATTCTATCGCAATTTATTTAAATCAATTGGATGGAGTTTTTACAAGTAATGAGGTAAATGAACTTGGATATAAATTTACGAATCATTACTTTGACTTTAAAAACGGGCAATACCTTCACGATTATGAAAATAATCTATGCTCTAATCTACCTAGTATATACCATGTGAAAAATAACTGTGAAAATTTTCAAATTGTTTGTGATTTTCTAGATTTCCGGTTTAAAGAATTCAAAACAAAATCTTAGGATTAAACTGCTGCTAGTATGATTTTCATCAATAGTAACATTCCTTTTAAGCATATTCAAGTCATACCGGGATATGTTTATCTTTCCTTAACAGAAAAGTACTTTCAATACGACTTTGATGAACAACGGGAGGCAGTAACTCGACTATAAAGCACCAGAGTTATATGAACCGAGAACAGGAAAAGTTGAATCAGCTGATTTGCATCATACTAAAGGACGAGATGGTAATAATATATTTGACTTTGGCGAGGTGTTGCCAAGTGAGCATGTAAAGGTATACCCACAAAGCAGTTTAAATAAAATATAACTATGGAAGAGCCGTTTGAAGTTTTATTTAAAAAAAACGAATACAAACCCTTTGAATACAAGGGTAAAATAGTATCGCTCGCAGATACATTTAATGTGCCAATTGGGAAAACAAAATTTGTAATAAAGTTTGAACAAGTAAATAGTTTATGGGAACAAGGAATTATGATTCACAGCAATGAAGATACTTTTTCCGTGAATGAAAATGAATGTCGCTCAGGATTTTATTTATGGCAATCAGCTTCATTGAGCGAGACTGAGTTCATTGTAAAGTCTTCAACTGGAGAGTTTAAAGTTTGGAACATTTGGAGGTTAAATAATAAGCCAATGCAATATGGTCATAATGGTGCTGCATTGTACATTGAAGAAATCCCAAATGGGAAAAGATATTATTGTAATGATGGCTCTCCGGATGACGATTTTGATGATTTGGTTTTTACAATAGAAAAGGTTCAAGAATGATCAAAAAAGGAAGAGACCAAGTTCATATATTGGACGAATCAGGTTTTTTGATTATCGCCTTGCCCTAGTATTTTAAAATAAATAGTCAAATTACGCTAATTACAATGTTTGCAAACGAGCAACACAAAGTTGAAATAGCTCTTTGAAATAAAGTATATAAAAAATTCACGATGATTTACCGTTTCACCTTTAATGGTAAGAAGAGTGATCATGAGGTAAAAGGAGATCGAAATAGTTATACAACAGAATTCAGACAATTTGATCCTAGATTAGGAAAGTGGCTAACTGATGACCCGCTTACAAGTAATGACCAGGTTGGTCATCATACTGTTCTTACTTTGATAATCCATGTACAAGGTATTAAACAAATATCAACCATATAGAGCAGATGGTTTAAACTATTATTTAGAAGCATCCAAATCTGGATATTCAGCAACCCAAAAGCATAGTATGTCAAGATTTCTTGAGATATTAGGAATGGTAATTAATATTAAATCAATCTATGAAAATCAATTATAAATTGGTAATTATTCTTTTATTACCATTATTACAATCTTGCCTTTTTAAGGATAACTGTAAAAAAATAAATCTTAGGTCTGACGAAAAGATATGGTTTGATTCTTTCAGAAAAGGCAAGATCTTTTCATTCGTATCAAATAAGGGAAATACTGATGATTTTGAATGTTCAGAATTATTAAATGAGTATACACTCTGTAATCGAATTGAAAAGGGTGATTTTAGTTATAACGAAGTTATGATGGAATTGAGCTCTTTAAAAAAAAGAAAGAATAGAATTGCCATGTTCTTTTCAAAGGATATTCAGGATGACACTGTACAAAATTGCTATAAAAGGTTTCGAGTTATAGACATGAAAATTGAAGGTAATTTAGATCTAAGTCAAACTGAAAGAGATACATTAATTGATGGACAAAAAGTGAATATCAACTATTTCAGTTCAAAAACCAACTCATACATTCAAGAGTTTATCTGGTCAAAGCAATTAGGGTTAGTAAGTTACACAACCATTTCAGGTGAAATTTTTCAGCGAAGATATTTTTTAAAAAATAGTGTTTCCCAACTGTATTTCGCGATGATATTTTTTTGATCGTAATCAATAAAAACTACATTTCTATTGATTCAAATTTTGTTAACCTAACATAGCTTAATAAGCAGAAGGTAAGCTTCCCAAAATGCTGAATCGTTTAAAATTAGGGTTCGCAAACGCGTAATTGTATAATTAATCAAATATGATGGTTTTATAGATGGAGGCTTTTTTAAGCTTAAGTAATTATCAACGACCTTTGTGGGGTATGCCCCATGAGAAAAGAGCTAAATATTGTGCTGAACTAAGTACGAATGTATTAGGAGGATTGTTTAAGGAACTCCGTGAAAAATTTGAAGAGCTCAAAACAGTAGGTTTAGGAAAATATGAAAATGAAAAATATACCGAAAATAAACTAAGACAAGAGCAAAAACTAGTTAAACGAACCAAAATTTAATTCTAAAAAGTATGAGAGGAATTGTTATTCTATTCTTATTTATTCTTCAAAACTCGAGATGTCAAGTAAATGACAAACAGGATAAAGCAAATTGTGATAATCCTAAGGCCATTGAATTAAATGAAGTAACGGATAAATTGGGAAGGAAATTAACTGATGGTGATCTTTATGTTGAGCATGTTTATTACAAAGGTGATTTTTTTTCAGGTAAGGTTAAAATTTGTGATGACAAAGAACTTAAAGCAATTATGTCATTTAAAAAGGGAAAAATGAACGGTAAATTCATTGCTTTTCAAGAAGGACAAATTACAATCAAGCAATCATATACAAAAGGAAAAGTTAAAAAAAGTACAAGTTATTTTTTAGATGGACGACTCAGAGGGAAGGGCAAATATAAAAATGGGAAGAAAAATGGTAAATGGGTTGAATATTATGAAAATGGAAAAATAAACACTTTAGAATTTTATAAAAGTGGGATTAATGAAGGTGAATGGTTAGCATATTTTGAAAATGGCCATTTACGCTCTAAGAATTATTATTTAAATGGAAAAGAAAATGGTGAATGGCAGTTTTTCAATGAAAATGGGCTTTTAGCTGAAGTTCAATTCTGGAGTGAGGGAAGCAAGGAAGGTAAATGGTTGACATATAATTACAATGGTCAATTGATAATTGAAGAAAACTTCAAGAAAAATGAATTGTCTGGGGAATATATTGAGTACTATGATAATGGAAAAATCAAGTTTCAAGCAGTAAATTTGAATGGTCTCTATCACGGGGTATTTAAAGGCTTTAATGAAAGTGGAGAGATCAAATTTGAAGCAATTTACTTTGAAGGAGTTTTACAAAGTTGTATGGGTAATTGTGAGGAATTTTGAATTGCTATTTTAAAATGGACTTCTTCACAACACATTTATTACATTGGAAATTCCTTCATTAAGGGTAGTGTCGAACTTGTTAGGAGTTTAATGTGAAATAAAGGATGAGTTAATAATAAAACCTAAAGATTAATTGAAAGAATTTATAGACAGTTGGATTATTTCGTACCCAACATGAATTATTTGTGCATTAATAGCTTCAATTATTTTGTATAGAACTTTGAAATTTGTAAAAAAGGAATGGACAAACGATATGATTATAGTACCATATTATGATGGTGTGTTGTCTGGACTTATTTTTTTAATTGCCAGTATAATAGTTTTTTATTACCGGATAAGGATGTAAATTTTACCTTTTTTCTCCGAATTTACATTTTGAAGATAAGGACCAAAACACATGAATATTGGATTATTGAAAAAAAAATCATAAGCTGACCAATTGTCTGAAAAAGATTGACCCCTTCGATAAAGAAATAGATTTGAACCAGAAAAGGAACGGAAATTAAAAGCACTTCTCTCGCAATTACAATATCCTGAAAATGGATCCAAATATTCATTTCAATGATGAAAGTATTTTTATATTGGTTATTGATTCAACTTTTAGGATCATTAGTAATGTCAAGTATCATTGTTTTCTTGTTAATTGGCAATGTTAAAGGCTTTTCTGATCCTAGTTTAGGAAAGGTGTTTTTTATAACAGCAATTTACTTTTTACATGCTCTTAAGTTTGGTGTATTTATACTTTGCATGTGGCTATTGATAAAAAGGAATCTGACTCGTGTTGGTTATAAATCTGGGATTACTCTTTTAATCTTAAGCCTTTTGATTTTGACCATTATTGTTTCATTTCTTTTCAATCTCAAAAATGGTTATATCATCTCCCTAATAGTGTCCTATTTACCATTACATATCATTTTTTTTCATAAATCTCTAAAACCCAAAGCTGAGTAACAAGGTATACACAACACCAATAATTCCAACATCTCCTTATAAGAATATGTCCGGCGAGAAAATTTTAGAAACCCTAGAAGTAAGGTAATGTTAAATAGGATTATAGTTTTTTTTACTTTTTTCATTTCAATTTGTTCTGCAAATGGGCAAACAGCTTGCGAGGTATATTCAAATATATTAGTTGGCATGAATAAAATGAGGGCTAATATGATGGATACAATTCAAAATCAGGAGTATTATGAGCAGTATAAATTTCATATTGTCACTACCCATTCGCGTTTATCAAAAGATCAAATCTTGGTTTTCGCTCAGCCTAAATATTTGAATAAATTGAAGAGGAAATCACTATCTCCATGGGATTCTTTGGAGAAAACGGTAGCATGTCAATATGAGAATTCTTTGGTTTATGTGAACGTTGCATCTAAACAAATTGATATACCCGTACACAATGAAATTTCCGAAGAAAATAGGATTAATTATATAAATGTTGTTGTTGAATTTTCTGAAATTTTGATTGACGAAAGAAATAATTTTTACGTACGGCTGTATGTTGGATATGGAAATGGAAGAGTTCCTGGATTTCACTACTATTATAAATTGAAAAAGAAAAAGAATACCTATAAAACAAAAATAATTGGCTCGAGAACCCTATAATTTCACTTTCATATTTGTGAAATCGATCATCTCAATTGGCTTCTCAGTATACGCTTTTGCAAGCTAGCAACAAAAAAAAATGCAGCTCTTTGAAATACAGTTTTTAAATAATTCACGACAACATACCGTTTCACCTTCCAGGGACAAGAAAGTCATGATGAGGTAAGGGACACTATAGTTGACGTCTAGTATTTTTACTGGCTACAGATGCCTTTCCCTGTATAGCTATGTCCTATGTTTGTATGTCCTTCTCGTTGTATGTCACTAATCCGAATTGGGCTTAAACTCTGATTTGGTATCTTTGTGTTGATAGTTTATAATCTGTTCCAAATCCCTATAAAAGTTAGATTTTTCGACCTCCGAGGTCACGAAAGGAACCCGTTTCACGAAAGTGAAACGGGTTTTTTCATGTATGCTTGCGTCAAAAGTTTACTTTTGAAAGCGAGAGACATGAAAAAATGAGTTGTTTGCGAAGCAAAGAACGGGTTCTATGCTCGTTATGAACTTAAGCGGCAAGGATATCGAATCCTTACGGGCTTTTTTTATTTGTTACATAGTGAACAGGATCATTGAAAGAAATTCATGTAGAATGGAATCCAATAGGCAGGAGAAATAAGAATCGTCATTTCATAAGCACTATCATAGAATAAGC
>Ga0315906_10003957_pt1 | contig 19356 bp, 17 predicted proteins | sample LakEriMetagenome_4_FD_203526 | JGI IMG/M metagenome (GOLD analysis project Ga0315906, IMG submission 203526) | Freshwater fungal communities from buoy surface, Lake Erie, Ohio, United States - Buoy 2 MA122 | ecosystem: Environmental > Aquatic > Freshwater > Lake > Lake biofilm | place: USA... | reverse complement strand
CAACGATCAACTCGTATCGTACAAGGCAATCGCCGGAAATGCCCGATAGGATTGCATTTAATATAGCACCGTCTGCTCCGGAATACTGAATCTGCATTTTCTCTATTCTATATCGGCGAAATTCCGCTGAAAGCGCTGATTCTATGGCGAGAATAATATCTTTGTTCAGCCATTTCAACCGACTGAGGACCTCGGCGTCTTCTAATACTCCGGTTTCACTGAACTCAATGCTGTAGTTATTTTTCTTTTTCCGGGTTTTGGCTTCAAAACTGACGATAGTTCCGTTTTCCTCGCGGTACCATTTAATCTTGTCCGTGAATCCGCAGGAGGAAATAAATTCTCTCGCGGACTGGGGTACTGCTGTTTCCTTTATTTTAAATTCTCGTTCTAATTTGCTTTGAGCCAATAGCGGTGGGGAAAAAATAATCAGGAGCAATATGGCGAGATAGATTAGAACAATAGGAGGCAAATGAAGATGTTTCATGCCGTCAAAGGTAAGAGTGCGCCATTAATCTTGCCAAGAGTAGGCTTTAAAAGAAGATTTTCCCTACACTTGCATTGTCGTTCTTTACCGGTGTTAATCACCATTCGCTGAGGTGCCTCTCTTGTGAGAGGATAATAGGGAACCGCGTAAAAATCGCGGGCTGACGCGCAACTGTATTCCGGGCAGGATTATTGAATTCTGCATGATTTCCGAAGCCACTGATGCACAAACGCATTGGGAAGGCGGAAATCACTTCCGGTAAGCCAGGAAACCTGCCACTGCGGATTACAGATCTCGCTTCCGCGACTGAAGTGTGGAGATTGTCTTTTGTTTACCTCTGGCAAACGCTGGCTATCTGCTCATTTTTTACGCAAAACAGATCTGTTCCGGTATGGAATAGCCGCGAAACCTTATGTTATATGTTGCTACGAATTATTTTCTCTTCAATGGCATTGGCCTATTTTTCGGTTGCTTTCTGCCAACAGCCGGATACTATCAAATCCATCTTGCTTCAAGAGGCAGTGGTAAGTCCCTCCAGAACGGAAATACCCTTGCGCTTTGCTCCCCGCAGTATTTCTACATTGAATGAAAAGGAGCTGGGACAAGTTCAGTACAATCACTTAGGTGATGCGTTGTTTTCCTTACCCGGAATCTCCATTTCCGGAAGTGGACAGATTCCAGGATCGCTTCAAACGCTCTACATTAGGGGATCTGCCGCACACCATAGCCTTATTATGCTCGATGGGGTTAGGATCAGCGATCCTACATCTCCCGATGCCGCGACTGATCTTTCAGAATTATCTCCTTTTGGCCTTAGCCGTCTGGAATTGCTGAGAGGTTCCCATAGCACCCTTTATGGTTCTGCCGCCATCGGAGGTGTGCTGAACTTGTTTTCCTCCCTCCCAGAAAAGACAGGCCTTGGGGCTCATGCCCGATTGGACTATGGTCGTATCGGTCCAGATGCTTCCGGGTTCATTCGGAATGCCCGGCTTGCGAACCGATGGAATAATGGCCTTTTTGTAAGCGGAGAAGTCTGGAGTCAGGAGAGCCTGGGACTGGATGCTACAGTGCTTGCGGAAGGGGTAACTCCGAACTACCAGCATATGGATCGCAGCGATGATTTTTCCCGTTTCGACATAGCTTTTCGTGGCGGAATACTTCGCGAAAAATTCAGAGCCATTATCGGTTTTCGCTCCCAGCAGCAGGACGCGGAAATTGATGATGCTGCCTATACCGACGATGAAAATAACCGCCTTGGCTTTAGGCGAGAACTTGTTAGTTTGAATACGGCATGGACTATTCTTCCGGCCTTGGATATAGAGTATGCAGGAGGAATTACCTTTACTGACCGGACCAATACTGACGACTCCTCCCGTGTAGATGTGATGGGAAATACAGACAATTCATTTTTTCGTTCGCGCTATCAGGGCCAGTCGCTTTCCAATAATCTTCAACTGCGTTGGAAACGAAAATGTTGGCAGGCAATCGCCGGCGCATGGTACGAACAAGAAACTATGAATGCCGAAACATATTATCTAAATACGGCTTGGATGTTTGAAAGCACTACAAACCTGGACAGTCTTGATATTACGGCGTCGCTTTCGGCAGCATTTCTTCATGTTCGTTTTGACGGATCGGAATCAGAAGGTCTATGGAAGTCGCTTGCCCTTGATGGAGGAATTAGGATAAATCATCATAGCCGATTTGGAGCTCATACTACGTATAGCCTTAATCCCTCCTTACGACTTTCCAAGAGCACCCTACTGTTCGCTTCGCTGAGCACAGGTTTTAGCGCTCCTTCTCTGTATCGCCTGTATTCTCCGGAAACAGATTATGTATCGGGTATTAGTCGGGGCAATCCACTGCTTCGCCCTGAAACCTCCGCGACTTGGGAACTTGGGTTACGAAAAGTATTTGGCGAGGAGGCCTGGTTTGCCTTTTCATGGTTTAGCACGCAGGTGGAAGATTTTATAGAATATGTTTACCTGTGGAATCCTTCCGTCGCCTCAGAATCTCTGGGGTTCCTTGATTACAGAGGTGATACCTATATCAACGCAGGAAGCCAACATGTGGAAGGCCTCGAGTTCAGTTTTTCTTCGGACCTAAGTTCCAGGTGGCATCTTTCCGGAAACTTCAGCTTGATTAATGGTTCTTTTACTTATCGTCCTGTATTATTCAATCCTCATACGGGCGGACAGCTACCCCAAGTGGTTGCCAATGGCCGCTTTCTCAATACTACCATAGAAACTGCCGGACTTCCCCGGAGGCCTTCTACTGCCTCGGCTATACTTTCGTTCAACGTATCAGAAAGACTTCAGTTTCGCGCAGATTGGCGCTATGCTTCCCAGCGAAATGATATTCGCTATAATTCGGGTTTGGGTCCTTACGGCGCGCTCGATCAGGTTCCTGTGGCAGGTTACTCGCTCCTCGATTTTCGTGCGTTTTATACCTGGCGGCATGGTTTGTCTGCACAGATTCGAGCGGAAAATGTCTTTAATACGCCCTACACCGAAATCGTGGGGTATGCTACGCGAGGCCGAGCCCTATGGATAGGCCTGCGATGGGATTTTCAGAGGAATTGAGCTGTTTATGTCGTGTCTTCAGCAATAAACTGATTTAATTCGCCAATCATCTCAATTCTCAGCATTCAACTGATTTTTAATGTTCAGGTGAACCTGGAATTCGGCCAATTACCATTTTATCTTCTAACGATAGTTGGTAATTGATACATCTTCGGTTTTTGGCTCATGTATAATGTTGTTTTATCTATCTGGCATTTCTCAGCGATTGAATCTTAGGAGAATATCGTATGCCGATTCATTACATGGCCAGGTTGCATATTGTTGCAAGAAGCTATCGAATAGAATTACGTCATTATCGCCCAGCGCGTAAAACACTAGGTTGGCTTTATCGTAGCGAATACGTTTCCATATGCCGTTTATGCTGCCGACAAGCTCACTTAGTTCGTTACCCTGGAAATAAAAACTACGGATGCCCGAATCGTCGGCGAAAACAAACCTTCCGTTTCCGTCGCTCGCAGCACATGTTATCTGCCCGGCGGTAATACCCAGAGGGAATTCAAAACCATTTCCTGTAATATCGTAGACACGAATTAACCCTTGCCCATTCTGATTGGCAATAACCAACACCCGGTTTTCATCTAAACCAAACATTTCAACGATATTGAAGCCTGTAGCTACAGATTGTTGAATTATACCGGTGCTTTCAAGATACATACAGAGTCCCCGGTTCTGCTGGTTTAAGCTCTCGGTTTCCACTAGCATAAAACCTTCATGGAGTATGGTCCTGCCGGCTCGAAGGCCTTGCGGAAGGGGAGCGCTGATCGCATCATTTCCTCCCGGCTTGAAAAGGCGTACAAAGCCGTCGGTGCTTCCGCAGGAATAACGCTTAGGCTCTTCAAAGTAATCGACATCTGTCCAAAACTCCTCATTGCCGTCGCTCAAAAACTCTGTCGTGCTACTGGGACTAAAATCGGTGAGTGTCAGCCAGTGGATACTGCCACCCATAGATTCGCTAATAGCTATTTCCCCTGCTTGCGAATTAATGGCGGCAAAAGAAGGGCTGAAGGGAAGGGCAGCGGCTATTTGCCATTCGTCGGATGTTAGTCGTTCAATTATTCCCGAGCCAACACCGGTCTTTCGCAGAAGGAAGATATCTTCCAATGTGAGAGGAATCGCGTTAAGCATTGTTCGCCGGAAGGCAGTTCCAATGTTTTTGCCATCATAAGCAGTTACTTTAAAATAATAGGTTCCTGACGGAAGGTTAGGATTGGAAATGATAATAGCTCGGCTCAGTTCGCCGCTGTCGCTGCCATTCAAAGTAAGCATTATTGGTGATGTTACGGGATTGAATGCGTCATTAACGAGTTCGAATCGCATCCACTCCAATTGGGTGTCATCTGTTGCTCTGGCTTGCACGTAAATGGTATCCCCCACATCATGGAACAAGTCTATTCCCGGGGAAAGTATAGTAACATCAGGGGGCAATGAGTCAACGTCCTTTTGACAAGAATTCAACAACATCAATGGCAGGGCCAGGCCGAGTATAAAAGAGGGGCAGACAACTGCCGAATAAAACTTAGACGTTGAAGAGATTTTTAAAATTACCCTCGGGGATTTCACAGAGCAATTTCGCAATTTTTGAGAATGGGAGGGCTGGGCATAATAAAATCTCTATGACTCCGGGAGTCTTATTTGGGCTGGTTATCAGTCGAAAAGGTTTTATTAACACTGAATCAACAGCTCTGGAGGGAAATCTTTTGTAGAACTTTCCCTTGTTATACCAATAAAGCCGCTTTCCAGAACGTAAATTTGGAGGCCATGAAACAATCCAATTCCGTCAAAGTTAAAGACCGTGCTGCGGCCGTTCGCGATATACTAAAGGCCAATGGATTCGAGTCTGGCAAATTGCCGCCACAAGCACTGGATCTGGAAGAAGCCGTTTTAGGAGCGCTCATGATAGATGGCTCTGTTATAAATAAGGCCATTGACATCTTAAAGCCTGAAAGCTTCTATAACGATGCTCATCAGCGTATTTTCAAAGCGATAACAGATCTTTTTTCTCAAAGTAAGCCAATAGATTTGCTAACGGTTAAAAGTCAGCTGCAGTTTAGCGGTGAATTGGACTTGGTTGGCGGAAGTGCATACTTGTCCAAATTGACTACCCGCGTTGCTTCAGCCGCAAACATTGAAACTCATTCCCGCATTATCGCGCAGAAATATATACAGCGCGAATTGGTGCGCATTAGCGGAGAAATTCTCCGTGATGCTTTTGAGGATACTACAGATGTGTTTGAGTTGCTCGACAAGGCAGAGAAAGACCTCTTCTCCGTGGCAGAAGCCAATATGCGGAGGCAGTTTTCCGAAATGAATCTTCTAATCCATCAGGTGATGGAAAATATTGAAGCTGCCAGGAAAACAGGGGGAGGGCTGTCGGGTGTTCCCAGCGGATTCTCAGCACTAGACAGAGTTACCGCAGGCTGGCAACCTTCCGATATGGTAGTGATTGCAGCAAGACCTGGCATGGGTAAAACGGCTTTGGTACTTTCCATGGCGAGGAATATGGCCGTAGATCATCAGGTGCCGGTTGCGGTATTCTCGCTCGAGATGTCTTCGGTTCAGCTGGTTCAACGACTTGTAGCAAGCGAAGCCCAAATTGCAGCAGAAAAATTGAGGAAAGGAACTCTTGCCGATTTTGAATATGCTCAGCTTCATAAGCGGATTGCGAGGTTATCTGATGCGCCTATTTTTATCGACGACACCCCCGGCCTGTCGGTCTTTGAACTCCGGGCCAAATTGCGCAGGATGAAGCATCAGTTCGGAATTCAGATTGCTGTAATCGATTACCTGCAACTTATGCATTCAGGCGGTGATTCCAAAGGCGGAAACCGCGAACAGGAAATCTCGACCATTTCCCGTTCTATTAAGAGTATTGCTAAAGAGCTTAATATCCCTATAATCGCTCTTTCTCAGCTATCTCGTAGCGTAGAAACAAGAGGTGGTGAAAAAAGACCTATTCTTTCAGACCTTCGGGAATCGGGAGCCATCGAGCAGGATGCCGACATTGTTTGTTTTATATATCGGGCAGAATACTACGGGATACCTACCGACGCCGACGCTAATTCAACAGAAGGTATAGGAGAAATAATTATTGCCAAGCACCGCAACGGAGCCCTTGAGACAGTTAAGCTGCGCTTTGTCGGCAAGTATGCCCGATTTGAGAATCTCGAGGGCATTTCCGCGGAACTGGAGGCAACCGGAAGTCTCCATCCCAATACTGACTTTGATCGTTTAAAGACCATGACCAAGCCATCTCGCATGAATGAGGATCTTGGAGGCGACATGGAAACCTTCTCTTCCGGCAATTCGGGCGAGGTTCCGTTTTAAGCCTCTTAGGCATATTTTTTGTACCTTAGATTTACTAAAAACAGCCTATGCGTTCGGCCTTATTAGCCTTGTCACTCGTTTGTATGGCGCACTCGTCCTCGGCATCGAAAATTCTCATTGCCATGGATAATGCACAGAGTAATCATCTTAAAGCTTACGGCATAGCTTTTTGGGTACTTCAAAATAATATAGAGGTGGAATGGCTGCTTAATTATCGCGGAGGAAGTTTTCTTACCGATAATTACCCCGACATTTCCAGAGAATGCACTATTCGCGGGGTGAGTTTCGAAATAATTGCCGATGTTCAAGCTCAGCGTATTTTCACTGAAATTGCAGATCCGGAAGTAAATATGGAGCGCGTAAAACTTGAGGTCGCTCCTAAAATAGCGGTTTACTCTCCCAAGAATAAACTCCCGTGGGACGATGCCGTAACGCTGGTAATGACCTATGCGGAAATTCCCTACACCGTCGTATACGACGATGAGGTGTTAGCATTAGAATTGCCGAAATATGACTGGCTCCACCTTCACCACGAAGACTTTACAGGTCAGTATGGTAAGTTCTATTCCAGTTTCAAAAATGCCGCTTGGTATCAGGAGCAGGTTAGAGAGTTGGAATCTATCGCTGCCCGGAATGGATACGGCAAGGTGAGCGATATGAAGAAATCGGTGGTTACGGAAATAAAAAACTTTGTACTCGGTGGGGGTTTTCTCTTTACCATGTGTTCCGGAACGGATTCCTTCGATATTGCTCTGAGTGCTATGGGAGTTGATATTTGCGAATCCATGTACGACGGCGATCCCGCAGATCCGCAGGCACAGTCTAATCTTGACTTTAATCAGACACTCGCTTTCCGGGAATTTACACTGGAAAGAAATCCCATGGTATACGAATTTTCAAATATTGATGCCACAAAGGAACATACCTCGCTTGGGCAGATAAACGATTTCTTTACCCTCTTCGATTTTTCTGCAAAATGGGATATTATTCCTACGATGCTTACCCAGAGCCATGAGCAGGTGGTAAAGGGTTTTATGGGTCAAACTACCGCCTTCAAATCCGGCCTTATCAAACCCGATGTCCTTGTGATGGGAGAAACCAAATCAATTCGCTCGGCCAAGTATATACACGGCGAATTGGGTTTGGGGCAGTGGACATTCTACGGAGGTCACGACCCTGAAGACTACCAGCATCGTGTGGGAGATCCGCCTACAGACCTCAGTCTTCATCCCAATTCTTCAGGGTATCGGCTTATTCTAAATAACATACTTTTTCCTGCGGCGCGGAAGAAGAAACAAAAGACCTGATTCTGCCGCAATTTACTCGCGCAATTCCACCCGGTTAATCCGGCTTCCGACCTTAAGCCGATGAACTGTTTCCATGCCCGAAATTACCTGAGCGAAAATGGTGTAGCGCCCATTGAGATGGGGTGTTGGACTATGCGTAATAAACCACTGGCAATTCTCTGTGTTGGTGCCGGCGGAAGCGAGTCCAACACTCCCTGCGCCAAATAACCTCATTGAAATTTCCGTGCGCAGGCTATAATCTAAACTTCCCCAACCATCCCCACGTGGACAGCCTCCCTGTGCTACAAAGTTTGGCACTGCCCTGTGAATGTATTTTCCGGAATAATAGCCGGCCCGGCTAAGCCTAATAAAATCAGCAACCGATCCGGGAGCATCCTTGGGATTCAATTCAAGCACAAATTCGCCTTCCGATGTGTAGATTATGGCTTTAGTATCCGATAGAGCGTTCAATAACGCCCAGTCTATGGGCCGATTCCAGACCGGTTTGTAGTCAGGGCATGCCAGCCCGTACTTTTCACGCAGAAGAGAAGAAATAGCATTGTGGCATTCCGTTTCCTTTGGTAGTAATAGCGTTTTTCTGAATTGCTCCAGTTGCCGGGAAGTTAGCAAGCTATCGGGTGGCATCGAGTAAGGGAATTTACCTGTGCGTAGTATCTCGCACATCGCGGCAATGGAACCCGTGTCTTTCTTGCGAAGGATAGCTCTTACCACGGTCTGTTTTTCTCGGTCCGTCATCGAGTCAAGTTGGGAGATGGCGTTTCCAGACAGCGACGACAATAAAAGAGGGGCGTTTATTGTATCCAATAATGAGAATATCGTTTCCGCATATCCGGGATAATAAGGAATGCTGCTGGCAAAAAATGAACGGGTATACGGATTTTCAGAATAGTAGATGCTATCGAGCATTCGCGAAATTACCCCCGAATGCTTTGATTGCCGGTACGTTGCTTCCAGCAGCAATGCCAGGGTTTCCGGACAAGTGCTCTCCAGGTTGCTAAAATCGGCGATGTTCTCTGCTTCTTTCAGCAGTTGCGCCAAAGCTTTTCGAACCTGGTAATGCGGGTCTTCCAGCAAGGTTCGCAGTTGATGTAAGTTGTATGCTCTTTTTGGAGTAATTGATCGAACGAGGGCTGCCCGTAAGGGCGGCGGCAGCAGAGTATCCATGCTAATTGTTGCCAGAGATTTAAGTGCACTGGCGTCTTGTACACGCCATGCGGCTGCGGCAATAGCAGTGGGCAATTCGCTCCCGCCGACAATAAGCTGCCTCAAAGGATCGGTAATGCTCTTTTCATCAAAGCCCGGAAAGTCGAATCTGCTTCTTGCTAGTATTTGCCAGTACCAGAAGGCAGCAGAACTATCGGAAGGGTTTAGTTGAACTAAGCTTTCCGGAAGGGGTAATTCCCTGTCTTTTACTACCAGAGCATACCACCCCTTCAGCCAACCTTCTGTTTCTGTCAGTCCTTCTGGCGCTTTGGAAAGCAGGGAAGACTTTTCTGCCGGAAGGCATTTCCCCAAAGCCTCCCATAAGCTGGCTCGGACTTGCTGGTTCCTTTCTGTTTCGAGATACGAAAGGAGGAGTACGCATGATGATTCTATTCCTATTGTTCCTGTTGCCCACACGGCGGTATTCCGTACCAGGGGCTTAGGATCGTTTAGGGCTCCTGTAATATATTTCAGAGTACTGCTATCACCTGGCGAGGCAGAAAGCCTTAAAGCCAATATCGTTAGGTTTTCGGAAAGCATTCCGATTCCCTCCAATGAATCTAGTAAGATCGGTATCAGATAACGTTCCCCGCGATCTGCCAGTTCGTAAACAGCAATTTCATCGGCAGTGAATCTGGAAGATGCGTCGATGGGTGATTTAATGCTGGTGCAAGCAATGGCGGATAAAAAAAAGACGAAGCCGAGGAGTCGGAAAATACGCATCCCGGATAGCTTGCCGAGGATTAACGCTCGATTTTAACCTCCAGTGTGAAGTACGAATAAATATCGTCTAATCGCTCGATATTGAATTGAAAGGGTTGAATTGCTTTTTTAGCCATGGTTAAAAAACCAAGACCAGCTCCACCCTTCAGGCTATAGTTTTCGTTGCAGAGATTTTCTACATATAATTTTCGCAACTCACTCTGACCAAGACTATTCAATTGATCGAGTTTGCGACTAAGGTTGCCGCTATCCGCAGACAAAATCAGGTTGCCAGTTACGATTCGGAAAGAGTGAGAAGACGAACTTATAACTACAAAGCTATCGCACTGATCTTCTTTATTCTTTGCCCCGTGGATGGAAATGTTTTGGAGCATCTCAATCAGGACGGTACAAATCCGTTTCATGACGCTGCGTTTACTCCCGCTTTCTATTACGGCCCCCTCCATCAACTTAACCACCGAATCTATTTCTCCCTGATTGAAACTGCCATGATAGGCCAATAAGGTCGTTTCATTACCACCTGCAGGGAAGAAGTATTCTCTTACTCCCGCTAAATGCTCATATGGACTACCTGATATTGATGGCATCGTGGATATAAATAGGTTTATTACTACCGACCACTACTCGACTTCAAAGATATTAAAAATTTAGACAAAAACAAAGTTTTCATAGTCGAAGCTTAGTTTTTTTTCGGCGTAGTTCAATTTGCGTGTGATTAAACTACTTCCTAAAGGCCCTCAAATGTATGGCGGCCGGGCTACCTTAAACGGGGAGTAATATTTTAGTTTTTAACACGTTGTTGTGTCTAAAAAAGAACGGGCGCCCTCCCGTTGGAGTAAGCGCCCGTCTGCAACAGGAACGTATAGGTTAGCTTGTAAATCCGAAAAACGCCTTAATAATTCCTGATAAAACGTTGAGGTACAATAGGGTAGCCATCCGGTGTTTGAAGCATTCGGTAGAAGTCAGGATGGAAATAATTAATTCGAGTACGAAATGTTTTTCCGTTCAAATAGCAATCCCACGCTTCCCACGCAATGCGCTTAGCGGCTTCCCAGGCGTAATTGCTATAACCGGAAGGGCGTTTAACCGATTCAATCTGGTGGCGGGCGTCTACTAGGGTATACATACTTGTACGATTTTGATACCGCAAAGCTTTAACCCGACTCCACAACCTATTTACGTGCTGAAAATAATTTTAAGAAATAGTGTAATATGCTTTTAATCAGGGAGATATATGGTTTTTTTTGGATCTCCTTTCAGGTAATGTCCTGAGCTTTCTGTGTAAATGACTCCTAATATTTAAAGAGACTGGCTTATATTAATGTATTGATATACAGATTGTTGTGTTCTTTTTTGTTGGCTTGAGAGAGGGATGTTCCCAAGGCAGAACGTAACCTATTTACGTTCTATATTTCTTTAGACTCTCTTCGAGAAGGACTGAAATTCGAAGGCGCATGCTCTCCGGTGCTAACACTTCAACCCTGGGACCAAAGCCCAATATGAGATTATCGAGCTCGTAGGTCTCCAGTACATAGAGCCTCACCAATAATTCTTTTTCCCCACGTCGAACTATCTGTTGGGAAGTATGTAGCTGCTGCGTGCGTAAGTACGGTTCCTCGCGTACGTCGAAGCTCAATAAAACTTCGGATGGATCGCCATCTACTTGGGTAATGCCTACGCTATGCCTAAAAAATCTATCCGGATCAAAGCTTTCGTTCCAGTCAAATGATAAATCCAGTATTTCGGGCGATTCCATGCGTTCCAGACCAAAGGTTAGGTAGCGATCCCGTTCTTCGGAATAGGCAATCAGATACCACCGATTGCGGTATTCCTTTAGTAAATAAGGACATAGTTCATAGGTGCCGGCAGAATCGTTGTTGAACTTGCGGTACCTGAAACTGAGCTTTTTGCGTTCTCTTATCGCCTGTAGCAGGGGGCTAAGCAATTCAGTACCATGCTGCTTTTCGCTCTTCTCGAATTGTACATACTGCTCCAACTCTCCCTGATCCCCGCCCGGATGGATATTCAGGCGATTTACAATCTTCTCGATGGCATGCTCGTACTGACTAAATATGGGAATATCCCGAAACTGCATGAGCGTCGATGTAGCAAATCGAAGGGCTTCTAGATCTTCTGCGCTGAGGGATATATCCTGTATCGTGTAATCCTCGCTCTCGTAGTAGTAGCCCTTTTCTTTTTTGTGGTAAGCAATGGGGGCATAATAACCTAATTCGCTCTCATTGCGCATCGCCCATAAATCCTTTTCTATTGTCGAAAGCGATAGTTTTTCTCCGGTACTGCCATACAACGCCTCTTCACAAGCATCACGCAACTCTTCCTTCGTAACATAAGGCCGGACTCCATTACTTAACATACGGTCAATAATACGATACCGTAAAAGGGCAAATTTGTTAGCTGGCATGGGCGGAAATTACATAAGCTTTACCAATCCGCTTCCAGAAGTTGCAATAATTCTTTCGGCCTTCTGTAATCATAAATCACTCGTTGCTCCCCTTCTGATTGCAGTAGCCCTTGATTAAGGAAGTCAATTCCGATAAACCGTATACCCAATTCTGCAGCACTTTTTCGGTCATAACGACTATCTCCGATGTAAGTTATTTTCTCTGCTACGCCTTGGTTGCTTCCGGTTGAACCCGAACTATGTATCAATTTTACCCGGTCAATAAGCATACGCGTAAATTCCCGCTTACTGGCATGATCATCTGCACTTGCCATATACTGCCTGTCCCACTCCAGTTTCAGATGCTTAAGTTTGAATTGGATAGGTTTTTCCCAGCCGCCAGAGGCAAGCCCTACCACGTAACCCGGTTGCGATCGAAGTAGCTTTACAAATTCTACCGCCCCCGGAATCTCATCGAAGTATTCCGGTTCTTTTTGTTGTTTTTCCTTAAGGAGCAACAGAAAGTTATTTTTCATGTGCTCCAAGGTGTTTGAATCCGGCTCTTTGCCCCGAACTTGGGTGTGGAAGTAACTAAAAATGGAGCTGTCGGTAAACTCAATTCGCTCCCGATCCAGCTCGATATGCCGGCAATCGCCTAAACTCATTTCCATTGCTTTTTGAAAAGAGTGGTCAAGATGATAAAAAGTCTTCGCCAGGGTGCCATCCATATCGAAGATTACTAGATTTCGGGGCATATATTTCTTTTGGCAAATTTCGGAATCATTTTAAGGAATCCTTGTGGAGAATTCCGTCGATGAAAAAGCAACGCGGACATCCCTTATGGGACTAGCCCTGACTCCTGCAAACATTCGATGCGCGGTATTCAAATCATTTAATCCTTGCGAGCAGCTGTAAGCGTTTTCTCTTATTATCATAGAATGAATATTATCATAGAATGAATCTTCGGTTCAAACGTTGTTATTTTCCGCCTATGTGAGCCGGCCATGGCTTCGTTCGTGGTAATTTAATACACCTAGCTATTTTTGCACTCATGCTTATTTTCAAACAATTCACTTTCGATTCGGCCCACTATTTACCCAATGTTCCTGAAGGACATAAGTGTCGCCAAATGCACGGGCATACGTACAAAGCCATATTTTACATTCAGGGTGAACCCGATCCGAATACGGGGTGGATAATGGACTTTGGGGAGATTAAAAGTCGTATTAAACCCCTCATCGACTTACTCGATCATACGGTGTTGAACGATATACCCGGGCTGGAAAATCCTACCTGCGAATTGATTTGCCGTTGGTTATGGCTTCAGTTGAAGCCACAATTATCGGGTCTGGCGAAAATTGAGTTGTACGAGACCCCTACTTCCGGAGCCATTTTCGAGGGCTAACGCTGTCGCCATCCCTTCTTTTTTAATTTGCCTGCCCGTTAAAGTATCTCAGGAAATTTAGAATGCCTGGCAAAACTTCTTAAGACGTATTTCTGCAAAATGGCGACAGGCATAGCTAAGTGTTTTTCAGGCCTGCCAAGATCTAAGGCTCATTTTTTCGCTGCAAGCAAAAGGGGTATAAGCAAAAAAGTCGCCATTTCTGACGACTTTCTTTCTTTAGTAGCGGGGGCAGGACTCGAACCTACGACCTTCGGGTTATGAGCCCGACGAGCTACCAACTGCTCCACCCCGCAATATATCTTTTTGAAATGCTCCGATGAGCATTCTTTTCTCTAATTGAGGTGCAAATATACGTCTTATTTGTTTCTTTACAAAAAAATCGCAGTGGTGCACAAGGCCGGATTCGTTAACATCATCGGAAAACCCAATGTGGGCAAGTCAACCCTCATGAATTCGCTCGTCGGCGAAAAACTCAGCATAATAACTTCTAAAGCCCAAACAACGCGACATCGCATTATGGGTATTGTGAATGGGGAGGATTTTCAAATCGTTTATTCCGACACTCCCGGTATTCTCGATCCCAAGTATAAACTGCATGAAGGTATGATGGCATTCGTTGGAACCGCTTTGGCCGATGCAGATATTATTCTCCTTGTAATAGATCTCAGCGAGCCCGATGGAGAAATGGATGCCATTTTGCAACGGGTTGCCTCCAGTGCTGTGCCTGTAATAGTGGTGCTAAACAAAATGGATTTACTCCAGCAAAGCGATTTGGAGGGGCGCATTATTGCCTGGATGAATAAACTTCCCGATGCCATTGTTCTACCGGTATCGGCCTTGCATGGTTTCGGGCAGGATGCATTGCTACATCATATTCTGAAACTTCTTCCGGAATCGCCTGCGTATTTTCCCAAAGACGAGCTTACAGATAAAAGCATGCGCTTTTTTATCAGCGAGATTATTCGTGAAAAAATCCTGCGCTATTGCCACAAAGAGGTTCCGTACAGTAGTGAAGTAACCGTAGAAAGTTATAAGGAAGAGGAGAACATTGTACGGATTCGTGCTGAAATAATTGTTAGTCGCGAAACGCAAAAGGCCATTATTATCGGACACCAGGGAAGTATGCTTAAGCGGATAGGCACAGCTGCCCGCAAAGACATAGAGGATTTTATACAGCAGCGAGTGTTTTTGGAGCTGCACGTTAAGGTTGATGAAGACTGGCGAGACGATGAACGAAAATTGCGCAAGTATGGTTATCTCAATTGAGCCATGATTGTATTTCCAGGAGCAAAAATTAATATCGGACTTCATGTAACCGGTAAGCGGCGTGATGGATACCATACCATTGAGAGTGTTTTTTATCCGATACCGCTCTGCGATATATTAGAAATAGTTTTTTCGGAAGGGGAGGTCGGGTTCAACCTGGAGGTAACGGGAATTGAACTCCCAGGAAATGTTTCCGACAATCTCTGCAGTAAAGCGTACAAGCTCTTTAGCGCTGAGCATCCTCTGCCCCATGCACGGGCGGCCCTGCATAAAATAATTCCCGCAGGGGCAGGACTAGGTGGAGGGTCTTCCGATGGCAGCCATGCATTGTTGTTGCTGAATGAACTGGCAGGAGGTCCTATTAGTACCCAAAAACTTACCGAGATGGCTTCGAGTCTCGGCAGTGATTGTCCCTTTTTTATTCGAAACAAGCCGGCATTTGTTACGGGAAGAGGCGAAATTTTGGAGCCTGTTTCGCTGGACCTCGGCGGGCTTTATGCAATGCTCGTGCATCCTCGAATTCATGTACCAACCGCTGAGGCTTATTCCTTGGTTCAGCCTAAGCAGCCAAATGTTTCCTTGCGCGAATTGCATCATTTGCCTCTAGGTGAATGGAGAGGAATAGTGAAGAATGATTTTGAAGAGGGTATATTCCGGGTTCACCCGGAAATAAAGGAACTTAAAGAGCATTTATATGCTTGCGGAGCAATCTATGCATCCATGTCTGGCAGCGGCTCGTCTGTTTTTGGTCTTTTCCCGGATGAACCCGAAGTGCCCTCCTCATTTAGTAAGTACTTCGTTTGGAAAGGCCGTCTCTAGCGGCTTATTTCGGAGCTTTTCGATACAGGTAAAAAGCGATCCCTAAGAATAAGATATTTGGTATCCAAACGGCGATGATAGGCGGAACACCCATGTTGGTAGCGGAAACCGCTGATATTTTTAGCGCGAAAATGTAGATAAACCCGATTAGTACTCCCAGCGCAATATGCAGGCCGGTGCCTCCCCTGGTTTTTCGGGAACTTACAGAAACGCCGATGATGGTAAGGATAATAATAGCGAAGGAATTCGCGGTTCGATTGTATTTTTCGATAAGAATATGCGTTGTCTTGTTAGATCCGCTTTTTCGCTCACTATCGATAAAATCGGTCAATTCCTGACCGCTCATCGCCATGGCGACTTCTGCACTTTTTCCAAAATCTTCCAAGCGCATATTTAAGAGGGTATCTTTTCGCAGCGAGTGGGATATTTTTTCGCTTCCGTCTTGTTCTATATGCCTTTCCTGCACATTAGTTAGTTGCCACGAATTCTTATCCGGAAGGTACATCGCTTTAGAGGCAATTAATTTGTAGCGAAGGCGCCCCAACTCGTCCCATTTTTCCAAACTAAATTTATAGCCTACATTTTTGTACACGATTATACTTTGGAAGTAGGCGATCGTTCCCGGCTCAATTTCCCGAAGGAGGTTTTCATCTGTAATGTAGTAGCGTTTTACCACGATGCCTTCTTCAAAGGCCAGGCGAACCTTATTTGCTTTGGGCAAAACGGCATGGGCGATAACAAGCGATACGAGTGTAAGGAGCGAGGCGGCAATAATGAACGGGAGGAGCATTCGCCTGTAGCTAATGTTTCCGGCTAATATGGCTACTACTTCTGATTTCTGAGCCATATTGCTGGTTACAAGGATTACCGTGAGGAACACCAGGATGGGGCTAAGTAGCATGCCCATGTAAAAGATGAAATTCAGGTAGTACTCAAAAAATATGCGCTTAACAGGAACATCGTTTTTGATGAAGTCGTCTATTTTTTCGCTCACATCAAAGACTACTGCGATTACAATAAATGCAGCAATCATGAACAGAAACGTGCTCAGGAACTTCCGAACGATATAGCGGTCAAGAACTTTCAAAACTCAGAGCCGGCTCATTAGTTGAGGTATCATAGAGTTTTTCCAGGAGTGAAAATTGCCGGCGAGGATATGTTCTCTAGCCTGCCGGACCAGCCACAAATAAAAGCCCAAGTTGTGCACGGAGGCAATCTGCAATGCAAGAATCTCGTTGGCTATGAAGAGATGTCTCAAATAGGCCAGAGTGTAGTATGAGTCTACGAAAGTGATGCCAGCAGGATCAATGGGGCTAAATTCATTTTCCCACTTTTTGTTCCGGATATTTATAATTCCCCTGGAAGTAAACAGCATTCCGTTGCGAGCATTGCGTGTAGGCATAACGCAGTCGAACATATCCACCCCTAATGCAATACTTTCCAGGATATTTGCCGGCGTGCCAACTCCCATTAAGTAACGCGGTTTATCGCTTGGCAGTATAGAGCAAACGAGTTCGGTCATTTCGTACATGTCTTCGGCCGGTTCCCCAACGGAAAGGCCGCCGATGGCATTTCCTTCGCGATGTTGCGACGCGATAAACTCTGCGGATTTTACACGAAGGTCGCGAAAGGTACTTCCCTGAACAATTGGAAAAAGGCTTTGGTGATATCCGTACCGCCCTTCCGTAGCGTCGAAGCGTTCGATACAGCGCTTTAGCCAGCGGTGCGTCATTTCCATGCTTTCTACCGCATAGCTGTATTCGCAGGGCCAGGGCGTGCACTCGTCGAAGGCCATAACGATGTCGGCGCCGATACTTCGCTGGATATCCATCACATTTTCCGGGCTAAAGAAGTGTCTGGACCCATCGATATGGGAGCGAAAATGTACACCGCTCTCTTCGATCTTACGATTTCCGCTCAGGGAATATACCTGATATCCCCCGCTGTCGGTAAGTATGGGCCGGCTCCAGTTCATAAAGCGGTGTAGGCCTCCCGCTTCATGCAGTATGTTTAGCCCGGGGCGCAGGTAGAGATGATATGTATTTCCCAGTATTATTTCTGCTTTTATATCATCGGCAAGACTTTGTTGGGTAACAGCTTTAACAGTTCCTGCCGTTCCTACCGGCATAAATATGGGTGTTTCTATGGCGCCATGGTCGGTTTGTAGCCGTCCTGCCCGCGCTTTAGACCCGGAATCTAATCCTTGCACTTCAAACTTCATGGGGCAAAGATAAGGCAGGCCTGCGAGGCAAAGACTTTTGAGGAAATACTGTAATTTTCCATCATGGTCGGAACGCTCATAAATGTAGTAACAGTTGCGGCAGGAAGTCTGCTCGGGATGCTTTTAAAATCAAAAATACCGCCAGGATTTAGTCGAACGGTGTTTCAAGTTATGGGGCTATTTACCATGTTCATGGGGATTGACATGGCTTTGAAAACTGATAATGTATTGGTACTCGTTTTATCCCTGCTCATTGGTTCGCTTATTGGTTATGCGCTTAAGCTTGAGGAGCGTTGCGAGTCGCTTATAACCAGATTTACGATCAAGGAAGGGGAGAAGAGTAAAAGGTTTACGGAAGGATTACTTAGCGCATTTATGATGTTTTGTGTGGGGTCCATGACGGTACTGGGTTGTTTGGAGGAGGGGATGAGCGGCAAACGCGAATTGCTCGTTACGAAATCAATTATGGACTTCTTCTCTTCTTCTGTTCTTGCGAGCGCTTTTGGCAAAGGGGTATTCTTTTCAGTAATACCGTTGCTAGTATATCAAGGTTTGTTAACGATGGGAGCTTCTTTTTTGAGCCCTGTTTTGAACGAGGCGATGAGCGGAGCAATAACTGCGGCAGGAGGTATTATGTTATTAGCCTTGGGAATAAATATTCTGGAGATTCGAAAACTCCAGGTATTGTCTATGTTACCAGCACTCTTGGTTGCCCCCGCTTTAATGTACGCCATGCAATGGCTGGCCTAAAAAATCGAAAAAAAGACAAAAAGGCAGTATTATAGGTAAAAATAAGACATAATGACACATTGCTGGATTCTGATTGTGCTTTTGTCGGAATAAGAGAAGTTGGCATTGCGCTTGCCAATGATGTGATGTAAACGTTTAAAATTTAGGATTATGTCTATTGCAAAACACCGTCATTATCGTCCTGCTTTATGGAATTCTTTTTTTGATGATTTCGTAACGCGTGATTTTTTCTCAGTATCCGGGCCCTCGACAGGAGTCCGTTATATGTCGCCCGCCGCCAATGTGCATGAGTTGAAGGATGCCTTTGAGGTAGAGCTTGCCGTTCCTGGCTTGCAAAAAGAAGATTTTCGGTTGGAGCTCAATGATAAGGTGCTTAACGTTAGCGCTGTTCAAAAAGAGGAAAAGAAGGAGGGAAAAGAGCACTACTCAAGGATGGAATTTAGCTACTCGAATTTCTCTCGATCATTCGTGCTCCCGGAAATTGTGGATAGCGCTAAGATTACAGCCAAGTATAACAATGGAATTTTGAGCATACACCTTCCCAAGTTTGATAGTTTACTTTTAGATAAGAACAGGCAGATTCAGGTAGGCTAAGTGAAATAGTTCGATCGTTGAAGGAGGCTTTTTCTTGAAGGGAAGGCCTCCTTTTATTTCGGAGCGCTTGTATACATTATCAAACTTACTCAAGCCAGATGGCTACTAGCTTTCCGGCGTTTCAATTTTTTGTAGTCGGAGTAAGTAAGCTCTAATGCACGATTTTTCATGCAGATATTTATAAAAGAGGTTGTAAAGCCAAAGGACAAGAATCACCGGAATTTCTGAAAACCATCGCAGAGCTTAGAAGTCTTATTAAATTGATAATTAAAAGATT
>Ga0315906_10003955_pt1 | contig 19364 bp, 16 predicted proteins | sample LakEriMetagenome_4_FD_203526 | JGI IMG/M metagenome (GOLD analysis project Ga0315906, IMG submission 203526) | Freshwater fungal communities from buoy surface, Lake Erie, Ohio, United States - Buoy 2 MA122 | ecosystem: Environmental > Aquatic > Freshwater > Lake > Lake biofilm | place: USA... | reverse complement strand
CTTGATATCATGTTGGATTTCAAACAAGTTGATTTTGACAAACCACTAGCATTTCCATTTAGTGTCCCTAAAAATTACAAGGTCATAAATTAACTTTTTGTAAGAAAAAAAATTTGAATATTTATTGATGAAAAATATGGGAGTGAAGAGATCAATATATTTAGTCTTAATGGGATTCATGCTGTTTGGCTTCTCTGTGGTTTCAAATGCACAGACCAAAGAAGAATTAGAAAAAAGACGCAGAGAGATTCAACAGGAAATAGCTTCACTTCAAAAGGCCCAATCTGATATTTCTAAAGACAAAAAAGCCAGCCTCTCAGAATTAAAATTGCTGGAAAGAAAATTGAGAAGTCGATACGCTGTAATTGACAACCTGAATGATGAAGTAAGGTTGATTGACAATACTATCTTCAGCAACAACAGGGAGATTTACAGGTTGCAGAAGCAACTAGACACATTGAAGCAGCAGTATGCCAGGACGATTGAGTATGCCTATAAGAACAGGAGCAGCTATGATATGCTGAATTTTATTTTTACAGCTACCAGTTTCAATGATGCCGTAAAGCGAGCCACTTACCTGAAGAGTTACAGAAAGTACAGACATGAGCAAGTAGACAACATCAACAGGACGCAGAAGGAGATGAGTGATCGCATAAATTTACTGACGCAGAATAAGCAAGAAAAATCAAAAGTAATTGAAGAACAACATCAACAAAAAGAGTTATTAGAGTCTGAGAAGAATGAGAAAAATCAGTTTGTTACTAAACTAAAGGCTAGAGAAAAGGAAATAGAAAAAGAAGTTGCTGCAAAACGAAAAGTGGAAAGGAGTCTTCAAAATTCAATTGCTGCTATTATCAAACGTGAAATTGAGGCTGCAAAACGAAAGGCAGAAGATGATGCCAGGAAAGCAGCTGCTTCAAATGTTGCTGCTCCAGCTGCAAAGCCTGCTGCAAGTTCTTCAACAGCAAGTGTTGCTCCAATAAGAAAAACCAATGTGCTTGAAAATACACCTGAGGTTACGAAAGTTTCTGTAGGTTTTGAAAATAATCGGGGCAACCTTCCATGGCCGGTTGACAAAGCAACAATAACTTCAAGTTTTGGGCGACAAAGAATTGAAGGGACTAAAATTGAAGAAGACAATGGGGGAATCACAATTCAAACGGTCAGCGGCTCCGCTGTTAAGGCTGTATTCGAGGGGGTAGTGACTACTGTATATGATGTTGCAGGTAGCCAAACGGTTACAATAAAACATGGTAAATATTTCACTACCTATTTTAACATGTCCTCTGTTAACGTTTCAAAAGGTGCTAAAGTCACTATGGGTCAGGTCATAGGTCGTGCAGGTGAAAACTTTGATGGAGAAGGTGAAATCGTATTTATGGTAAATGAAGAACTAAGATTTGTCAATCCCGAGCTATGGTTAAAGCATAAGTAGCAATTACCTGCCTAATACTTCAGCATATAGTTTTTCATATTGTGGAACTATATTTTCTATGTCAAATTTCTTGGCTTGTTCTCTAGCGGCTTTGCCAAATTGTTTTAGTAGTGCAGGACTTGATAACAAAGTAATTGCATTTCTACTCATACTTTCTACATCACCTATTTCACTTAAAAATCCATTTGTTCCGTGTGTTACAATTTCAGGAATACCTCCTGCTTCTGTCGCAATCACTGGTGAACCCGCTGCCATAGCCTCAAGCGCAGAGAGTCCGAAGCTTTCGTATTCTGAAGGCAATAAAAATAAATCTGCAATAGCATAAATGTCTTCCATGTCTTGTTGCTTTCCAACAAAACGGGTGTTTTCAAATATGCCGAGTGATCTGCAGAGTTCTTCTGCGGCGGGTCTTTCGGGACCGTCACCTACCAATAATAATTTAGAGGGAATCTCTTTTTGGATTTTATTGAAAGTATAAATTACGTCTGCTATTCTTTTGATTTTTCTAAAGTTCGAAGCATGTAGAACAATTTTTTCATCATTCGGGGCAATCACTTTTTTAAAGGCATCAATTGGTTTTTTTGCAAAACGATGTGTGTCTACAAAATTGTGTATGACATGGATGTCTCTTGTGATTTGAAAATTAGCTAGTGTTTCTGATCGCAGGTTATCTGAGACTGCTGTGATAGCATCACTTTGATTAATAGAGAAAGTTACTACAGGTGCATACGTTTTGTCCTTGCCTACCAAAGTAATATCAGTACCATGTAAGGTGGTGATAAATGGAATATCTCTTCCTTCTTGAGCGAGTATTTGTTTAGCCATATAGGCTGCAGATGCATGTGGAATGGCATAGTGAACATGCAGTAAGTCAACATTGTTATTACGCACAACATCAACCATCGTGCTTGCTAACGCTGTTTCATATGGCGGGAAATCAAACAGTGGGTAGGTTGGAACGCGTACTTCATGAAAAAACAAATTAGCACTGAATCCCGTTAGTCTTACAGGCTGCTGATAGGTAATAAAATGAATACCATGACCCTTATCGGCCAATGCCTTGCCTAATTCTGTGGCCAATACGCCACTTCCTCCAAATGTTGGGTAACAAACAATCCCAATGTTCATCTTCATATTATTCTATTAACGAAAGTAGGAATAATAAAGTTCAATAGGCCTTACTGGATCTTTTGAAAGCCACAAAAAATCAGTAGTTTAGTGAGATAACAATAGTCAATTGATATGAAAAAAAGCTTTTTGTTTTTATTTATCACCTTACAAAGTTTCTTATCTGGATTTTCGCAGTTGAATCAGGATAGTGTCGTAATCAAAAAGATATCTGATGAAATATTCATGAATGGAACGGCATACAGCAACCTGAAGTACCTGTGTAAGCAAGTTGGTCAGCGCTTATCTGGTTCAGCAGGGGCTGCCCTAGCAGTTGAACAGACTGCAAGAATGCTTAGAGAGGCAGGAGCAGATACGGTTTATTTACAACCCTGTATGGTCCCCCAATGGGTAAGAGGTGCTAAGGAGATTGGTACAGCTTCATTAAACAATGGTAAGTCAATGCCCCTTAACATCGTAGCATTGGGCATGTCAGTCGGTACGCCTGCCAATGGCATAACAGCTGCTGTTGTGGAAGTAAAAAATTTTGCTGAATTAGACGCAATGGGGCCCGATCAGGTTAAAGGAAAAATCGTCTTTTATAACTTTAGAATGGATCCCCGGCATATCAATACTTTCCGAGCGTATGGTGAGGCGGGTGTTTATCGTTCTCAGGGACCATCCAGAGCAGCAGCCCTTGGAGCAATTGGTGTAATTGTTAGAACGCTTTCTCCAGTTATTGATGATCATCCGCATACGGGTGCAACACGTTACGATGAAAACCAACCTAAAATTCCAGCTGTTGCCATCAGCACAAGTGGTGCTGAAGAATTGAGTAAAGCGATTGCCGCAAAAATGGTGAAACAGGTATATCTTAAAACCAACTGTAAGCAACTTGAAGATGTGCTTTCTTATAATGTAGTAGGAGAATTGAAAGGATCAGAATTTCCTGATGAAATTATTACAGTGGGTGGACATTTGGATAGCTGGGACCTAGCTGAAGGTGCTCATGACGATGGCACAGGTTGTGTTCAAAGTATTGAAGTGCTAAGGTCACTTAAAGCTATAGGTGGAAGACCAAAGCGCACTGTGCGTGCAGTTATGTTCATGAACGAAGAAAATGGATTGAGGGGTGGAAACAAATATGCAGAAATTGCCAAAATGGAGGGAAAGAAATTTATCATGGCACTAGAAAGTGATGCTGGAGGATTTACTCCGCGTGGTTTTGGGTTTACTGCAAATAGTCTGCAGAAAGAAAAGTTATTGAGCTGGAAGCCTTTATTTGTGCCTTATGGTGCACTTGAGTTCAATGAAGGAGGGGGCGGTGCTGATATTGGGCCCTTAAGGGGGTTAGGTACAGCTTTAATTGGATTGAATCCTGACTCACAACGTTATATGGATTTGCACCATGCAACAACAGATGTATTTGAAGCAGTAAGTGAAAGGGAATTGAATTTAGGAACAGTCGTTATGACAGCAATGGTTTATTTAGTAGCTCAATATGGTTTGTAAGGCGACTTCAACTATTTTATTTTAAGTTCCAATTAAAAAGATAGCAGGTTGTTTGGGTAGGTCCACAACCTGCTTTTTCCATTGTGCAATTGTTTTAGTCGTGATCCATTCTTCTGATGAAGTAATATGATATGCAATACAGAGCTTAGTTTCATTTTGTAATCCACTGATCAGCGATTGAAACATTTGGTTGTTTCGATATGGTGTTTCAATAAAAATGATGGTAGTGTTTTCGGTCCTGCTTTTTCTTTCCAGTTCCTTTATTTTTTTATCTCTTTCTCCGGGGGTAATTGGCAAGTAGCCAACAAACTGGAATTGCTGACCATTTAATCCACTTGCCATTAGTGCCAGCAGAATTGAATTTGGTCCTGTTAGCGGATGGATTTTATTTCCGTTTTCTTGTGCAGCTGCTATCAGTCGCTGGCCTGGATCAGCAATACCCGGACAACCAGATTCGCTTACTATGCCAATTGTTTTTTCTGTTTGAAGGAGTTGTTTGAATTCTTTCAAATGAATTTCTTCTTTGTTTCCTATTTCGAACCATAGCCTGGCATCAATATCAAATTGTTTATCAATTTTTTTAAATGCTCTTCTGGCAGTCCTGATGTTTTCTGCAAAGAAAACATCACATTGGTTTAGTCGGGCTTTGATTAGATCTGGTAAATGATCAAATCCATCTTCAGCAAGTGCTATTGGGATCAAGAAAATTTCACCTTTTTTTGTTTCCATTTTATTGAAACGTATTGTCTTTTTTAATTTCCTGCATGCTGATGGTTGCAGCAATCACTGCATAAGCTGGAGCCAATATCCAACCAATAATAATTATACTGTGCATCAGGTAAAAAACTATTCCATTGCCAATTGCCAATCCTTTGTGCCTGCCAATAAAATCAATGCTTTCTTCCATTTTCATTTTGTTGCGTTCACAGGAATAATCCAGCATTGAGAAGCCGTAATAATAACATTCTATTAGAATAGCTATAAATGGTGCTATCCAACCTATAAATGGAATTAGAGAAAGTATGATAATTGAGAAAACATATACGGATTGCCAAATGGTATTTCTTACCGCTATTCTTATTCCTCTCGCAACATCTGAGAGGTATTGTTTCAATTTAAAATCAAAAGCTTTGTTTTCAATAATTGAAGCAGTCTTTTCACTGAGGTAAGAGAAAACAGGTGATCCAATGATCAGCCAGATGTACTTAAACAAGGAAAAATACAACAGCATTAACAGTAACCAGAGCATGATTCCGCCGACTGTAAATAAAAAGCCGATCCAGCTGCTTTCTAGTCTGTTCAGCCAGCCCTGTAAGCCCGTTTCAATCGTCAGCCATTCAATGGCAGCGTTAGCCGATTTAGAAAAGAAGTACATGCTAAGGGCGAAAAGAATGGCGTATACTACCCCAGGTATTATGATCCACTTCCATAATTTATGCTTTCGTATAAAACGATGCGCTTCAAAATAAGATTGAATGGATATGACAATTTCTTTCAGCAAGAGATTTGTTTGGTTACAGCAAAATACACAAATGATTTATCTTCACCCAAATTGTTCCCTTGGAAAAAGTGACATACTCTAGATGGAAGTCGATCATGGCATTGTTGAGCGGACCATTATTGTTTGCTTTTACACTTTTGTTGAATCCATTCGGATTAGATGACAATGCAAATAAAGTAATGGCATGTGCTTTACTTATGATTTCATGGTGGATTTCAGAAGCTTTACCTATGCCTGCTGTTGCACTTATTCCACTGGTTCTTTTTCCGCTCATGGGTATTGCAAAAATCAGTGAAGCTGCAGCACCTTATGCAAACGAAGTAGTATTTCTTTTCATGGGTGGGTTTATGATTGGATTGGGAATTGAAAAATGGAACCTGCACAGAAGGATTGCCCTGTCTATCGTTCAGTTTACAGGTACCAATGGAAATCAAATTATTCTTGGTTTTATTTTGGCGACTGGCTTCATCAGTATGTGGTTGAGTAACACGGCTACAACAATGATGATGTTACCTATTGCAGCTTCAGTAATTTCCGTTGTTGAATCTAAAAATCAACACAATCCTCAGATGAGATTTTTTGCGGTAAGCATGATGCTGGCAATTGCTTATGCAGCAAATTTTGGTGGTATAGCAACCATCATTGGCACGCCACCAAATGTAGCTTATGCCTCTTTTGTGAGTAAGCAGTTGAAGTATGATATTTCTTTTTCAGCATGGATGATGATTGGGTTGCCGGTATCATTGCTTTTGCTTTTTTCACTTTACTTTGTTTTAATAAAACTTTTTCCCAGCAGGATTGATTCTAATGATGAAATGAGGCTGCTGATCAAAAATGAATTGAATGCTTTAGGGCCTATGACAGTCCCGGAAAAAAGAGTGTTGTACATATTCATAACAACTGCGTCATTATGGATCTTTAGAGATTTAATCAACAATGCGGGGATTGTTAAATTAGACGATAACATGATTGCTGTATTTGGTGCATTGCTCATGTTTATTGTGCCTTCAGGGAATAGTACAAAGGAAAGTGAACGCATTCTGATTTGGTCTGATACTACAAAAATGGCCTGGGGGATATTGCTTCTTTTTGGTGGTGGTATAACCTTGGCTTCAGCATTGGAGAAAGCGGGACTCATTAAAATGCTTGGTACATGGTTGTCGGGTTTCTCCGGAAGTTCAGTTGTCTTTTTGGTAATTGCTATAACAATCATCTCATTATTTATCAGTGAGGTAATGAGCAATGTTGCACAGGTTATTGTTTTTGCTCCTGTTGTTACAGGTATAGCGACTGCAACAGGTGCAGATCCTTATATGTTGGGAATACCCATGACGCTTGCAGCCAGTTGTGCATCAATGATGCCAATGGGAACTCCCCCCAATGCAATTGTTTTCTCAACGGGGCATTTAAAATTGAGTGAAATGATGAAAGCAGGATTGATAATGAATCTCATCAGCATACTGCTGATTATTCTTGCTGGCTTATTTCTAGTGCCGTTTGCAATAAAGTATTTATAAACTATATCAGGACTGAGATTTATCTCCGTAAGCTAAATCTCCAGCATCGCCTAGTCCAGGTACAATATATCCTTTCGCTGTAAGTTCATCATCTATTGCTCCACACCAAATTTTAACGTGAGGTTCATGTCTTCTTAGAAAGTCAATTCCTTCAGTGCAGGCAATCACACAAGCAACGTGTATTTCCTTCATTTGACCTTCTCTTCTCAAATGTTCTATGGTTTTCACAAGTGAGGCACCTGTGGCTAGCATAGGATCGCACAAAATAAGAATTCTGTCTTCCAAAGAAGGAGAGGCCAAGTATTCAAGACTGATTTCGAAGCTGCCATCACGATGGTGTTTTCTGTATGCAGCAATAAAGGCATTATCGGCTTTGTCAAAATAATTCAACATTCCAATATGCAAGGGTAATCCTGCTCTTAGAATGGTTGCCAATACCGGCTGTTGATCAAGTACTTTCGATTTGGAAATACCCAATGGTGTAGTTGTATCTACCTCCTTTGAGGGCAATGTCTTGCTGATTTCATAAGCGATTACTTCACCAATTCTTTCAATATTTCTTCTGAACCTCATTTTATCAGCCTGAATTGTAACATCACGCATTTCTGAAATCCAGTTGCTGACAAGAGAATGCTTTTCGCTTAAATTTATGACCATACAATGCTTAATTTCGGTTATTAAACAAATTTAAACATTATCTATGTTATATCGAGTGATTGGGGTCATGAGCGGTAGTTCGCTAGATGGATTAGATCTCGCATTTGTTGAATTTGAAGAAAAAGGGGGTAAATGGACATTTAGCATTAATGCTTCAGCTTGTTATACCTATAATGAGGAGTTGAGAAATAGACTAAAATCCGGTCAAGATTTAAAAGCCATAGAGTTTGTAGAATTGGATGCTGAATATGGCCATTATTTGGGAGAACAAATCAATCGTTTTATTCAGGAAAACGGGCTGGATTATAAAGTAGGATTGATTGCTTCACATGGGCATACGCTGTTTCATGCTCCGGGGAAATATTCAATCCAGATTGGAAATGGTGCTGCCATTGCAGCTGAAACATCCTTACCCGTGGTATCTGACCTAAGATCTCTTGATGTGGCTTTAGGGGGACAAGGAGCGCCGATTGTGCCAATGGGTGAACAATTGTTGTTCCCAGACTATAACTATTTTTTGAATATAGGTGGTATAGCCAATATTTCTTTCAAGGGTAATGGTTTTTATGATGCCTTTGATGTTTGTCCCGCTAACCGTGTGCTCAACATGTTGGCAGCACTAAAAGATTTATCCTTTGATCAGGATGGCGCATTGGCAGCTGCTGGCAGGATTAATGAGGACTTGCTTTATCAGTTGAATCAGCAGGATTACTATAAAGCGGATTATCCAAAATCGTTGGACAATGCATTTGGGATAAAAACGATTTATCCATTATTGGCAGCAAGTGGACTTTCAACTGAAGATCAACTGGCAACCTATGCAGAACATATTGCTTTGCAAATCTCATCTGCTATTGAAAAGATTTTTACTAAAAGAAATTTGGCCCAAACTTCTGAAAAAATGCTGGTGACAGGAGGTGGAGCTTATAATAACTATCTGGTTTCAAGAATCAGTCAACATGTGCTGCCATATGGCATTGAGGTTGTACTACCAGAAAAAGAAATCATTGAATACAAAGAAGCCTTAATCATGGCCTTACTCGGAGTACTGAGATGGAGGGAGGAAGAGACTGTGTTTAGTTCGGTAACTGGAGCTAAGCGGGGTAGTAGTGGAGGAGCTTTTTGGATGGGACAAAACTAAAAATAAAAAGCCCCGAAAAATTCGGGGCTTTTTTTATGGTTGGTTATTTGTAACCCCATTTTTTCATGATTTCCAGGTCTTCTCTTACACATTCCATCGGTGCTTTACCCTGATAGGATTCTTGTTCGATGATGAAATGTTTTGTTCCCCACTTCCTACCCAAATCAATGATCTCTTTCACTGGAACGATTCCTACATTCAAGATGGTGGATTCGTATTTTTCATGACCTGCCTTAGATTCAATTTCAGCTTTCACGTGCATGGATTCAAATCTTCCTGGATATTTCTGCATGATATCCAATGCCTTTGCTCCACCATTAATCATATTGCCAATATCCAACTGCTGCATTACGAGCTTTGGATCTGTTTCTCCAAGTATGATATCAAACAATGTTCTGTCGCCCAGCTTTTCGCTGAATTCAAAATCATGATTGTGGTAGCCGAACTTCATACCATATTTCTGGCATAATTCACCAGACTTATTAAATACTTCCATGAATGCCTTGAGGGCATTCAAATCTCTTCTGGTGTTTGTTTCCATAGAAGGACTGATCACAAACATTTGTCCAACAGCTGCTGCATCTTCTACTGTATATTTCCATGCATCAGTAAAATCCTTTTTTGATGCATCCCAATGCTTAGAACTCATTACAGTATGTCCACTCGGCATGGTCATGCCAAGGTCGCTCAACAATTTTTTGAATTCTGCCGCACTCCATCCATAAAACTTTCTATTGACATAGTTGGCATGTTCAACGTGCTTGTAACCCATTTTGGAAAGGGCAGTCAAGGTTTCCATTGGTTTTTTATTCATATCCTCTCTGATAGAATAAAGTTGTATACCTGTTAGTTCCCCTTTTCTAGCTGCTGCAAATAAGTCATTGCTAAAAAAAGCAGCACCTGCAGCTGCAAATGCGCTGTTGCGAATAAAGATTCTTCTTGATTGGTTCATATGGCTGTTTTTAAAATTACTGGTCAAGTAATTTACATAATTATTTTGAAAAAGGGTAGGCGGTAAAAATTTATTCCCTTAGAATTTACTGGTCAATAATAAGCGGTTTTTGAAGCGGCATTCTCTACAGAAAAGGGGCAGTCCTGCTTTCTTTGCATTTTTTCAAATCTTTAGGTGTCCCTGTATAGACAAGTGCTCCTCCGTTTTCTCCTGCTTCTGGACCAAGTTCAATGATCCAATCGGCTGCTTTGATAACATCAGTATTGTGTTCAATTACCAAAATTGTATGACCTTGTTCAATTAATGCATTAAATGAGGTTAGTAGTTTTTTAATATCATTGAAATGTAAACCGGTTGTAGGTTCATCAAAAATGAACATGATTTTATCGGTATTGTTTTTACCTCTTCCAAGAAAACTGGCTAATTTGACTCTTTGAGCTTCTCCACCAGAAAGCGTTCCGCTGGATTGACCAAGTTTTACATATCCCAGTCCCACATCTGATAAAGGTTTTAATCTTGTCGAAATATCTTTTTCGTCCTTAAAGAATTCAATTGCTTCATCAACTGATAACTCAAGTATCTCAAAAATATTCTTGCCCTTGTATTGTACTTCTAATACTTCATCTTTGAATTTTTTTCCGTTGCAACTTTCGCAAGTAAGTCTGACATCTGCAAGGAATTGCATCTCAACAATTTGTTCACCTTCACCTTTACAGGTATCACATCTTCCGCCATCAACATTGAACGAGAAATGTTTGGGAAGGTATCCTCTGATTTTACTTAGTGGTTGTGAAGAAAATAGTTCGCGTACACTGTCCCATGCCTTTATATATGTTACAGGATTGCTTCTGGAAGATTTACCTATAGGGTTTTGATCTACCATCTCCACTTGCTTAATAGTAGCAAGCGCTCCGGTTATTTCACTAAATAGTCCTGGTCGGTCTCCTACTCCAGAAATATGTTTAATAAGCGCGGGATAAAGTATTTTTTTTACAAGAGTAGTCTTACCGCTTCCACTTACTCCACAAACGACTGTAAATATTCCTAGTGGAAAATCAACGTCGACCGACTTTAAATTATTTTCTGCGGCACCTTTTATTGATATGTATTTTTTACTGGTTCGAACTTTTTCAGGAATATCGATTTTCAATTCACCTTTAAGGTACTTGGCCGTCAGACTTTTTGGGGATTTAATCAAAGTTTTATAATCACCTTCTGCAACCACCTCACCACCTTGGTGACTTGCTAGTGGTCCCATATCAATAACATGATCCGCCTTTCTCATCATCATTTCATCATGTTCAACTACTACGACAGTATTTCCAAGGTCCCTGAGATTTTTCAATACCTTGATCAGCCTTTCAGTATCTCTGCTATGCAATCCAATTGAAGGCTCATCTAATATATAAAGCGAATTCGTGAGGTTGCTGCCCAGGCATCGGGTAAGTTGTATGCGCTGGCTCTCACCACCACTCAAACTGTTGGCCAGGCGGTCTAAAGAAAGATAACCTAAGCCTACATCCAGCATCGTATCCAAACGTTGGTTGATTTCAAGTAAAACACGTTTGGCTATAGAAATTTCGTGTTGAGTAAGTTTGACTGACTTGAACCAGGTATCAAGATCCTTGACAGGCATCTTGCAAAGCTCGCCAATATGCCTGTTGTTGATCTTTACGTATAGCGCCTCTTTTCTCAATCTGTATCCTTCACAACTGTTGCAGGTGGTTCTTCCTCTGTACCTAGATAACAATACCCTGAATTGTACTTTGTAAAGGTTTTCTTCTACTTCTTTAAAGAAGTCGTTAATGCCGTATGTTTTTTTCTGTCCCTTCCAGAGTAATTCTTTCTGTGCAGAAGTCAGTTCTGCATAAGGACGATGAATAGGGAAGTCGAGTTCTTTTGCCCCTTTAATGAATTGATCTTTCCACCAGCTCAGTTTTTCACCTTTCCAGGGTGCAACAGCTCCCTCATATACACTGAGTCTATGATTAGGGATAACAAGATCTGGATCAATGCCCAGGATTTGAGAGTAACCTTCGCAAGTGGGACAAGCACCATAAGGATTGTTGAAAGAAAATAAATTTGGAACAGGTTCTTCAAATCTCATTCCATCCAACTCAAACAAGTTGGAGAATTTTTTTGGAGCGTCATTGTTCTTTTTTAGAAATAGATTTCCCTCTCCTTCATAAAATGCAAGCGTAAGGGAATCTACAATTCTGTTTTCCTCATCTTCATCAAAAGCTTTCGCAACGAATCGGTCAATCAATAAATAATCTTCCTCAGTAGGCTTCCATTTTTTTTCTTCAATAAGGTCTTCTATTTGAGAAATCTCAAGTGATCGACTATTGATCAATCTAGAAAAACCTTTCTGCATCAAAATCCCCAATTCTTCATTTGGTTTTCTGTTGGCATGTGTTTTGAATTTGCACAACAAATAAAGTTTATCACCTTGTTTTGCTTTCTTCATAAAAGCAAGAACATCTTGAACATCTTGTTTTTTTACTTCTTCACCTGAAACTGGTGAAAATGTTTTCCCTATGCGTGCGAAGAACAATCTGAGGTAATCATAGATTTCTGTCATGCTGCCAACAGTAGAACGAGGTGTTCTTGTAATTACTTTTTGTTCTATGGCAACAGCGGGACAAAGTCCAGATATATGATCAACATCAGGCTTGTCCATTCGCATCAAAAACTGTCTTGCATATGCACTTAAACTCTCTGCATAACGTCTTTGACCCTCTGCAAACAGTGTATCGATGGTCAAAGATGATTTTCCGCTACCGGAAACTCCCGTAACAACAGTGAGTTTTCCCCTAGGTATTTTTACGTATACGTTCCGTAAGTTGTGCACGCGGGCACCTTGTATAAATATCGGGTCATTATTTTCAGCATTTTTTGCTGATCCTTTCTTTTCCTTTACTGATGAGGGTTTCGACATATTGTACTGCAAATATAACTTCTAAATGATTCACGTAGATCTACGAACGTGTTAACAATGCTTTGACATTTTAACGCTTACCACGCTTACAACTATTTACGTAATCACAAAAAATAGGTTCTTCAAAATTTTGCTCACCTCACGATAATTCTAGTTTTGACATGTGATATCGCAATAACGACGTCACAAAAAAAATCCAATCCATTCTAAAAAACCATTTTATGAGATCCAATTCAAACCTAACTGATCAACAACTGATTCAGCTTTTTGTTAACGGAGATTCCAGTGCGCTGGAAGATCTGATCAACAGACACAAAGACAGAATTTTTACTTCTATTGTTATCCTATTAAAGGATAAAAGTCTGGCTGAAGATATTTTTCAAGAAGTTTTCATCAAAATCATTGATACCCTTAGAAGCGGAAGCTATACCGATGAAGGTAAGTTCTTGCCTTGGGCATTGAGAATTGCACATAATATGTGTGTTGATCATTTCAGGAAGGTAAAAAGGACTCCAGTGGTGAACCACAACAGTGATAACTATGATATATTCGAAACCATCAATTTGTCTGAAGAAGGCGTTGAAGGCAGAATCATGAAATCACAAAGCCATGAGCGTGTTAGACAGATGCTTGATATGCTTCCCCAAGACCAAAGAGAGGTGATTGTAATGAGACATTTTGCGAACCTCAGCTTCAAAGAAATTGCTGATAAAACAAATTGCAGCATCAATACTGCCTTGGGCAGAATGCGTTACGGATTGATCAACCTCAGAAAATTGATGGTTGAGCAACATGTTGCGCTCTAAATAAGGAATGGTTTTCTCATAAATAGGAAATTGGGACCAGGGATGGTCCCTTTTTTTATTGCTTTACTTTATCAAAAGCATCCAATCCGCATTTTAACCATGCTGCATATTCAGTAGCATTGGGAACATAACCAACAGGAGCAGTCAACAATTGCTCGTTTGGAGACATCGCCACATACCAAGGCTGTGAGCTGGCATTGAAGTTCTCTGTTTGAAATAAACTCCATTTAGTACCAACTGTATTAATATTCACCTTTACCCCAGATTTAGTCGTATAGACTTGCTGTTGATCGATTGGAAGTGCAGCTTTATCGTCTACATACAAAGAAACCAGAATGTATTTTTCCATCAGCTCCTGAACCTCGGGCTTGGTCCAAACGTTTTCCTCCATTTTTCTGCAATTCACACATGCCCATCCTGTAAAGTCAATTAAAAGGGGTTTATTCAACTTTTTTGCCAGTTGCAATGCCTCACCATAATCTTTGATGGGCTCGTCACAATTGATTGGATGTTCATAGATGCTGTAACACACTGGGGGCGGAAATCCACTGACCAAGCTGATGTTTGCCTGTTTGGTATTGGTAACTCCTGGAGTGATGTAAAGGGTAAAAACCAACACTGCAAAAGCTAAGATTTTTCTGGGTAGTCCGATTTTCTCTCCTTTTGAATCGTGTGGGAACCTGATCCATCCCATCAGATACAGGAACAAGCCTAAGAAAATGATGATCCAGATGCCAAAGAAAACTTCCCTTTTGATCAGTGACCAATGCGCTACCAAATCGGCATTGGACAAGAATTTCAATGCAAGTGCAAGCTCAATAAAACCAAGCACTACTTTTACTGTATTCAGCCAGCTTCCGCTTTTAGGCAATGAATTCAACCATTGTGGGAAAAGTGCAAACAAAGCAAAAGGCAAGCCCAGGGCCACTCCAAAACCAGCTAATCCTGCAGTCAGCGGCCAAGCTCCCTCGGTTGCTGTTCCAACCAACAAAGTTCCCAGAATGGGTCCAGTACAAGAGAAAGATACTATCGCAAGGGTAAGTGCCATGAAGAATACTCCGGCTATTCCTGAACCTTGTTTCGCATTGGTAGAATTGGCCAGATTTCCGGGTAATGTAATTTCATAGTAACCAAAAAAGGAAATAGCAAAAAAGATGAAAATGGCAAAAAAGGCAACATTGAGATAAACGTTAGTAGAAATTTCGTTGTAAATGGCGGGATTTACATTTCCTATCAAATGAAATGGGATGCTGAATGAAACGTAAATGAGGAAAATGAAAAGTCCGTATATAATAGCCAGTCGCTTACCTTTCTTTTTATTATCACTGTGTTTGGTAAAAAATGAAACCGTTAAAGGTACCATTGGGAAAACACAGGGTGTGAGCAGTGCAAAAAGCCCCCCAAGAAAACCGAGTAAAAAGATTTTCATGATGCCGCTGTCTTCATTAGTTTTTCCGCCTGTTCCACAATCCTGTAAAGGATTATTGATGTCTAATCCCTGGATTAATATTTTACTGGTAGAAGCTTTTCCACCCTCAAGGGATATTTCAAATGGTATTGTTTCGCCTGGGAAAAATGAATCGCCTTTTCCATAGGAATAAACTAAAGAAGTTTGGATGGTTGCAGGAACAGTAGAGCTGAATTCGATTTCAATAGTAAACTCTACAGCATTTCTAAAAACTTCAAAGGTTTTACCTTCAAAGATCATGCTTTGAATATTCTCTCCTTTTTCAACCGATTGAAGAGCTTGTATGATTTTAATTGAGGAGTCGGGTAATATCAGTTCAGCTGATTTTAGCCCATCAAAATCAATATTGGGAGCATAAATCTCCCAGCCATTTGTATTTGCTGTACTGAATTTTAACTGGTATTTTTTATCTCCTGTCTTTTCTGAGGTTGCTTTCCATAACACAGCAATGATGCTGTCTTGAGCTAATAAGGAAGACGGGAATAAAATCAAGAGCCAAAGGCTCAGCAGAAATATTTTTTTCATATTGAAGGCTAGCCTCCAATGGCAATTTTAAACGGGACCTCCGAAGGTGGGAGGCAGACTTCATCATTACAGACCATGAATGCTACATTGCCGTTTAAATTTGTCTTGGCGGCGGTTTTTGTATTAACAACTTGAATAAAGGATACGGTTTTTTCAAAGAAATTAACCTTGCCTTCCCAAGCTGACTCAAATTTTGTTATTTTTTTTCCTTGCTCTTTAGGCTTTCCCTGTATTATAAGTAAGGGGTTGGGTGAATAGGAAATAGTGGTAGGAACTGGACCTTCTACGCCAGCATTGATTGCATACATATGGAAGTCTCCGGTTATGGTAGCAGTCATTCTTACTTCATATTTCTTATCACCAATCTTTTTTGAAGTGAATGCCCATTTTACTTGTTTTGCAGATCCCATTTGTGAAAATGCAGTCGCGCTCAAGCCAAGTACCAATAACAAAAAGGAGAATATTTTTTTCATTAGGGTATGTTTATGCAAGCTCGGCTTGCTTTACATGTTCTAGAAACAAAGTATTAAAGATTGTTTTGCCATCGGTATTACCCAATTTTTCAGAGCAAGCTCTTTCTGGATGAGGCATCATGCCAAAAACATTTCTTGTGCTGTTGCAAATACCAGCGATATTATGCGTTGTGCCATTAGGATTAGATGCGTCTGTAGTATTCCCATCTGCATCACAATACTTATAGATGATTTGATCATTTGCAATCAAATCATTCAAAGTTTTTTCGTCGGCATAATATCTTCCCTCACCATGAGCGATGGGTATTTTGAGTGCTTTCCCTTCGCTGCCAATAATATGTACATTCTTGCAAATGAACTGTTGATTGCTGTTTTTTAACAATGCCCCAGGTAACAAGCCTGATTCACATAATATTTGAAATCCATTACAAACACCAAAAACTTTTCCTCCACGTTTTGCAAACTCAATTGTGGCCTGCATCATAGGACTGAATCTCGCAATTGCACCACACCTGAGGTAGTCGCCATAAGAGAAGCCTCCAGGTAAAACGATACAATCATCGGTAGTAAAATCCGACAAGTCGCTGTCCTTATGCCAAAGTTCTATAACTTCTTGTCCAAGGTCATCTCTCAGGGCACCAATCATATCTCTATCGCAGTTGGATCCTGGAAAAACTACAACACCAAATTTCATTGGGATCTATTTGATACAAAGTTATAACCTTTCTGTGAATGACTCCTGTTTTAACGAATCAATGAAAGGGCAATTAACAGAAAAAAAAGAAGGTTGGGGATAAAATCCTTCTTAAAGGAAAGGAAAATAGGAGCAACCAATAAACTGGCTGGAGCAAGTATGAACATAATTTCTCTGGAGGCAAGTCCAAACTTGAGCATAATGATTCCTAAAATGACAAGAATCAGGATGAATAGAACCAGGTAGGTTTTTCTGTTCTGAATAACCATTTTCCCAATTTGTGTGCTATACATCCAGAGACCAATCAAGGGGAGCGTAACAAGAACAATGAGTTTAACCCAGGTTACAGGTGCGTAAACAGGAATACTAAACAGGATGCCAAAGTCAGAAAAAAACTGTTTCAAATTCAATTCGTCGTTTAAGTATTGCCAGGATAAGATGAAATAAAAAGGCATTAAGAACCCTAGCGTAGTGACGAGCCATTCTTTAGCTGATGCTGGTCGCATGATAAACAAAGCGGTAACCAGCCACAGGTAGGTTGCCCAATATCCAGTATTCATTGATGCCAGGAGGCCTGCAGTAAAACCCGCTGCAATCAGATTATTACTTGGTTTTTCTTGCTTGTAAACAAGAATCATCAATTTGATCAATATGATGAGAAGCCCATTGATGAGTAGAAAAAAGGTATTTATGCTGTATGGGAGAATCGACTGCAATAATAGAAATGTCATGGCAGGGACAAAGCCAGGCTTTTCCATCAATCTGTGATCAGATACAATTTTGTTTAAGAAAAGACTTTCAGCTAATAATATAATGATGTTTATGATTTTTAGTCCACCACTTTGCTCATGCAGAGGGAATAAATATTGATTGATATAATTGTATAGAATTGCAGTATTGTTTCCTTCGGAAAGTAAAGCGTATTCGCTTTTCCATTCCGGTAATACTGCCAACACAATCAGTAGAATGATGGCAAGTGGATTGTTATGCTTAAATAGAGTAATCAATTTTTTAGAATTCCAATTTGGCGAAGCAAATATAGTTCTTGTAAACACAAGGAATAATGATTTGCCTTAAACCAATTTGTTTTCCAAATTTTGGCATGAAGTCATACTCGCGGTCTAAATTTTTGAGTGTAGGCTGTCGCTTTACCTTTCCCTCTGCATCCATTGTTGCGGAATTGAGCATGAGTTCTCTTTTTTCTCTTTGGTTAAATAGAAAGCGTACCTCATTTCCTGTGTTGAATAACTGATAGGAGATAAAAGCGTCGGAGTTGTCATCGTATTGGCTTTTTCTTATCGTGTTGCTCCAATTTAATTTTCCATCTGCGTTGAAGAAAAATACCACGATGTTTTCTGATATATATCTTACAAGATTATTCTGAGGCCCGAATCGATTAAACGGGTCATACCAGCCCCATCCATACATTCTTGAGATTGGATAATTGTAATAAAGGTCATAGGGTGACATAAAGGGCGAGAATCCACCATAAAGATAATCCCATCTGTTCCATGCACTGTTCCTAGAGGAAGAGTAGTACAATTCAGCTGCTACAGCATAACTGCCATCCTGAAGTGGAAGTACATGTCTGATGAAATAATCGTTGAAAGCAGTTTTAATAGAACCGTTTTCTCCTTTGGCATCCATTCTGAGGCTATCATTAAACTCAAAAGCTGTTTCAGCACTGATCTGTTTTGTTTTTTTATCCCATATTGAAGTATATAAACCTTCAATATTGCCCTTGCGTTGCTGATAAAAGAGTGAAGTCAGAATTAATTTCTTGTTGTAGTTATCGATTTTCAATTTTACCTCATCCAGTGTGATGTTCTTTAGCACCACTGGTATTTTGGTGATGGTGTCGCTGTTCGCTTCTTTGTAAATGAGCTCTACCTTATTGATATAGTCTCTGTTGCCTGCTCTGAAAGCCCTACCAAAAACAAAGTCGCCATCGTTATCCACCAAAAACTCTGTAAACAAGCCTTCTCTGTCCTGGTTGTTTAAATCAAAACTGGTTTTCTTGACCAGCTCCATTTGATTGTTATAGAGGAGTGAGGTTATTTGAAAATTTTTGTCGTTTATCCTTTTGATTTTAAAGATGACAATTTTCTTTTTGTCATCGCTGGTGATCATCGAGTAGACTTTGTTATCTGAATTGCCCCCAATTTGAGAGGTATCAAGGTCTACAGGGTCTGTCATGAGTTTCCCATCCTGATTGATTTTTACCATAGAATAGGTGACTATATTTCTTCTTTGGTGCTGATAGATCATGTAGGCAAAATCACCGTAGGAAACGAAATCTACTGTATAAACCTTCTCCGGCATGAAATCAAGTTTAATCCTGTTCTTGATTTGCATGTCATTGTCGTAGACACTGATATCGTGCCTGTTTCTGTTGTTTTTATAAATATTGATGTTGTTGCCCATCCTGCCGATGATTTCAAAATTCATTTCCTTGAAGTCGTCACGGTCGACCAAAGAGTAATCGATTTTCTGGGAAAATGCAGAAAAAGAACTGAAGCAAAGAAAAAGGACAACAAGTGCTTGTTTCATGTGGAATAGCTTTCACCTTAAAATTACTTCAACTCAGCGAAACTATTTTTTAAAACAAACTTAAATTCCCTATACCTTTGTTTTGCCT
>Ga0315906_10003952_pt1 | contig 19381 bp, 10 predicted proteins | sample LakEriMetagenome_4_FD_203526 | JGI IMG/M metagenome (GOLD analysis project Ga0315906, IMG submission 203526) | Freshwater fungal communities from buoy surface, Lake Erie, Ohio, United States - Buoy 2 MA122 | ecosystem: Environmental > Aquatic > Freshwater > Lake > Lake biofilm | place: USA... | reverse complement strand
ATATGAAACCATGGACATGGCCGAAAATTTCTTCGGCCGGCAACGCTGGCGCTCCCCGGAAAACCGGCCCCTGATGGTGCTGTTTGGGATGTTCCTGACCGGTGTGGTGGCCTCCGGCCTGGTCCTACGCTTCAAGGATCCCAGCCGGCATTGATTTGACCCTACCTGATGTTCGCTTGTTGACCCTTCTGTTTACTCAGGTGCGGCGCGACCAAGCCAAAAGGAAAGATTTAGTCCATTTAATCAATAATAGATCGCTTGGGGAATTATTATCCCCTGTGGATAAAACAACGGTTCGTTTGAAAAGAGGGCAAGGCAGCGAACGATTCTTAACCAGGTACCCGATCTGCCAGAAATTGCGGTCAGCGTTTTACCGAGTCTGTCTTAAGGTAGGCCGCAAGACAGCATGCGATTTCGTGCACCAAAGCCGGGATGGGTAATTTTTCACCGCTGACTTCCTGGTTGTCAAACATCATCTGCTGCACCAAAGCCGCGAACAACATCCGCCAGGCCACATCGGCGGCGGTCGCCGGGTTGGCATGAACGATTTCATCGCGGTGGCTTAAAACGAGCATGGTAAAAATGCCCGCAACCACGGCATTTGCCCGGACACCTTGAGCACGCAGGTTAGGGTCGTCAGAACGGTGAAGGACGAAAAATCGGGCTGAATTTCGGTACTCGTTCGTGGCGTTAAAAACATAGGAGATGAATACCTCGAGCGCACTTTTCATGGTTTTTTCTTTGCCGGCCGCTGCGGCCGCCACGTGCACCGCCCCTCCTATCCTTAAAAGAAAACGCTCGTGCATTGCTTTGAGCAGGCCTTCGCGATCACCAAAACGGTTGTAGAAGCTCCCTACCGAAGTTTTAGCAAGCTTAATGACGGCTTCCACAGTAAGCGCATTGTCCCCACCTTTTGCGAATATGGCCTCCGCGGCGTCCAGCATTCTGGCCATCGAATGAACACTGCGGTTTTGCTGAGGTTTACGGCCCATAATCATCCAAAAAAGTGCTATCAGATCAGTAATCCTGCCTGGACCCTGGGCGGCAAATTAAAAGGCAGGCAATCACGCACGGGAATTTTCCGTTCGTATTATTGTAGAGATTTTGGAACGATCATTTCCCCCAGAATCATGATCCATTAGGGCCAACTGAGTTCAGGCCGGTCATTGTTGCTTACCTGAAATTTTGGCGTTAAATCGCAAATTTTTTGGTGCCTTTCTGAAGTCCGGCCAAAAAATAGATTCATTTCAAGTAAAGGTTTGGCATCCCAATCTGCCAGGCTGGCAGCCGACCTTGCTGCTATCCTGCGCCCAGTATTTTCAACTCTGGCGGTCATAAAATGCACGGGTTTTCAGGAACAGGTGATGGAAAATCAGGTTAATCACGCAAAAGGCCCTGCTGATTGCGATAAACCTGAAAAATAAAGGGGTATCGAGTTGACAAACCAAATTAGACGAAACATTCTAATCATATTGGCATAGGTTCAAAAAGTTGCTGTGTTCAACAAAGGATTTTTCGATGTTTTCATTTATTTTTTCCAAAATTTGCAAACAAAAAAAGTCAAATCCTTCGCACCGGCGCAGTGTGAGGCTTGCCCTTGTTCAGCTAGAGGAAAGGGTTAATCCAGCGGGAAGTGTACTGCCCGAAACAGCTATATTTGCTAGCCAGAATGGTCTTCTGCATGTTAAATTCACTGCGCAAAGTGTCACAACGGAAATTGATGGGGTGACATATGGTGATGTGTACACTTATGCTGCCGAACTGATTTCCGGCGATGAAACGCCCGGAACAACAGATTCCAAGTATGTTCAGCCCACGTTGCAGGTCCAACCAGGCGACCACCTGATCATCGATTACGGCAACTCATTGCCGCAGGTGGAGGATGACGATGGAAACATGGTTGATCAATCAGTCAATCTGCACCTGCATGGTTTTTATGGTGATCACCTCGGCATGGCGGATAATGTCCTGTTGAGCATCGGCAAGGGGCAGGCCAACCGGTTTGAGTATGAGATCCCTTCCGATGCCCCCGAGGGGCTGCTTTGGTACCACAATCACCGCCATGTCTACAGTTCCACTCAGACTTATCGCGGTTTGTCGGGCCTTTTTGTTGTCGGTCGTGCCGATGGCAACTACAAGGAGTTCGACACCCTGCAGCAGCGGCTGATTGGGTTGAATACCCATGTGAACATGCCTGACAGCGAGGGGAATCTGGCTGAAACTACCGGCGATCCTGGCACTCTATTTTGCCCCCCGGATGGCTGCACCAGCACGGTGAACGGTGAAAGCAAGGCGAGGGTGGGCCTGAAGCCTGGTGAAAATCAAATTTGGAATATTGGGAATATTTCCAACGAGTATTACTACGCGTTAGGGCTGGATTCGGTAATCCCCTCCGAGGCCGACCAGTTTGATGCTCCGAGCAGCCAGCCTGTCGATTTTGTTGTTGTGTCGGTCGATGACCAGGCCTTGGCATCTCCTTTGGTACAGAATCGGTTCCAGAACAGTGATGGCCGTTTACTGGCGACAGGGGGCCGGGTTTCAATTCTCGTGACAGGTCCCGCTGACGGCCGTGTGCTTCGACTGAGAACATTTTTGAATTTCAATGGTTATCCCAATTTGGTTGACCAAAATTCCTTCCCGGAGCAGGTGCTATTGGTAAGCGATCCGTCTCTTTCCTCCCTGGGCGCCAGCATTCCATATCCGGTAAGCCTTACCAGGAACAATCCCTCGCCGTTTTACTCGGTCCCCGACCTTCAGAACGCCGAAGTGGATAACAGCCGCGAGCAGATATTCGGCGCTATTCCAACTATCAACTTTGGTATGTTTCCGAATGTGCCCTGGTCGCAGCCCCGCGCGGGGTCAGTTGAAGAATGGACACTCTCCAATTGGTCTCCAGATAATCACCCGTTTCACCTCCATGAACGGTTTCAGGTGATGTCAACGGTGGACCCAAACAACCCTGGAAGCAGCATTTTGGAACCGTTGCCTTTCTTCCAGGATGTTATCGATATCCCGCCCGCGCTTGTCGATGAAAACGGGGTCATGATCTTGAACAGGGATGGCACCCCGAAATTTCCCGGCAAGGTGGTTATTCGGGTTCAGTTTGATGGTGGGCTCGGAGGTTTTGTTGACCACTGCCACCGTCTTCCCCATGAGGATGGCGGAATGATGGCCCAGGTGAAAACCTTGCCGGCCATTTCCATCTTTGCTACCGGCTCAGACACAGGCTCCCTGGTTAGCGTTTTCAATTCCGAGACAAACGCCCTGTTGAAGGCTATCGATGCTTTTCCAGGCTACAGAGGAGGTACCACCGTGGCGGTGGCTGACACAAATCATGACAACATCATGGATGTGATTGTCGGCACAAGAGGTGGCGCCGAAGCTCACCTGAAAATATTTAGTGGAGCGGACAATTTCTCCACCGAGTTGCAAAGCTTTCATCCTTTCCCTGGTTATTGTGGGCTCCTAAATGTTGCTGGCGGTGACCTGAACTCTGATAGCTTTGACGATCCCATCGTTGGTGCTGGAAGTGTTGGTGCCCAGCCCAGGGTATCTGCTTTCAGCGGGAAATCCGGGGACATGATCGTCAACCTTTTTGCCTTCGACGAGAAATTCCTGGGTGGTGTAACGGTAGCGTCCGGCATCATCAGCGAGGGCGGGCTTTTCAGCCTGGTTGTTGGAGCTGGCCAGGGTGGCCATTCGCATGTTCAGGTTTACCGATTCGATCCCTATGGTTCTGTCGATGGCGAACCTTACAACACAGACCAGTTCTGGGATGCCCAGCTTGTTTCGAGCTTTTACGCGTTCAGCTCCTCTTATGAGGGTTCAATTTCCGTTGCTTGCGGAATCTATGGCGGGGAAGTTGGCGGATATTCCAGGATCGTGGTCGGGGCCCGTCAAGGAATTCCTTTCATCACCGTCTGGTCTGCCATGGACGAGTCTCACTCCGAGATGATGATGCCAAGCCCTCCCGGTGCCCCCACCGATTATCAGCTATTCTCCGCTTTTCCAGCCTTTGAGCAGGATGGCCCTCAGGGTGTGAATGTCGGCTTGGTCAGCACCCTCAATGGCGCAGACATTTTGGCACTGCCGACCAGTGGAATCGGCAAGGCCCGCCGGTTCTCCTTCAATATGAACTCCTTGCAGCCGTATACCGTTGAACTCTTTCCTGTCATGGGCGGCACTGCCATCGGGGGTAACTGACGTTTGAGTTACAGTGTTTTTACAAGGTTACAGACAGGCAGGTTTTTCTTATGAGTCGAAATGATCGGCGGGTAGCCTTCACGCTAATAGAGCTCCTGGTGGTGATTGCGATTTTGGCCGTGCTCATCGGCCTGCTTGTCCCTGCCGTGCAGCGCGTCCGTCTGGCTGCCATCCGCATGGAGTGCCAGAGTAACCTCAGGCAGGTTGGCTTGGGCATGCATAGCCATCATGACAACACCGCCTCATTTCCTTTTGCGTCTGGCAGGGTGCGCAAGGGATTGGTGGCCCATGTTGACAAACCCGGTGGGGATTTTGCACGGCCGCAATCGTGGGCTATCAGCATCCTTCCGCATATTGAGCAAGGGGCACTTGCCGACTTGTACAACCAATATTGCCTGGCTTGCCCCCCGGAAACCCAGGAAGAGCAAATCGTCGCCGCAAAGATCAAGGTGTATAACGCAAACTGTGGCGTGCCCGGCGCGGTGGATTTTTCAGCCTTGCTGGGGCCCGGCCCCGCTGCTCCCGCGGTTAATCAGCTCGGGCTTTGGTTTTTTCCAAAAACCCCCAGCAGGAATGATTTCACAGGGATTTTGGTTCCCGAGGGCCTTGGCTGGCAGCCGGATCAGGACCGGTACAGCGTGAGTCTTTATTCTGCCGCAATACGTATCGGTGATATCCAGGACGGATCTTCCAATACCTGGATGATTGCCGAAAGCGACCAGTATTCGCTGGATGGCGGTGTTACCTGGCTCGATTCGCACTACAGTTGGCCATACGCCCTGGATGTTGGGCGGTACACCCGTTTTGTGGGGATTGGCAAGAAGGGCACCATCGCCTCGGCCCTTGCACCCAGATCCAGGTTGGCTGGTGATCAATTCCAGGCATTGGCTGGCGATGGCTCAGTCCGGATGGTGAGGGATTCGATTTCTGGTGGTTTGCTCGCTTCCATGGCCAGCCGGTCCGGCGGCGAGGCCGAAACAGCACCCTGATCTTCGCAAAATATCTATTTGGAATAAAAACAAGCTAAGCCACTAGCTGCTTTCACCCAATGTCCGCACGAAATACGGGGCTCACAGCTTGCCAAACCAATCCCCCCAAGGGAAACTGGCAGCTTGTCGATTTTGGCCCGGAGGTCTCTCCCCATGCTTTCTCTCTCCAGCCTTTTGGCGGGTGTCGTGTTATCTGGCGGCTTTGCCCAGTCCCCCGAGGCCGGTGAATTGCCTAAGGGCCTGGACGGCCGGGTGCTGAACCTCGATTTCGAGACAGGCGACCTGCGCGACTGGAAGGCCGAGGGCAAGGCCTTCGAGGCCCAGCCCATCGAGGGCGATGTGGTGGCCAAGCGGCGCAACGACAGTCGCAGCCAGCACCAAGGGCGCTACTGGCTAGGCGGGTTCGAGCGTTTCCAGGATCCCCCAAAGGGCACGCTCACCAGCGAGCCGTTCAAGATCGACAAACCCTGGGCCAGCTTCCTCATTGGCGGCGGCCCCAACCCCGAAACCCGCGTCGAGATCGTCGACAACGGCACGGGAGCCGTGCTCTACCGGGCCAGCGGCATCGAGGAGGAAAACCTCAAACGCGTGGTGGTGGATCTGGCCAAGCACCAGAACAAGGTGGTGCGCGTGCGGGTGGTGGATGACCATTCCGGCCACTGGGGGCACATCAATTTCGACGACTTCCGCCTGCATGCCAAGCGCCCTCAGGGCGAGGACCGCAAGCCACGCCAGTTGGCCGGCCCGGCGGACAACTACAAGTTCGCCGGCCTGCCCCCCGAGGAGGCCGCCCGGGCCATGACCGTGCCCGATGGCTTCTCCGTCAAGCTGTTCGCCGGCGAGCCCGATGTGAACCAGCCTGTGGCCATGGCGCTCGACGACCGGGGGCGTGTCTGGATCGCCGAGGCTTACAGCTACCCGCAGAAGCGCGCGCCCGGCAAGGGATTGGATCGTATCTTGATCCTCGAAGACGCTGATGGCGACGGCAAATTCGACAAGCGCACCGTCTTCATGGAGAACCTGAACCTCGTCAGCGGCCTCGAGGTCGGCCATGGCGGCGTGTGGATCGGCGCCGCGCCGGAACTATTGTTCGTGCCACTCGACGCCACGGGCGACAAGCCCGCCGGCGAGCCCCGGGTGATGCTCGACGGCTGGGGCCTTCAGGATACCCATGAGACGCTGAACACCTTCATCTGGGGCCCCGATGGGTGGCTGTGGGGTTGCCACGGCGTGTTCACCCACAGCCGGGTGGGCAAGCCGGGCACTCCCGACGCCCAGCGTGTCGCCATCAACGCCGGTATCTGGCGCTACCATCCCACGCGCCATGTCTTCGAGGTGGTTTCGCACGGAACTTCCAACCCGTGGGGCCTGGATTTTGACCAGCATGGCGAGGCGATCATCGAGGCCTGCGTGATCCCCCACGCCTTCCATACGATTCCCGGCGCCCGCTACCTGCGTCAGGCCGGCAGCCATTTCAACCCGCACACCTACGCCGATATCGGCACCATCGCCGATCACTTGCATTACCTGGGCGCCACCCCCCATGGCGGGAACAACCGCTCCGACAGCGCGGGGGGCGGTCATGCCCACTGCGGCACCATGATCTATCAGGGTGGCGCCTGGCCCGCCCAGTACCACAACCAGTTTTTCCTGGGTAACATCCATGGCCGCCGGCTGAATGTGGAGCAACTGGTGCCCAAGGGCTCCGGCTATGTGGCCAGCCATCGGCCGGACTTCCTGATGGCCAACGATGCCTGGGCCCGCTTCATCAACTTCCGCTATGGGCCCGATGGAAATGTCTACCTGATCGACTGGTACGACAAGCAGGCCTGCCACACCGGCGATGTGAAGGCCTTCGACCGCACCAATGGGCGCGTCTACAAGATCAGTTACCAAAACACCCCCAAGGTGCTGGTGGATCTGGGCAAGGCCACCGATGACGACCTGGCCGCCTACCAGACCCACAACAACGATTGGTTCGTTCGCCATGCCCGGCGCCTTCTGGCCGAGCGCAAGCCCGGTGCGGCAGTGCGTGCCAAGCTGGCCGAGCAGGCCACTACCCACAAAGATCCTTTGAAGCGCCTGCGCGGCGTGTGGGCTTTGCATGCCACCGGCGGCATCGAGCCCGCCACCCTGGAAAAGCTGCTGGCCGACACGGATGACCATGTGCGGGGGTGGTCTATCCGCTTGGCCACCGAGCAAGGCATCCCCGAAGGCCTGCTGCCCAAATTGGTGAACCTGGCCAAGGTGGATTCGTCTCCCGTGGTCCGGCGCGAGTTGACCAGCCTGGCCATTCGGGAGTCCCAGCCCGAAACGCGTTGGTCCCTGGTGGAACCGCTGGCTGCCCACATCGAGGATGCCGGCGATTTCAACCTGCCGCTCATGGTGTGGTACGCGCTGGAGCCCTTGGTGATCCTCGACCCCGCCCGCGCCCTGAAGGTGGCTGCCACGGGATATGATCCGCTGCCGGCGTTTGTGGCCCGCCGCTTGGCCAGCGAGGCGACGGAATCCGCCCTGAACGGTCTGGCCGCCGCCTTGCCAACGGCCGGAGCCAAATTGCCCAAACTGATCGATGGCATGAGCATCGGCCTGCGCGGCCGCAAGGGTTTGATGGCTCCCGCTGGCTGGGACAAGGCCTTGGATGCCACCCTCGCCCAGGAGGACGAGATCACCCGCGACCGTGCCCTGTCGCTGGCCACCCAGTTTGGTGACAAGCGCGCGTTGGACAAGTTGACTGCCATCGCGGGCGAAGCGTCCGCCAAGCCGCAGGCCCGGTTGCAAGCTATCGAGGCCCTGCGAGCCGCGGCCCACGCCCCGTTGGCGGGAGTGGCCCTGAAGGTGGTGGAATCCACGGACAGCCCTGCCGAACTGCGTGTGGCCTCCATCCGTGCCCTGGCCTCCACGACTGACAATTCCGTTCCCGCCCGTTTGCTTGCCGCCTATGGCAGTTTGGATACCCAGGCAAAGCGCGAGGTGGTGGCCACTCTGGCGGCCCGACCCGCCTGGGCAGTCGAGCTGCTGGGTGCGGTTGAGAAAAACCAGTTGAAGACCACCGAGGTTCCCGCTGAAACCGTCCGCCAGTTGCATACCGTGGGTGATGACAAACTGAAGGAGCGGATCACCAAGGCCTGGGGCGCCATCCGTGCCACTCCGGCCGACCGCCTGCAAAAAATCAGCCAGGTGCGCAAGATCGCCTCGGCCAACGGCCCGGTGGACCTGGCCCATGGCCGCCACCTGTACCAGAAGGTCTGCGCCCAGTGCCACACGCTGTACGGCGTGGGCGGCAAGGTGGGCCCCGAACTGACGGGAAGCAACCGCCCCAGCATCGACTACCTGCTGGAAAATATCCTCGATCCCTCGGCGGTCATCCCCAAGGAGTATGCCGCCACCGTGATTGAGCTGAAGAACGGCCGTTTCCTCACCGGCATGATTCGCGACGAGAACGCCAACACGCTCACCGTGGTGGGGGCGAATGAGACCCTCACCCTTTCCAAGGCGGATATCGAGGACCGTAAAGCGTCCGACCTGTCAATGATGCCCGACAATCTGCTGGCCAATCTGGACAACCGCCAGATCCGTGACCTGCTGGCCTACCTGCGTCACCCGTCCCAAACCCCCATTCTCGCCACCTCCGAGACTTCCAAGGCCTTTTTCAATGGCAAGGACCTGGCCGGATGGAACGGCGACGAGAAGCTGTGGAGCGTGCGGCAAGGAGAACACGGCGGCGAGATCGTTGGCTCGTCCCCAGGCATCAAGCGCAACAGCTTCCTCAAGTCTGACATGGAGGTGCGTGATTTCCGACTCAAGTTGCAGGTGAAGCTGGTTCCCAACGAGGAGAACAGTGGCATCCAATTCCGCAGCGAACCCTTGCCCGACGGCGAGATGCGCGGTCCCCAGGCCGATGCCGGCAAGGGCTGGTGGGGCAAGCTCTACGAGGAAAGCGGCCGTGGCCTGCTCTGGAAGGAGTCGGGCGAGAAGCATGTGAAGCCCGGCGAGTGGAACGACTATGTGGTCGAGGCGGTGGGCCCCCGGGTGCGCACCTGGATCAACGGGCAACCCTGCGTCGATTTGACCGATGAAAAAATCTCGCGCAGGGGTGTGGTGGGCCTGCAGGTACATTCCGGCGGGAAGATGGAGGTCCGTTTCCGCAAGATCGAGCTGGAAGTTTTGGACAAGTAGGCAATGGCCAAAACCCGCTGCTTTTTTCGGCGGGTTTTTGCGTATGATGGCAAAGGGCGTCCCGCGACGGGTCGCCCTTTCCGGCTTTAGATGGAAAAGGTCAGGTGTGAAATGAGTGAAGGCAATCCTGAACAACCCAGGGACCCCAACAAACCGCCGGAAACCATCACACAAGACCTGCAATTCTCCCAGGTCAGCGCCCGCGTGCCGGACAAGGTCTCCCCCGGTGTGCACGCCTCCGGGGTGCTCCTCCTCAACGGGCCCAACGAATTCATCCTCGACTTCCTGCAGCAACTGGTGCAACCGCCGAAGGTGGCCACCCGCGTGGTGATGACCCCGCCCACCCTGGGGAGCTTCATCCGCGCCCTCGATGAAAACATGGGGATGTTCGAAAAGAAATTCGGCCCTCCAGCCGCCTTGCCGGCACCGCCTCCCGGTGCCAAGCCCACCCCCATCGACGATCTCTACAGTCAGCTCAAGCTGCCCGACGAGATGTTGAGCGGAACCTACTCCAACGCCGTGATGATCACCCACAGCCCCAGTGATTTCGTGTTCGACTTCCTGGCCACCTTCTACCCCCGCAGCGCTGTGTCGGCCCGGGTGTTCATGTCGGCGCAGCAGGTACCCCCGTTCCTCAACACGATGAAGCGTGCGTTCCAGCAGTTCCTCGAAAAGCAGGCCGCTGAGGCCGGCAAGGGCCCCCCGCCCAGCACCAACTGATGATTCGCCCAAGGCCCGATACGCCGAGGGGCCCGGCCAATCTGGCCGGGCCCCTCGGCGTTTATCACTGGATTCGATTAGTTAACGGTCGCATTCCTCCAAAATACGCCGGTACTCCTTGCGGGCATGGGCGTAGTCTGCCTTGGCCTGCTCTTGCTCGGCTTGCGCGTAGGTTTTTTCCTTCATCTTCCAGCACTGTTCCACCCCGGCCAGGCACCAGCGCGCGCTGTCCTTGGAGGCGCGGATCGGCTGGTTGCCTACTAACACGAAGATCGGGTTGGTGTGGGCACTGGGAAACACCCGCAGCGCCACCCACGAGCTTTTCTGGATAGTCGCCGGGATCGCCACCTTTTGCACGCGGCCATCGGCGGCAAGATCCACCGTATTTACCACCTGCCCGTTGACCACCAGTTCCACCGGCACCGATTTCTTGCCCGGCTGGAAGGCGGCCACCTGGGCGGTGAAGGTCATTTGCCCAGCCTGATCCATCCGGATTTCACTCCCCTGTTGCCCCACCTCCAGGGTCTTGCCGTCGCCGGTTCGGGCGGCGAAATCCATCAGGTGGGTGGTGCCGTCGCTGACATAGCTTCGCCCCTCCTGGATGCCATCCACCCAACGGTCGAAATCCAGCTTGCCGGCCACCTTCACATACACGCGGCCCATGCCGACCCGGTCGCCTGAGATACAGGGGAAATCGGTCTCACCGCTCACCCGGATCCGGTACCCGCAGTTCAGCGTGTGATACCACATGTTCCACTCCGCCACCCGGTCGGTGTCCATCGCGCTGATGAAGTCGAGCGCCGGCACCGGCCTGCCGTCCGGACCCGGCACGGTGTGGGTGGCATCGACGATGTACTCGTTGGCCCCGATGCCGTCGTAGGCGGGAATGTTGAAGTTTGGCAGGCCGTGCGGGCCATCCTGCGCGCCCTCGATGCGGCCGATCATGCGTGTCAGGCCGTTGCCGGAGTGGGCCGGGCCGGTGATGCCCCCCTGTTTTTTGGCCCAGCGCAGCGTGTTCATGCCCAGCGTGGGCCAGTGCTTTTTGGAATCGCCGCCTGGGTAGATCTGCTCCTTCAGCTTCAGCAGGTTAAGGTGGCCGGAAGCATGCGAGCCAAAACCGCTCACCTCCACGTCATAACGCAGCAGGTACGGGTATTTGGACACGTTGTCCGGTTTGCCGGTGAAAAAACGCTTCTGGTAGTCGAAGCAGGGGCCCCAGGTGAGGCAGCAGCCCACCTTCAGGTCCTCGCCCAGCACATGGCGCATCATGTCGGAGGGCTCCACGCCCTCCGTCGGGTTCTCGTAATGCAGGCAACCGGCGGCGTGGATGTGGTGGTCGCCGCTCCACCACCCGCGGGTGCTGGGATCGATCCACCGCTGCACGGTGTAGCTGAAGGTGACAGGCTGGTCACCCACCACCAATTCCTTCGCCTCGGGGATTGATTCGGGGCCCCGCGAACAGAGCACCGCGTACTTGCCGGCGGGTAGTCGCACCGTCTCGCCGGTTGCCCGGTACACCTGCGGGTGGAAGAAGAAATCCGGCGCCAGCCGCTTGGCCTGCGCCGGATACACCCGGCCTTCCTTGTCTCGAATCAAAAAGCCGGCGGTGCAAGGTGTGCCGTCAAACTCCGCCACTTTGAAGGTGACGGGCACACTGGGTCGCGCGTTGAAGCTGATTTCGGCCTGGGAATGCGGCCCGCTGGGGATGTCGGCCCGCGACAGACTGATCCAGTCAAAATGGATGGTGGCCTTTTCCGCGCCGGGATCGATGCGAATGCCTGCGAGATCGTCCTCCGCGCGGAATTCCAGTGAGTATTCCTTCCCGCCCGTTTCAAAGGGAAAGGATTTCACATGACCGCCATCCGGCAACCGGCGGCTGCGGGTCCACCAGAAAACCTGTCCCATGCCGGCCTGTTCAAAACGGGCCCAGAACCGCAGGGTCAATTTGCCCCTGGGGGTTTCCACTGGCGCAGTGAAAAACGGGTCCTCCCCCAATGATTTCACCACCAGCTTCCCATCCTTGACGGTTACCTCGCATTGGTTTTCCGCCTTCCACCCGTCAGTGCCTTTTGAGAAATCCCATGACTTGACCAGGTAGCCCTTGGCTTGGGCGTTGCCACCTTCCAGCCTGAAGTCCAGGGTTGCTTTCCTGCCTCCCGCATCGCGGCTGTACACCTGCACCACCGTGTATTCCAAACCCAGCCCGCTTAGGTTGGGCAACAAGGGTTGTGCTGTGTGCGGCATGAGCATCATCCAGCGCTCGCCCACTTTGGTCATTGGACCGTTGGGAACGGGTTGGGCGCTCGGGCTGTCCACGCGCAGCATTCCGGTCGAGCCGGAACGGTTGACCACTTTCACAAGGCAGGCCCGCCAGCCCTGTTCCACCAGCTCAACAGGCTTGGGGTTTCCGGTGACCTTGCTCACTCCCTCCTTCCCGATTTCAACCGCGGCAAGGCAGCGGGAATCCAATAGACGCTGTACCTCGGCGATGGCGCGTTCCCCGTCGGCCGGTTTCAGGCTGCCCAGTGCCTTGCGGGTTTCCTCGGGCAGGGGTTGGCCAAGGAAGGCCAGCGCCTGATCCAGCCGCTGCACTTGCGCCAGCAACGGTTGTGGCTCGACGGTGGCGACGGTCGGCAATTGGCCTGCCATTCCAATCCGAAATCCGCAGAGCAGGGTGAATACACAGGCAAATTGGCGCATCCGTTTATCCTCGGTTCTGGTTAATCAGACTCTGGTAGCGTGCTATTCCGGCATCGGCGAAAGCCAGCGCCTCTTGCCGCTGCTCCTCGGTGGCAAAGTTGCCTGTCAATCGCAGGCGTTCCCGGTGCTGGCGGATATTGTTGATCCACCAATCCGCGGCTTCGGGGCGGAAAACCGGCTTGTCATCCACGGTCAGATAGATCGCCGAGGTATGGGCGATATCGGGCCCGCTCAGCGCGTCAAAATTGTCGCCTCGCGCCACCCGGGCCGTGATCCATCGTGACTGTTCAATAGGCAAGTCAAATTCAAACCGGTGTTCGGTTTTTTCTGTGTGTGTGGTTTTAAGCACCTCGTTGTTCGAGATCACCTCGAAGGTGCCCAAGGGTTTGCGCGAGAGGGCTCTGGCCCGTACTCGCACCACTTGACCCTTGTGTGCGTTCAGCGTGTCACCGATCTGGGTGTCGTCCACCTGCAGGAACAAAAGCGGGCCTGAGGTGGTGAAGGTGCGGCCCCGGCGAAGCCCTTCCACCCAGTTTGCGAAGCTGAAAGGTCCTTGGCTGCGCGCGTAAACCCGGCAGCAGCCCACGAGCCGGGCAGGGTGATCGGAGCCGTTGCCCAGACCGATCCTGAAACCGCAATCCAGGAACCGGTAATAATGCTGGGGCTCAAGTTGGTCGAGGCAGTCACACAGGCCCAAGACCACATGGATGGGCACGGCCGACGATCCGAAGGGACCCAGGTTGTGTGCCTCGCACACAACAGCACCCTGCTTTCTGGCCTGCTCGATGATGGTCTTGTTGATGGGGTAATCCAGCGCCTTTGCATCCCCGCCGCTGCCTGGGCCGGTGGAGATTGGGTGGATCATTTCCCTGAGATTCAGCAGGTTGATGTGGCCATACTGGTTGTCGTTTCGGAACTCTTCTCCCATTTGGACCAGATAGTCTTCATCGCAAAGCGATTTCAACGGTCCCATGGGGGCATGGTCGGGCTTGGTGAATGATCGCTTGGGACGCCATTGGTATAGGGTGAGATTGTTCACCACACGGACATCCTCGGCCCGTTGCACCAACCGCAATAGTTCTGGATCCTCGTTTTCATCCCAGGCATTCACCGCCCAATGAACATGGGTGTCCCCGCTAACCCAGCCCAGATCCCGCATATTGATGATCCGTTTGCCTGTGAGGGAGACTTCGCGGATCTCACCCGCTTTTAGTTCCAGATCCAGGTGGACTAATTCATGTTCAAATCCGCGTTCCAGCGTGAAGGAAGCCTTTCCGGGCGGCACCGCCAACTCAAAGGTGCCATTGCTGTAGAAAAACGGCAGCTTGCGCCAGGCGGGACGAAATACCACCGGTTTTTCGCTGACCGTGCCGATTCCGGCAAATGCCTTGTCATGCCGGAATTGCCCATCCGATCCGAGCGCCCAAACACGGCCAGGCCAGGGTGATTTTCTGTTTGCTTCAAAAAGTCTGCCCCGCACGATGGCGGCAGGTGTTACCCGAACAGGAACACCCACATCGCTGCCGTCCGGCAACTTCAAGAAGGCGGATTCGAAAGGTGCAGTGACCAACAGTTCGCCCAATTCAAGCCGGTCTGATTCCCCTGGGTAGCGGATCAGGATAATCCTGGGGAGATTTGTGGTGACGGGGATGGGTTTGGCCACGAATTCTGAAAGCGACCATTTGTCGTTATCCCTTCGCAATTCGATGGTGGGCAACAAACGGGTTAGGAACAACGCGTGATCCACCGTTGATCTGCTCGTTGTGACAAATTCGGTCTCCGAAGGAGCCGAAGGGCGCCAGGCGTGCAGCAGTTGGTAAATCAGTTCGGCCCGGGCAAGGGTTTCATCCTGAAAGGGAAGTGCGGCCCGGTGGCACAAGCTGGTGAAAAGAGTGTAGTGGTGCTGGAGGCTGGATTGACTTAACGAATCTTTGGGCCATTGGGCCGGCAGCCTGCCGGGAGGCATGGCCAAGCTTTCCTCCTGGGTCAGGCCTGCCAGGGGGAGTGACGCCATGGTCCAGCGGAGAAGTTTGCGGCGATTCATCGCGGGGTAGATCGGGGTTGTGGCTAAATCGATGCCCTCCAGTTTAACCGTCGTTCGCGGCAATATGTTTTGAAAAATCGGTCGATTGGCTTTTGTTTGCGAAGATTGGTGGAAAATTCCACTAAATGCTTGACGGAACGCTTTTTGCATTGGCTAATCACTGTGGGAAGTCTGCTTGAATCGGGGGTGAAACATGCGTGGTGGATTATTGGTGATGGGTGTGGTGGGTTGCCTAGGGATCACACTATGGTTGTCAAAAGGTGTGTCCGATTCGGGGAATGCGCTTGAGGCAAACACCAAGCCGGGTTTTGTGGCGGAAGTGCAGGACAAGAATCCCTGGACCAGCCTGCAGGCCAATATTGCGCCCGACCAGTTCCAATTCGCCATCATCTCCGACCGCACCGGTGGCCATCGGGCCGGTGTTTTCTCCCGGGCGGTCCAGCAGATCAACCTGCTGCAGCCAGAATTTGTCATGTCGGTCGGGGACCTGATCGAGGGTTCTCCCAAGGAGGATCAAAACCAGAAGGAATGGACCGAGTTCAACGGCTATGTGAAGCAGTTGCAGATGCCGTTCTTCTACATCCCCGGCAATCACGATGCGAACAACAAGGTGAAGGCGGGGGTGTGGAAGGAGGCCTATGGTCGCCGCAACTTCAGCTTCGTGTACAAGAATTGTCTGTTCGTCGGGCTGAACACCAGCGACGAGGACACCGAGGCAGACGACAAGGCTTACGCCAAGACGCGCATCGGGACCAGGCAGCGCGAATGGCTGAAGGCAGAGCTGGCCAAAAACAGCCAGGTGCGCTGGACCTTCATCTTCCTGCACCACCCTCTTTGGAACTTCAAGGATCTCGACAAGAATGGCTGGTTGCAGGTGGAGGACATCCTGACCGACCGACAGTACACCGTTTTCGCAGGGCATGTGCATGTGTTCCGCAAATCCATACGCAAGGGGCGCAACCTGTACCAGTTGGCCACCACCGGTGGGGCCAGTTCCATGCGCGGTTCGGACTATGGCGAAATCGATCAGGTGGCTTGGGTGACCATGAAGGGCAAGGAGCCCGTCATTTCCCAGATTGGCCTCAGCGGGGTGTACCGCGATGACCTGCAACCTATCGAGACAGGCGAGGGGGGCAGCAGTAATGAGCAACCCAAGGGCCTGGTGCGTGTGCGGGGCAAGGTGACCATCAACGGCAAACCGGCCCAGGAGACGCTGGTGGTCTTCACCAGCATCCCCAAGGATCCCAAGGAAAAGAAGGTGTCGGGCAACTCGCGCACCGCCAAGGATGGCAGCTTCGAGGTGTTCGCCGCCCGGGGCGCCCTGGGGCTTGCCCCGGGGAAATACCAGGTCCACTTCGTGCCGGCACCCAAGTTGGTGGTGGACGACCAGGCCGCCCCCGTGGAAAACACCATCCCAGAAAAATTCCGCACGGCAGCCACCACCCCCCTGGTGGTGGAAATCACGCAGGGGGAGGGTGTGACCCTCGACCTGAAAGTGGAGTGAGTTTAAAGACACTTTCCTGATCGATGCCAATGGACTGCCTCTTGTCGCCGCTACGGCGACAAGAGGCAGTTTTTTCAAGTGGAGGAACCCAGCCGAAAACAGGTTGGCCAGGGGCTGGTTGCGACGGGAGGAAGAGAAATCGGCCCTGAGAAGCGTATACTCCCGTGGGTGGTTCGCGTGTATCCCGAAGCGCGGGGTGACATAGGATGGGGAATGGGAGTCCAAATCGAAAGGATCATTCCCTGAATGGAAATGGGTCGCGATCCATCGCCCATAAGCGTCGTGGCATCGCAAGGAAGTTTTCCCGGATAAGGGGAACAGGCAGGGGATTGCTGGCGGCGCTATTGGCGGTTCTCGGCCCGGGCATGCTGGCCGGCCTTTCCGACGATGATCCGGCGGGCATAGCGACCTACTCCAAATTGGGGGCGGATCACGGATACCGCCTGCTCTGGATCATTCCGGCAGCCACGGTGCTCTTGGTTTATTTTCACCTCGTCGCGGTCCAGATTGGGGTCGCCAGTGGCAAGGGCTTTGTGGCGGTCATCCGGGAGAGGTGGGGGAAAGCATTCGGTTTTCTGGCGGTCATCGGACTGTTGTTTGCCAATTTCGGAACCATCTGCGCGGAGTACGCCGGCATTTCCGCTGCCGCCTCGCTGATCGGCATTCCCACTTGGGTCAGCGCGCCCCTGGCCGGGGTATTGATCTCGCTGGTGGTGGTGGTCGGTTCCTTCCAGCGGGTGGAGGGGATTTTGCTGGTCATTTCCTCCACGCTGGCGCTGTACATAGTGGACGGCATTCTCGCCGGCCCGGATTGGTCGCAGGTGGCCCAGGGCGCCATGGTTCCCCGGTTGCCGATTGACCAGGCCGGTTGGCTGGCTCTGGTCGCCACCCTGGGCACCACGCTGGCGCCATGGGGTTTGGCCTTCATCCAGTCCTATGCGGTGGACAAGAAGATCGAGGCCGCGGACCTTCCCGTGGAAAAAGTGGAGGTGCTCATCGGTTCGGTGTTGACCGGAGTGATCGGGATGGCGATCGCCGTGGCTTGCGCCGCCACGCTTTTTCCAGCCGGGATTTCAGTGGACGAGGCCCATGATGTCGCCCTCTCATTGCAGCCATTGGCGGGTAAATTCGCCACCTTGCTGTTTGGTGCAGGTTTGTTGGGGGCTTCCCTGCTGGCCGCCGCCGTGGTTCCGCTGGCCACTTCCTATTCCATCGCCGAGGGGGTCGGGGCGCCAGCCTCGCTCCGTCTTGATTCCAGTCATTTTCACTTCTTTTACGCTGTTTTTATCGGTCTGACGGTCGCGGCGGTCAGCGTGGTTTCGCTGCCTGGCCTGCCCCTCATCCCGCTGATGTACGCCAGCCAGGTGGTCAACGCGGTGGTGTTGCCGTTGCACATCGTTGCCCTGCTGCTGTTGGCTGGCAATCGCAAGGTCATGGGCAGCCACCGCGCTGGAAATTGGACATTGGCCGCGGGCTGGTCGTTCCTTGCCCTAGTTGTCGCCTGTGTTTTGGCCCTGGCGGCCAGTTGGTTCACACAACCCACCGCGACTTCTGTGCCTGACACGCCTGCTACCCGGGCAGGTAGCCCTTGAAGCGGATCAGTGGCTCTCCGTTGTTCTGGTATGCGGGAGGCAGGGGGGACAACCAGTCCCGGATTGCATCCTTCACCGCGAAGGCGAAAAAATGGTTGCCCCGGGGTGTGTAGTGACCGATGTAGTAACGATCCACATACTGTTTGGCTGACAGCTTGAAGGTGTCAAATTCCGCCACATGGGCCGGCAGGCTGTCCACCAACGGGATACCACGGGCTTTCAGGTGATCCTTGAAGTATTGGGGATGCCAGTTGACATTGTCCGGGTCACCCGGTTTGGTGCGGTTGCAGGCGTGCCAGACCGAGCCTACCGGGTAGCTGAGCAGCACCATCAGGTTCTTGCTGTTGGCTCTGCAATAAGCGTGCAGCTTGTCCATCACCTCCATGCCCACCTTCACCGCGTAGGCGTGCAGCAGCGCCGTGGCCCCGGTCCGGATGGATTCGGGTTTGGAAAGATCGGGAACCTTGCCGCCACACTTGGAGGCCGTCGATTCGAGCGTGGCGCCATCCACCACAGTTCCGGTTCGCTGGGCGAACAGCAGGTGGGCGATTTCGTCCTCCCCGAAAGATTGGACGAGGAAATCAAAATCACAGAGTCGGTACAGGGATTTTTCGTCCGCGCAAAGGTTGGGTTTCTCCACCAGTTTGCCTTGGGCGTCGAGGCGGGCGTGCACCCACGGGTTGGCGTGGAACATGACGCCGGCCATCGATTGCAGCACATTGGCCGGAAATGCCAGCCACCGCCAGGCGTACACGCTGCGCAGGTGGTCATCTCCCCAGATATTGAAAACGAGGTTCTTGGCGCCCAAGGGAGTGGCCTCGGTTCTTAGCAGGCGTTTGTAGGCCTGGTAGACCCCGAAGCCACCGATGCCAAAATTGCGGATGGGTTCGCAAAAGTGGGCCGCGAGGATTTCTTGCCAGGTTTCGCCATCGCTGACCTGGTGCCCTTGGGTGAAACTGTCCCCGTAGGTGTTGATCCGGCAGGGCTGATCGGGAAAGTTCACCTGCTGGCGCTGGCCGGTGGGCTGATAGCGGGCCAGCGTGTGGCAACCGTCCACCCCGTCGCGGACAAATGAATTCCTTAGCAGGTAACCCAGTTCCGAATCATATCTCGCCCAAACTTGGGCTTTGGGATCCAGGAATTGGTCGAGGGTGTCTTTTTTCAGAACATGAGGGCGCAAAAACTCTTGGAAAAGGTCCTGGGCGGTGGCCGCCTTGCCCATGGCGGCAAGCGATGCCGCGACAGCCGGGGTGGTGGCCAAGAAATCACGACGCGTTGATGGCATGGTGCCGGCAATCCTCAAAGGGCAGAAGTCGATTGGTTCCGAATCTTAAACAACCAAAGGGTTTGGTGAATGCCGGATTTGGCAACCAAAGCCCCGGCCTAGGCTTCGCATCTTCTCCATATTATCGGTTGCGCCAAAGAACGGAACTTTGCATGGCCCTTGGCG
>Ga0315906_10003950_pt1 | contig 19385 bp, 13 predicted proteins | sample LakEriMetagenome_4_FD_203526 | JGI IMG/M metagenome (GOLD analysis project Ga0315906, IMG submission 203526) | Freshwater fungal communities from buoy surface, Lake Erie, Ohio, United States - Buoy 2 MA122 | ecosystem: Environmental > Aquatic > Freshwater > Lake > Lake biofilm | place: USA... | reverse complement strand
CAACTTCAGCACCCGACAGCAACCCAACGGCCGGGACACTGGACAACAGGCCGCGGCTCCGCGACCTGCCCCAAACTAAACCTCTTCGACCTGCCAATGCTCCAACTGCACCGGATTGGGTCGACCAAAAATGTTTATCATGACCGTGATGCGACCATTCCGCTCGTCGATGTTCGACAACTCGCCTTCGTAATTCTGGAAGTAACCTTCCTTGACTCGCACTCGGTCCCCAACCTTGAAGCGAATCGCTGTCTTGATTTGCTCTTCGCCTTCTTCTGTCTTCTCAGCCCGGCTGCTGGCCAAAATCCGATCGACCTCGGTCTGCGACAAAGGCACGGGCTTGCCGGCGGCACCGGTAAAGTCACCAATCCCCGCAGTGTCACGAACCAGAAACCAGGTATGGTCGTTGACGGCCATCCGCACCACGACGTAACCCGGGTAAAGCTTCCGCTTGACGATTCGCTGCTTACCCGACTTGGAAAACTCTCTCACATCCTCGGTCGGAACGAGAATCTCTCCAAAGTAGCTCTCCAGCCCAGCCCGCTTGATGTTCCGCTGCAAGGCTTCGCAAATCGAATTTTCCCGGTTCACCTGCACCTTCAGGATGTACCAGGCTTTTTCCTGATTCTCGGTCTCCGGGAGAGGCTCTTCCACCAGCTCTTCGATCGGCGATTGGGCGGCCGCATCGTCACCGTCCTCATCCTCGAAGTCCAACTCCTCAGGAGAAAACTCCTCGGCCAGTTTCTGGGCCGACCCAAGCTTGGGCGTCGCCAAACGGGGAGTTCGCTTCCGCGCGGCCTCATCAGCCCCGCCAGCAGCTTGTGCCCCGCCGGCAGCTTGCAACTCACCCTCTTTTTCAGGCATTTCGCTAGACACGACTAACCCCAAAACCTCGCTTGAACCACCAACCCATTCCACCCCGACGCGACAAACCCCGCCGCGGAACGGCAGGACAAAAACCCGCCGCGGAACGGCAGGACGAAGCGCGGTCAGAGAACTAACCCAAATACCGAATGTTGAGAAGCTTGAACAGGTACGACCAAATCGCATCGAACAGGAACAAAATGAACGACAGGGCAAAGATGACGAAAATCACCACCGCGGTCGCTCGCCACAGTTCAGTCTTGGAAGGCCAGGAAACCTTGTTCATCTCGGCTTCAACCGAGATCAAAAAGTCAGCGAACCGCGGAACGTTGACCACCCGAAAAGCAACCCACAGCCCCAGCAGCACCAAAGCCACCAAGACCAACGGCTGGGCACTTCCGGACAGCGACAACAGCCAGCCAGTATTGGATAACTGGTAGGCAGCCAAGGCAGACAGCAAAGCGACCACGCCAAACGCAACCTGGCGAACAACCCGCCCCTGGTTCTGCTTGTAAAGCCGAGCCTGAAACAGGCTCGCCCAAAAGCCGACCGGCTGTGCCGAATCCTGCTTGGTGACCGTCGTCATTGCCAACCTTTCAATTTCCGTAACCGCGACATCCCTGACCCAGCACTTCACTACTTCACTGACCCAGCAATTCACTGACCCAGCACTTCACTGAACCGGTGCAAGCAATTCCTCAGCAGGCTTGCTTGTCACTCCACGGTTCAAATTACTTTTTTCTTCAACGGGCCCGAAACCAAACGCCCGAAACCAAACAAAGCGACAGAAGAGAAATGGCAGGGGCGGCGGGAATCGAACTCGCAACCCCTGGTTTTGGAAACCAGTGCTCTGCCAATTGAGCTACGCCCCTGCATCAATTTCTCTGATTCAGCGCCGCCGATTCCAAGCCGACCACGCTTGAACTGCCTCTCAGCCGAGCCCAATTCCGCCTCGCGACGAAATTTCCGCTCGACAACCGAATTCGCCCCGCCAAACCTTGGCCGCCACCCGACAAAAAACAGGGCGGCAAGCGTCACAGCGGAGTTCGAACAGAATAGCAGCAAAAGCGTCAACCGCAAAATCACGGCTGACGCTTTCGCCTTGTTCACTTTGACACCAGAAACCCGCTCGGACAGTCGTCAAGCCATCCGCAGGGCACAGTCCGTTCGACCTCGCCCCTCCGGTCAGTCCAGGTGCCCGCCGAGACTACTCGACGATCTTGGTCACCACGCCGGAACCAACCGTGCGGCCACCTTCACGAATCGCGAAACGAACACCGTCGTCCATCGCGATCGCCTTGTGCAACTCAACCGTCACCCGAACGTTGTCGCCCGGCATGCACATTTCAGCGCCAATCAAGTTGGCCGTGCCCGTAACGTCGGTCGTGCGGAAGTAAAACTGCGGGCGGTAACCGCTGAAGAACGGGGTATGACGACCACCTTCTTCCTTGCTCAAGCAGTAAACTTCTGCTTCAAACTTCGTGTGCGGCTTAATCGAACCCGGCTTGGCCAAAACCTGACCACGCTGAATGTCTTCCCGCTTCACACCGCGAAGCAGACAGCCAACGTTGTCGCCAGCACGGCCTTCGTCGAGCAACTTGCGGAACATCTCAACGCCCGTACAGGTCGTCTTCCGCGGCTCGGCCGACAGCCCGATGATTTCGACTTCTTCACCTGTCTTCAAAACGCCGCGCTCAATACGACCGGTCGCGACAGTTCCACGACCTTCGATCGAGAAGACGTCTTCGATTGCCATCAAGAATGGCTTGTCTTCCTCGCGCTTCGGCTCGGGAATGTAAGCATCAATCGCGTCAATCAGCTCGCTGATGCACTTCGAAGCAACCGGGTCGGCCGGATTCTGGTAGGCCGGCAGAGCCGAACCACGCACGATCGGCACATTGTCGCCATCGAAGTCGTACTTGTTAAGCAACTCGCGAATTTCCATCTCGACCAATTCGAGCAATTCCGGGTCGTCAACCAAGTCAACCTTGTTCAGGAACACCACCAGAGCCGGCACATCCACCTGACGAGCCAAGAGCACGTGCTCCTTGGTCTGAGGCATCGGACCGTCCGCAGCGGAAACCACCAGAATCGCGCCGTCCATCTGGGCAGCACCGGTGATCATGTTCTTGATGAAGTCGGCGTGACCAGGGCAGTCGATGTGAGCGTAGTGTCGCTTCTCGCTCTCATACTCAACGTGCGAGACCGCAATCGTCACCGTCTTGGTTTCGTCGCGGACCGTACCACCCTTAGCGATATCCGCATAGGACTTGAATTGAGCGAGCCCCTTGGCGGCCTGAACCGCCAAAAGAGCACCGGTGGTGGTCGTTTTACCATGGTCAATGTGACCGATGGTCCCCACGTTCACGTGGGGCTTTGTTCGTTTAAATTCTTCTTTGGCCATTTCTAATCACACCCTGCCAAAACAACTGACTCGTTTGAAACCAAGCAAAATACACATTCAAGCTCGAACGCCCCACGGCTTCTGTTCCGCTTCGCAAATCCGAACCAAGTCCAGAGCTAGTGATGGGACTTGAACCCATGACCTCGTCCTTACCAAGGACGCGCTCTACCAACTGAGCTACACCAGCATGGCCTTAAAACATCGACTCCCCGCCCCAGCTCGACCCACCCCCGCCACTACCCTGCGGTCGACAAGCCCCAAGCGAGCAAGCCAACCCCAAACGCAGCAGAACCGCGAAGCAAACCAAACCTGAACACGAACAGCCATTTCATCAACAAGAGCGGGTGAAGGGAATCGAACCCTCACCACCAGCTTGGAAGGCTGGAGCTCTGCCATTGAGCTACACCCGCACAAACCCCGGGGTCACACCCGCAATCGACAAATCCAAATCAATCAAAGGACCGAAATCCAGCCCAACGGACCGGCGCCAACTCAAGGCACTCAATCCCCCGAGCAGACCAGCCCGCAAGCAGACCAGCCCGCAAGCAGACCAGCCACCGACCGAGAAGCTCAGCGGACCCAGCTCTTCTCCGGAGCAGGACATCGCATCACCCCGAACAAAGCTCTGTTCGGCGACTGCCTCGGGAAAGTTAAAACTGTTTGTCCAAACTAGCCGAACCAACCGCCAGCCGACCCAAACACCCAACAACCCGCACAATCGTGTCACCCTGAACGGTTCATCGCAAGACAACCGAACGCAAGGCAACTGATCGCAATGGCAACCGAACGCAATGACAACTCCATCTCGACTCAGCTGGCCGCTTCAATCCAACTGGCCGTTTCCAACCAGCGCGTTCTAACCGGCGCGACGGGGCGAGAGAACATCCGTGCTAGACCGGTTCCAAACCGGACCCGATGGCAACCAAGCCTCTGCCGACACCAAGCCCCGGGAAGTCAGTGACACCAACCGCCCATTGATTAGCTTGTGTAGCCGGCAAACGTCCGATTACCCGTAGTCTCGATTCAGCCCGCGGACCCGCCCCTGACAAGTCTATCAAATCCAGCCAATTCCCCAATGCCCAAGGAGCAGAATTCGGCAGAAAGAGCGCAGAAACAGGTCGGCGGCCGCGTTTTCGCGACCCACCGTTCCGCTCTTTCACGACCGAACTCAATTCATCAACTCAAGCAGTCGAGCCCACCTCAAACAGTGGGGCCCAACCCGGGCAGTGGGGGGAGCAGGATTCGAACCTGCGAAGGCGTGAGCCAACAGATTTACAGTCTGTCCCGTTTGGCCACTTCGGTATCCCCCCGCAATCAAATGAGTCCAATCGGCTCCCCGCACGGGAACCGTGAACCACTTGTTCCGAGGCCTGACCAGCCTCCCAATCCCAACCTACCATGACGCTTCCAGCCAACCGAGTCACCGGCTAGTGGAGCTGGAGTCGCCAGTGCACCGCAAGCAGCGCACCGCAAGCAGCGCACCGCAAGGAGCGCACCGAAGGCGGGGCACCGAGCAAACCGGTGACCGAAAGCTAGTCCCCGCTGAACTCCGGAAAACCGAGTCCAAGAACACTAACCTTCGAGCGGGCGGCCCAACTTCCGGAAACATGCCCCAGAAACTTGCCGCCAGAATCGCTCCACACTCTCCCGAATCACCCCCCACTCGCAACGCAAAAAGGCTCTTTTCGAGCGACACCGCCTGCAAGCAACACTGCCTTTAAGCAACACTGCCTGTAAGCAACACCGGCCTGAAACGGCACCGCGTAAAACAGATACCGCCTTGAAAAGACACAGCCTTCGAGAGCCAGCGGAGGGACTCGAACCCACGACCAGCGGTTTACAAAACCGCTGCTCTACCAACTGAGCTACGCTGGCGGTGGAATTGGAAAACGTGCCAGTATAACGAAAAGCACTCCCCCCGCAATACGAAACGACCAATTTCCGACCCGCCTGGTTCGCCCGAAAAACCGCGCCAAATCCACCCGGTCAGAATGCCGCAGCAGTAACCAAGATCCGCTTCCGATAATCCCCCGAACTGAATCGACTTGACACCCCCGCGGACTCCCAATGCTCCACTCCCAAACACCCCCAGCCCGATGGCTCGACCTGAACTCCAGCGCCCAGAAGGTGGAGGAGACGCTTCAGTTTTTAAAGCAGGCCGGGACATTCGATTTCCCCAGCCTCCCCAACGGGCTTTTTTCTGCAGCAGCCGGGCAGGCCCACGACTTTGAATTAACCGGCTATCAAAACGTCTGGGTCCGGGACAATGTGCACGTTGCCTGGAGCCTCTGGGAGGGCAACCGCGACCGCCCCCGGGCCGTTCGCTGCCTCCGCGCGCTGCTCGATTTTTTCCAGAGCCAACAGCCGCGTCTGCGTGGGGTAATCGAGGGCTCGACGGACCCCGCTGAAGTACAAAATCGGCCCCACATCCGCTTCGATGGTCGCCGCCTTTGCGAACTGACCGAAAAGTGGCCCCACGCTCAAAACGACGCTTTGGGCTACCTGCTTTGGCTCGGCGCGCTGATGGCAGCGGATGGTGAACTGGCACTCCAACCGGCTGATTGGGAGTCCTTTTCTTTGCTGATTCACTACTTTCTGGCGATCGAGGTCTGGCGAGACGAGGACAGCGGACACTGGGAAGAAAACCGCAAGCTCGCGGCCTCCAGCGTCGGCTCGGTTTGCGCCGGACTGAGCGCGCTGCTCGATCTCGTCACCGACAACTCGGCTGCCGCGGCAGCCCTGGCCGAGACCTCGCGACCTTTGAGCATCGAACAACTCGCGGATTTGCTCCAAAAGTGCCGCCAAGCGTTACACGAAATCCTGCCGCTGGAGTGCCGCCAGAGCGACCCGTTGCAGCATCGGCAACATGATGCGGCTTTGCTGTTTTTGATTTACCCCCTGAATCAGGTGCGCGACTCGCAGACTGTGCAGCAAATCCTCGACAGCGTTGCCGAGCAGTTGACCGGCCCGATTGGCATCCGCCGCTACAATGGCGACTCTTATTGGTGCAATGATTATCGCCAGCAGTTCACGGCCGAACTGCGTTCGAGCGACTTCAGCGAGGACATCTCCAACCGGGACCGTCTGCTCCGCCCCGGACTGGAAGCCCAATGGTGCCTGTTCGACCCCATCGTGGCCTGTATCTACGGCCGACGCTACGAGCAAACAGGGGAAAGCGTCGACTTGGCTCGACAGGTCCAGGCTGTCCAACGCTCACTCGGCCAACTCACTCGTCCAGAAGATCGGTTTCCCCCCTACCGCTGCCCGGAATCCTGGTTCTGGGAGCAGGGAAACTGGATCCCCAACGACATCACGCCCCTGCTTTGGACTCAGGCGAATCTGATTCAAGCTCTCGATTCGCTCCAGCGAAGCTTCAAGCTCAGGGATGAAAACAAGCGATGATTTTGCCGGCAAAACTTCAGTTGCAATCCTTCTCTCAACCACCCCCCCAAAAAAAAGGACAGGGCGGCTGAAAACAAAAAGGCCGGGAGGAATCCACCCCCCGGCCCATGAAAGGTCTCAACGGCAGCTTGTCTTGAATCGACCCGCAGGACGGCTCAGGAATCGAGTTCCGGCAAGTCGATTTTTTCTTCCTTGGCGGCTGCCCGAAGTTTGGTCAGCGCCCGGGCCTCGATTTGACGGATCCGTTCTTTGGTCACGCCGAGTTCTTCGCCCACCTCTTTCAAGGTCAACGGTTCCTTCTCGTGGTTCAGCCCAAACCGGCTGATGATGATCTGCTGCTCGCGATAATCGAGCTTGGCCATGATCCGGCTGATTTGTTCCTCCCGAAGCTGCTGCTCCGACTCGGCGGCATAATGATTGCCGCGCTCGTCCGCCTGGGCGAGAAACACTTCTTCGCTGGTCGGTCGGAATCGATCTCGCTGACGGAATTCATCCGGGATGGTCCGGGCGAAATTCTTCATGATTGCCCAGCTGGCGTAGGTGCTGAACTTGTTCCCCCGGGCATAGTCGAATTTCTCGACCGCCCGAATCAACGACATGTTGCCGTCGCTGACCAACTGGAAGAAGTCGTCGCTCCCATTTACATGCCGTTTGGCAATCGAGACCACCAGCCGCAAGTTTGACTGCACAATCCGGTTCTTGACCTTGATCGCCTCGTCGTTCAGAGCCTGGATCTCGTCCATTTCCTGAGCGCGTGCCCGCGAGAGGTCAAGTTCTTTCCGCAGCCGTGAAGCCTTGAACTTGAGGTAATTGTACTTGCGGAACAGGTGCTGTTCCTGTTCGCGAGTCAACAAGGGAACTTCGTACAGCGAGGCGAGGTAACGAGGCAAGCCAGCCGGTGGCCGCGTCCGCCGCTGCGGCGAATCCGCTGCAGGCAACTCGGTCTCGAGAATTCGCTTGTCCGCACCCTTGCGGTGAAACTCCGGGCTGTCCATGAATTCCAGAGGGAGCTCCAGAATCGCGCGGGCCCGCATTTCGTTGACCACCCGGTACACGGTCGCTTTGGTCCGGCAATACCGCCGACCAATCGACTCGGCCGGCTTGCCAGCCACAAAGTCAGCGTAAATCCGTTCCTTCAGCTCCAGGTTGAGCGGACCGTTATTGTTGGGGAAAATCGCCAAATCGGGGTACTTCTCGTCAAAATTCTTGATTGTGTAACGCACCGTCTCCACACTTCGATCGACCTGCTCGGCGATTTGCCGCGTAATCTCCGCGGGGCATCCACCGGCCACAGAGAGCCGACGAGCCAAATCGATAATGTGCTCTTTATCCTGGGTAGTCAGCTGGCTGAACCGCTCGCCTCGCCGAACCTTTTCCTGATTCGCCTTGACGAAATAAGTCACACTGCTGTGCAGGAAGCCAACTCGCTTCCGCCCACCCTCGAAAACAAATCGCCGGCTGACCAGCCCTTGCTGACGCCAACGCGAAATCGTCTTGGTCGAGACGTTGAACTGCTTGCTCAACTCCTCCACCGTCAACACCGGCTCACCCGCTTCATCGGCCGGCAAATTGGCAGCGTCCGAAACGTCCTCGATGAACTGGTGCAAATCGGGAAGCAAATCCGCTCCCGAAATGGCGACCACCGGCGCGAACTCCGGCCGATATCCGGTTACCCGGAAACAGACAAACTCGTAACTGTAGGTTTTCTGCGGATCAATTTCACGCAGCAAACGCTCCGCACGATCCACCTGCTCGGCCTTCTTCTCCCGAGGAGCGAACCGAACCTGCTGGTCGCACAGCTCACGCATCAATTGGCAACGATATTTTTCCTGCATCGAATCACCGCCTTGTCTGTTGAACACCCAATCAGCCCGCTGTCCATCAGGCTGCCCGGGAGCCCCTTCTCGTGAAGCACCTTCCACGTGCTTCAACCTTCCCCATTACCGTTTACGCTCGAGCCCACTCACCTGTTCACCGGTTGCAGTTGCTTAATAGTCGCCATCCGAACTGGGAACTGCGACCTGGGAACTGCGACCCGGAAACCGGGCCAGGGCGAACTGGAGGTCAGGCATCAAGCGCTGTCTCTCCTTCCGCATCCGACCCACAACTTAGGCCAAGTACGGTTTGAAAAACTCAAATCCGCACTCGCCAACCGACTCGCCAGTGATTTTGGCCAAAGCTGGTTTGCTTCGGCCAAAGCTTGTCAGTCCGTTGTTCCATCAGTAATGCAAATGCCAGGCCAAGTTCGGGCTTTTCGGAAAATCCAGCAAATTCAGTCGAAATCGAGCCAATTCCCTACCGCGGTAACGTTACTGCTCCAACTTTCCGTTCGCTTTCGCTACGACTGGAATCAATTTGAGACAACCCCTGAGACGATAAAACCAGAGAGTCCGTTCCCTGTTTTTTGGTTTTTTTCGGAATAACCGGAAAAAAGAGCGGCATTTCGCAACAATCAGGCTTCGACGACTGTATCAGGATTGCTCAGGTCGCCATGTTATACCAAGTTTCCCTGCGAAAGTTTCCCAAATTCGGCTCGGTGCGCTTCCTCTCCCTGTTTGCCTGCACAGCCCTGCTGGTCGCTGGACAAACGTCCACCCCGCTGGCGGCAAGCCCAGTTCAGGCTGACAAATCGGCTCGCGAATATCAGATGCAAGTCGAGTACGCTGGCAATGTGACATCCCTCGCCAGCCCGGAAGTTGAACAACCGGAAACGCTCCCCCTCAAAGTTCAGGGGCAGTTCGCCTTCTCACAGGAGCGGCTCGACAACCGCTCGGCCCTTCGCAACTATCGCCGAGCCGCAGCGGAGATCACCCTCGGTCCGAGTACCAGCACGAACGAACTGTCTGAGGGTAATCGCCAGCTGAAAGCCCGGCTTGCCAACAGCCAGCTGACCCGCCCGATTCAATATCTTTCCGCTGGCGGTTTGCTCAAGCAATCCGAACTGGACTTGCTGACTTTGCCGGCCGATCCGCTCTCGTTCCCGCTGCTGTTTGCCGACCGCAAAACAGAAACGGGGGCCGAATGGCGGCCGTCCGATTACGCGGTACAGACCTTTTTGGCAGCTGAGAACCTGATCGAAAACGACGTCAAAATCACGGTCAAGGAAGCGACCGGCACTTCGATCAAGCTCTACCTGACCGGCGATGCCAAAGCCGAAATCGAAGGCGCCACGGCTCGCTTCCAAATCGTCGGACTGGCCTTGCTCGATGCCCAGTCCGGTGAAGTCCGCGGCCTGCGATTGACCCTCGACGAGAAACGAACAGCCAGCCAATTGGCTCCTGCGTTCGAAGGTCAGGTCAAGGTCGACGTCCGGATTGTGACCGCCGAAGAGGCCCGTCGCATCGACGCCGCTGCTGCCGCTGCGGCCCGCAAAGATGCCAACACGCCGGTCCGCCTGTTGTGGAGCACCGACAGCGAATTCGAACTTGTCTACGACCCCCGCTGGAAGATCATTCTGTCCGAGCCAGAGACTGTCATCATGCGGTACGCGGACCAGGGGAACCTCTTGGCCCAGTGCAGCATCCTCCAGTTGCCGCGGCGTCCCGCCGATCGGCCGCTCTCCCTCGAAGACTTCCGGGCTGAGGTACAAAAGCTGCTCGCCGAGGCCCCGGGAGCAATGGTCTCCGCCGGTTCACTTTCCACCCGGAACGGGCTCTCTGTCCACAAGGTGGTCGTCACCGGCAAGCAGGACGATGTCCAAATCGACTGGCTCTATTACCATGCGGCCCATCCGGACGGTCGCCGCGTCGCCCTGATCTTTACGCTTGAGCACGAGGTCGCCCTTACTTTCCAAGGGGCTGACGAGCGTCTGCTGGAGGCGATTCGCTTTGCCACCCCGAAAACGGCTCAGGCCGAATCGGGCGAGGAAATCAAGTAAGAGCCCAAGCCGGCGGGCCTGCCCTCCGCGGGCAAGCCAAACGGCGCTCCGCAACTGAGCCCCGGGAAGAATGAAACCAATTCGCCGGGGGGCTGGGCAAGGCGACGGGACTGTCCTAACTTCAAGAGCTGTCAATCCGGCCAGCCCTTCAAGTCATGCAGTTGAAAGTCGCGCCCCATGCTCGATCTCTACGACAAGATTCAGGAATCTGTCGCGTTTATCCGCAAACATTGGACGACCACTCCGAAGGCGGGCATCATCCTCGGCACCGGTCTTGGCTCCCTCGTGGAAAAGATCGAGGTTCAAGCCGCAATTGACTACAGCGACATCCCCAACTTCCTCAAGTCGACGGCAACCAGCCACCGCGGCCGACTCGTCTGCGGCCTGCTCAACGGCCTTCCGGTCATGGCAATGGAGGGACGGCAGCACCTTTACGAGGGCTATGCCCTCAAAGATATCACCCTCCCGGTGCGGATCATGAAAGCCCTCGGAGCCGACCTGCTTGTCGTCTCCAATGCCTGCGGTGGAATGAACCCCCAGTACGCCTGCGGCGACATTATGCTCATCGAGGACCACATCAACCTCCTCGGCGACAATCCGCTCATCGGCATCAACGATGATCGCCTCGGTCCACGCTTCCCCGATATGAGCCAGCCTTACTGTCACCAGCTGATCGACCGGGCTTTGAAGCTCGCCCGGGCCAAGGACATCGTCGCCCACAAAGGGGTCTTTGTCGCCGTCGCCGGGCCAAATCTGGAAACGCGCGCCGAATACCGTTTTCTCCGCCTGATCGGCGCCGATGTCGTCGGCATGTCAACCGTTCCGGAAGTCGTCGTCGCCGTTCACTCCGGCATGAGAGTCGTCGGCTTCTCGATCATCACCGACATGTGCCTCCCTGACGCACTTAAACCGGCCAATGTCGAAGAAATCATCGCCGTCGCCAAACACACCGAGCCCAAGCTCACCGACCTCGTCGTCGGCGTCCTGGCGCAGGAGAAGTAAGCCTCTCGCCCCGCCCCAGCTTTTCACTCGCCTGCGCTCCCATGCCAGCCCACTCGCCATCAACCGAAGCGACATCAGCCCAAGCGGTATTGTCGAACCCGAGCCTGATTTCGCGCGCCGCCCAATCGGCTGCCGAACAGATCGCGCAGGCCTGGCCGAGCAGGCCGCGGTTTGGGATTATTCTCGGGACAGGTGCCGGGCAATTGGCCGGGGCGATCGATCGGGAGGCGACTTTTCCCTACGCGAACTTCGCCGGTTTCCCTCACAGCACCGCTCTCGGTCACGCTGGGCAGTTCGTCTGCGGTCAACTCCAAGGCCAACCGGTGATTGCAATGCAGGGCCGGTTCCACCTCTACGAGGGCTACCGCGTCGACCAGTCGACGCTCGGCGTTCAAACCATGGCAGCGCTCGGGATTCAGTATCTGCTGGTCAGCAACGCAGCGGGTGGAATCAATCCGAAATTCCGCAGCGGTGAGGTGATGCTGATCACCAGTCACATCGACCTGATGTTTCGTCCGCTACCCGCCATGGAAACCTGCTCCAGTGGCTTGCGGCCCGAATTGCGGGGCGATGCCGCTTACGACCGGGAACTCATCACCCAGGCCGAAGCCTGCGCTCGTCGGCATCATTTCGCGGTCCACCGCGGCACCTACTGCGGACTCCTCGGGCCCAACTACGAAACCCGCTCCGAGTATCGCTTTCTCAGACGGATCGGGGGCGATACGGTCGGCATGTCAACCGTGCCCGAAGTTCGCCTCGCCGCTCGACTCGGACTCCGCGTCCTCGGCCTGTCGGTTGTCACCAATGTGGCCCGCCCTGACGCGCTAGACCCCACTTCCGGCCAGGAAGTCATCGATGCCGCCCAAGTTGCCAGCCCCTGCCTGCGGGCGCTATTCGAAAACGCTGTGGCGGTAAATTCCTAGGCAACGCCTCTTGCCGGGCCACTCCTCCTGCCCCAAAGCGGTGCTGCTCAGACTGGTTGGCCCGGAGCGCGTGATTGCTGGTCTCGAGGGCGTCCCCCAGCAACGGCCGGCAGCTAGCAACCGGGCTAAAAAACAGCCGAAAACTCGTCTAGGTCCGCCTGCTCGTCCTTTGCTACATTCCTGATTGCCAGCGGCCCACCAAGCATTCGGCCCCTCAGCACAAGACCGGGCTCGGTGAAATCTGGCCCGGGGCAATTCCCATCGCGCCCCAATCCCATCGCGCCCCAAGACGCCGCCTTCTCAAGGATGAAATTCGCATGTTCGCTCCCGGCTTAAACTCGGCTCGGACCTTTCTGCAGCTCGCCAGCACGATCTTGTTCAGCACGGTCCTGTTCAGCACCGTCTTCGCCGGCACAATCCTCCTCGGCGCAACCGGCTGGGCTCAGCAACCAGCCGGCAACACGCCCGCCGACTACCAGGCGCTGCAGAATCAAGCCACCCAACAAGCCACTGCCAATCAAGGGGGACAACCACCTGAGGGCTTTGACAATCTCACTCCGGAACATCTTTCCTACATCGAACGACTGCTGGAATATTGGGAAAAGAGCAGCGCACAAGTCAAACGCTGTGAGTGCGACTTTGAGCGCTGGGATTACGACGCGAGTATCGTGGCCACACGCAACCCGGCGGACAATCGACTGGTGGCTCACCGCTTTGTTCGCGGCAAAATCCGCTTCTCGTCTCCGGACCAGGCACAATACGAGTCGACTGAGATGTGGTCGTACCAAGACCCCAAGGCCGAAAATCCCTACGTGCAATTGACCGGCGAGGGGGACCGCGAAAAGTGGATCTGCGACGGCTCCGGCATCTACGAATTCGACTTTGCCAATCGTCGCCTTTACGAAACGAAGATTCCGCCAAGCCAGGCTGGTAAAGGACTTCTTGACGGTCCGCTCCCCTTCCTGTTCGGCGCCAACAAGGACCAAATTCTCAGCCGCTACTGGCTGCGCATCGCCACGCCCCAAGGCGTCGAAAACGAGTACTGGCTGGTCGCGGTCCCCAAACGCCAAGAGGATGCCCGCACTTACTCCAAAGTTGAAATCATCCTCGCCCGAGAAGACTTCCTGCCCAAATCGCTCCACATTTTTTCGGTCAACTACGACCAGGCGACCACCGCCGTCAGTCAGGCAGTCGTTTTCAAAAATCGGAAGATCAACAGCCAGCTTTCTGGTTTGCAGGACTTTCTCGGCGTTTTCGTCCGCCCCACCACGCCAATCGGCTGGCAGCGGGTGGACAGTCTCCCCGAAGCCGGCATTCCCTCGGCCGGCGTACCGGGCAACGACCCGAATCGGACCGGTGCCCTGCCCAACTCCAATCGCCCGAAATAACAGGGCCTGTCCCAGACCGCCTGCCCCAGACCGCTGGGCCAACTCTCAAACTGACGCGGGGTAGTTTCGGCGTCTTCTCATGGTCTGCCCGACCGCTGCGCCGACCAAAAAAAAAGCTCCCCGTCCCGAGAACGGGCTGACGATTTCCCGCGCCATCTACTTTCGGGCCGAACCGATTACCGGCCCCAGCCAGGCGAATGCCATGCCGACCACCAGTCCCACACCATGGGCCCAATTCGCCACGGAACTGCGGACGCCGTCGCTCGTTCCGCTCATCATTCCCACGTCGGAAGCCATGCAGAAGAACAACCAGCCGACCATGATCACAATCGTCGACGTGGGGAGAAAGAACCCACTACTCGGGTCCTGGAGGGAACGGACCCAGATAAATCCAAACAGCCCGTAAACGACTCCCGACATGCCGCCGAGATAAATCATCAGATTGGGGTCCTGCGGATTGGGCATCGCGCCGCCGAACTGAGCCGGCACAGCCACTTGGGCAAAGTTGCTGGCGATGGCGACTACCAGACAGAGGCTGCCCAGAAGCAGACTGCCGTAGCGACCTTCGATCAACCGGCCGAATTGATACAGCCAGATCAGGTTGAACACGAGGTGCAGCACGCCGAAGTGAATAAAGACCGGAGTGACCAGGCGCCAGAATTCCCCCAAGCGGATACTGGCGAATTTCAATGCCCACGCCTCTGAATTGAAGCCGTGCTCAACCGCAAGTTTGCTTCCCAACTCCGCTGGGACCGCATTAAAGGCGAGCGCCTTCATGGCGGCCGTCGGTCCATTGGGAAACTCACCGAAATTGGTCAGCACAGCCACGCCGATCGAGGCCAGGATCAAGGCCAAGGTCAAACCGCCACTGCGGGTTTGGGCGGGCCCAGCTTGCTGCAGATTTCGCTCGAATCGCCGCTGCCGCTCCAACTTCGCCCGCTGCACATCGGCTGCCCGCTGGGCTGCTTCCTGATACCGCCGCTCCTGCGGATTGGCGAGATAAGCCTCCAACTCGCGGCGAGCCCGCTCCAACTGGTCTTCGTCCTTGACCCAGATTTCGAATCCGGCGGTCTCACGTTCGAATTTGGCCTCAATCCCCTCGGCCAGCAGCCAATCGGTCAAGACACTCGCTTGGTGTTCCGTCGGCAACGTTCCTATCTGTCGCATGTCGCTTCGCCATTCACTTGATGTCTCGATGCCCGCCGCCCGCCAGCCTGCTTCCGCAGCACACTCTGCGCCATCACGTTCTGCGCCGACACGTTCTGCGTCACCGCACTCTGCGTCACCGCAATCCGCTTCGCCGCACTCTGCGGGAGGCTCAGCGCACGGCTCGGTCGGCCTGAGCCAATTCCAATTCTTGCCGCACTCGTTCAACCTGGTCGTAGTACTCCCGACGGGCAAGCAACGAGGCGGCTGCTTCATCCAGGATCACGACCACGTCCCGATGCAACTGCAAGGCAGAGGCCGTGACTTGAGCCGTTACCGGCCCCTCGACCGTATCGCGAATCGCCCGCGCCTTGTGCTCACCCAAGGCCAGCAACAAACATTGACGCGAATCGAGAATCGTCCCCACGCCCATCGTCACCGCCATTCGGGGCACCTGGTCCTCTCCGCCAAAAAATCGGGCGTTGTCGCGGATCGTCTCGCCCGCCAACGTTTTGACCCGGGTCCGACTGCCGAGAGAGGAACCGGGTTCGTTGAAAGCGATATGCCCATCAGTCCCAATTCCCAAGAGTTGCAGGTCGATTCCGCCCGCCTGACTAATCTGCCGCTCATAACTCTCACAGTGCCGGTCAAAATCAAGCGATCGCCCGTCGGGCACATGCGTTCGCTCGGGCCGAACGTTCAAATGCCGGAACAGGTGCTCCTCCATGAAATAGCGATAGCTTTGGGGATGCGTTCCGGGCAATCCGACGTACTCGTCCAGATTAAAAGTCGTGACTTGCGAGAAATCGAGCCCTTCCTCGCGGTGCCGCCGCGCCAGTTCGCGGTAAACAGCCAACGGCGTCGAACCCGTCGCCAAGCCCAGGACCGCGCGCGGCCGCTGCTGAATCTTCCGGGCAATCAAGTCCGCCGCAGCCAGCCCGGCCGCTTCGGCCGTTGCATGAATCACCACCCGCATTCGCCAGTCTTCCTCTCTTGTCCAGACAACCCTGCTTTCAGGTTCGGCCTCGATTCCCGTTCAAAATGGCTTCCCGAGTGAAACCGTGGCGAGTTCACCATCGGACTGGTTGCACTGTGATTCGACGGCCCAACCGACTCGCCCAGCGATTAGTTGTATCGCAATCGACGCTTGGGGCCACCCCCGCCCTTGGGATCAAACCGGCGTTTTTCCATTTCGGCGTTGCCCTGTTGAGTTTTTTTCGCGAAAGTCCCGCTCAGAGGCAGAGTCGAGTGCGGCCTGGCACAGGTCGACCACGCTCCCTGTTCGAGGCTGCCAAAACCTCCCCCTTCCGATCGCGTTCCTCATTTTCAACTCATGAGTGAAACCACCTCCAACCCCGGCTCGGCGACCCCTCAATTCCGGGTTGATGACAACGCACAGCCCTTTCGGCTCGGTCCCCGACCAGCCGCTTCCGGGTTGGACGGAGACTTGCTCGACCAAACCCGCAATCAGATCCGGGAACTGGTTGATGAAATCGCTGCGCTGGCCAAGTCGGGCTGCTCCCAGGCGACCTTTTTCGAAGGCTTTTTGACCCGCACCACAAGCGCCCTGGCCAGCAGCGGGGGCGTGGTCTGGACCCGCCCCGCAACAGACGGACCGCTGGAAATTGCTTTTCATATCAACTTCAACCAGACCGTTTTAGCCAGCAACGAAGCGGCTCAGGCCCAGCACACTCAGTTGCTGCAACGCGTCCTGGCTGCACCCGAACCGCTGCTGGTTCCTCCCGACACCGCCAGTGACAATCATCCCGAAGGCAATCCGACTCCCTTCCTGCTGATCCTCGCTCCACTGCGAATCGATCAGCAACTGGTTGGACTGGTGGAGATCTTTCAGCGGCCGGGCGGTGGACCGGCCACCCAGCGCGGCTACCTTCGCTTCCTAGCGCAAATGGCTGATCTGGCCAGCGACTTTCTCAAGAGCCGGCGGCTCGAGGAATTCTCAGCCCAGCAACAGCTCTGGACCGAATTGCAACAATTTTCGGAGGCGGTCCATGCCTCGCTGGACCCGGATCAAGTCGCATTTGCGATCGTCAACGAGGGGCGGCGAATCATTGGTTGCGACCGCGTCGCAGTCAGCCTCGCCCAAGGAAAGCAACAACAAATCGTCGCCGTCAGCGGATTGGACTCGATTGAGCGGCGGGCGGCGGAAATCAAACGGCTCGCCGAACTGGCCACCGCGGTCGGAAAGGGCCGCGAGTCACTCTGGCATCCGGCCAACGCCCAGCCTCTCGCCCCGCAAATCGAACAACCGCTGCAGGCCTACCTCGACCAGTCCCACGGCCGCGCCGTGGCCATCATTCCCTGGTCAGCGCAGCAGTCCGGACAGAGCGACGACCCTCGCTCGCCAACTCCCGCGGCCGCTCCCTCGGCAACGCTGATCCTGGAACAACTGAGTCATTCCGGCTTCTCGCCCGAACAACGGCACCGCGCAGCGCTGCTTCGCCCTGCAGCCGAGTCCGCTCTGGCCAACGCCCTGCAGGTCGACCGTCTCCCCTTCCGCCGCGCGCTCTCGGCGATCGGTCAATGGACCGCGCCCCTGGCCGCCGAGCGGCTGACGCGGACGACCCTCTGGCTGGCCGCCAGCCTCTCAGTCGTCGCAGTGCTCTGGCTGCTCCCTTGGCCGTTTGCGCTCGGGGCCAAGGGAAAGCTCTCTCCGATTGACCGGCAAGAGGTTTACGCAGCCGTCAACGGCACGCTCCTCGAAGTGCTTGAGCCCGACTCCCCCGACAGCCTCGTGCCCGAGGGCGCAGTCCTCGCGCAAATGTCCAACCACGAACTCCAGCTGCAACGGGAGCGGTTGACTGGGGAGTTGGCCAAAATCGAGGTGCAAATCAGCAATCTCAATCACCAGCAATTGGAAAAAACCCGCGGCAACAACCGGGAACAGGAGCGCCGCGACCGCTTCTACCTCGAGTCCGAACTCGCCAAGGCAACCGCCCTCAGGGAGAGCATTCGGGAGGAACTGGAGATCGTCGAAGGCCAAGTCGCAGCCCTCACCATACGCAATCCGATTTCCGGCCACTTGGTCGATTGGCAGATTCGCCGCCAACTCCTCGGCCGTCCCGTCAACCGCGGCGACCGCCTGATGAGCGTCGTCCCCCCCAGCTCCGAGTTCGAAGTCGAACTCTTACTCCCGGAAAAACGGGTCGGACACCTGCTGGCTGCGGTCAAGGCAAGCGAAGAACCACTCTCCGTTCACTTGACGCTCGCCTCTCAGCCAGAGTTGCCTCTTCGCGGTAAAATCCACGAGGTCGACCAAGTGCTCGCGCCGCATGACGGCGAGGGCAACGCACTCCGAATTCTGGTGCGATTCGACAACACGACCAGTGTCACTGCGCCCCTGCGGAGCGGCACCCGCGTGACGGCCCGCATCGAGTGCGGCTCCCAACCGCTTGGATACGTCCTCTTTCACGAGCTGATCGAGACGCTTCGAGGTGGCTGGAAACTCTGGTTCTGAAACCACACAACCACGGCCGATTCGGGCTCTCCGCTCCTCAACATCGGCCACAATCCAACCCCACAATTCAGCTTCAGCTATAATTCCCTACCATCGCCTCCAGCGTATTCTTTTCAAAGGCCATCCTCAGATGATCGCTTTCCGCGCAACCCGCCTCCTGCTCGCCAGTTCGATTGCGACCGCATGCCTGGCTGCTCCGCTCCTCATGGCCCAACAGTCGGGGACCTCGATTGCCCCAAGCCAGTCGGTTATCAGTCCAACCTCCATCCAGCTTGCCGATTCCGGCCGTGCCAACAAACCCACTGCGGGAGAGAATTACGTCGACCTGCAGGATTGCGCCGTCCATCTGATCGATGACATCGATGTTCCGGCCCGCGAGGCCGGCCTGCTGAGAGGCGTCAATGTGGTGGAAGGCCAAGTGGTCAAACAGGGCGAGTTGCTTGCCCAGATCGACGACCAACTCGCTCAACGTCAATTGGAGGAAGCCCAGTTGAAGCAGAACATCGCCACCGAGAAGGCAGAAGACAACACCGATGTCGAGGCCGCCGACAAAAAGCAGAAACTGCTGGCGATCATGTACGAACGGAAGGCCAAACTGCTGCGCGACAGCTCCGCGTCGCAGGAAGACGTGGAGACCGCTCGCTTCCAAAAGGAAACCTCTTTCTTCGAGTTTCTCAAAGCTCAGCGCGATAAGAAGCTGGCGGCCGAAGAAGCCAAGGCCGAAGGTGTCAAAGTCAATGCCGCCAACGACAGCATCGCCCGACACCAGCTGACCTGTCCCATCGATGGACATGTCTTTCAAGTGTTCAAGGAACCCGGCGAGTGGGTCGCAGCCGGAGACACTGTACTCCGCGTTGCCCGCATGAATAAACTCAAGGCGACGGGCCTCGTCGACGCAACACTT